>JAABUX010003689.1_pt1 | contig 20055 bp, 14 predicted proteins | sample 5561851 | NCBI WGS metagenome assembly JAABUX01 (sample SAMN10711883, study PRJNA513361) | rock metagenome | isolation source: Antarctica rocks | place: Antarctica: Victoria Land, Richard Nunatak red sandstone | collected 2016-01-03 | reverse complement strand
CGCCGCACCGCAGGCCGCACCGGTCAAGGTGTGCCGCCGCTAGTCGGCCGCCTCCGGCACGACACGGGGGACCGCGGCCACCCGCTGGCGCGCGGGGTCCGGGTCCGCCCCCGTCAACGGCGCGCCGCACGGCGCGCCGGCCGACGGCTTCACCTCCGTGACATGGCCCACCGGCGCGACCGGTCGCAGCGTCCGTCCGTGCCCTTGATGCCCCACTTGCCCGCCCGCCGCACGGCCCGAGGGGGGCCGCGGCGGTCCAGTAATGTCCCTGTACGCTGGCCTCGCCGTCCGAATAGAAGTTGTCCGACGTCGCAAACGCGGTGTAGGCCGTGGCCGGGACGGTGGCGCTGATCGGATCGCCCAGCAGGGCGTGCGCGTTGGGCGTCACGCCGCGCCCGAAGATGGCGTAGGCGGGCTCCACGCTGATGGTGTCGGTCCCTGGCAGGTTGCGGCCCTCGTGCCCCGGCAGGTCGCTCAGGATCTGGTCAAAGGTGCGATTCTCCTTCACGATCTCGATCACGTACTTGATGGGCGTGGCCGGCGTCGTGGCCGGCGTCGTGGTCAGCGAGAGCGGCGACGTGATGGAGATCGGTACGGCGGGGATGGGATTGTGTGGGCCGCGCGCGTCCGTGTCGGTGGCGTGCAGGATGTCCTGCTGGACCGTGGCCAGCCCCGCCAGCAGCGCCGCGCCGGTGGGCGCGGGCACGACTTGCAGCATGCCCGGCATGCTTGTCTTTATCTGGTAGTAGCTGTCGACCAGCGCGCTGCCCAGGGCCGTGCCGGGAAAACGCGAGCCCAGTCCCTTGGCCGAGACGATGTAGACCCGGCCGCCATCGGGGCTGACGGTCACGCCGCTGGGATACCAGCCGGCGGGGATCATCCCGCCGACCACGAAGCTGCCCGCCGCCGGGCTGGCCCGGCGCGGCCCCGCGCCGACCGCCGCACTGCTGAAGCTCTGCGCGGTCCCCAGCACCGCTACCGCGCCGTCGCCGGCCAGGGCCACGTAGACGCGCTGCCCATCGGGCGAGACGGCCACGGCGTTGGGCGTGGCCCCTAACTGCTCGGCGGGGAAGGCGTGCAGCGCGATTGTTGCCCCCGGCGCCGGCGTGCCCGAGGCGGCGTCCAGGTTAAGGATGCTCAGGGTATCGTCGTCGGCGTTGGCCACGTACAGCTCGGAGCCGTCGGGCGAGACGGCCACGCCCGTGGGGTGGTCGCCGACCGCCGTGGTCCCCACCACCGTTCCGGCGCCGCCGCTAACCATGACCTGAGCGACCATACCCATGCCCTGCTCCGTCACATAGGCCATGTAGGTCGGCGCACCATTGACCACCGTCACGCGAGGGCCGACCGCCACGCCGTAGGGGTACGGGCCGCCGAGGGTCGAGGGCTGGCCCAGCGGCGCCTGCGCGTCGGCATAGCTGCGCGTGTCGACGATCTCCACGGCGTTCTCGAACTCGTGCGCCACCAGCACGTAGCGCCCATCCGGCGTCACGGCCAGCCCCTTGGTATAGGCGTTGCCGGCGCCGAGGGCGGGGAGGCCGGGCTGAGCGGAGACGTGGTCGGGCAGGATCACGGTGCGGATGGGACGCGAGGCGACGACGTCGCGACGCACCGGGAAGTCGTAGAGAGCGTCGTTGCCGCCGCCCGAGGCGTAGAGGTGTTGGCCATCTGGCGAGAAGGCCACGCCCTCGTTGGAAAAAGTTGAAGTGCTGCCCGTCGGGGATGGTGGGGATGGCCGTGACGGTGGACACGCGCCCGGTGCGCAGGTCGGTCACGCTGAGCGACTCGTCGGGTTGGCGGTACGAGGCCGCGCCGGGGGCCGGCGTGGGCGAGGGCTGGGGGCAATCGCCCTGCTGGAGCGGCGCGCAATAGTTGCCCGTGCCGCCGCCGGTCCCGTCCCCGGCGCCGCTGTTGATGGCCACGACCAGCCGCCCGTCGGGCGAGACGGCCACGCCGAGCGGGAAGTCGCCAAGGTCGGAGACGCGCCCGGCCGGCGTGACCAGGCAGCCGTTGGGCAGCACGGTCCCGTTGTCGTACGGACCCGTCGTCGCGGTGGGCCCGGCCACGGAAAGGGGCCGCGCCGCGCCGGCCAGTGGGATCATCGCGCTCGCGATGAGGGAGATGCAGACGCCAGCGCCAGGCGTCGTGTACGGATACGGGTCGGTGTCATGCGGTTACATCTCCTTCGCGTCGCGCAGATCGACTCCCCTCGCCCGCGCACGGGAGAGGGGCCGGGGGTGAGGGTTGCCCCGCGCACGGGAGAGGGGTTGGGGGGTGAGGGTCCCGCTAATCTCCATCGCGGCCGCCGTGTCGGGCCAGCCAGGCCTGCTCTTCGGCCACCAGCGCGGCGGGGAGCGGCTGGCCCGGCCGCGCTAGTTGCCAATCCACGATCTCCAGCATGGGGCCGGCGCGGTCGATCCCGGTCAGGTTGAGATGCCTCGACTCCGCGGTCGCCACGTCGACGGCCGACGCCAGCGCGGGCGACGCGGACGGCGCGTTCGCGGCGGCCTTTACCTGCGCCGCCGTCTCATTGATGAAGCTCGGCGCGGGCTGCACGGTGTAGGACGCCAGGTCCTGGGGCGTCAACTGGGCGGGATCGTTCTTGTCCTGGAACAGGTCGTAGAGCGGGCTGGCGTTCTGATCGTAGGTCGAGAGGTAGGGCAGGCCCAGGATCGTCTCAATCGTCTTGAGCACGCCGGCCTGGTCGTAGCGCAGGTGGCCGACGTAGCCAGGGCGACCGTCAGGGCCGACGTGCTTGGCGTAGGGACTAATCACGTAGAGCAGGTTGCGGTGCCCGTCCACGTGGTCCAGGCCGTCCTGGCTATCGTCCTCCATCACAAAGACCGCCGTGTTCTTCCAGTACTTAGAGCGCGAGAGCGCCGCGATGATCATGCCCAGGCCGGCGTCGTTCTGGGCCAGGCAGGCGCGTGGCGAGGGATTGCCTGGAGTCGCCAGGCCGCTGGTGTGGTCCTCGCCCAGGATGACGTAGCTGAAGTTGCGCAGGAAGAACTGTGTGGGAGCGGCCATCCCGGAAATGGACGTGGTCCCATTGGGGTTAAGGCCGGCGCTGGCCAGGAAAGCGGACGCGGTGGGGCGGTTGTCCTGCACCAGCGTTGCGTTGTTGCTGCCGGTGGCGTCGAAGTTGGGGCTGGCCGGCGTGACCATGCAGGGGTTTGACGCGCCGGGCACTGGTGTGGTGACCAGGCCGACCAGTTCGCCGTAGTCGCGGTAGGTAAAGGGGGTCAGGGACGCGGCGGTGGCGTTGGCTTTGGCCTGGGCCGACTGGAAGATGGAGCAGTTGGGCGGCGAGGCGATGGGCGCGGTGGGGTCGAAGGGATGGTTGCGGGGGGAGTAGTAGTCGCGCCAGGACTTCTCAACGTAGTCGTTGACGGTGGCCGCGGCGGTCCACCAGTGGCCCTGGATGCTGGCCTCGCCGTCCGAGTAGAAGTTGTCCGACGTGGCGTAGGCCGGCTCGCTCAACGGCGAGGTCGCCGTAACCGTGGTGGTGGGGGCCACGTCGCCGACCAGCGCGTGCGCGTTGGGCGTCACGTCGCGGCCGAAGATCGTGTCGTTGGGGTCGGCGTTGACGGTATAGGTCGCGGGGGCGGTGCGGCCCTCGTCGACCGCGATGTCGCCCAACTCCTGGTCGAAGGTACGGTTCTCGCGCACGATCTCGATCACGTACTTGATGGGCGAGGTCATGGGCGTCGTTCCGGTGATCGAGGCCGGCGGGATGGGGTTGTTGGGGCTGCGCCCAGCGTCGGCATCGGTGGCGAAGCGCAGGTTGGCCCGCGCCGTGGTCACGCCGGCGAGCAGGGCCTGGCCGGTGGGCGCCGGTACGGACTGCAGGATGCCAGGCATATTGTTGGCGTCGTAGTAGAAGCTGCTGGTGATGGCGGCGCCCAATTGCGTTCCCGGGTAGCGCGAGCCCAGCCCCTTGGCCGAGACGATGTAGACCCTGCTACCGTCGGGGCTGGTGGCCACGCCGGCCGGATACCAGCCGGTGGGGATCAACCCGCCGACCACCATGTCCGTCGGCGCGGGGCTGGCCCGGCGCGGCCCCGCGCCCGTCGCGGCGCCGCTGAAGCTGGTGGCGGTTCCCAGTTCGGCCACCGCGTCGTCGCCGGCCAGGGCCACGTAGACGCGCTGCCCATCCGGGGAGACGGCCACGGCGTTGGGCGCGCTGCCCAATTGTTCGCCCGGAAAGGCGTGCAGGGTGATGGTCGCGGCCACGGTCGGGCCGGTTGCCCCGGCCGTGCTGATGATGCTGAGCGTATCGCTGTCGGCGTTGGCCACATAGACCTGCGAGCCGTCGGGCGACACGGCGATGCCCGTGGGGTGGTCGCCGACGGCGGTCGTGCCCGCCAGGACGGGCGCCCCGCCCGCGATCAGCACCCGCGCCACCTGGCCAACGCCCTGCAGCGAGACGTAGGCGGTCGCGCCGTCGGGGCTGACCGCGACGCCGTAGGGGTAGTCGCCGGCCTCGGAGGGGGGGCCGAAGGACAGCTGTTGCACCGCGTAGGTGCGCGTGTCGACCACGTCGAGCGTGTCGTTGAGTTCGTGCGCCACCAGCAGGTAGCGGCCGTCGGGCGTTACGGCGATGCCTTTGGTGTAGCCGGTTCCCGCGGTACTGTTGTTGGCGCTGCCTACGCTCGACGGCAGCGTCACGGTGCGGATGGGCGCGGACGCTACCACGTCGCGGCGCACCGGGAAGTCGTAGATGGCGTCGTTGCCGCCGCCCGCGGCGTAGAGGTGCTGTCCGTCGGGTGAGAAGGCCACGCCGACGTAAAAGAAGTTGAAGCGCGGGCGCGCGGGGTCGTACGAGGTGGGCACGGCCTTGACCTCGCGCGAGACGCCGGTGCGCAGGTCGACCACGCTGAGCGACTCGTCGGCCGCGCGCGTGGTGGACACGCCGGCGGTCGCAGTCAGCACAGGGGTGGCGGCGGGATTCTTGTAGGGGCACGGCCTATCCTGGCCAAACGAGGTGCAGTAGCTGTCGTAGCCGCTGTTGAGGCCGGAGCCTTGCCCGCTGTTGATGGCCACGGCCAGCCGCCCATCGGGCGAAACGGCCACGCCGAGCGGGAAGTCACCCACGTCGAACGTCCTCCCGGCGGGCGTGACCAGCCGCCCGTCGGGCAGCACGGCGCCGTTGTCGTATTGGCCCGTGGGCGAGGCCGGGCCCGCCAGGTCGAGGGAGCGCGCGGCGCCCACGAAGGGGATTGCGGCCGTGACGGCGATCAGAGCGCAAACGGTCAGAGCGCGTCGATGGGTCGGGCGAGTCATGATCTGTGCTACCCCTGTTCTTGGTTGTCCTCGCTGTGTAACAGAATGGTCCATCCCCCTTCAACGTAGCATGAATATGTCACTATTTATTAGCTTGATCGTTAAAGAATCGTTAATTCGGTGTTAAATCGACGTTAAGATTCTGAGCACGGGAACTTATCAACGGTTTTTAAAGCATCTTTAACCCTTCTTTAAAATGGACTTAACACGTGACACGTACGGTAAAGGAGTAGTAGTAAAAAGTATGGCGCGTTGTAGCGGCCGCACACGGGACGTACCAGGACACGGACAGATGGATACGGGCACGAGAGTTGGAGCCGGAGGAGCTATATGGAGGCGAAGGAGCACACCATGACCATGACCGACCGCCGCGCCGATCTCCCGAGAGCCGGTCGCGCCGACCTGCACATGCACACCCACCATTCGGACGGCGCCCCGAGTGTGCGCGCCCTGCTCGACCACGTCGCCGCGCACACGCGCCTCGATGTGATCGCCATCACCGACCACGATACCATTCAGGGGGCGCTGGAGGCGCGGGACATCATGCGCCACCAGCCATACCCCTTCGAGCTGATCGTGGGCGAGGAAGTCTCGACGCGCGACGGGCACCTGGTGGGCCTGTTCCTGCACGAGCGCGTGCGGTCGGGACTCAGCGCGGCGCGCAGCATCGAGGAGATTCACGCCCAGGGTGGGCTGGCCTTTGCCCCGCACCCCTTCTTCCGCGCCTACCAGGGCGAGGGGCGCCCCATCACCATGGTCGGTCTGGGCACCATGATCCGGGAGCTAAAGCTCGACGCCATCGAAGTGATCAACGCCACGCCGTTCCTCTCCGCGGCCAACCGCCGCGCCGCCAGCTACAACGCCACGACGGGCCGGCTGCCCGCGCTGGGCAACTCGGATGGGCACATCCTGGCGGCCGTCGGCAAGGGCTACACCCGCTTCCCCGGCCGGAGCGCGGCCGAGCTGCGCTCCGCCATCACGTTGGGGCAGACAGAGGCCGGAGCGCGCGACTACCGCACGCACGAGTTGCTCTCCTACCTGCGCTTCTGGCTGCGCCAGCAGCGCCGCTCCGCCCCCGCCCCACGTATCGAGCGCGACGGCACCGAGCAGGCCGCGTAACGCTGTAGCACCCGGACGGAACGTCACACGTTCTCGTCGAGGAGATTCATCCCGCAATGAGCGTGGGTTCATGCGTCATCCAGGCCTCGCGGGCCAGGCGTACGGCCTCGGCGATAGCCTCTTTGCTAACATCACCCCGCCAATCGTCGACGATCACCTCCCAGTCTGTGCCGTTGGCGACCTGCTCCAGGATATCGGCGACGAGGATGCGCGTCCCCACGAACGTGGGTTTTCCATAGCAAATCGTCGTATCGGCGACGATGTATCGTCCGAGTGCTTTCATCATCTCGCTATCTCTCCGGTGTTCTCTCCCATTCTAGCGTAATCGCCGGCCACGGTCGCGAAGGTCCACATCACTGCATCACTCGGTTATCGCGACGACGCGCGTGACGGGCTACTCGTGTTGGCCGTGTCCGATGCCCTCGTCGCGGGTCGCTCCCGCCGAGGCCCGTTGCGACTCGGCAGGACGATCGGGACGATTATCTCGGCGCGAGGCCAATGGGGGTACCACCCCACTAAACCGTGGAGGAGAGGGATAGTGACAGGAACGGGCCGCATGCGGCATGCGACAGGTAGCCGTGTCTTGCTCACACGGCCAGGAGCGCAGGCCGCATGGACCCGTCCGCTGTATTTTGCCCGAACGCGGAGTGCTCTGACAAGGGGCAACGCGACCACGGGAACATTCAGATTCATAGCCAGAAGGAGCGGCGGTACCGCTGCAGGACCTGTCGGGGCACCTTCGCGGCGACGCGGGGAACGGCGCTCTATCGGTTGCACCATCCGGTGGAGCTGATGGTCCTCGTGGTGACGCTGCTGTGCCACGGCTGCCCGGCGCAGGCCATCGTGGCCGCGTTCGGGCTGGACGGGCGCACGGTAGCGGCGTGGCTGCGACGCACGGGGAGCCACGCGGCGCGGGTGCATGCGGCGACGGTGGAGACGGGGCAGGTGGACCGGGGCCAGGTGCAGGCCGACGAGATCTGCGTCACGGTCTGCAAGGGACGGATCTGGCAAGCGATGGCGCTGGCGGTCCCCTCGCGGCTGTGGCGGGGCGGGGACCTCAGCCCGACGCGCGACGGTGCCCTGGTCACGGCGACGCTGCGGCGGGTGGCCGCTTGTGCCGCGAGTACAGCCCTCCTCCTCTGCGTCGACGGGTTCGCCGCCTATGTGGGGGCGGTGCGCACCGTGTTCCGGGGGGCGATACATACGGGGCGGCCGGGCCGCCCGCGTCTGGTGCTGCCGGAGACGGTGCTGCTCGCGCAGGTGGTCAAGAGTCACCAGGGCCGGCGCCTGGTGGACGTCACCCGCCGCGTCGTCTTCGGCACAGCGGAGGCGGTCGCGGCAGCCATCGCGCGGACCAAGGGCGGGACGCAGATCAACACCTCCTCTATCGAGCGGCGATAGCGCCACCTTCCGCGCCGCGCTGGCGCCCTTGACCCGGCGCGGACGACGCCTGGCCCACGGCGCCGCGCTGCTGACCAGCGGGATGTGGTTGGTCGGCACGACGTACAACGTCTGTTGGCCCCACGAGAGCCTCCGCCTCCGTGCCCTCGGGGGACGAAAATGGCAGGAGCGGACCCCGGCCATGGCCGCCGGCCTGACCGACCACATCTGGGCCATGGAGGAGATGCTGCGCTATCGTGTCCTCCCCTTGACAGAGGCGCCCGCTCCGCGCCAGACCGATGAGGTTGGACGGGCGCGGGCGGCGCGAACGCGGGCCAAACCACCCGCCACGAATGCCGTCGCATGACCACGGTTTAGTAGGGTGGCACCGCCAATGGTAGGAGGAGTGTAAACGTCGCGCCCGCGCCCGGTGTGCTCTCGACGCGCAGCCGGCCGCCGTGGGCCGCCACGATACCGCGGGCAATAGCCAGACCCAGACCATGGCCCGGAGCGCCGGCTGCGGTGGCGCGGCCGCGGTGGAAGCGGTCGAACAGGCGCGGCAGTTCGTCGGCGGGGATGCCAGGGCCGGTGTCGCGCACCGCGAGGGCGGCCTGACCGCCGTCGCGGCGCACCGTGACCTCGACCAGGCCGCCCTCGCGGTTATATTTCACCGCGTTGTCCAGCAGGATGAGCAGCGCCTGCTGCAGACGCCCGGCGTCGCCGCGCACCGTCAGTGGCGCGACTTCCTCGCACACGATGCGCACCTCCCGCCGCGCGGCGAGCCGCGCCATCTGACGGCAGGGCGCGGCCACCACGGCGTCGAGGGCCACGGTTTTCTGCTCCAGTTGCAGCGCGCCCGCGTCCAGGCGGGCCAGCGTCAGCAAATCCGCCACCAGGCGGCCCATGTGCTCCGCCTCGGCCACGATGTCCTCGATCAGCGCCCGATCCTCCGGGTCGGGGACGGCGCCGGCCTCCAGTAGCACCTCGGCGTTGGTGCGGATCAGGGTCAGGGGTGTGCGCAGCTCGTGTGAGGCGTCGGCCACAAAGGCGCGCTGGGCGGAGAACGCAGCGGTGATGGGCCGCATCGCCTCGCGGGTCAGCAGGAAGCCCCCCGCCGCGGCGATGACGACCGTGCCGCCGCCAAGCGCGAGCAAGAGGTAAAGGAGATCGTGGCGGGCAGCGGTCAGCGCGTCCAGGGAGCGGCCTCCCTGCAGCAGTGCGACGACGATGCCGTTACGCTTGATGACCGCTGTGTAGAGGCGAAAGTCGCCGGCGTCCGCCGTGTGCAGGTCGCTGGGCACGCCGTAGCCCTGGCGCGCCGCCTGCTGCGCCGCCTGTTGGTCCGGCAGGCCGGCGTGCGTCACGCCGCTCGGGTTGCTCGTCACGTCGCCGTCCGGCGTGAGCAGCACGAAGAACGCGTCGCGATCGGCCAGCGAGGGCGGCGCCTGGAAGTTGGGGTTGATGCCCAGCGCGATCCCTGCCGGGACCAGGGCCAGCCCGGCCTGGCGCTGCGTGGCCAGACGCAGCGTCTGGTTAAAGGCGTCGGTGAGCTGGCCCGAAAACTGGACGTAGAGGATGGGGCCTAGCAAGAGTAGCGTCGCGGTCACGACCGCGGCGTAGGACAGGATCAGGCGGCGCTGCGTGCCCGCGAAGAGGGGCAGGGGCAGGGACACGGACCGCGCGGGCACTGCTCAGTCCTCCCGCAGCACGTAGCCGACGCCGCGCACCGTCCGCACCAGGTGTGGCGCGGCGTTGGCGTCGACCTTGTCGCGCAGGTAATGGATGTAGGTATCGACGATGGTGTCCAGGCCGTCGAAGTCGTAGCGCCACACCTGCTCGACGATCTGTTGGCGCGTCAGGACCTGCCCGGCGTGGCGCAACATGAATTCGAGCAGGGCGAACTCCCTGGCCGAGAGCGTCAGCGGACGGTTGCCCCGCCAGGCGCGCCGCCCCGCAACGTCGAGCCGTAGGTCGGCCAGGCGCAGCTCGCCGGTGGTCTCCTCCGGCTGTTGGCGCCGGGAGAGGGCGCGCACGCGCGCCAGCAACTCGGACAGCGCGAAGGGCTTGCCCATATAGTCGTCCGCCCCCGCGTCGAGGCCATGGACGCGGTCTTCGATCTCGTCGCGCGCGGTCAGCATCAAGATAGGCGTACCCACGCGCGCGGAGCGCAGGCGCCTGCAGACCTCGGCGCCGTCGATGTCGGGCAATCCAAGGTCCAGGATGATCACGTCATACTCGCCGTCCCGCGCCGCCGCCAGCCCCATCTCCCCGTCCGTCGCCACGTCGACGACGTGGCGGGCGGCCTCCAGGGAGCGGCGCAGCAGACGGCCAAGGCGTTGCTCATCTTCCACCACAAGAACGCGCATCGCGTGGCCCTCCCCCCTTACTCCTCTGTCCCTTTATACCATCGTAGCGCCGCGACATGGGAACTAGATGGGAAAAAGCCCATGCTATTCCCATGGAACTCCCATGTCGCCGCTCTATGATGAGAAGTGTGAGGTCGATATGGTCCCACGAGCGCCTCACCCACAGATGGTGGATGACAGCCCGGAGCCATCGCAACCGCACGGCAACACAGCAGACCCAGGACGGCATCAATTAAAGTAGACGAGTAGAGAAACCAAGGAGTTAAGGACAATGAAGATACCCTCGAAGAGCACACGCGCGGCGGCCATCGTGCTCGCCGGCAGCATGGCGGCAGGAGGCCTGGTGGCCATCCCGTCCGCCGCGGCGACGCGGTCCACGATCACCCAGCCGCGTCCCGCCGCGCTGGCAGCGGCCACCGCGACCCCAACCGTCACCCCGACCGCGACAAAGGCGGCGCTCGCCCTGATGTCCGGCACGACGAACCGCGGCGGCGTGGTGACCGTGTCCGGGGCGGGCTTCATGCCCAACGAAACGGTCAACCTGACGCTCAGCGGCGTGACCGGCGCGGCGACGGCGGCCAAGGCCGACGCCAAGGGGCTCTTGCCCGCCACGGGCTTGAGCGTCCCCTATAGCCTCAAACCGGGCTCGTACACGCTCACCGCGACCGGCGCGACCAGCAAGCGCGTCGCCACGGCGACGGTGACCGTCGCGGCCCTGGCGCCGTCCGTGACCCTGAGCGCCTCCTCCGCGGCCCCTGGCGCTCCCGAGACGATCGCGGGCAAGGGCTTCGGCCGGCAGGAGCAGGTCACGCTCTCGCTCAACGGTGAGGCGCTGGCGACCACGCCATCGGTCATCACCACGACCAACGGCGCCTTCACGGCCACGACGGCGCTCCCCTCCTCGCTGCTGCGCGGGCTCAACACGGTCAGCGCGCTGGGCAACGAGAGCCGCGTCAGCGCGGTCGCCGCGCTGACTGGGACCCTGACACGCACGCCGCAATACTACATCGCGGGCGGCGTCAACACGGTCCAGGAGCCCGGATTCATCGATCTGCTCAACACCAACGCGCAGCCGGCCAGCGTGCGGCTGACCTTCTACTTCGACAACCGCGCCGCCTTTACGCGCATCGTCACCATCAGCGGCACGACGGAGCAGCGCATACCCACGGCCAACCTGAGCCTGCCCGAGGGCCGCTTTGGCTTGCAGGTGAAGTCCGACCGCGCCGTCACGGCGTCGATCGTGCGCACCCGCGGCGGCAAGGACGGCGACGTGATCAACGGCGCCCCGGCGCTGGCCACGCGCTGGTACCTGGCGGCGGGCTCCACCAAGGGCACGTTCCAGGAGCGCGTCTCGATCCTCAATCCCGATCCGGCGCAGTCCGCGCACGTGCAGCTACAGTTGCTGCGCCCGGCCGGGTCGCCGGTCAGGACGGTCACGGTGACCGTGCCCCCGCACACCAACTACGTGGCCAACGTCAACGCGTTGCTCCCGAATAGCGACGTCAGCGTGGTGGCCACGTCCGACCTGCCCGTGGCGGTCGAGCGGGACCTGACCTTCGGCTCCAACGGCGCCGGCCTCACCTCGCGCACCGGCTCTACCAAGGCGGCGACCAACTGGCTGTTCGCCTCGGGCACGACTGAGAACGGGGTCCAGACCGTCTTCACGATGATGAATCCGGGCGACTTCCCGGCGCTGGTCACGGCAAGTTTCTCCAATCCGGGCGGCGGCGTGCTGGGCAGCCGCACGGTCTACGTGCCGGCGCGCAGCCGGGCGATGTTGCGGCTGGGCGACGTGGTGCGGGGCGGCGGCATTTCGACGGTCGTGACCAGCGACCAGGCGGTCGTGGTCGAGCGGGCCGAGTACATCGGGTCGCCGGACGCGGCCACGGCGGGCTCGGACGTGGTCGGCCGCAACGGCGCGGGCACGCGCTGGAGCTTCCCTGCCGGCGACACGTCGCCGGCCAACGCCGCCACGGGGTCGTCGCAGCTGTCCGAAGTCCTGGTGCTCTACAATCCCTCGGTGGCCACGATCCCGGTCACGGCGACCGTGTACGGGACAGACGGCAAGACCTCCGCGAAGATGTATACGCTCACGCCGGGCGCGTACACCGTCGTGTCGGTCAACGAGTTCAACACGACGCCCTACCACGGGACGGTGGTAGAGTCGGGCAACGGGCAGGGCTTCATCGCCGAGCAGGGCATTTCGTCCCAAGACGGCCGGATGCTGCGCAGCACCCAGGGCATCGCTCAGTAGCGAACGGCGCGGTAACACGTTCCCCCCAAGACGGGGTACACGAAGAGGAGGCGGAGGTTGGGCATCCAACCTCCGCCTTTCTTGCACAATAGACGCCAGGCGCCAGTTACGAAGCTGTCCAGTCTCGACGAGCATATCATGGCTCATCACCAGGAGCCGCGGCTTATTGAGCCGGCCGACCTTGCTCAATCCACTCGCCGAGGTCGGTCAAGCGATGCGCCCAATAGAGCGTCAGCCCACGCTGCTGCGCTTCCTCAAGGTTATGCAATTTGTAGACGCCACTCATCACTGCAACCGGGACGACCTGATTGGCGCCAAAATCGTGCCGCCATATCTCGGCTTTGACCGCGGCGTCGTTGTTCAGTCGTTTGACCGAGTTGAGAGAAGAGTTCGACACCTTGCACTCGATGGGCATAACCCGCCCATCCCAAAGCCCTACGACAAGATCGGCCTTCCTGGTACCCAGAGTAACCTCATTGCCACAAAACTGACCGGGCTGAGGCGCTTCGGCAAGCGACGCGACCTCGCGGCCGACGATACTTATCTCCGCAAGCCCGATCCGACGTAGCTCTTCGCGAACCTTCTCCTCTTGCGCGCTTTTACCTTCATTCCGCCGACTCGTCGCGGCGCGCTGCGTCGCTATCAGAGCAGATGATGCCAGGATAGCCGCCTGTCGCTCGGCTTCCGTTGGCTCTCGTCCCTCCGACACCCAGGGGAATCTGCGGCGGTCGAGCCCGGCGCGAATCGTTTCGACCAAACGTTGTACGAGGCCCGCATCGTTACGCAACGTTCGCGGGGCGATAGAATGGGTGTCCACGAGCGTTTTCAGGTCGTCCTCGGAGATCGGGGGGCCGGCCAGGTACCGGAAGACATACAGGAAAGCGGGATCGGTTAACAGGGTGAGGGCTTGGTCCTCCAACTGCGACAGATCGACCGTGCTCTCCAGCACATCCTCGACAGCGCCCTGGACATCCTCGAACGCATCCAGGTAGGCTTCGAGAGGTTCTTCCATCCTCTCGCGCCTGAACACATCCTCGGCCTGCCGACGGTCGCTATCGAGTTGCTCGGTGGTCCATCGCGTCGGTGCGATAAACGAAGGCCGTTTCCGGCGAGTCATACGATGTCCTTGAAGAAGTTCTTATGTACAAGGAGCTCGGGGTGGGGAACGAGCAGGCGCTCCATCTCTTTGGGCTCGAACTTGGTCAGCCCCCCCGCGTACATGCGCCCCTGAGTCGTGGATGCGCTGTGCGACAGATAATGCGCCAGGGCGCGCAAGGCCTGTTCGCTCAATCGCTCGCGCGGATAGAGTCCGTGGGCGATGTTGATGTGCCGGGCGTCCGCCAGATTGCGCACGAAAGCCGGCGGGCGGCGCGCCATGTAGGTCGCCAGGATCGGCGCCGGTTCGCGCAACCCAACCGACCACCACGCTTTGCGATTGCGGGCGATGAAGCCGTTGTCGGCACCCAAGGCTCGCGCTACCTTGAGGAACGTGTCGATGCGGCGACGCTCGTCGGCATCGAACAGGTCCAGATCGATCGGCAGGTCGATAATCCGCCGCAAACTCGTCGCGTCGGTCAGCACGTCCTTTGCGGCGAACAACTCGCGCGCCTTGGTCACCGAAGGGAACATGACGAACTCCGGTAGGTCGGCGCTGTGCAGGCCGGCGATCCAGACGCGGTTGGCGCCCGTCACCTGGCCGCGGTGGACGCGACATAGCTCGCCTAGCTCGACGAACCCCTCCGCTTTGTCGATAGGCGCGCGCGTCAAAGGGGTCCAGCGCGGGGCGCATTCTAGCCGTTCGCGCCGCGCTTGGCTATCGACCTGGCACAGATCCAGGCCGTCGAGCGTTGAAACCCGGCGCAACCCAATCGACGCGGGACGCTGGCCAACCTCAAAGCCCGTGATGACGGCCGTGGTAGCCGTCCCGGCGAAGGGCAAGGCCTCGGGCTCGATAACGTGGATGGCCTTGAGCCCAAGAACCTTGAGCAACAGCTCACGCACCAGGCGGCCGTAATTCACATCCAGCCACTCGGCGGCAGTGATAAAGACGCCAACATCACCCGCCCGCGCATGGTGTGCTGTTGCAAGGAAAAAGTGTACGTGCAAGCCGGCCAATTGGCTCGCGTCAAGGCCGTAGGTGCGCGCCGTCGTGACCAGCCACGCCTTCCACCGCTGACCCAGCAGGTGATGCCGCACGTAGGGAGGGTTGCCGACGTAGAGCGTCGGGCCATCGATCGCGGGCAATGGCGCCTCGCGATAGTCGCCCACGATCACCGTCGAACGAGGCGCGAGGCCAGCAGCGGCGAGATGTCCGCGCGCCAGGAGAGCGGCGAGAGGGTCCAGTTCCACGCCGATGAGCTGCGCGTCGGGAAACCGCCGCCCTGCCGCGGCGAGAAAGCGCCCCGACCCTATGCCAGGGTCGACGATGCGCGCCGGATTGAGTTGTGTCGCGGCCCACGCCAGCATCGCTGAGACGATCGCGGGCGGCGTATAGGTCGCCCCCATGGGCCGGCGCTGATCGGGCGAATAGAGCCGGCTGAAGATGTCGCCGAGCGGATCTTCGCCTTGCTGGATCGAGGTCCGCGTCGCCGAGATCGGGATAACAGTTGTATCCTGGACCCGCGGCGGTAGTGATCCGACAAGCACGTCCTCTTGCGGCGACCACCCTGTAACGTCGCGGGCGCCAAGAGCAACCGCCAGTGAGGCAAGCTCATCAGGAGAACCGACCGACGGCGTCACGGCAAAATCCAACACGCTCTCTTGCTCCAGTCCTCGTCAGGTCACTATAGGAGACGACGAGACTATCTGCCTTCACTATCCGCCTTCTTGGGCGCCTCGACAAGCCGTTGTTCGCAGCCGTCGCCGTTGTTGCCGCCATTGTCGCACATCGACGCCTGTTCAAGCCTCGAATCGTCCGCGGACGCTACCGCTCCCCGCTACCGGGGTGCGGCAACGTCCGCGTGCGTCCACGCGACCCTCAGGACGGGGTGCGGCCGGTGAGGCCCAGGAGCTTTGCCTGCAGGCTGGCGTCGTCCGGGACGGCAACGGCCGGCCCGAAGATGCCGATGGCGCGCCACTCCTCGGCGTGCGGGCTTATTTCCTCCCACAACCCTTGCACCAGGGTGTCGGGCAGGGTGCTGTCGACGCCGATGACGCGAGCGATGTCGTGGGCGCGCAGGCCGCGGAAGCCGTTGATTTGCCAGAAGTACTCGCGGGCCGTGAAATCGCCGAAGGAGCAATGCATGGTGCGGTCGAGGTCATCCAGGCGCTTCGCCGCCGCGCACGCGGCCGCGACGATGGCGGCGAAGCGCCCCTTCGGATCCTCGCCCAGAAGATCGCCGTCGAACTTTGTCCGCCCCGCCTCCTCCATGGTCCGGCCGGCCAGCATGTCCGGGACCCAGGCGTCGTCGTAGGCGTGATAGTTAACAATCTCGCGCAACGTCACCGTGCGCTGGTCGCGCCGCGCGAACGTGGGCGGCATCTCCATGGCCCATTGGTCGTCGCGGACCCCATCGATCACCTGCTGCAAGGCCTGCTCGGCTAGCACAAAGACATCCTGCTCGCGCATCATATCCTCCTTTGTCAAACCATCGGCGTTGAAGACACAGGCCCCGTCGCTTCCCTCGCCGAGAGTATCCGTTTCAGGATAGGTACTGCCCTCACATATAGTAGGACATTAGTGCCAGTATACACGCCGGAGGATGGGCGCGCCAGTCCGGTAGCAAACCGGAGAACAGGCCGGTTAGTGGCCAGATCCTTGCCTATCGTCCAGGATCTGGGCGATGACGCGCTCCAGGGGCATGGCTGCTCCCGCCGCCCAGGCTTGCGCGAACGCCTCGTCCCCGAGAGCCGCCCGCGCGCGTCCGATGGCGGCGTCGATGGCGGCGCGATCTACCGGCTGTATGGAGGTTCCCGTCGCCGCGCGCAAGGCCGCCGACGCTCCGAATAACCCGGCGGCGCGTTGCGGTTGCCCCTGGGCGTCGGTCACGTTCGCCAGACCCTCCAGACATTCACCGACATCCACGCGATTGTCCATCTCCCTGTAGAGAGCCAGGCTCCTCTTATGCTGCATGGTCGCCCGCTCATATTGCCCCTGGTGGCGCGCCAGATTGCCGAGGTTCGTCAGCAGGAGGGCGATGCCCCATCGTCCCTCTTGCGCTTCGAAGAGCGCCAGGCTCTCCGCGAAGAGCGCGGCCGCCCGCTCGTCATCACCCCGATCGAGCGCCACCTCGCCCAGGTTGTTCAACGAAAAGGCGATGCCGCGCGCATCGCCCAGCGTCCGCTTGATCGCCAGGCTCTCCTCGTGCAGCGACGCCGCGCGTTGATGGTCGCCCTCGTAGCGGGCCACGATCCCCAGATTGTTGAGCGCGGTCGCCGTCCCCCGTGGATCGTCGAGCTCACGCCGCGCCGCCAGGCATTCCTCGTACAGCGCCGTCGCGCGTCGATAGTCGCCCTGCCGCAAGGCGACGCTGCCCAGGATATTGGTGGCGGTGGCGGCGCCCCGCCGGTCGCCCAGACGACGATACAGGCGCAAGCTCTCCTCCGAGAGCGTTGCCGCGCGTTGGTGGTCGCCTTGTTCCGTTGCCAGAGCCGATGCCGCGTCGAGCGCCCGAGCCCGCGGCGCGAGCGATGGCGCGTCGCCGACCGGTCGAGACAGCGCCAAGAGCTTCTCGAGCCAGGCCCGTCCCTCGCTGGCCCGGCCGCGCGCGTGCCAGAAGCGCCACAATGCGCTCCCCAGCCGCAGCCCTATCTCTATCTCTGGCCCGTTCCCGTTTAACACGGTCCCCTCGTCACATCCGCCACTGCGGCTGGCCCAGTCCAGAGCGGCGCGCAGGTTGTCCTCTTCCCGCCCCAGCCGCGTCAGCCAGATGCTCTGCTCAGGTCCGGTGAGCCCTGGCGCGGCGTGCTCCGCGAGCGCCAGGTAGTAGGTCGCGTGCCGCGCTCCGATCTCCGCCCACTCTCCGCTTGCCTCCAGACACTCGAGCCCGTACTCCCGAATCGTCTGCAGCATCGTGACGCGCGCACTGCCGTCCACGGCCGCGTCTCCCACCGGTTCGTCTACCCGCGCCAGGCTCTTGTCGACGAGCGAGGACAGCACATCCAGCACGTTGGGTACCCCCAACGCGTCGGCGGCACCGGCGCCGGCGCCGCCGGCGCCGCCGGTGCCGCCCGCCGCGCACACGGCCTCGGCGGCCTCCAGGGTCGCGCCGCCCGCGAAAACGGCCAGCCCCTGGAAAACCCGTCGCTCCTCGGTCGGCAGCAGCTCATAGCTCCACGCGATGGTGTTGCGCAGGGTCTGCTGGCGTGCCGGCGCGTCGCGTGCGCCGCCCGTGGGCAACCGCAGCGGCGTGGCAGTGAGGTCTCCATCCAGGCGGGCCAGCAGCGCGGGTGGGGGCAGCAACTTGACCCGGGCGGCCGCCAGCTCGATGGCCAGCGGCAACCCATCCAGCCGCCGGCAGATCGTCACGATCGCCGCCGCGTTCGCCTCCGTCAACGCGAAAGACGGTTGCGCCGCGCGCGCCCTGCTCACGAAAAGCGCGACCGACGCGTACCGCGCCAGGTCCGCCGCCGGTGGCAGGGGAGACACGTCGGGGGTCGCCAACGGTGGCACCGCCAATTCGTGCTCGCTCTGGATGTGCAGCGGGGCGCGGCTCGTGATGAGCACCGTGAGCTGGCGGCCCGCCGCCAGCAGCGCGCTCATCGCTGGCGCGGCCTCCAGGACGTGCTCGAAGTTGTCGAGCACGAGGAGCAGCCGCCTGTCCCGTAGCTGCGCGCTCACGATCTCGAGCAGGGAGGGCTCACCCAGCGCCGGGACGCCCAGCGCCGGGACGCCCAGCGCCGGGACGCCCAGCGCCGGGACGCCCAGCGCCATCGCGACCGCGGCGATGACAAGGCCGGGGTCGGTCAGAGAGGCGAGCGACACAAAGACGACGCTGTCGGCGTAGTGATCGCGCAGTCCCTCCGCGACCTGCAGGGCCAGCCGCGTCTTACCAACGCCTCCCGGTCCCGTCAGCGTGAGTAACCGCGCCTCGTCGTGCGTCAAGAGGTGAACAGCCGCCGCCTCGTCGTGCTCGCGCCCAAGTAACGGGTTGGGCGCCGCGGGCAACAGACCGGAACGCCGTTGCTCGTCCGGGCGGGCAGCAGCGGGTCGCGATGGGCCGCACCGCCGCGTCGAGGCTGGCGCGCTCCTCTCTCGACAGGCCCAGCGCCTCGACCAGCCGCCGCACCGTCTCTCTGTACGGCGCCTGCCGTAGCCCTCGTTCCAGCGCGCTGATGCCCTGCGCCATCAAGCCCGCCCGCTCGGCTAGCGCCTCCTGCGAGAGTCCCGCCGCCCGTCGATAACGCCTGAGCAACGCGCCAAAAGGCGCTTCTTGCCCGCCGTCCGTCTCCCCATTTCTGACCCCGCGCGCGTTGGTATCCGGCCCCATGGCCCCCTGCCTCCCGCCTGTTCCTGGCGCGGCCGTTATCCCGGGCTTCGCCGCGCTTGCCGCTATGATAGCACGCCGCCGCGCCAGGACAGGGCGCGCCGACACTCGCAACTGTATGGGCTAGCTGTATGAGTTGTCGGTGGCGTCGGCGCGCCCGGCGGTACAAACCAGATAGCAGGATTGAAGACACAAAGGAGTTTTCGCATGATCAGAGTTCACCCCAGAGGCGCGGCCATCGTCGCTATTGTTGCCCTCCTAACCGCCTTGCTGCCCCAGAGGCGCGCCATGGCCGCCGGCCCCATCTGGTTGCCGGGCGTGCACGCCGACCGCCCCTCCGTGGACGACACGTACAACACCCTGCACCCGGTGATCGCCACCGACCGCAACACCTACATCCTGAGCACGCGCAAGCGTCCACCTCTATCCGATGATGAGACCGATGTCTATCTCAGCGTCGGCGTGCGTGGCCATGCCCCGGAATCGCTCACCTGGACGACGCGCAAAATCTCCGCGCACGGACCCGCCTACATCATCGATCCGCACGGCAATGTGTCGCTGGCCGTCGACCCCACCACACACCGGCTCTTCGCCGTGTGGCGGCATACGTTGTCAAAGGGGGGGGAGGCGGTGGGCGTCTGGACCTCGTCTAACGGGGGCGCGACCTGGAGCGGGCCGACCGATGTCGCGACCACGGGCGGCGCGTTCCCCGGCAGCATCCCGTCGGTGGTGGCCGGCGGCGGCAACGCCTATGTCGCCTTCACGGGCGGCCAGTCATATGTGTGCGACAACCGCTATGGCAACGCCGACATTATCGTCGCACGGTATGATGGCCGCGGTTGGTCCAGGGGCCAGAATCTCACCAGTTGCCTCACCGGCGCCCGGCATCCCGCGTTCGAAGATGCCACGCTCACGCGCGACGAGAACGGCCGCCTGTACCTGATCGCTACGACGAACCAGGATGAGTTGTGGTACGCGGACCACGCCGGCGGCGCGTGGACCACGCCGGTTCGCATCGTCCGTGACATCGGCGGCCCCGTCGGCGCCGCCTCCCAGGCCCTCGCCGCGAGCAAGGGCGTCGTCTATGTCGCCTACGAGGGCGCCGACGGGGCCTACCCTCACAACTACAATAAGGAACGCGGAAATAGTTACGTCTCCCATAGTTAGGGAGAGACAATGTCGATAAAGTACTTGCCCAGGTGCGGTAAGCGTGTGAGTTGGGCTTCGA
>JAABUX010003687.1_pt1 | contig 20059 bp, 11 predicted proteins | sample 5561851 | NCBI WGS metagenome assembly JAABUX01 (sample SAMN10711883, study PRJNA513361) | rock metagenome | isolation source: Antarctica rocks | place: Antarctica: Victoria Land, Richard Nunatak red sandstone | collected 2016-01-03 | reverse complement strand
CTCGACGCGTTTCCGTTAGTCGCCAAACGTCTGCGCGATGCGCTGCTGACATCGGCGAAAACTGCTGGGCTCTCCATCCCTGAAATTCTCTCGGGCCACCGTGTCGACGGTACCGTGAGCGAGCGCGGTCATCTTGCGATCGTTCCGCTCGCCAACGTCGGGTTTCCCTATGCTGACGGTGCGCTCATGGGCGTCGCATTGGTGTGGCCACGAGCGGTCGACGCCGATGAACGGACTGCCGCGCTTGCCGTCGTTCGCGCCTTCGTGCGCGAGGCGGATGGGACTGTCGGGATGCTCCACTTCGGCCGCGACGGCTCGTGGCGAGTTGGGATCGATGCCACGCTAGAGAAGGGCTCCCTCGACATTGCACGCTACGGACAATCATCACGGCGGTGGGCGTCGGCGCTACCCGTCGTCCTCGACCGGCACCCGAAAGGCCGGGACGATGGCGAGATGGAGCTCGTAGTCGCGCAGATGTTCGCGCGGGCCGGGCTCCCGCCAAGTGTTCTGGCCGCAGCCGAGCTGCGGATTTCTCAGGCGTCGAGTTTGAGGGGGGCGCCGGACGTTCGAGCGGTGCATCGGGCCATGCCAAAAGACAGCCCGTACCTGCGCAAGCGTTTCGTACACCTCGACGTGGCGTTTGCAACCGAGATACGTGGGCCGTTACTGATCGGTTCGGGTCGGCATCGAGGTCTCGGTCTGATGCTGCCGATGCCTCAGCGCAACGAGCGCGGCGATGCGTGAACTGGGGATTAAAGACTTTGACGCGTATTTCGAGGCGTTGCACGGACAGGAGGCCTTTCCGTGGCAGCGACGTCTCGCGGCGCGCGTTCTCGAAACCGGCTGGCCATCGTTGCTCGACGTGCCTACGGGAGCCGGGAAAACCGCGGCGATCGATATTGCGATCTTCCACCTAGCATGCGAAGCGCAGCGCGGCCCCGCCCGCCGGGCTCCGATGCGTATCCTGTTCACCGTCGACAGACGGATTGTCGTCGACGCGTCGTTCCAGCGAGCGAAAGTAATTGCTGAGAACATCGAACGCGCGACCGACGGGATCCTCCGAGACGTGCGCGTTGCGCTCGAGTCGTTCTGCGCAGCGCGACCGCTAGCGGTCGTGAGGCTGCGGGGAGGCGTTCCGCGCGATACCGACTGGTCGACCAGCCCTGCGCAGCCGCTCGTCGTGGTGTCGACGGTCGATCAAGTCGGTTCTCGATTGCTCTTTCGAGGCTACGGCGTCACGCGGCGGATGTGGCCCGTGCATGCCGGGCTCGTCGGCTCCGACGCCCTGTGGCTCCTCGATGAGGTCCATTTGGCAAAGCCGCTTGAGGAAACACTCGAAGCGATCGAGCTGGGCCACGAACCCGACGGGTTCCTCTCACGTTCACGTCGGCTTGCCCCGTTCGTCGTTGCTCGGCTCTCGGCAACGCCTGGGAGCGATCCGCCGAAGGACCGGCTCAGACTCGACCAGGTGGACCGAAGCGATGCGGTCCTGTCCGCACGCTTGCGTGCAAAAAAATATGCTGTGATCGCTACCTACAAGGGCGACACGATCGAAGCGGTGACTGAGGCCGCGCTCGCTCTCGCGCGAGACGGTAATCCCCGACGGATAGGAATCGTCGTGAACACGATTCGAGTGGCCCGCGGGGTGTTCGAGCGACTGCGCCGGGAGCTCGGCGATGATGCATCGTGTGCGCTGCTCATCGGCCGAGTGCGAGAACTGGACCGCGAACGAATCCTAGCCGACGCGCGGACGTTCTTCGCTGACAAGGATCGGCCGGCAGTCGAACGACCGCACATTCTCGTTGCGACGCAGACGATTGAGGCCGGAGCAGATCTCGATTTCGATGCCCTCGTTACTGAAATTGCGGCACTCGACGCGCTTCGTCAGAGATTCGGGCGATTGAATCGCTTAGGGCGGCCAATAGTAGCCAGAGGCGTGCTACTTGTACCGGACAGATCCGAGAAGTCGCTATGGGAGACAATCGAGCGCATTTACGGCGAGAGCGCGCGAAACACGCTGTCCTGGTTTCAGACGCACGCGGAGAAAGCCGAGTTTGACTTCGGCAGCGACAGCTGTGATGCCGCGATTGCCGCAACCGACCCGGTCCTCGTGGCGGCGGCCATTGCGCCGAAACTTCACGCCCCGACGCTGTTGCCGGCGCACGTGCGCGACTGGGCGATGACCTGGCCGGAATCGTCCGCGACACCCGAACCGGATCTCTTCCTTCACGGCCGACGGATGGTGCAGGACGTCTCGCTCGTCTGGCGCGCGGACGTCACATATCCGGAGGCTCGTGAATCCGAAGAGGACCGTGCTGCGCGACTCGAGCGATTCATCACGTCGCTCGAGGCATGTCCGCCGGCGTCACCGGAGCTCGTCGAGATTCCCGTACAACAAGCACGCCAACTCATCGCGCGCTCTGCGCAGGAGTATCGCGGAACAATGGCTGACGCTCTTGCACTCAGCGATGCTCCTGTCTTCGAAAGCGATGATCACAGTCGAAGCGGCGATGCATCGTGGTGCCTGCGTGCAACGGCCGGAAAGAACGGTCGAGCCTACGAGTGGGTGAGGATATCTGCTCTGCGACCGGGTGACACCGTCGTCGTCCCTGCAACGCTAGGGGGATACGATGACCACGGCTGGGCGCCCGCCCATGACGGCGACGTCCGCGACCTCGGGTATGAAGCGAATCGGCGACAGCGCAGGATTTCGGTTCTGCGCTTCACTCAAGCGACGCTCCTCGATGCGATGCGAGCCGAACGCCCCGAAATGTCGGACTCGATCGCGTCGGAGGCGACGCAAGGCTGGCATAATATTGTGGCACTCGTTTCTGAAGCCGACGAAGACGCCGACCGCGTGATTGCGCTTCTACTTGCACGTGATGCGCTTCCCGACAGCTGGCGCAGGCGGTTGCGCGAAATGCAAGATCCTCGTGCGCGCGCCTCGGGAGCGGTGTTTACGATGTATGGTAATGATGCCGATCCGGGCGGCGGGTTCGTATTGGCGACGCGGTTGCGACCGAATAAGGCACTGCATGATGGCGGCGACTCGTCGCTGGGGGAGAGCGAAGCGCAGGAATCGACCACCGCGGACGACCGCTCGGCGAACGTAGGGCGTCCTGTTAGTCTGCGCGACCATTCCGAGCACGTTGCCGCTTTCGCGCGATGGGATAGTCAGAAAGCGGGGCTCGATGCGCGGCTGACCGCTACGGTCGAATTAGCGGCATATTTGCACGACATAGGAAAAGCGGACCCTCGATTCCAGGCCGATCTTCGCGGAGAAGCTCCGCTCTTCGCGCAGGGATTGCTCGACCCGCTCGCCCCCGAAGATGTGTTCGCTAAGAGCGGTAGGCATTACAATCCTAGCGTGCCGCGCGCGACTCCCGAGGGGTTCCGGCACGAAGCGCTATCCGTTGCGCTCGCAAAGAAGCATCCGCGCGTCGCAAGTTTGGACCGAGATGCGATCGACCTTACGCTGTGGCTGATTGGAACGCATCACGGTTTCGGCCGACCTTTTTTTCCACCTCGGAGCGACAGCGGGAGTGACAGCAAAACAGTCGTTGCGCTCGATGAGGTTCAGCTCGCGGCCGATGCGACGGAAGCTCCGCTCACCCTCGACTCGGGGTGGTTCGAACTAATGAGTCGCGTGCTGCGCCGATACGGAGCGTGGGAACTCGCGCGACTTGAAGCGATCCTTCGGCTCGCGGACCATCAAGCGTCCAAGTGCGAGGGTGATGGGACTATCGATGCGCGTATGGGGCAGCTCAGTGTTCGAACATAGACTTGAGGGTTTTGAGCCGGACAACTTTCTCGCGTTTCTGGCCCTCATCGGCGTGCTACGCGTACTCGAGGCGGAACGAGCTGAGTGGCACGCGCGGTTAGCGTGGAATGGTGTGCCATTACGACCTACTCTTACAATCGCAGAGAAATGTACCCCCGAAGATTTGGGTGAACTACTGGCATGCGGCGTCCACGCCTTCGCTGCGGCGTATGCCTTTGACGAGGACGACATCAAATACACGCCGGATAGCCTACGGGCCGTCGCTCGAAAGGCGCGAGCGGCCTCAATGGCGCGTGCCGACATCATCGCGGCACTTGGATCAGACGGCGTATGTAAACGGAGCGGAGATGTCGTCGAGCCAACCCCGCTCTGCGCAATGCTGGGATCGGGGCATCAGCATTTTTTGCGCCGCCTCGCGAACGCTGCGGCATCAAGGACGGCAGGCGCGACGATCAGCCGATCGCTATTTCGTCCGTGGACGTACGACGACGCCGGCGAGTCGTTCCGGTGGGACCCGGTCGAGGACCGGCGCTATGCGTACCAGTCGGGAAATCCATCGGACTCCGGCAACAAGATCGGGATCATGCTGGGCGCGAATCGCCTCGCGGCAACCGGATTCGGGATTTGGGCGTGTTCGCCCGCTGCACGCGGATTGCGAGTTCGGGGGATTATCGGGCGTGGCGCGACGCGCACGGTCAGTTGGCCTATCGTTTCGCTGAAGACAAGCCTGGATGGGCACCTTGCGCTTCTCGCCCATCCTTTCTTGATTGACGAACGCGCAAGGCTACTTTCGGCATACGGCGTGTCGCACGTCGCCCGCGCCAACCGATACCAAGTCGGAAAGTACTTTAATTTCGCGCGCGCCGTGCTCCAGCCGCTCACGGCTGCGTTATCGCCTGAACCAGCGGTTCGATGAGCCCCTGTAAAGAAATTCGTGTCAGTGCCTCTCTGATCCACGCCTTGACATGCGGTGTGATCGGCGTGGGCGGCATCGCGTTGCACGTCGCGCATCGCGTTGCCATGCGGCGATGTTGACTCGCGAATGCAGCGCTTGGACCGGTCTTCGTCGGCGTCAACGCTCCGACGCCGGACGCGTATGCTTGCGTGCGCCACGGCGGTCGAGAGAACGCAAGCGTGTTCGCTAAGCGACGCGCTGGTATCCTTACCAAGGAGCAAAAGATTCGCATGCTCGACGTGGGAACGCAGTGACGTGGATCGAAATTAGGCCTCGAAGTGCTTCCGTTATGCGGCGACGAGGTTGCCGCGCAAGTCGCGTAGGAACGCACGGTGGGATTTGAGTCGTGGCGTCGTTACGTGGGGCGGAATCCCACGAGCAACGGCTTCAAATAGGTGTGTGAGTCGTATCCCCACTGCAGGTCCGGGGACGCGTACGAGACGGCACACCACTCGTGGTGCGCCGCGACGGCGACGATCTCTATTTTGCTCACAAGTCCTCGTGAGTCGGTCCCGAAGCAAAGATCACTCGCGCGGGGCGACCATGCAACTTTGCCTTCCGATCGTTCTTCAGCAACTTGAGATCGTGCCAACCGGCGACGAGACGGTTCACGAGGAGTTGCAGATCGGACTGCCGGGTACCGCCCGGGCGGAACGCTACGGTCGCGTATGAGTATGTAATCGGTGCTGACGGCCACGTCGTTCCACATCGAAACGTCGTCGCTGCGTCGCCTTGGCGGTCGGCCCGGCACCCGGCGGGAATCGTCATGCGGAGGCGATGCGCCGGGTCGACATACGGCGGCGCCACAGACGCGGCCTGCGACGGCCGCCGGTCGTCGTCGCCGAAGCCCAGCAGCGCCAAGATTATCGATCCAACCAGCAAGACGCCGATCACTACGGCACTCAAAGCGATGAAGACGTAAACTTTTTTCATTGCGAGACGCTCCGACATCGGTGCTGTGCCCTCGATCGTACTCGAAGCGGCGCCGCTTGCGTATGGGGGTAAACCCTACGAGCGGGCCCCAACTGGAATAAAACGTAAACGATGACTACAGGCCTAGTTTGGCCGGTACTGATACTTACGGCGCCTTTGGCTTCCAATTCCAATCCGGCGCCCCGGCCTTGGCGTCACGTGAGCGAGTTCACCCGGAGCTTCACGGCTTTGGTCGTTCCATTTACTTGCTAGTAAGGGAGCATCTATGCATTTCAGGCGTCTTACAGCGTCGGTAGCGGGCATCGCCGTTCTTAGCGCGGCGAGCTTCGTTTACGTCTCGCACCCCGCGCGCAGCTCGGACCACCAGGATTCACCGGCGACCGTCGCGCGGCCGCCCGCGGATATCACCGACGTGTTTTTCTTCCCGTCGCCCACCAACCGCAACAACGTTGAAGTCGTGATGAACGTCGTGCCGCTCATTCCCGCAGGCGACAGCCATCACCACTTCCTCGACCCCAACGTTCTGTACCAATTCAAATTCGCACACGGAAACCTCGGGACGACGGCGCCCGCCGACTTCGCGCTGCAGCTCACGGCAAGCGGCACGGGTCCCGGCCAGAAAATTCAGTTGTACGAAAAGCACGGTAGCGGAGAAAGCCTCGGCCTCCAGTCGACGACCGGCACGCCGATCGGCTTCCCGATCAGTTTCAACAGACCGGCGGGCACGCTGCTGCCGGACGGAATAAACGCGTTCGTCGGCCCGCGCGCGGACCCGTTTTTCTTCGACCTCTTCCAGTTCTTCAAGATTCTGCCCGACCGGCTCTACAGCAATCCGCGCACGGGCGATGCACTCGGAACGAAGACCCCGACGTTCAACGGCTTCGCGCCCGGCTCGCGCTCAGGAGCAGCCTCGGGTAATTATGCCTGCAGCGACAGGCCTTCGACGAACGCCTTCACGCAGATCAACGGCGGATTCGACGTCATTTCAATCGTGCTCGACGTTCCGCGCACGCTTTTGGTATCCCAACGTCAATCGCCGCTCGTCCACCTGTGGGCGACGGCGAGCACGGCCACGAACCAGCGTTATAACGATAAGGTAGTGTACGATCAGCTCGAACTGCTGTCGCGGCCGGCCGTCAAAGAAGTCTTCGAAGTCTTCGCCGACCACAGGCTCAGCAACACGCGCGAACCGTACGACGACCCGGCGATCCACCACGCCGTCTCATACTTCATGACCAATGTCGCCGGCCGCAGCCCCGCGATTGCAAACGTGGTAACGTCGGTCCTCTACCCCAACGAAATGTCGGCCGACCTTTCGCAGTACGGCGTGCCCGCCGCGTACCTGGGCGTCGAGACCGGCGGCGCGACCGGCAGTAAGTTCGGCGGCCGTGCGCTCACCGACGATGTGATCGATATCTCGCTCGGCGTCATCTTCGGAAAAACGATTCCGGCCCTCGGTCTCGCCGCCGACGACCGCAAGGAAAACAACTGCCTCGCGAACGAGCACGTGTATTCCGGGCAAGGCGGACGGCAAACACAGGACGATTACCCGTACGTGACGACGCCCCACTAGGAGCCGCCGCCACGTTGATCCGCAGACGGGCGGGAAGCACGCGAGCGGTGCTTCCCGTCCGTTACCACATCGGACGGGCTCCGCTGGACGCCCCACCGTTCGCGCGTAGGGAGCGCTGACGATGCGTTATCGCGCGATGATGCTGATCGCAGCCAGCGCCGTACTGGCACTGGTGGTGTGGCCATGGTTCATCGGTCATCGCGTCGCCGACGCGACGGCCGTCAGCATTCCGACGGCCGCGCCGGGGGACCGCGACGATGAGCGCCGCGACAGCCTCATTGCCTTCTGGGAAGGCGCCGTCCGCGAAAATCATACGAGCGACATGCTCAGTCCGCGCGAACTTGCGAATCAGTACTTGCAGCGCTACCGCGAAAAAGGCGACATCGGCGATGTCCTCCGCGCGCAGCACATGGCGCAGCGCTCGCTTACGGTCCAGTCACGGAACATCGGCGCCACCGCCGAGATGGCGGCGGTCATGTTGACCTTGCACCGCTTCCGCGCGGCGCTACGCTACGTGGACGAAGACATTCCCTACGATCCCGCCGGTCCCGAATTCTTGTCGCAGAAGGCCAGTCTCCTCATGGAGCTCGGCGAATACCGGCAGGCCGACGTCACGCTCGACCGCGTTCGTTCCAGCGACCGCAACAGCGTCGCAGTCGAGACGATCCGTTCTCGCTACGACGAACTGACGGGCCACTTGGCGCAAGCCCGCACGCTGCTTTCCGATGCCACGGCGCAATTCGACGTTGATGCCGGCGGCGCGGCGGCGCAGCCGCGAGCGTGGTATCGCTTTCGCGCGGGCGAACTCGCTTTCGAAGCCGGCGACAATGACGCAGCGATCGCGGACGAGCGCGACGCGCTCGCTCTTTTTCCAACCTACAACCTTGCGCTCAAAGACCTTGCCAAATTCGAACTCGCGAATCACCATTATGCAGAAGCGCTCGATGCGGCGACCAAGGGGGCTCAAGTAACGCCGTTCCCCGAAACGCTGGGTTATGAGGCCGATGCGCAAGCGGCCCTCGGAGACCCGAAGGCCGCCGCCGCAACGCGCGATTTGGTCTTCACGATTGAACGCATCGGAAACGCGTATCGCGTGAACGATCGCCTCTTGGCGATCTATTATGCCGATCACCGCCTGCGGCCGAATGATGCGCTCGCCATCGCGCGTCGCGAAGCGGCAGTGCGCGGCGATGAAATCTACGCTCAAGACACGCTCGCCTGGGCCGCGGCGATGGCGGGCCACTGGAATGAGGCGCGCCGCGCAGCGACGCAAGCCACGCGCTTCGAGACGGAAGACCCGATCATTCAATTTCACGCGGGAATGATCGCGCTGCACTTCGGCGAGCGCGTCGAAGCGAAACGCCGTTTAACGCGCGCCCTAGCGCTCAACGCGAACTTCCACCCCGTCTACGCCGACCAAGCGCGACAAGCACTCGCGACGCTTTAACGAGTCTCGAATCGGTTTCCAGACAAGACCGACGTAGCGCTGGGACGATTTCGAACTCTGAAGTCGCCCTGGAGGCTGATGTTCGCCGTCGCCGCAATCAGCGTTGCTTTTTGACGTTGCCATCGCAGTAATCGAAATCGCCGGAATGTCGTTGGTCCGAGGCCGATACTGTTGAAATTGAACCGCAGCTTCGTCATACTTCGACGGGAGGAGTGCGTCGAGGACGGCCTATAGCATCCCGCGAAGCGGGCGACGTGCTGCTGTTGCATGCCGGCGTCATCGATGACGAATTCTTGTTGTGGGGCGAAAGGTCGGCATCGAGTGACGACGCGCCCGCAGCGTTCGCGCCTGCAGCTGATCTCGCGGCAGCGCTGACACCACGTGGAGCGCTTCGCGCCGGACCGGCGAAGACCGTCCGCGGCGTCGTTGCGTGGATTCCGAGCGCCCAAGGTGAGCCCGTGCATGCGCCGCTGTCGACGGGCGGCGACCGCGGTGTGCTCTCCGATTGCATCGCACCGTATCGAATCGATGCTCTGCCTCTGGACGTGCCGATGTCGCTTAGCGTTCTACGGCGATGCGCGGGAAAGCGACTGTTGATTCCCGGTACGTCGATCGGGCGGGACTTGGCGTTCTGGTCGCACTTGTTGCGATACGCCTCCACTTTGGTCGCGCGGCAACACTACATACCGTCGCTGGAACGAACGCAGCGCGGGCGGCCGACACGATACCGCGCTCGCTGGCAGCCGCGCTACGGTCACGCAGAGCGCGCCGAACTCGGAGCGCTGGCCGTTGCGATGCCGGCAGTCTGCCGTGCGCTTGCGGCTGGCGCAGACGCTCCTCCGGCAGCCGCCGCGCGCGATATCGTCCGTTCGTTTGTAGACCGAGCCGTCGACGAACTCGTTCGCACGTCCTCCGAGCAGGCGCTCTCCGGCCGGATGCGCGACGGAACGCTGCACGATCGCTGGATGCGCGACGGAACGCTGCACGATCGCTGGATGCGCGCGCTCCGCAGCGAGGATCGCACGCTCGTCGCTAAAACGGCAGAACTCGAAACGTTCGCGACGCACGTCGCGCAGTGGGTACGCGAGACGACACGCGAAGATGACGCGGAATACCGGCTCTGCCTTCGCTTGGAGGAACCGCTCGAGGACAACGGCTCGTGGTTCGTGCGCTACCTCTTGCAAGCGCACTCCGATCCCAGTCTGCTCGTGAGCCTCGATAGCGCCTGGAACAAAGCTCCGCTACGGCGTGCCTTCCTCGCTGCGATCGGCAAGGCCGCGCAAATTTCGGCGTCCGTCGACGCCACGTTGCGCGAAACGAAACCCCTCGGATATGCGCTCGACGACGTTGCCGCGCACGCATTCTTGACCGTCGACGCGCCGTTGCTTGCCGGTGCAGGCAACGGCGTTCTGCTTCCGGCGTGGTGGACGCCCGGCGGCTCGAAGCTGCGACTGGGCGCGCGCGCGAGCGTGAAGAGCAAGGGCGCAGCAAGCAGCGGCTTCACGCTTGGTTCTGTCGTCGAGGTGAACTGGAAGGTTGCCCTTGGCGGTGAGGCGCTGACGCCGAAAGAACTGAGCGAACTCGCGCGCCTTAAGGCGCCGCTCATCAAGCTGCGCGGTCAATGGGTCAGCGTCGAAGCGGCCGACATCCGCGCTGCGCTCGAACTGCGCGATCGACGAACGCAGACGCTGCGCCTCGGCGACGTGGCGCAGATGGCGCTGACCGGTCGGGATTCGAGCGGCACCCTGCGGGTCGAAAGTGTTACGGGCACGGGCGGAGTCGGTAAACTTCTCGATCGTCTTGCGGGCCGCGCCGCGTTCGAAGAGCTGGCAGTGCCGAAGAGTTTGCTTGGAACATTGCGTCCGTACCAGGTGCGCGGCTACAGTTGGCTCCGTTTTCTTTCGCAGTTGGGTCTGGGCGCGTGTCTGGCCGACGATATGGGACTTGGAAAGAGCATCACGACACTTGCGCTCGTTGCGCGCGACTGGGACGAAGAACAGGCGGCACCGGTGCTGCTCGTGTGTCCGACCTCGGTCATCGGAAACTGGCAACGCGAGATCGCGCGTTTCGCCCCGCATCTCCCGGTCACCGTGTACCACGGTGGCGAACGTAAGCGCGAAGGCCGGCTCTTGTCGCGCGGCGCGCGCTTCGCGCTCGTACTGACGAGTTACGGCGTGCTATTGCGCGATCTCGCGCGCTTGCGCACCGTAGATTGGCGTGGAATCGTGCTCGACGAAGCGCAGAACATCAAGAACGCCGAGAGCAAGGCGGCCCAGGCGGCGCGCGCCCTCGGTGCTGGATATCGGGTCGCACTTACGGGAACGCCGATCGAAAACCACGTCGGCGATCTCTGGTCGCTCATGGAGTTTCTCAACCCCGGTGTGCTCGGGACGGCAGCGGCATTTCGGCGCGAGTTCTTGATTCCGATCAGCGCGCTGGGTGATGCCGAAGCGGAGGCCCGACTCAAGCGCACGACGGCGCCTCTAATCCTTCGCCGCCTCAAGAGCGATCCGACGGTTATTGCGGACCTTCCCCAAAAGCTAGAGATGCGCGTGTTTTGTCAACTCACGAAAGAACAAGCATCGTTGTATGCCGCAGTGCTGCGGGACGTCGAACTACAACTCGAAGCGGCTGCAGGAATCGAGCGCCGGGGCTTGATCCTTGCGACGATCACGAAATTGAAGCAAGTGTGCAATCACCCGGCGAATTTTTTGCGCGATAACTCCGCCTTGCGCGGCCGCTCCGGTAAATTGGCTCGACTCGCCGAGATGCTCGAAGAGGTGTGGTCAGCCGGCGAACGCGCGCTCGTGTTCACGCAATTTACCGAGATGGCAACGCTGTTGCGACGCTATCTGCAAGAGACGACCGGACGCGAGGTCGCCTACCTCCACGGGGCTCTGTCCAAGCGCGAGCGCGATCGGATCGTGGAACGCTTCCAAGGCGCGGGCGATGCGCCGGGCGTTTTCATCTTGTCCCTCCGTGCGGGCGGGACCGGGCTCAACCTCACGCGCGCGAATCACGTGTTCCATTTCGATCGCTGGTGGAATCCGGCCGTCGAAAATCAAGCCTCCGACCGTGCCTACCGGATCGGTCAAACGAAGAACGTCCACGTGCATCGACTCGTATGCGCCGGTACGATCGAAGATAAAATCGACGCGTTACTCGAACGTAAGGGCGCGGTCGCCAACCGTCTCGTTCGTTCGGGTGAAGCGGGATTAACGGAGCTGACGAATGCGCAATTGCGCGATCTCTTTGCGCTCGGCGCCGATGCGCTCGCGCCGGAAGCGATCGTATGAGGTTTGATGACCGGTTCTTTCCTCCGAGCAAGCCGCGCAAGGCGAAGGGCGGCATCAGAGCGCGTACGCAACGCGGCAACTTCGGGACACAGTGGTGGGCAAAGCGCTGGATTGCGGTGCTCGAAAGTTTCGATATGGGCACGCGTTTGCAGCGCGGCCGCACGTACGCGCGCGCGGGACAAGTGCTCAACGTCGCGATTGTCGCGGGGCTCGTTACCGCGCGCGTTCAAGGTTCGCGCGCTGCGCCATACCGCGTAACGATTCGCATCGCAACGCTCGGAAAGGCGACGTGGCGCAAGATCGCCGAGCACGTGGCAAGCGAAGCGCGCTTCGCCGCCAAGCTTCTGAGCGGCGAGATGCCGCATGAGATCGAGGAGGCGTTCGCGGCCGTCGGCGCGTCGCTCTTTCCAAGTGCCCTGCGCGAACTTCATACCGAATGCTCGTGTCCCGATTGGGCGAATCCGTGCAAACACGTTGCGGCGACGTACTATCTCATCGGGGAAGAGTTCGATCGCGATCCGTTCCTGCTGTTCGTGTTGCGCGGTTCGACGAAGGCACAAATTCTCGCCGAACTGCACGATATCGCGCCGACCGAGTCGTCTACGCTCGCGCCGTCGGAAACGACGCAACTGCCGACCCGGCTCGATGCGTTCTGGGACGGCACGTTCGCGGCGCCGGGCGCGAGCGGCGGCACGCCGGTCGCGTCGAAGCCGCGCAAACGGACGCTACCCGCCTTTCCGTTTTGGCGCGGCACCGAGCCGCTCGAAGCGACCCTCGCCCAAATCGACGAAGCCGCGTTCGCCGCCACGCTCGCGATTCTGGCGGAGCAAGATTCCGATGAGTGATGAACGGGATGCAGAGTCCCGGGAGCCGTTCAACGCCGGCAAGCGCTTTTGGTAAACTTTCCAAGCGGCGGCCCCACGACCCCACAGTCGCTGTCGGGCGGCCCGCGGAACCCAACGTCTGTGCTTGACCGCGTCGGTCGATCGCAAGCGGCCGTATATGGCGGATTCCCGAAAACGACGGAGCTTTGGGGGCGCGGGTCTTTCGCAGAGCGGGCGCACGGCCGCTCGCCAAGCTCGGAGCGCCGCAAGCTTCTCGGAGCGCTGCAAGCTTCGTGGAGCGTCGCGACCTTCAAGGAAGCGGGCTCCATCACACCGCAACCTGCAGGTCTCCCCTTCAGCTCCTAAGGAGCAGTCGCTTCTCGACCACGACGCCTTCTTGTTTTGTATTCGGAGGACCATTGAAGACACCAGTCCAGCGCTTCGTTCCCGCGCTCGTCGTTGCAGCGTTCGCGGTGAACGCGACGACCGCCGCCGCGAGCCCGCTTCGTAGCCGCTACGCCGCCGACGTCCCGCACCGCTCCGACATACGCGACCTCGGGCGGACCCAGCCAAGCTTGCCCGTGTCGATCGCCGTGACGCTCAATTACCAGCACGCAGCCGAACTCGACCGTTTGGTACAGCTGCAGAGTAATCGGCGCTCGCCGCTCTATCACCACTTCCTGACGAGCGCGCAGTTCAACGGCTACTTCGCGCCGACGGCAAGCGATTACGGGCGGGCGGCAGCGGCCTTGAGCCGCGGCGGATTCCGCGTCATTCACACCTTCCCCAATCGTACCGTCATCGATGCGACCGCCCCAGCAGCCGTCGCCGAACGCTACTTCGCGACGCAAATCCACCGCGTCATGCAAAGCGGCGTCGGCGTGCGCTACGCGAATGCGCTGCCCGCCCAAATTCCGGCGGAGTTGCGCGGCATCGTCGGCTCGGTGTCGGGTCTCAACAATCTCAACGTCGTCGCACCGCTGTACCGCTTGCCCTCGCCGGCAGAGCGTTCTGCACAACGGCAGCGCGCGCAGTTTCTCGCGCAGCTCGCCGGCCGTCCGGTCGGCCGTCCGGCCACTGCCGTGCGCGTTCGCCGTCCGTCGACCCGTATACGTCCGGCTATCAAGCCGTACGGCGCGAACATCCTCTCCGATCCCGGCTTCGAGTCGGGCGGTTACACGTATTGGCAACAGTGCGGTAATCTCAGCGCACGCGTGACGACCAAGCGCGCACATACCGGTAGATATTCCGAATTCGCCGGAACGACGAGCGGCGGAGAAATCAACGGCGACGCCGGCCTCTGCCAAGCCGTGACCGTTCCGTCCAACGGCGTTCTCTCGTTTTGGGTCTATCAAGGCTCGAGCGAACCGAATAACCAGTACAGCTATCAATGGGCGATGTTCTTCGACAACAACGGCAACGTCGTCGATTCGCTCTATCAGACCGTCAATAACACCGGCGGTTGGAAGCAGCTCACCTACAACGTTTCGTCGCTTGCCGGCCAAACGCTCAACCTTTATTTCGGCGTACATGGAGACGGGTACGGCGGCTATCACACGTACCAGTACGTCGACGACGTCAGCCTGAGCGGCGGCGGCACCGCCACTCCCACCCCGACCCCGACCGTGAAGCCGACGGCGACTCCGGCGCCCACGCCGACGCCGACCGGCGCCCCGACGGCGACTCCGGCACCCACGCCGACGCCGAAGCCGACCCCAACCCAGACACCCGGCGGCAGCAGTCCGATCGGCGGACCGCTCAATGGTCCCGACGGCGGTTACGGGCCGCTCGCAACCGCACAAGGCTACGATCTGCCCGTGCAGCACGGCTATAACGGCTCGGGCCGCTCCGCGGGCGTCGTCATTTGGGCCGACTACCTCGCAAGTGACCTCACCGGTTACGCAAGCGAATTCGGTCTCACGCGTACCGGCACGACTTCGAAAGTTGCGGTGGACGGCGGCGCGAGCTTCAACGGTAATTTCAGCGCCCCCGGCAACGCGTCGGTCGAAGCCGAACTCGACGTCGAAACGATCCTCGGTAATTCGCCCGGCGCGAACATCGTCGTCTACGAGTTCCCCTCACCGACCGACCAGGGTATCGAAGATGCGTATAACGCGGCCGTCTCAGCCAACACCGTCGACGTCCTCAACTCGAGCTTCGGCGGTTGCGAAAGCGGCGACACGAGTTTTGCGACGGCAACGAACCAAATCGCAACGCAAGGCGCCGCCAAGGGCATCACCTTCTCGGCTTCCTCAGGCGATTCGGGTTCCAATGAATGCAGCGGTTCGCAAGGCGTCTCGGCTCCCGCGGGCGGCCCCGAGTTCGTTTCAGTCGGCGGAACGTCGCTACAAGTGAACTCGTCGGGGGGCTGGACGAGCGAAGAGGTCTGGAACTCCAACGGCGGCGCCGGGGGCGGCGGCGTCTCGACCCTCTTCGCGCTGCCGTCGTATCAGCAAGGCATCAACGGCGTTATTACGAGCGGCCGCAACCAACCCGACATCTCCCTCTCGGCGGATCCGAGCTACGGTACGTCGCTCCTCTTCAACGGAGCATGGGACGGCCCGATCGGCGGCACCTCATGGGCCTCGCCGATCTTCACCGCGTACCTCGCGCAAGTGGCGCAAGTGCACGGCACACGGGCAGGCTTCGTGAACCCGACGCTCTACGGCGTGTTCACGAATTCTGGCTACACGGACTACCACGACATCACCTCGGGCAACAACTTCGGTTACACCGCAAGAGCAGGTTACGATCAGGCTTCGGGCATCGGCTCAGTCCTGACCGGAAACGGCTTGGCACCGAAGCTTCCGTAAGCCAAGCCGTTAGCTCACTCGTACCAGGCGGGAGGAAGCTGCACAGTCTCCTCCCGCCTGCCTAATCCTTTCTATTGGAGACCGTTTGAAAACACCAGTTCATCGCTTCGTTTCCGCACTCGTCGTCGCAGCGTTTGCAATGAACGCGACCGCTGCGAGCGCGAGCCCGCCGCGCAGCGACTCCGCCGCCGACGTCCCGCTGCGCTCCGACATCCGCGATCTCGGCCGCGCGCAGAGCTCTTTGCCGGTATCGATCGCCGTGACGCTCAACTACCGGCACCCAGCCGAACTCGAACGCTTGGTACAGCTCCAAAGCGAACCGCAGTCGCCACTCTATCACCACTTTCTGACGAGCGCGCAGTTCGACGCCTACTTCGCGCCGACGATGCGCGACTACGAGGGCACGGCGACCGCCTTGAGCCGTGCCGGTTTCCGAATCACCCAAACTTTCGACAACCGCACGGTCATCGATGCGACTGCGCCCGCCGCCGTTGCCGAGCGTTACTTTACCACGCAAATTCACCGCGTTTTCCAGAGCGGCGTCGGCGTGCGCTATGCCAATGCCGTACCGGCTTTGATTCCGACGGAGTTACGCGGCATCGTCGCCTCCGTGTCGGGTCTCAACGACCTCAACGTCGTTGCACCGCTGTACCGCTTCCCTGGGCCGGCCGAGCGTTTCGCGCAGCAGGAGCGCGCCCAGACCCCGAGCGGCGGCAAATCGATCGGCGGACCGCTCTACGGTCCCGACGGCGGCTACGGCCCGCTTGCGACCGCACAAGGCTACGATCTTCCGGTACAGCACGGCTATAACGGCTCGGGCCGCGTCGCGGGCGTCATCATCTGGGCCGACTACCTCGCAAGCGACCTCACCGCCTACGCGAAGAGATTCGGCATCACCCGCACCGGCACCACGTCGAAAGTCTCGGTCGACGGCGGCGGCAGCTTCAACGGTAACATCAACGATCCCGGTAACGCGTCGCTCGAAGCAGAACTCGATGCCGAGACGATTCTGGGCAACTCGCCGGGCGCCAATATCGTCGTGTACGAGTTCCCGCAACCGACCGATCAATATCTCGAAGACGCTTACAACGCGGCGGTCTCGGCCAACAAGGTCGACGTCCTCAATTCGAGCTTCGGCGGTTGCGAGAACGGCGACACGGGTTTTGCTACGGCGACGAACCATATCGCCACGCAAGGCGCCGCTAAGGGCATCACGTTCGCGGCGTCTTCGGGCGATTCGGGCTCCAACGGCTGCAACGGTTCCAAAGGCGTCTCCGCTCCGGCGGGCGACCCCGAATTCGTATCCGTCGGCGGAACGTCGCTGCAAGTCAACTCGTCCGGCGACTGGGCGGGCGAAGTCGTCTGGAACTCCAACGGCGGCGCCGGCGGCGGCGGTGTCTCGACGTTGTTCGCGCTGCCGTCGTATCAGCAAGGTCTCAGCGGCGCGATCACGAGCGGCCGCAATCAACCCGATATCGCCCTCTCCGCAGACCCGAGCTACGGTACGTCGCTCTACTTCAACGGAGCTTGGGACGGCCCGGTCGGGGGCACCTCGTGGTCGTCGCCGATCTTCACCGCGTACGTGACGCAGGTCGCCCAGATTCGCGGCGCACGTGCCGGCTTCATCAACCCGAGCCTCTACAGCACACTCAAGAAATCCGCGTACACCTACTACCGCGACATCACCCGGGGCAACAACTTCGGCTACACCGCAAAGCGGGGCTACGACCAGGCCTCGGGCATCGGCTCTGTCCGAACCGGCGACGGTTTAGCACGAAAGCTTCCCTAGCGGTTCTCCGCCGATCGATAAGGCGCGAGAGTGGGTTACGGCCTGTCGCCGCTCCCCTTGCGGATCGAAAACGACGTGCATGTTTCCTCCGCGCTCCTTCGCGGCGTACAGTGCCGCGTCGGCGTGACGGTTTATCTGCTCGCACGATTCGTCGCCTTGCAGGCCGAACGCGATACCGATACTCGCGGTCACCGATATGGACGTGTCGCCGAACAAAATGGGCGCGGCGATCCGGGTAGCGATGCGAGCCGCGATCGTTGCAATTGCGGAGTGATCACTCGTGTGGCGAACTATCACCGCAAACTCGTCGCCACCCAAACGTGCACAGAGGTCCTCCCCCGCTAGGGCCGTCCGTAAGCGCTCGGCCGTCGCGATCAACACAAAGTCGCCGGCGGCGTGCCCGTGCGTATCGTTGATCGGCTTGAACCTATCGAGGTCGACATACATCAGTACAAACGGCTCGCCGAGCCGGCAAGATTCAAGTTGTTCCGCAAGAGCCCGATCGAACGACGCGCGGTTTGCAATCAGCGTCAAGCTATCGTGATTTGCGTCGTGGAACAGCCGTTGGTGCAACTCCCGCTCTTCGGTCGTATCTCGCAGCAGCAGAATAATCATGCGACACGCGCCGTCCCCATAGACGCGCGAAAAGGTCAGTTCCAACCACTGTGTTTGTCCGCTTTGAGCCACGCGGCACTCTTCGTGCGTGAACGAATCGAGGTGCATCGCTTCGAATTTTGCCATTTCGGGCAGCTGCGTTAGGAACGCCGTGGCGGTGTTTCCGACGATGCGGTCAACCGCGGCATTATGGTCGACCAGCGTGCCGCGTTCGTCGAAGATGGCGATCCCCAGGTTCGTATTGTCGAAGACCGTTTTGAATTGCGCCTCCTGCAGCCGCAGCGCGCGTTCGGCCGTCATGCGATGAAGTTCGGCCGAAAGCGCTTCGCGTTCGAGCTTGGTCGAGGCCAGTTCCATCCGATCGCGCCGCGCCATGTACCGTCCAATCAACACAATGCCCAACGTCCCTGAGAGCAGTGCCAATAGCGACAGTGCGACGGTGATTCTGCGCTGCGCCAGCCGGGCGCGCACGCGCTGCAGGATCAAACGATCCGACACCGTTATGTCGCTCGACCAGAGCCGTTCGTGGGCGTCGATGCCGCGTTGCACGAGGGACTCAATGTGACCCGCATCGCTCGGCGCGCGAATGTCCGAGTCCAATATGTTTTTGACGTGCGCTTCGAATGCGGCCGTGCCGGTCTTCGCCGCGCGATACAGCGGAGCGAGGCGCGGAGATACGGACGGCTCGAGCGCGATTGCGATAGGGAACTCAGCATCGATCTGAGCGAGCGGTTCGCCTTCGGCGGCTCTGTCTGTGGCGATCAGTGCGATCGCGTGCGGAGCGAGGCGCGGGCCCTTGGCCGCGATGGCGGTATCGGCAGTTCGCCTTAATGCCGCGACGGATTGCGGCTCCCAACGCAAGAGCATGGCGACTAAATTCTGCACCGCGTCGTTCGGATCGTAATCCAGCGGAGCGTTATCGGCGATATCGGCGCAGATTTCGACCAAGCCGGCAAGTAAATCATCAAGACCCGCGGCGGTCGGTGCCTGACGTTGGCGCAGCCACGTCGTGCGCCACTTATCCCAATGAGCGCGGCCCGTAGGCGGCAACTCGTCGATAAGTCCGGCATCGTCTAAGCGAACCACGGCGTGATCAAGTCGGGCGCGCGCGGTGATCATGGCCGCGTTGCCTTTGCCAAGGCTGCGGTGTAGCGACTCGACGACCGGCTGAAGTGAAGCGACGCGGCGAAATGTGATCAGGGCCGCATGTTCCCGCGTCGCCGTATTGATTTCGGCGCTAAGCTGCGAGACGACGACGAAGCTGGTACCGAGGATTGGTACGCCAAGAATCGCGATAACTAGCGCCAGGCGAACCAAGAATGAGCGCAAGACAAGCGCCGCCCTGGGCGAGCCGGACACATGACTTCGATCGAGCAACCGCACTCCTACCACTCCGCCCCGGTTCTATTGTCGGCAAGCAGAAGGAGTTTTGTGAGAGACGCATTTTGACAGATTGACGATCACGCACCGCGGGGACACCCGTATACAGCAAAGCGATGCGCACTTCCGTGAATCGCCGGACTGCAAGCACCGTGTCGCGAGCGCTCGGCGGCCGCTTCTGGCGCTGCGGTTACGGAACCCGGTATGGTCGTAGCTTCGCGGTCACCGCGCGGCTGTGCTCACGAGGCCGTACGCGCCGAGCGCGTACTGTTCGACCATTCGCTGGGTGTTGAAGTATGAGCCGTTGAGCGCGATCGCGTTGCGGCGTAAGAGTGCATACCCATCGGATTCGTCGTAGTAAAGCGGAACGACGACCCCTTCGAGCTTGTCGTACAGCGCAGCCGCATCGGCCGCGTCGCTTGCATCTGCGTGGCCGTCGCCGATCGCCCAACCGGTCACGCCGTCGATGCAGCCTTCGACCCACCACCCGTCGACGGTGCTCAAACTCGGCACGCCGTTTAGCGCTGCCTTCATGCCGCTCGTGCCCGAGGCTTCGAGCGGCGCGCGCGGCGTGTTGAGCCACACGTCGACGCCCGCGACGATGCGTGCAGCGGTCGACATCTCGTAGTTCTCGATATACACCACGCGTACGC
>JAABUX010003686.1_pt1 | contig 20071 bp, 11 predicted proteins | sample 5561851 | NCBI WGS metagenome assembly JAABUX01 (sample SAMN10711883, study PRJNA513361) | rock metagenome | isolation source: Antarctica rocks | place: Antarctica: Victoria Land, Richard Nunatak red sandstone | collected 2016-01-03 | reverse complement strand
TCCAGTGACTGTGCCAGCGTCTGGGCGAAGCTCACTACGCTAAAAGGAACGCCCCCTGAGCGACGCACGGCCCACTCCCACGTCGTCCCGTCCAGCCTCGCGGCGTCTCCCACCAGCGCGTCGAGCAGCTGGCCGGCCTCCGGCAGGGAGAGAGGCGCCAGCGCGTGGTGGGAGACCAGCCCGGCCGCCGCCAGGTCGGCCAGCATGACGTCAAGTGGGCCGCCGGGCTGCAGCTCGGTATCGCGGTACGCGCCGACCACGAGCAGGGGCGTCCTGCGCTGCGCGCGCAGCGCCCACAGCAGCAGCTCGAGCGCGTCGGCGCCCGCCCACTGCAGGTCGTCGAGCACCAGCAGCGTCCCGGCCGCGCCCGCGACATTGTCCAGCACGGTCGCCACCGCGTCGAACATCAGGCGGCGCTCCTCGGCGGGCGTCGCGGGCAAGGATGGCAGCGGCTTGATCGGGCCGCCCGCTAGCTCGGGCAGCAGGCGCACCAGCCAGGCGCAGTCCGTGAGCGCCGTCCGCGCCTGTTGCGGCGGCAGACCCTTGAGGTAGCTCTTGAGCGCGTCCGACAGCGGCACATAGGGCATCTCGTCGCTGCCTCGCTGGCAGCCGCCGCGCAGCACCCGCAAGCCCAGCCCCTCCGCGCGCCTCTCCGCCTCATCCAGCAGGCGCGACTTACCGATGCCCGGCTCCCCGGCAAACATCAGCACCGGCGGCCCCTGCCCCGGGAGGTGCGCCGTCAGCAGGTCCATCTCAGTTGTTCTGCCCACCAGAAGATGGAGTGGCGACCCGCCAGAGGCAGGCAGACCCATTTGCCGGCGCGCTGCCTCCAGCTCGGCCTCCTCCTGAGGCGATAAGCCAAGGCCCTTGGCTAGTTGCTTGATCGTATTCTTCTGCGGCTTGCGCCCCGCGTCGCGCTCCATGTCGCCAACGGTGCGCTCGGCGAGGCCGGCGCGCTCAGCCAGTTCCTCCTGCGTCAAACCGGCCGCCAACCGGAATCGCTTCAGCACCTTGCCCAACGATGGTGGCCCACCTGCTGTCATACGCCTCACCTCTTTTCGCACTCGTGGCGACGACGGACCCTCACTCGTACTCCAACGCACGCATTAGCCGCCATGGTAACACAGACAAAGCGGCGTGTCCACCGGCATCAGCGCACGGGATAGGGGTCACTTTTTCGCGCGGGCCGCATCGTCTCTCCTGGGAGCGCCGGCTTCCAGCCGGCAGACGGTCGCGACCATCATGTGGGCTGCCAGCGATGCGCTCACCCTCATACCTGTGCCGGCTGGAAGTCGGCGCTCCCAGCGGACGCGAAAAAGTAGCGCGCACCTCAATACACACCCTTGATCGGCTGCATCAGCACGTGCCGAGCGGTATGGCGATAGCAGCAACGGCGACGACCTGGAGACGAGGAGCAGCATGGTCACCACGACCTACCGTCCGCCGCATTGACGCATGCCTGGCCGCCCCAATATAGTGCGAGCAGGCGCCGCGTCAATCCGACACTGTTGGGAGGGGATCACGGCGCTGGTAGTTTATTCGCGGCTCGGGACAGTGCTCCAGCAGCGGGGCATGCCGTTGCAGGATTTGCGCTCGCGCCTGGCCTCGCTTCTCGACTCTCCAATCGACCCCCACTCGCTCGTCGCGCTTGCCCGCGATGAACGCATGCAGCGCCCCGATATCGAGCTGCTCGCGGCAATCGCGCTGACGTTAGAGTCGCCCGTGGATGAACTCCTCGACGTACGCGATGCGCCGATTGGCGCGGACGAGAGCCACGCGTCGCCGGAGAACTCGATTGTCCTCGACGCGGCACGCGATCAACGCCGGCGCCACCTTGTTGAGCACCGTGAGCGGGAGGACGGGTCGATGACCGCCGCGGAGCAGGACGAGTTAGAGGCGCTGACCACGGCCACGGCCAGCGCCCTGATCGATCGTTCTCGCCGCGTCTCTGGGGATATCGGAGGCAACGGCGCGGGCGCGTGTCGAGGAGGCGGCGGGCAAGGCGGAAGCGTATTGGGCGGCGCTCGTCGCGAATCCAGACGGCATGAAGGACGCTGTTGCCGCGGCGAGCGGCCAAAAGCGGCAGGTCGAACGGACGGGCTAGCGCGTGCCCGCGCCCTATCCGCACATGCTGCACCCACGTATCGCCGCTCTCAACCGGCTCCCGGTTTATCGTCACCAACTCCGTTTGTTCGATCCCCGCTATGACCATTGGCCCCACCATTTCAAGTTTTCCACGGACCCAGGTTGCCAAGGGGTTATCCTGCCCAAAACGGACATCGGGTTTGAGACGATCCGGGCCTGGGCTTTCATCAGGGTGGTCCGAGAGGGGCGCTTGTGGCGCGGTACTCCGCGATTTTGATGGGCACGTATCCGCCCCTCGTCCTGCGCCTGGCCTACAACCTCTGACGCTTGCTGCCGGGACAAAGCCGGAAGTCGGCCATGACTCTTATAGCGTGCCGATACGTCACGCCACAACCGGCTTCATAGCGCGCATCCAGGCTGACGCCTACAACCCTGTGCCATAAAAGGCGAAATTGCCGCTTATGTTGCCGGTTCAGCACGACTATCCGCATGGGCATCTCCGCAGTGTCGTGCTAGAATAGCCCCAGTTAGCAATAGATGGCTGATCGCGGAGGATGCAGCCTGGTGGGTGAACGCGCGTCCACCTCGAGCATGCCTCTCACATTAGCCCGACGTGTCCAGGCCAACTAGCGACGCGGGAAGGTGCAAATAGCATGACAGATCGGTATCGAGTCACTCGTTCCATAGGAGGGGGCTATACAGTAAGCGAGACCGACCTCGTTGAGGATGTGGCGGTCGGCGCGGCTGGCGCAGCTGGGTCCATCATCGGCGCATCGATTGACGGAATCGGAGTCCTCGCCAGACGGAGCAAAGACCGCAAAATGGCCAAGGCAGCCGATGTAATGACCGAGGCCGCACAGAGAGAGGATTTCGATCACTTACTAAAGATCGCGACAACGTTCTCACAGAAATACAGACAGGAACCATACGGACCCACCTGCCTCAGCGTTGCTCTCGCGGGGAAGGGGCAGTATAACGACGCGCTTGCCGCCGTGGACAAAGCGGTGCAACTCGGTCTCGACCCCTTGGAGGGCACCATTTTCCGTATCAATATCTATAAGCGGAAGGGTGACACGGCGAAGCTGCTCAAAGAATATACGATCCTTACCCAGGATAGCGAGAGGCGCCAGGATGGGTATTTTGGACGGGCGCAAATGCTGATGGAGATCGGCGACCTCGATCAAGCGCTTGTCGACGCGCACCAGGTAATCTCTCTGTCGCCGGATGTGTTCGGCTATTGCCTGCGCGGCGATATCTATCGCGCTCAGGGCCAGCAAGAAAAGGCTATCGAGGACTACACGCGCGCGATACGCCTGGACCAGAACGAAGCGTTTCTCTTCGAGAGGCGCGCAAAAGTGTACGAACTGTTGGGCAAGACCGACGAGGCGCGCGTCGATCGCGAGGCGGCCCAACGGTTGGGTACCATCGATCAAGAACTCAGCGAGGCGCAAGAATTGCTGCACTACCTGCGTGAAAATGGCGCTAGCCTCAAGATCGCCTGTAACGGCCGCGATCTTGAGATTAGCGGGACCAGACTCTGGAAATTGAAGCCCGAGACGCTCGATAAAATCAAGCAACTCAAGCCGAAGTTGCTCCAGATCTTGGCAAGGGCGTAGTCGCACTGCCCCCTCTGTCCCAGGGCATCGCGTCTACCCGTCTACCCCTACTTACTACGACGATGAGAGCTGTGGGAGGCCCAGTTCCGGCTCGACTACGACATCCATCGGCATCTCGTCGCTCACCGCCTCGTCCCCTGTCACCTTTTGCCGACCCACGTTTTGAGCGGGTATTATCGCTCAGGCCGGGGCGATGATGCATCTCACAATGACCTGGCCCTGTTAACAGGGCCAGGGTCATTAGAGAGCATCAAAAACTCGGGGGTATCGCACGAGGACAGGTGCGCTTAAGACGGTGGTGGTCACAAGCAATCACACGGGCAGAAAATCACGGTAGTAGATAACAGACTTTACAAGGACTGCCGACAGCGGTAGGCAGCCGATGAGCCGTTCCATTGATGCACACAATGCGATAAGTAGGAGGACGAACAATGCACGGGAATATCTTCATGAAATGCCACCTCCAGCGCCTCTTAGTCGTGGCTCTACTCTACGTTTCTACTATACCTTTGCAGCAAGTGGTGGGTCTCGAGCGCGTTGAAGCAGCAGGCCCTTTCCGTTGCTCCTCCGCACCATTTACATTCCCCGTCTCTAGCGGAATCGTGGGATGGGTGTATCGAGAGGACAACGCAGATATAGAAAGAATCGATGGGCATATCCATACAGGCATAGACGTATTCGCTAGTGGTGGTGATGGGTCACCAATTTATGCACTAGCTGACGGCACGGTAACTCGTGAAACGTCGCAGTCTACAGATATTTACTACCGTAACCAAGGCGTCGAGGGCTATACAGCTCACCTGCGCAACATATCTGTAAGCGTGGGAAGTACAGTAATAGGCGGTCAAACAGTTATTGGTTATCAGAGCGGGGACCACGTGCATGTTTCTGTTGGTGTTAGCGGATACAACGACAACATAATCGGACAGACCCGTGATCCTTCTCCATTCTTTGGGGCCAACTTGAATTGGGATAATGGTGCCCGTGAACATCGAGATTGGTCTCTATCAATATGGTGCAACACTAGTTCCCCTCCCTCGAACAATTCATGTTCTGCTCCTTCACTGAATAGCCCCTCTGACGGAGACACAGAATCGAGCCGGACGGTCAACTTCAGTTGGCAGGCTCCAAGCGACTGCACGTTCAGCGGGTACACCTTCCGCGTCAAGGATACGTCCAACATGGACTCCGGCGGCACGACGATTGTTGATACCGGGGAGAGTGGTACGTCGCATCAAGAGACGATCAACGGGCGGGACGATCAGGATTTGTATTGGGGCGTCCGGGCAGCCAATGCGCCAAATGGGGCTAGCTGGGCTACGCATCGCTTCCGTATACACGTCGCCTCAGCTTGTCCAGGCCCCTCGCTCAACAATCCGCAAGACGGATGGACGCTCCCGAGCCGCACAGTTACTTTCGACTGGCAAGGGTTGAGCGGCTGCGCGTTCAGTGGGTACACGTTCCGTGTCAAGACCGTGCCCGACATGGAGTCGGGCGGGACGCAGATCATCGATACGGGGGATAGCAACACATCGTGGACGGCAACCTTTAACCCACAGTGGGACAACCAGGATCTGTATTGGGGTGTTAGGGCAGCCAATGCGTCGGCTGGAGCTGGTTGGTCGGTCCGCCACTTCCGCATTAGTCCAGATTCGCAGCCGCCCACCGTGACCTGGACTACACCAACCGGGAATGAGCAGACATACCACGTTACAAATGGCTTGGTTCAGCTACAAGTCAATGCAACAGATAACGTAGCTGCAGATCATGTCAGTTTCAATCGTTGGGATGCTCCCAATTCACGGCCCGTTGACCTCGGCACTGTGTTCAGTCCACCATATCACGTGAGCATCGATGCCAGTACTCTCAACTATGCCTGGAACCAAGTCAATGCTGTTGCCTATGACACCTCTGGTAACTCAGCCACGCATTTCATCTGGCTGTACCGTGACCAGCCCACTGTGACGCCGACCGATACTGCAACGAGCAAGCCAACCGGAACCGCAACGAACACGCCAACCGATACTGCAACGGCGACTCCAAGTCCGCTAACAGGTGGCTATCAAATGAATGTGCCAGCTACTCAAGCATGGGTAGATACCGGGATACAGGTGCCCAGCTACCCGGCCACCGGGTTCATCGATCGATTCGATGCGTGGGGTACCATTCATACCCCCGCGGACTTCGGCCCAGCAGGGAATATGAGTTGTACCGCGCCTGCGGGCTGGGTCGCCCCTGGACTGCCGTGCTACGCGCTCATCGGGCGCTTTGGCAGCGATGGGATACCGTTTTTCATCGGCCCCTTCAGCTACAGCGGTGACCAAAACCCGCTGCCACATCCGGCTACGCTTTACCTCGGCGTCAACGGCCCAGTCAGCGGTCTGTCCGGGAATACGGGCTCCTGGACCGTCAATGTCAAGTTCAATGTCGATGGCTATTGGCCAACAGATACCCCAACGTCAGCATCGACGAGCGTGGCCATTTCGACTGGCGTGACCATTATCAGTACGTCCCCGCACGGAGACAGAGAGGCTGCGGGCATCGCCTTCGACCCGAGTGTTACTGTGCAAACCAGCGGCTTCAGCCTGGATTGCTCCAAGGATTTCCTCCAAAACCAGGATGGCAAGCTGTTTGGCGCCTGGTCCAACCAAGGCTGTGTCAGCCTTGGCAACAATCAGTACCAGTTCTTGTTTGGGACACCGATGGTGGCGCCAACCACACCCGGCGTGTACCACTCACAATGGCAAATCTGGCACTATCCCGACCATGTGGGGCCGATAATCGACCTCTCCTTCGTAGTTGTACCAAACGCCGAGGCGACCACTCCTGCGCAAAGCTCGATAACCCCGACCCCGACCGGCACGAGCACACGGGTGCCAACCGCGACAAGCACGTTCACCACGATCCCAACAAATACTGCTTTGCCGTCAGCAACTGCGACGCCAACCAGTACCGATGTCCCAAGCAACACGAATACCGTGCAGCCAACTAACACGTCGACTCCAATCCCGACCATGACGACCGCACCGGTCGTCGCCACGGCGACGCAAGCGGTACCAACGGCGATCCCCCCTGCTCCGACAACTCCTCCAAACCCGATTGTGCTCCCATCAGCCCCAACAACCGCACCAATGGCGCCAGCAGCGACGAACACCTCGCTGCCAGCGACTACCAATGGCCTACCAACGGCAACGACAAAGCCTGCACAACCACCGAGCACTGCGGTACCGGCGGCAACGCCGTCTGTCGTAACAGATACGAGCGGTGGAACAGTCGCGCCACCGCCATCAACCCAGCAGCACGGCCGCCCGCCCACGACGCGCGCGATGTCGCTTCCGCTGTCCATGAGCCGAGTGCCCCAACAAATCGTGAGCGGCGGCACGACGACGATCCAGATACACACGGTCCCGCGTGCTCAGATCACGACCCTGGTGCAGGTGGTGGTACAGCATGTCACGTTTACTGGTGCCAGCGCGCATCGTCGCCGACATGCGCAGACCCAGACACTCTACCGGGCAACAAGCCATGTCGTCACGGATAAGCACGGCCAGTTCACATGGAAGCTGCATGTCACCTACAACCCAGCAAAGCCAATGCCCGCACGTCTTACTATCACGGCGTCCATGAAGGGGCGGACAAGGACATCGTGGTCAATGACCATCACCCTGACGCCAAAGCAGCACAAGGGTTAAGCAGGGTGCTGCGCGGTTGCGTTGTCTCGGCCTTGAATCTCGTCGCGCAGGCGACGCGCGGGATGTACAACCCGCAGCCAGCGGTGACGGTGAATGACGCGCGCCTTGCGCGCGGGGAGGGCTCGCGGGCGACCTCACGAAAGCCGTGATGTATGTGCGACCGCAGTGAGCAGCGGGGCGCATTCACCATATAAGAGCACTCAAAGGGGCGGCAAGACGACGCACCACTAAGTCAAGAGTTATGGTCATAAGGAGCCTGATCGATGCGTGCGCAACGGCCAAGATATGCCTGCCTGGCTCTACTGGTTGCCGGGCTAGTAGTGGCTACTGCCCTGCCCGGCGCCGCGGCAAGGGCCGGCGCGGTTCAGCGGTCTCCAGCACCCTCTACCAATGCGCGACGCTTGCTTGCTCATCCTCATGGCGCTGCCCGCACGGCGCCTGGGCAGCATAGCTCTGCCCCTGGAAACGGTCAGACATGCCATCGTGGGACGACCGGCACGGCGCTCTCGTCTGGGCGAACGGGCAAAGATACCGCTCAATCCGTGGCGTGTCCGACGCACTCCGCCCCCGCGCCCCGTGCCGCCGTCGTAACGGCCATCACTCCACGCAGCGCGGCGCCGTCTCACCTCATTACTGTGCATGGGACGTTCCCATCGCGCCGTCCGTCCCAGGCTACCATCCAGTTCTTTGGCGCCGGTCCGCCTCGTATTGCGCGCATAGGCACCTGGACCGGTCGCGCGGTCACCCTGCGCGTACCTGCCGACCTCACCGCGGGCAATTACTGGTTAATCTTCAGTTGGCGCGATCCCAGGACTGGCGCAACCGTGACCAGCACGACGGCTCCTCTCTACGTGCGGGTCACGGGCCATGTCTACCCTGTCGTGATCCGCAGCACGACGGTTGTGCTGACACGGGCGACGCTGCAGCATCTCCTCCTGCCCCCCGCCACGCGCACCCTGGATGTGTCGCATCCGAATCTGTTGCTCGTGTTCAATGGGGTAACTCCACAACTACGGAGCGTCAAAATCGGTGATGTCGTCGCCGCCGGCTCGGCGCCGGTGACGCCCTATGGCCTGCTCCGTAAAATCAAGAGCATCACGCGGCAGGGCTCCCTGCTTATCCTGGCGGTCGTGCCGGCGACCCTGCGCGAAGCACTCGTGCAGGGGACAATAGAGATTCACGGCGCCATCGGCGCGAGCAGAGTCAGTCACGTGTCTCCCCATGTAGCGACGCGGTCGGTGACGCGCCGTTCGGATCGCTATGGCTTCACCGTCGGCCGGTGCATGGATATTCTCAACGTCGATCTCCTCAAAGCCGGAAATGATGGACTAAATGGCCGTATTACGCTCAACGGCCAGGTGTGCCTGTCCGGAACCTTCGACCTTAACGTCAGTGTCCCGCCCTGCCGGTTGCTATTTTCTGGGTGCAACACGCCGGTTCGGGCCTCCTTCGCATTCAACGGGACCCAGAGCTCCCACTTAAGTCTGAAAGCGGGTGCAACAGCCAAGATATCGAAGGAGACAACAGTCTTTGACTACAACCTGTGCCACCACGACCCCAGTTTTTGTTTCACAGGTCTCGTGGGCGGGTTTCCTGTAGAAGCGTCGCCGGTATTGCGGCTGATCGTGGGCGGCGATGGGCACGCGTCAGTCGGGCTAACCGTCGGCGTGGGGCAATCCAGTTCGCTACAAGCGGGAATCTACTGCCAGGACACGTCATGCTCCGCCAGCGCCACTGCCGGTCGAAATATGACCCTCGACGCGGACTACGCCGTGCATGCCGACGCGGACGCCACCATCTATGCCGACCCGCATGTCGCGGTACTGCTCTATGACGCCGCTGGCCCCGACCTGGAACTCCATGCATACGTGCATGCCCAATTCGACGCTGCGGCGACGCCCTGTTGGACCGTCGACGCAGGGCTGCAGGATCTGATCGGGCTGCGGCTGAAGGTAGGTACATACGAGTGGGACAAGAGTATCCCGTGGGCCGGTATCACCACGCGTCTTGGCCAGGGCACATGCACATCCACCCCCAATGCCACCGCCACTCCTAATCCTGGTTCCGGCTCCGGTCCTAGTCCCACCGTTGCTCCTGTCCCCAGTCCAGTGCCCGTGAATCCGACCTCCGTGCCCCCTGCCGCGAGTGGGGACGTGTCCGTTGTCAGCATGTCGCCGCAAGGTGACAGCGAGTCATCAGGCACGTCCTTCCATCCTAACGTCGTCGTGCAGACAAGCGGCTTCAGCCTCAACTGCTCACAAGACTTCCTGGAGAGCACGGGCGATAACCGTTACAGCGCATGGCCTAATAATGGGTGTACAGATCTCGGAAACAGTCACTATCAGTTCTATTACAATACGCCGATGGTTGCGCCCAACGATTCGGGTACGTATCACTCGCATTGGCAGGTGTGGCACTACCCCAACCACATCGGCCCGGTCATCGACCTTTGGTTTGTCGTCCCTGCTCCCCCGCCACCGCCTACCGCAACGGGCGCTCCGTTGCCCACCACTACGCCAAGTCCATTGCCCACGACCGCGCCGACATCGCAACCCACCGCGCTGCCTACACCCGCCTCAACGGCCGTGTCAACCATGCCTGTTCCGCCCGCCACGGCGATCCCTAGCGCCATCGGCACATCGGTCCCGCCCGCTACGACAACCGTTACGACAACCGTCCCTACAAATACCCCGACGAGCATGCCTTCGCCAACACCTAGCCCGACCATGCTTAGCGGCAATCTTGCGCCGCAGGCACATCGTGATCCAGGCGGGAGTGATGCAGCGGTAGATGGCAGATTGTCATGTCCCTGCGGGACGCCCCCACGGATGAAAATAGGTCAGAGCCGCGTGGGGCGGTTATGCTGAAGGGAGAGGTCCACGCAGGATGGTCGGGCGTTGCCTGGTACCGCGCGTCCGGATGTGCAGATTGACCGGCGTGCCCCGAGGTACCTCCGTCTGCGTCACGAGCGCGCACAGCAGAGTCTGTGATGAGGGGGCACGCGCGTGGGCTCTCGCGGGCGTTGAGAGCGAGAGGAGCGGAGCGATGGATGTCTTGTATGAGCGGTGCTGCGGCATTGATGTGCATAAGAAGAACGTGGTAGCGTGCGTGCTGACGCCGGGCGGGGCGGGGACGCCGGCCAAGGAGGTGCGCACGTTCGGGACGATGACGGCGGACCTGGTCGCCCTGCTGGGCTGGCTGGAGGCAGCGGGCTGCACGCACGTGGCCATGGAATCGACGGGCGTGTACTGGAAGCCGTTGTACAACCTGCTGGAAGGGCAGGTGGAGGTGCTGGTGGTCAACGCGCAGCACATCAAGGCGGTGCCCGGACGCAAGACCGACGTCAAGGACGCGGAGTGGATCGCCACGCTGCTGCGGCACGGGCTGCTGCGGGCCAGCTTCATCCCTGATCGCGACCAGCGGGAGTTGCGCGAACTGACGCGCTACCGCACCGCGCTGATCCGGGAGCGCAGCGCCGAGGCCAACCGGCTGCAGCAGACGCTGGAGGGGGCCAACATCAAGCTGGGCGACGTGGCCAGCAACGTGCTTGGGAAGTCGGCGCGGGAGATGCTGGCCGGCCTGGTGGCAGGCGAGGAGGATGTGGTCGTGCTGGCGGAGTGCGCCAAGCGGCGCCTGCGGTCCAAGATCCCGGAGTTGCAGCGCGCCTTGGAGGGGACCGTGGGTCCGCACCAACGCTTCCTGCTGGCCCAGCAACTCGCGCACATCGACTATCTGGATGAGGCCATTGCCGATCTGTGCGGGGAGGTGGCGCGACGGCTGGCCCCTTTTGAGGAGGCCATCGTGCGGCTGGACGCGGTGGCGGGGATCGGGCGGCCCACCGCCGAGGTCATCCTGGCCGAGATCGGGACGGACATGAGCCGCTTCCCCAGCGCGGGCCACCTGGCCTCGTGGTGCGGGCTGGTGCCCGGCTGCAACGAGAGCGCGGGCAAGCGCAAGTCCGCCCGCACCCGCAAGGGCTCGCCGTGGCTGCGCGCGGCGCTGGTCGAGGCGGCCAAGGGGGCTAGTCGCACCAAGACCAGCTATCTCTCGGCGCAGTATCGCCGCATCGCAGCCCGTCGTGGGGCCAAGCGCGCTGCGGTGGCCGTGGCGCACAGCATCATCGAGATCGTCTATCATCTGCTCTCCACGGGCGAGGTCTATCACGATTTAGGGGCCACCTACTTCGATGAGCGCGACCGGCGCGTGATCGAGCGTCGGCTCGTCCATCGGCTCGAACGCTTGGGGTTTGACGTGACTATTACTCCCAAGGAGTCCGCTGCCTGACCCCTTCTATTTTCACAGCAGCAGTCTTAGTACGGATTGGGTTGCAGGGCACATGGTCGGCCTGACCTTCAGTTGGGACCAGCCTGTGACTACCAACCACATCATCGTGTGGGACCGGAGCCAGAATTCGCCCGACAACAACCAGATCAACAAACTAAAGATTGGATTCAGCGATGGGATGTCCATGCAGGATCTTGACATGGTGAGTGGCGGCCCGCGCTGCGTGGATGTGGTCTTCCCATCAAAGACGGTGACACGGGTGCAACTCATACCCACGGATGCGTCAGGTAGCAACGGCTACAAGGAGGTCGAGATTTGGGCGACCGGGGGCCTACAGTATTCGGGCAACAGTTGTTCCAATAGAATATCCCGCACGCCAACATAACGGTAGTCGAGCAACTCAACACCGCCTTCTCGGTGCGCCTGCGCATCCCGCGCGTCCACTATGATCGCACAACCAGAAGCATGCACGGACGGCTCGACGTGAAACGCTAAGACATGGTTCAAGCGGACGTAACAGTGCCGGTCCCTGGAGTCAACCGGCGGTCACAAGCCCCGGTTGCGCTCCGCCGATGGGCTCAGCCGCGGCCGCGGCCGCGCGTGGCGGCGGTCGGCAGCTCGTCGACGGGGATGTGACACAGCGACAGGTGGCCGGGCGCCAGTGTCCGCAGCGGTGGGAACACCGTATCGCAGATCTCGCCAAGGTGGCGGTGGCAACGGCCCTTGAAGGGGCAGCCGACGCCGTCTCGGGCCTCCGTGCGCGTCTCGCTCTCCAGCGCCAACCGCAGCCGCGGCGCGTCGGGATCGGGTCGCGGGATCGACGCGAGCAGCAGTTCGGTATAGGGATGGTTGGGACCGCTGAAAACCTCGTCGGTCGTTCCCGTTTCCACGATGTTGCCGCGGTACATCACTACGATGCGGTCGGCCAGATATTGCACCACCTCCAGGTCGTGCGAGATGAACAGGTAGGCCGTGCCCCAGCGCGCCTGCAACTCCTGCAACAGGTTGAGGACCGTCGCCTGCACCGAGACGTCAAGGCCGGATACGGGCTCGTCGCAGAGCACCAGCCTGGTGCGCGTGGCAAAGGCGCGCGCGATGGCGACGCGCTGTTTTTCGCCCCCGCTCAGTTGGCCGGGATAGCGGTCCATGTATCCCTCATCCAGATTCACGGCGCGGAGTAGGTCTCGCGCGGCGCTGTCGGCTTCCTTTCGTCCCAGGCGATTGAGGAGGCGGATCGGCCGCGTCAGGATGGTGCGCACCGTTTGCCGCGGATTAAGCGACATGTCAGGGTTCTGGAACACCATCTGCAGCTCGCGCAGCGTCTCCGGCCCACGGTCTTCGACGCGCAGCGGCAGGTCGCGCGCCCCAAACGTGATGTGTCCCTCGTTGGCGGCGGTCAGACCAAGGATGCACCGCGCCAGCGTCGTCTTGCCGCTCCCGCTCTCACCCACCAAGCCGATCGTCGCGCCGTCGCCCAGGCTCAGGTTGACGCTGTTTAGCACCCGCGCGTTATGGCCGGCGCTACTGGCCGCGGTACCCGTACCTGTACCTGTACCTGTACCCGTCGCCGCGGCGCCGCGTGGGATGCGCCCGAACGACTTGACCACGTCCTGGACCCGCAGCAGCGGCGCCGCGGCGCCGCGGCCACCGTCCGCGGCTACCGGCGGATCGGGATCGGCAACATCATCGTTCGTCGCATGGCTGTTGCGAGAGGGACCGCTCGTCACGCGCACCTCCGGCCAGTAGAAGCAGCGCGCCTGATGGCCGGGGTCCGTCTCCACCAGATCCGGATGGCTCTCCGCGCAGTCCGTGTGGGCGTAGCGGCAGCGCGGCTGGAAGACGCAGCCGGGCGGGAGCTGGGTGAGGCGCGGCAAGCGACCCGGGATCGGGGTGAGCGGTTGGCGGGTGTGGGCCACGCCGCGCGAGGGCAGACATTCCAGCAGCCCGGCCGTGTAGGGGTGATGCGGAGCGTAGAAGATGTCGCGCAGAGTGGCCTCCTCGAGCATCTCCCCCGCGTAGAAGACGGCGACGCGCTCGCAGATGCGCGTAATGACGGCGAGATCGTGGGCCACAAAGATCAGGGAGGTACCGAACTCCCGACGCAACTCCTCCAGCAGCTCCAGGACGGCCGCCTGCGTCGTCACGTCGAGAGCCGTGGTCGGCTCGTCGAGGATGATCAGGTCGGGATGCATGGCCAGGGCCATGGCGATGACCACACGCTGCTGCATGCCGCCGCTGGCCTGATGCGGGTAGAGTCTGGCCGTCCCCGCCGGATCGGTCATGCGCACCCGTTCCAGCATCTCCAGGGCCTGGCGCCGCGCGTCTTTCCGGGACGCGCCGGCGTGCGTCATGAAGACCTCGGCGACCTGATCGCCGATGGGGATGGATGGATTGAGCGATGCCTGCGGCTGCTGGTAGACCATGGCGATGCGCTCACCACGCAGGGTGCGCATCTCCTGGTCCGATGTCCGCAGGATGTCTTTGCCCTGGAACATGATGCTGCCGGACGTGACGTGCCCGTTGGCGCCGAGGTAGCGCATGATGGCAAAGGCGAGCGTACTCTTCCCCGATCCGCTCTCGCCGATGATGCCGTACGCTTCGCCCCGCCTGACGGTCAGAGAGATGTCGCGCAGCGCCGGGATCTCGGTCTTGCCCTGCTGGTACGTGACAGAGAGGTTGCGAATCTCTAGCAGCGCCGCCTCGTTCATGACGCATCCCGCACGGCGTCGACCGCCGGGGCGCCCGCGGCGACGCGATCCAGGCTGACCGGGGCGGCGTCGCCGCGACGCTGATCGAGGGCCGTGGCCAGTTGCTTCACGCCATCGGAGACAAGGTTGATGCTGATCACAAGAGAGGAGATTGCCAGGGCCGGAAAGATGACCATCCAGGGCGCCTGGTTTGCATACTGCTGGCCTTCGTAAACCATCACGCCCCAGTCGGGCGTCGGCGGCGGCACGCCCAGGCCGAGGAAGCCAAGCGAGGCGATGAGGAAAATGGCGTAGCCAATGCGGATCGCGCCCTCCACGGCCAGCACGCCCAACAGGTTGGGTACCAGTTCGCGGAGCATGATCGATGGCCCCTTTTCGCCGCGCAGCTTGGCCGCGGCGATAAACTCGCGCCCGGCCAGGGGTAAGACGGCGCTGCGCACCACGCGCGCCACCAGCGGTGTGAACACGATCACGGTGGAGAGAAAGAGACCGCCGTTACCCTGGCCCATCATGGCCAGGATCAACAGGGCGAGCAAAATCGCGGGCAGGGCCATGGCCGCGTCGGCCACGCGCATCAGCGCCTCGTCCACGATGCCGCCGTAGTAACCCGCGCAGAGCGCGATCACCGTCCCGCAGACCAGCGAGGCCAGCGTCGACAGGACGGCCAGTAGCAGGACCGTCTGGCTACCGTACAGCACCCGGCTGAAGACGTCGCGGCCGAAGTTATCCTTGCCGAAGAGGTGCTCCAGCGATGGCGGCTCCATGATGTAGTCGCCGCGCTTGAAGCTGTAGGGCGCGATGACCGGCGCGAAGATGGCGATGAACACCCAGGCCAGTACGACCGCAAGCCCGATCGCCGCCAGCGGCTGCGCCCGTGCTTGCGCCCACCACCAGGCCAGTCGGCCCAGGCGCGCCGGGCGGGGCCGCGCCGGCGGCCTATGCATAGCGCACCCGCGGGTTGAGCACGGCATACAGGATGTCGGCGGCCAGGTTGGAGAACGCGAAGATGACGGCAATCAACAGCGTGATGTCCTGGATCACCAGGACGTCGCGGCTCTGCACAGCGAACAGGAGCAGGCGCCCCAGGCCGGGGTACCCAAAGAGGGTCTCCGTGACCACGATCCCGCCCAGCAGCCACCCGACATTCGAGGAGATGATGGTGATCGACGGCAGCAGCGCGTTGCGCAGGGCATGGCGCAGCACGACTCGCCGGTACGGCAACCCTTTCAACACCGCGCTGCGGATGTAGTCGGTCTCCATCACGTCGATCACGTTGGTGCGCGTCATGCGCCCGATGTAGGCGAGCAAGACCAGGGACAGCGTGATCACGGGCAGCACCAAAGCGGCGATATTCTGGCCCAGGGTCTGGTCGCTGCCGATATAACTGGTCGCCGGCAAAAGGTGTAACCAGGTCGCAAAAATGATGATTAGAAAGGTGCCGGTGACAAACTCCGGCTGCGCGACGCCCGCCAGCGTGACCAGGGAAATAACCGTGTCCGGCCAGCGGTTCTTATTGAGGCCGGCGATGATGCCGAGCAGCAAGGAGAGCGGGATGGTGAACAGGAAGGCGGCCGCGGCCAGGATCAAAGAGTTGCCCAACTTCGACAGGATCAACGGCCCTATCGGCAGCGACATCGTGGGCGAGTCGCCCAGGTTCCCCGTCAGGAGATGACCAAGCCACTGCAGATAGCGGATGGGCGGCGGTTGGTCAAGCCCGAGTTGGTGGCGTAGAGCGGCCAGACTGGCTGGCGTGGAGTTCTGGCCCAGGATGGCCTGAGCGGTGTCGCCCGGGATCACGCTGGTGATGAAGAAGACGATCAATGACACCAGGATGAGGACGAGGACGATCAGCAGTAACCGCCGCGCGATGAATCGTCCCATGTCGTATGATCTCCTTCTACGTATACCCTATGCCTGTCTGCCAGCCAAAACAGTACCGTGAGCGTACCACCGTCGCCCAGGCCTGTCAACCGGCGGACAAAGGGAGGGTTGAACGGGCCTGCGACTGCGGTCGCATGGCACACGACGGACACTGCGGTGTCAGACCGGGGTCGGGAGCAGCGTGGCGGCAGACCACACCCGACCGCAGTCGGCGTCCGTGTGCCATGCGACCGCAGTCGCAGGCCCGTTCGGCTAGGACGAGAGCCAGGCGGTCTTGAAGTAGTGGAAGGTGTCCGGGCTTGGTTGGAACCCCTGCACCCGGGTGCGTAGCGGGAGCACAAACACGTTGTACGACGGGATAATCGACGGGCCGTCGTCGCTGATCATGGTGGCGATCTGCTTGTACAGGCTCTTGCGCTTCTGCGTGTCCAACTCCGTGCCCACCTGGGTGATGAGGGAGTCGAGCGCCTTGTTGTTGTAGTGGCCTTCGTTCCAGACGGCGCCGATCTTGTAGATCAGGTTCAAGTACTCCTGCGCTGTCGGCCGCGCGCCCCATGAGGTGATGGCAAAGTCGACCCGCAGCCAATCCGCCGCGTAGTAGGTGGTCAGGGTCTCGGTTGTAATCTTGACCTGGACGTTGTTGACATCGCCGGCCATCTGCTGGAAGGCGGTGGCGAACTCCAGGATGTCGTTGTAGTTGGATGCGTAGAGGTTGACGTTCAACGGCTTGGCTTGCGTGTACCCGGCCGCGCTCAAAAGGGCCTGAGCCTTCGCCACATCGCGGGGGCGCGGGGCAAGGTTGCTAAACCACTGCGTGAAGGCCGGCGAGATGGGCTGGTCGGCGCCGAGCGGCGACAGGCCGTTGACCAGCACCTGGTCTATTTGCTTGCGGTCGATGATGTACTTGAAGGCGTTGCGTACCCGCGGGTCGCCGAACGGCAGGCGGTCCGAGCGCATGCGCATGTTGCTGAACCCCGTGGTCGGCAGCGTCGCGAGGGTCAGCCCGCTGGCGCCCTTGAGAGGAGCGGCCTGCGCCGGGGACAGGACCTGCACGAAGTCCACCTGGCCGGACTGCACCGCCGCGACCTGCGTCGTCGGCTGCGGCAAGTAAACGTACTTGACGGAGTCGAGGTACGGGTAGGGCGCTTCAAAGTAGTGCGGGTTGCGCACGAGCGTCGCATGGTCGCCGGGCACGAAGTCGCTGAGCATGAACGGACCCGTCCCCGACGGATGGGTGGTGAACTTGCTGTTTCCGGCCTTCATCTGTGGATCAAAGTTATTCTCGACGATGCACATGTGATAGTCGGCCAGCCCGGCGGCCAGATCGGGATACGGGGACGAGAGGTGGAAGACCACGGTGTAGTCGTCCGCCTTGGTCATCCTGGCGATCGGTTTGAGGTTGGTGGCGCCGCCCAACCCCAGCGTCTTGATGCGGTTGAGAGAATAGATCACGTCGTCGGCCGTGAGCGGCTTGCCGCTGTGGAACCGGACGCCCTTGCGCAGCGGGAAGGTCCAGGTCAGGCCATCGCGCGAGGTGGACCAGGTCGTGGCGAGGTCCGGATAGGGGATGAGGTGGGTGTCGACGCGGACCAGGAAGTTGTAGATGTTGTGGCAGATGCCGATGGTGGCCGTGTCCGTCTGCACGGCCGGGTCCAGGCCGCCAGGCGTCGGCCCGGGGTCCGCCACCTTTAACACGCCGCCCTTGCGCGGCGAGGCCGGCGCGCGGCGCGTATCCGCCGCCAGAGCCGGAGCGGCGTTATGCAGCAGCAATCCAAGGGCCGAGGCGGTCATGCCAAGGGCCAGACCTTGCCGCACAAAATCGCGTCGCGTGATCTGTCCGCCTCTGAACCGCGACCATAATTCCTTGAACTCGTCGTCCATCTCTCGCCTCCTACGTCCACCAGGGATGCAGCGCGCCATGACCACTCTCCGCGGCCTCGTTCCGCGCTGCCATCATCATGCCAGTCTACCACGACGTACGTGACCGGGACATGAACATCGTATCACACGAGAACATAGCGATCTTCTTGTATCCACTGGGATGCATCTTGAAATTGTGGAATCCGACCTGCGACTGCCCGGCTGGACCGGGACCGGCCGCAGCCGGTCGGGGGCCAGTCCGCATGTGTCGCATGGCAAACCACGGACACTGCGGTGTCGGACCGGGGCCAGGAGCAGCGTGGCGGCGAACCGCACCCGACCGCAGTCGTCGTCCGCTGCCATGCGACCGCAGTCGCAGGTCCCATGCACGTCGAATTCAGACCGTGTGACCGCTCCTTGACAGCGGCCGTCAGCCTCCCTACGATGATGTCGTGAGTATCGAGCATCCACCATGGGTAGAGGAGGTCGCATGAGCGTGAGCGCGTTTATCCACGAACTGGGCTGGGACGACATCCCGGCCCACGTTCAGTTGCACGCGCGGCGCTGCCTGCTCGACACCTTTGGAGCGGCCATCGGCGGTCGACAGACCAATCTATCCCGCATCATCCACGACTATGCCGCCACGGTGTACCAGGGACAGGGGGCGCTGTTATGGCTGGATGGCCGCGAGGTGTCACCGCCGGGAGCGGCCCTTGCCAATGGCATGACTATCGACGCCCTGGACATCCACGACGGCCATCGACGGGTCAAAGGTCACGCCAGCGTGGCCGTCGTGCCCGCCGCGTTGGCGACACTCAGTCTGGCTCAGAGCGGCGCCGTCAGCGGTCGCGAGCTCTTGACGAGCCTGGTGGTCGGCTACGAGGTGGCGTTGCGCGCTGGCGTGGCCCTCCATGAGACCGCCTGCGATTACCATACCTCGGGCGCATGGAGCGCGCTGGGCTGCGCCGCCGTCACGGCGCGGCGGCTCGGCTTGAGCCTGGACGCGACGCGCCACGCTCTGGGCATTGCCGAATACCATGGTCCCCGCTCGCCGATGATGCGCTGCATCGATTATCCTACCATGCTCAAGGACGGCTCGGGATGGGGCGCCATGGCGGGCGTGAGCGCGGGCCTGTTGGCGCAACGCGGCTTCACCGGCGCGCCAGCGGCCACGGTCGAAGAGCTAGCGGTCGCGACCCTCTGGTCCGACCTGGGTCAAACCTGGTTGACGGCGGAGCAGGATTTCAAGCCCTACGCCGTGTGCTATTGGGCTCAGCCCGCTATTGCCGGCGCGCTGGCCCTGCAGCGCGCCCACCATCCGCCGTTGGACCGCATCCAGCGCATCCAGGTGTCCACCTTTCACGAAGCCGCGCGCCTGGCCGTTCAGGAGCCGCGCACGACGGAAGAGGCGCAGTATAGCCTGCCGTTTCCGGTCGCGGCCGCGCTCGCGCATGGGCAGTTGGGCATCGACGAGCTAACCGGTCCGGCCCTGCGGGACCCGCGCGTCCTCGGTCTCTCCCGTCGCGTCGAACTGGTCGACGAGCCGGACTACAGCCGGCGCTTCCCCCTGGAGCGCCTGGCGCGCGTCCGCATCGAGATCGACGGGGCCGAGACGCTCGACTCGGGCGACGCGGAGGCCTTGTGGGACAGGGCAACCCCGCCCGACGACGCCGCGTTGCGCGAGAAGTTCCGCTGGCTGGTGGGCGGCCGCCTTCCGGCCTCACGGTCAACCGCGCTCGAAGCGGCGGCCTGGGACTGCGCCACCCTCCCCGATGCGGCCACCCTGCTCTCGTTGCTCGCCTCGCCCGGCGCGCCAGCGACGCCCGTCAGGACGTAGAGGGACGGCGCCGCTATGATGAAGGCAGGGTGGGCTGATGCCGCGTAAGATACGCGAACTGAAGGCCGATCTGCGGCGGGCCGGCTGCACGATGGAGCCCGGCAAGGG
>JAABUX010003685.1_pt1 | contig 20072 bp, 15 predicted proteins | sample 5561851 | NCBI WGS metagenome assembly JAABUX01 (sample SAMN10711883, study PRJNA513361) | rock metagenome | isolation source: Antarctica rocks | place: Antarctica: Victoria Land, Richard Nunatak red sandstone | collected 2016-01-03 | reverse complement strand
CGCTTCCCACTTCTCCACACCCCCGACGGCGGCTACTTGCACTCAGAAATAGCTGCGCTACACTAACTCTTCCAATGGCACAAAAGATCGGGCAGGCCACAATCGGGATGTTCATCTCGGAGAGTGTGAGCAGAAATTCTTGATTTGCGAGAGCGAGGCCTTCAATCGTTCTGCCTTTACTGCCGCCCCACTTGGCTTGCTTTGCAGGATACCGTCACTGATTTCTCGGAGATCGGGAACTCGTACCTTCTTTCCACAACACTTCACCTGTTCCGGATCCCACCCCCGCGCTGCCGTAAGTGGCAAGCACCACACCACGGGAAATGCGGAATGCACACGGAATTGTGCTCAGACCCGTGGCTTTAAACGGGCAATTTTTCCCCGCTCTCTCGCGTGGAATCAGCGCCCACTGCATAGCCGTCGGGATAGTGAACGAAAACTATTGAGGTAGCGCCTGTAGCAGGAGGCAAGTCAAACAGAGCTAGAGAAAGAACACACAATACCATAACGCGCATACACCCGAAGTGTATCCTCCACCTTGCCGATGGATCTCCCTTGTCTGGATGCTTTCCTGTACGTACCTGATCGGCACCCTTGTTGTGTAGAAGGTGCGAATTCCTATCGTTCGAGCTTCAGAGGCAGGCATTAAACGAATACGAGGCACTGAGGCTTAATGTGGGGGACGGTGGTGGTGTGGGTGGCTAGCTTGCCGGTCGCGGGATTGCGGGCGACGATTTCTATGGTGTCGGAGTCCTGATTGGCGGCGAGGAGCCAGTGCTCGGTGGGGTCGAGGGTGATGTGGCGGGGGGTTTTGCCGGTGATGGGGATGCGGGTCATGTCCTGGAGCCGGCCGGTTGCGGGGTCAATGGTGAAGCTGTAAAGCCCGTCGTAGTAGCGGTCGGCGGCGTAGAGGAAACGGCCTGCGTGGTCGATGGCTGTCTCGCTGGCCTGCGAGCGAGCGGTGAAGCCTGCAGGGATGAGTGAGACCTGCTGTTTGGCGGTGAGCGTGCCGCTGGATTCGTTCCAGTCGAGCACGATGAGGGACGAGCCCATTTCGAGGACGCAGTAGGCCCAGCGGCCGTTGGGGTGGAAGCGGAGGGAGCGCGGGCCGGAGCCGGCGGGGGCGTGCCAGGACTGGTGCGGGATGAGTTTGGCGGTGGCCGGGTCCATGGCGTAGATGTGGATGAGGTCGAGTCCCAGGTCATTGAAAAGGGCGAACCGGTTGCCTGGGGAGGCGGTGGCGCGGTGGACGTGCGGAGCTTCCTGGCGGTCGTGGTTGGGGCCGTGGCCGGTGTACTGGAAGTGCGAAACAACGGGGCTGATGTGGCCATCCGCGGAGACGGGGAAGGAGGAGGCGCTGCCGCCGCCGTAGTTGGCGCAGAGCAGCACGCGTCCGGTTCCGTCGAGGCCTACGTTGGTGGTGCCGGTTCCGCCAGCGGGCTGGCTGTTGATGGGCTGGAGCTTGCCGTGGGGGAGAACCTGAAAGCTGGAGACGCCGCCGGATTTTGTACCTGCGAAGGAGTCGGTTTCGTTGGCGGCGTACAGGAATCGCTTGTCGCCTGAGAGGACCAGAAAGGTAGGCATTGGCGTGGCGACGGCTAGACCGAGCGGCTTCAGCGAGCCTGCTTGCGGGTTCCAGGCATACGCGTAAATGCCGCTGCTGCTCAGGCCTGTCTGGGTGCCGACCAGCAGGATGCGCCCGGTCTCTTGCAGGGCTTCGCCATGGGCGATGGATCGCCCGAAGTTCGAACCAAAGAGCGGAGCCAGGGCTGCGGCGCTCTGCAGAAAACGTCGCCGGTTGAAGCTTTTCATTGGCCATCCCACAAGGTTCCGTAGCGCTGTTGTCTTTCCTGTGCCATGCATTGCTTGTACGCGCTCCATGCATGGCTGTCCAGACGCAAACAGGAAGAGTTTGCTCCGGCAACGTGGCCGCATTACCGGTACGCTTCGATGGTTGTGGCGGCGAGCCTGGCTGTCAAGGCGGCTCGGACCTGCGAGGAGGCGCGTGCGTCTCCAAGAAATACAGCAATTGCAACTGAGCCGCCGCCTGGAGCCGTGAGGATACCGACATCATTGGTAGCAGCGGTAAGGCCATGCCACGAACTGCTCGTTCCTGTTTTGTGCGCGAGCGCCCAGCCCGGTGGTACACCTGCCTTGAGCCGGTCGGGAAACGTAACTGTCTGAGTCATCACCTGCAGCAGGTAGTGAGTGGAAACGGGGGAGAGGATTTTGCCAATTGCCAATTTGTACAGCAGCTGCGTCATGCCTTGAGGAGTTGCTGTATCGCGAGGATCCGCCTGGTATCGCCGGTAGGCCTCCGCGCGACGAAGAGGCGGAACGGCAGCGATTGCGTGCTCAAGAATCGCTGGGTCGGTGTATTCGGGGCGCCACTCGAGACCTGCTATCTCCGTCTGCAAGTGCCGTTCGTCACGGTCGATATGCACGCCCTGTATTGCCTTACGTTCCAGAAAGGCCTGGACTTGCCGAGGACCGCCCAGCTTGCGCATCAGGATGTCGGAGGCTGCGCTGTCGCTGTCAACGATGTCTCGGCGGGCCAGGTCGCCTATGGTTGTTTGGTAGCCGCCTGGTCCTGTTAGCTTCCCTAGTGGCTGGACATACAAGCTGAGATCCTGCCGATGCACCGTGACGGAATCTTCGAGCAGGAACTGGTGACGATCGACTGCGTCCAACAATGCCAAGACGACGACCAGCTTGCACACACTTTGCATGGAGTCGGTACATCGATGAACTGTAGCAAGGCGGGGCGGAGTTCTTTACAGAGACAGAGCAGTTCACCCCGGAACTCATTTCTAAAAGCCGCCAGCCAGTTCTGCGGCGGCTGAGACCTGCTCGATGCGGTGGGCGCGCACGTGTTCGGCCATGGCGTAGCGCAGGGGGTCGACTCCCTGGCCGGTTACCGCGGAGATGGCGAAGAAGGGTAATTTGCGGCGTTTGGCCATGGCTTGCAGTTTTTTGAGCTTGTCGGGGTTGGCGACATCGGCTTTGGAGGCGACGACGAGGACTGGCTTGTCGGGGAGGCCGGAGCCGAAGCCGCGGAGCTCCTCGGTGATGATTTTAAAGTCTTCGACCGGGTCTTCGCGGCCGCTGCCGTCGGAGACGTCGACCAGGTGGACGAGGACGCCGGTGCGCTCGATGTGGCGAAGAAACTGGACGCCGAGGCCGGCGCCTTGGTGCGCGCCTTCAATGAGGCCGGGGATATCGGCGACTACGTAGCTTTCCTCGTGCGGGGGGTCGCCGACGGTGACGACGCCGAGGTTGGGCTCGAGAGTGGTGAAGGGGTAGTCGGCGATTTTGGGTTTAGCGGCGGAGATGCGGGCGATGAGGGTGGATTTGCCGGCGTTGGGGTAGCCGACGAGGCCGACGTCGGCGAGGAGTTTGAGCTCTAGGCGGAGGGAGAACTCCTCGCCCTCGAAGCCGAGCTCGTGCTCACGCGGGGCCTGGTGGGTGGGGGTGGCGAAGTGCTGATTGCCGCGGCCGCCGCGGCCGCCGTGGGCGACGATGATGCGCTCGTCGGGGGCGCGGAAGTCGTGGATGAGCTCGCCGGTTTCCTCATTGAAGACGGAGGTGCCGACCGGGATTTTGAGGACGACGTCGGCGCCTTCGCGGCCGGAGCAGTTGGAGCCTTCGCCGTGCCGCCCGCGTTCGGCTTTGTGCTCCGGGTTGTAGCGGAAGTGGATCAGGGTATTGTGGCGCTGGCTGGATTCCATGATGACGTCGCCGCCGCGGCCGCCGTCGCCGCCGGAGGGACCGCCCTTGGGAACGAACTTTTCGCGGCGGAAGGCCATGCAGCCGTTACCGCCGTCACCTGCTCTTACACGAATTCGGGTCTCATCGATAAACATTTTGTAGTTCCAGTGTAGCCAATCGGCTATGCTCAGGGCACTTATCCGTAGTTGAGTTGTGCTGAGTCGAGTTTTATCGCGGGTTCGCATCGCGCCTGTCGCCATGTAGCGAGGGTTGCCGCGCACTCCGCGAGTATGGATTGCTGTGCTTTTTCTCCGGGCTGCGTTCCGGGAGCTTGCGTTGAAGAACGATCGTAGGTCTATTTCAAGAGTTTTGCTGAGGCTTGCGCTGTGCGCGCTTGCCTCGCCCATTGCCGTGCGTGCTCAGGCGACTGATCGCGGAGCCATTCAGGGGACGCTGCTGGACCCAGGGGGCAAGCCGGTGGGCGGAGCCACGCTGACGCTCACCAACGCCGCAACGGGCGCGGTGCTTGCGGGCAGATCGGACGAGCTTGGGTTGTTTCAGTTCCCTGCGCTGGCGCCGGCAACGTATGAACTGAGCGCGAGTGCGCCGTCGTTTGCTACGTGGCAGGCCAATGCCATTGTGACGGTGGGCACGGTGACGACGCTGCGGGCGACGTTGCCGGTGGGGTCGACACGGGAGGTGGTGCGGGTTGCCGATGTGGCTCCGGTGATCGATACCGCGAGCGTTGCGGTGAGCACGACGCTCGATTCGGCCGCGGTACACGATTTGCCGTCGGGGAGCCGGCGGTGGTCGGATTTCGCGCTGCTGACCCCGGGAGTGACGCCGGATGCGAACGCGGATGGGCTGCTGTCGTTTCGCGGAATTGGCGCGTTGCTAAACAACAATACGGTGGATGGGGCGGATAACAACCAGGCATTTTTTTCGGAGGAGCGAGGGCGCACGACCGTGGCTTATTCGAACTCGGAGGCGGCGGTTGAGGAGTTCCAGGTGAATACTTCGAACTACGGCGCGGAGTATGGGCGGGCTGCGGGGGGGGTGATCAATACCGTGACGCGCAGTGGGGGTAACCAGCTGCACGGGCAGGTTTTCTTTTACGACCGCAATAGCGCCTGGGCGGCGCGGAATGCGTTTGCAACGACTACCTCGGTGGCAGTCGGGGCGAAGGACTCGGCGACGACGAGCGCCGTGGGATTGCGCGACACGCTGACCCAGGGTGGGCTTTCAGTTGGCGGCCCAATTGTGCGCGGCAGGCTTTTTGGCATTTTTACTTATGATCGCTATCATCGGGATTTCCCCGGCATTGCCCGGGCGAGCAATGCGGCGAAGCTGTTCGGCACACCGACGCAACAGCAGGTACAGACGTTGGCGGCGCGGCTGACGGTGCTGCCGGCGCAGGCGCTCCAAGAGTATAACGGCGTGCTTACCGGGCTTGCTTCCCTGCTTGGCGATGTGTCTCGCACAGCGGACGAGACTATCTATTTTCCGAAGCTGGACTGGCAAGTGAGCGACCGCAGCCATTTGACGGTGCAATGGAACCATATGCGGTGGAACTCGCCCAATGGTGTGCAGACCTCGCCCACCGCTACCTATGGCAGCAATTCGTTTGGCAATTCACTAACAAGCAATGACGTGATTATCAGTCGGTGGGCGTACTTTATCTCGCCTAACCTGCTGAACGAAGTTACGTTTCAGTATGGCCGCGACTTGGAGACCGAGAGCAGCAACCCGCCTGCGCCGTTTGAGGCTACGCTGGCGAACAATATCTATGGACGGCCTCCGCAGGTGCAGATACAGAGTTACGGCTTCCGCTTTGGGAACCCTCCGGTGCTGAATCGCGCGGCTTACCCGGATGAACAGCGTTACGAGTTGGGCGACACGATGACCTACGTGCGAGGACGACATACGTTCAAGGTGGGGTACTCCGTTGATTTCGTGAACGATTACAGTGACGCGCTCTATAACGGCAACGGCACATATGTTTACAGTAATGTGATGAATTTTGCCACGGATTACCTGTCGCCGAACCATTGCGACAATTCGACTACGGGCGCGGGCGTGTTGCCGTGTTATTCGTACTTCACACAGAGCTTTGGGCCAACGACGTTGCAGTTTCAGTCCGCGGACTATGCGGGATTTTTCTCAGACGAGTGGAAAGCGACGCCGAGGCTTACGCTGTCGCTGGGGCTGCGCTATGAGTATGAGCAATTGCCGAACACCAATGCATCGCTGGTGAACGCCGACATCCCGGAGACTGCGCGGTTGCCGCATGACAAGAATAATTTCGGTCCACGTGTCGGGTTTTCGTGGGATCCGACGGGGGCGGGCAGTACGGTGCTGCGGGCGGGCTACGGCGTTTACTATGGGCGGATCATTAACTCCACTGCTTACTCCGCGCTGGCACAAACGGGGGGGTCGAATGCGCAGCGGTCCTATTATTTCAAGCCGCTCGATACCGGTACTCCGCCGTTCCCGTTCGTGTTCTCAGGGACGCCTTACCTATCGGTGGCGCCCACGGCGGTTTACTTCGATCCGCACTTCCAGAATCCGGAGATCATGCAATCCGAGCTTTCACTGCAGCAGAAGGTGAATCGAGATACAACGGTTAGCGTGTCGGGTCTCTTTTCCGGAGGCCGCGAGCTTCCGGATTACATTGACAGCAATATCGATGTCAGCTCGGCACAAACGCTCACGTATTCGGTTGTGGACCCGCTTCATCAGGGGCCGCTGCCGGCTGCTTATACGACTCGCTTTTACACCGCGCGGGTTAATCCCAGATATGGGCAGATTACGCGGATTTTCTCCGAAACGAACTCGAAATATGCTGCGGGTATTGTTAGAGTTGATCATAATCTTGCGCGTTCGGTCGACCTCCATGCGTCGTTTACGTATGCGCACACGTCGGACTGGAACCAGAACGCGACTGCGTTTACGGACACCAATGACGTGCTTGATCCTATGAATCTTGGGCTGGAATACGGCAACTCGAATTTTGACATACGCCGCCGACTTACCGGGGGGTTAGTGCTCAAGACGCCGTGGCGTGTTCGCGGGTTGCTAGGCGGCGCGACGAATGGATGGGAACTGGCGCCGACCGCGGAGGTGCGGGACGGGCTGCCGTACTCGATGCAGACTTCCGGTTCCGTGCCGACGCTGCGGTATGTGGACACGGTGAATCGCAAGGAGGCCCTGAGCGGGCTAGGCGCCTCGATCAATGGTTCGGGGGGCGCGAATCGGATTGCCGAGGTCGGCCGCAACACGTATCGCTACCCGGGCGTGATCAATGCCAACCTGCGTATTTCAAAGCGGACGCAGCTTGCGCGTGGTGTGACGCTCGAGTTTCTGGGGGAGAGCTTCAACCTGATGAACCACCAGAACATTACCAGTATTGACGCGACGGGCTACTCGATCTCGAATGCAAGCGCTATCGACAGTGCCCCGAAGCTGACCTGGCAGAGCGGGACGAAGGTGGGATCTTCTCAGTTTGGGACACCGCTGAACGGAAACAATACTAACCTGTACCAGGATCGGCAAATCCAGATATCGGCACGGCTGCATTTTTAGCGAGTCCCAAGGCGTGTCGACCTTGGAGAGACGGAGAGTTATCTATACTTGAATGCCTCGCGGGATCTTCTGTAGTGACTCCCTTGTCGTATGGGCGACGGGTGAAATGCAGTAAGTCGCTGATTGGCGTAGAAGTTGTTCAACTTATCCGCACGGCTACCGCCTTTAAGTGCAAAACAGTGTTGGTGTAATGCGTTCGTGTATGCGCATAAACGCAGGTCCCTTGGCGCAAGCGCTACTGACTAGACAGGCCGATAAGGCTGGCCCACTTCGCTCAGAACGACCCAAAGCATGTTATGCCGACTCTGATTCTGCTCTAGGCGCCTTGTTCGGCTAGAATTCTCAAACCGCTCCAACCACCTTTGCCTTACATCCCAGGCAAGGTTTAGTGCAGCGCCACCCGCCCAACGCGCTCCCCTATGCCGCACAGCACCTCATACGGAATCGTTCCGCACCACCCCGCCATCTCTGCGGCCGAAATCCGCTCCTCGCCCTGCGATCCCAGCAGCACCACCTCGTTCCCAACCTCGACCCCGGGCAGGGAGGTCACATCCACCATCGTCTGGTCCATGGAGACCCGTCCGACTACTGGAACTCGGCAGCCGCGCACCAGCACCACTCCACGCCCCGACAACTCTCGCCGAAACCCATCCGCATACCCTACCGGCAACAATGCCAGCCGGGCGCCGGCCGCCGGCGCCCGAAATGTCTCCCCATACCCCACCGGCGTCCCCGCCCCAACCTCCCGCAGCGACGTAACCCGCGTCTTCCAACAAAGCACCGGCTCCAGCCTCCCGGCCCGGTCCATTTTTAACGCCGCCTGGACGGCCGGTTCCGGATTCTTAACAGATGTGGGAATTCCACTCTCCACCCCATACAGCGCCAGCCCCGGCCGCACCATCAACTCCGCCCCGTACTGCTTCGCCAGTGTAGCCAGCGCCCCCACTTCCACCCCCGCCCAGGCATTGACCGAGTTCCCCGCATGCACCCACCTGGGCCGCACCCCAGCCTTCCAAAGCTGTCCCAGCGCCTTCCCAAATTGCTCCACCTGCTCCCGCATCACGCGGTCGTTCTCAGGCGAGGAAAAATGCGTCAATATCCCCTCGACAAACACCGCCGGCCTCGCATCCCGCATCGCCTTCAGCAAGTCCGCCAGCGCATCACCCGGGGCCACCCCCTGCCGCGACATCCCCGTATCGATCTCGAGGTGCACGCCCACCGACCCCGCCGCGCGCCCGGCAACCGCGCCCAGCCGCGCGAAATGCCAACTATCCCAAACCTGCGGCGTTAGCCCATGCTCCAGCACCGTCGACTCTTCCCCGGGGAAAAACCCTGACATGACCAGCACCCTGGGTTTCGGTTCCGGCCTCCGCGGGCCCTGGAGCACGCGGAGCAACCCCATCGCCTCCGTAACCGAAGTCACGCCCAGCCACCCGGCTCCAGCCCCGGCAAGCGCCCGCCCGCACAGCTCCACCCCATGCCCGTACGCATTCGCTTTGATCACCGCGATCAAACGCGCACCCGCACCCGCGCGCGCCTGCACGTTTGTTTCCAGCAACCGGTAGTTATGGACAAGCGCGCCGAGCCGAATCTCGGCAACTGTCGGCCGCATGCCTACTGCGGCGGAGCGGCCATGGCCGCGGACGGCGCAGGCGGATTCTTGATGTCCGGCCCCCTGTAGAGCAAGGGGATGTGGAAAGGCAGCGCGGCATTCGACTTCTTTTCAGACGAAGCGCCGCTGCCGCCCGCCGACACAGCCTTGCCCCGGCCGCCCTCCAGCTCATCGACCACCGCCGTCCGCTGCGCGCTTACGCAGCTCCACGTATTGTGCGAGCGCTGGTACACGTGCGTATAAATTCCGCGCTCATCCCGCGTACGCGCCTCTTGCTTCAGGCGCATCACATAGGTACCTTCCACAATGGCTACATCGCTCACCACGCGCACATTCACAACCTTCTGCTCCACAGAGAGCAGCGGCTGCGGCAGCCCCGCCAGCGTATCGGCGATCGACTGATTGCGCGTATTGACCGCCCCGGAAGCGGCGATATCGATGAACGTCGGCGACATCAGGTTTTCGAGCCCGTACTGGTCCTTGTTCACCAGCGCAACGCTCCACGAGTCTTCTGTCTTTTGAAACTGCTGCACGGTCCCCGGCTGCGCCTGCGCTTCCGCTTTCGGCAGAAAAGGCGATGTGAGCAAAGGGCCGCCAAGTGCGGCTAGTAAGAGGAAATAAGGGCCAAAACGCATACTTAATTATTATCTTACCGAGGTCCGCCCAAACACGCGAAAAAACCACTATTCTAAGATGCTGGGAGGGAGACCATGGCAGTGAAAACAGGAATCAGAACCCCGCCGCGCAAGGAGTCCACCCCCGGAGTGCTGCCGGAAGATCCCGAACTGGTCGAACTACTCGACCGCACTTTCGCCGAGGGCGGCCAAAGCCTGCTCAATCTGCTCGACGAAAAGCCCATGCTGCTCGTCTTCCTGCGCCATTTCGGCTGCGCTTTCTGCCGGGAGACCATTCACGACGTGGGGAAGGCCATGCCGGAGCTGAATCGCCGCGGCGTCCGCCCGGTGTTCGTGCATATGGGTTCGCCCGAGCGCGCACGGCCCTTCTTTGAACGGTTCGGGCTGCGCGACGCAGAGCGCGTTTCCGACCCGGAGATGAAGCTGTACCAGGCCCCCGTCTTTCACTTGCTCAAGTCCACCGTGCTGCCCCACTTTTTCGGCGCCACCGCTTACTGGGAGCTCGCCAGGCGCGCCCTCTGGCGCTATGGCGCCGGTTCCCCGGGTAAGGAAGATCCAACCCAGTTGCCAGGCGTGTTCTTTCTGAAAAATCGCGCCATCCACCGCGCTTTCCGGCATAAAAATTTGGGCGACCGCATAGACTACTCCCTGTTCGGCGTCTAGCCGCTGACTTTATAAAGAACACCTGTCACGAAGCGACCGCCAGCCGCGTAGGGGATCTTAAAAGCCTAAGGCAAAACCCCCACGCGAGAAGCGGTTACTTCGTGGCATGTCTTTAAAAAAACCAAAGCATTCCCTCGCAATCCACAATCAGGGGTTCCACACGTTCCACCGCCCCACCCGCACAAGTGGAAATCCCCTCGCGCTACCCTGTACTAGATCATGGCCACCACACCCAACATCCAGTTCGAACGAGGCCTCCCCGCCGCCATCGACGCCGAGCGCTCCGTCCTCGGCGCCATCCTGCTCGACAACCACAGCTACAACGAAGCCGCCGAGCGCATCTCCACCGCCGACTTCGCCCTCGACTCCCACCGCCGCATCTTCATGCGGATGGCCGAGCTCATCGACGCCGGCCGCGCCGTCGACTACATCACCCTCCGCGAAATCCTCTCTAAATACAAGGAAATCGAGGCAGTCGGCGGCGTAGCCTACCTGGCCTCTCTCACCGAGAACCTGCCAAGACGCATCTCCATCGAAGAATACGTCCGCATCGTCAAGGACAAATCTCTCCTCCGCTCGCTCATCACCGTCTGCTCCGAGGCCATTACGCTCGCCGCCGACCAGGGCACCGACGCCCTTGAAGTCCTCAACGACGCCGAATCGAAGCTCTTAGAGGTCACCGAACACGGTATCCAGAGAGGTTTTGCGAGCATCCCCGAAATCGTCCGCAACTCCTTCGGGTCTATCGATCAGTTGTTCGCCGAAGGCCACCGCGAAGTCACCGGATTAGAAACCCACTTCACCGAGTTCGACCGCATGACCTCCGGCCTCCAAAAATCCGAGCTCATCATCATCGCCGCCCGCCCCTCCATGGGCAAAACCGCCTGGGCCATCAACATAGCCCAGAACGCCGCCGTCCGCGGCGGCTCGGTAGTCGCCGTCTTCTCGCTGGAAATGTCCAAAGAGTCATTACTCCGCCGCATGCTAGCGTCGGAAGCATTAGTCGACCAGCAAAAAATCCAGAAAGGCTATACGTCGAAGGAAGATCAGGCCCGCCTCACCGAAGCCCTGGAGCGCCTCACCGAAGCCCACATCTTCATCGACGACACCCCCGCCATCTCCCTGACAGAAATGCGAGCCAAAGCAAGACGCCTCCGCCAGATGCACGGCCGCCTGGACCTGATCGTCATCGACTACCTGCAACTCATGTCCGGCAGCGCACTAGGCGCCCCCGGCGCAGGGGGTAAGCGCTACGAAAACCGAACACAGGAAGTCTCCGCCGTAAGCCGTGGCCTGAAAGCCCTGGCCAAAGAGTTGGACCTCCCCGTCATCGCCCTGTCTCAACTCTCCCGCGCCTCCGAGCAACGCGGAGGCGACAAAAAGCCCATGCTCTCCGACCTCCGAGAATCCGGCTCCATCGAACAAGACGCCGACGTAGTAGCCTTCATCCACCGCGAGAGCTACTACAACAAAGACGAAAACGGCCAACCCGACCCCGAAACCGAAGGCAAAGCCGAAATCATCATAGCCAAACAAAGAAACGGCCCCACCGGCTCCGTCCACCTGGCTTACCTGAGCAAGTGCACCCGCTTCGAAAACCTCGCCTTTGGCGGCGGAGAATATTAGAATTTACGCTCAAAATCTAAACCGTATCCTATATGGACTTAGATGGCATTATGACAAGACATAGATTGTTTGAATTAGGCTTAGGCCTGCTTAGGCGCATGAGCGAAGCAGTTAAGTTCCTAGCTCGCGTCGTGACTCTGCATCCTTTACTTGTCGCAGTTGCGGGTGGACTGACTGCGCTTTTAGCTTGGTGCGTGCGATCGCATAATGAACTGGTGATTGTAGTGCGGAATCATCAACGAGTACTCCACGTGCTGTTGAATGCATGGCCGGATTTGACATCAGCTTTACTCGCACTAGCTGGCCTATCCTATTTAATGCCGGATCTTGCGCTCAAGCTACAGAGGCGAAAGTTGCTTCGGTGCTTTCTTATGTCTTTTCTCGTCCTCTTTGCTATCTTTGCAACAGTCCTAAACGCAATCCACCGTAAAGAACAAGATCACATGCAGGAGACTCAGAGTAAGAAAGAGGATGCAGAACGCGCCTCGATCACAGGTATCGAGCACGATCTAAGTCCTCAGGTTGCAAAGCTGACCGAGCCGGCACGGAGAGAGCATCTGATGGCAGCTCTTCGTGACGAATACATAGCTACTCATGATCAAGTCAATCCGGAAGTTGTTGCGGGAACCAGAATGCCTCCAGACGACTGGTTAGATCAGCGCTTGAGGCAATTAGGGGAGAGATGGTCCGTAGTAACGGCTAGTAGATCAACTGGACAAATTAAGACACCTAGCTCCCCAGAGCTTCTGGCGCTGAAAGCTGACGAGCAACTTCTACAACAAGCCAAGTCTTGGCAGAACCAGCTTTGCGGTTTTGAAAAATCTTGGTGGGCGGAGCAAATGGGTCGTGAAACTAGTGTTAGAGCTAAAGACGTGCGATTCAACATGAGCCGACAATCTACCGATAAAGAATTACGATTTTGGACGGAAACGCTAGAGGTAGATAGACGAGTCGTATATCTCAGAGACTATGCTGAACGCTCAAATCAGCTCAGGATGCAATTGATCGGTAAAGTTCCTGGAGCTGAAGATCCCGATACCGATTACTTGTCATTTCCTCCTTTTACCGCAGAAAACGGTAAGCCACTAATGACGCTTGTCCGAATGGAGGACATCTGTCGAGATTTCTCAAGTCTTGTTGAAGCCTATGAGACAATGCTCCATCGCAAATAGCCGGGTGCCCCACATCTCGCTTCTGAGATGTGGGTAGTGTGCACAAGCACACCCGCTCTTAATTACCCAAAACTTTCACAAGAACACCCCTCACCCTCCCGATGCCGCGCCGTCCAAGACGACCATCTCAACCCTCCCCACCACCCCCGTCTTCCAGTGCCGAAAGCTCGACCACTCCCAATCCCAAGGCCCACTCACCAACCCACGTGCAACCGGATTGCGATGCATGTACCGCAACTTCTCAACCCGTTTTCATCCGCAAAAATATTGAAGTCGTAATAACGTCTTTGCCAGAACGGTCTCTCCGGCCTCCGCACCGCAACCGACAACTTCACCGCCTTCAAGGCATCACTCAGCAGCCCACGCTTCGATTCACTAACAAGCAAATGCACATGCTCCGGCATTACAACATACCCACTCACAAGAAGTCATACCGGACCCGCATCGTCTCAAGAAACAGCTCGAACCAACAGTGAGCCGAATCCGTGCCAAGATACTGCAGCCTTGAATAACAAAAGAACATACCAAAAATGAAGGTCACCCGTCTGCTGATACCGCAATAAATCCACAGGCACGCAAGCATCCCTTCAGCCGACCTCACCCGAGCACTCCGTCAGATAGGTACCGAGTACGGGTGCCCCACATCTCGTTCTTGAGATGTGGGGCACCCCAGCCTGTCAAGCCAACTATCACAGCCCGACTTACTCCTGCCCTCGCGTATGGAGAAACACTCCAGCTTGTTTAGCAGCAGCAGCGGAGATATGCACGGCGCTCGTACTCGGCTTGATGTTCGGGCCGAAGAGTGGGTCGGCGCTGGCAATCGTGCTTACATCCACATCGGCAAAGCTGGTCTTCAAGCCCGCATTCAAGGAGTCGATAAACTGGTTCGCTACTAGCGCATATCCGGTATTTGTCGGGTGAATGCCGTCCAGGCCGAAAAGCCCGCCGAGGTAGCCGGTTGTCGCATTCACGCCGTTGATTGTCATGCCAGCGCCCAGCTTCTGAAAAAAGGCGTGCATGTCAATCAGCGTTCCGCCGACGGCGGAGACCTGCTGTGCAATCACCTGGTTATACTGGTCCTCCAGGGCCTGCACCTGCTGCACCTCCGCAGCGGTCAGCACCCCGGCGTCGTCGAGCGGCGTGGGTGCTTTGCCGCTCTTGATAGCGCTGAGAGCTGCCTGCACTTCAGTCAAGCCCTGAGCGGTGACGAGGTCGCCGGTGGCCAGGCCCAGCGCCGTCCCAAGCTGTGCCGTCGACTCGCCGGTCTGCGCCGCCGCTTCCGCCAAAATCATCGCTGACGGCGTCAGATACGGGATCGATGTCACATCCGGCAGATTCGCAACGATCAGCCGCGCCGAGCTCTTGCCATGCAGCGTGGACATGAGCTGCGTGAAGTCCGACGTAAAGCTGGCGATCGGGGTCATGGACGAGGGCGTGCCCTTATCGTCGGCGACCAGGGCGTCATTGCTGCCGATCCAGACAAACAGGGTCGTCGGCTTGAGCGCAATCGCTTCCTGCAGCTGCGTATTAGTGTTTCCGGCAGGCAAGCCCAGAATCAGCGCGGTGATGATGTCTTCCTTTGAGGTAGGCAGCAGCGTCGGCCCGGCATTGATCAGGTCATGTAGATGGTGCCCCGGCACAGCCAGATCCGTAGGCTGGGCGGACGGATTGTCCCGGCCGGAACTGACGCCTGAAGCGGTGGTGGTGACTGGAGGCGGCCCCACGCTGACCAGCTTCATCACCGCCGGCACGCCAGGAGCAGCCATGAGGGGCAGCGTAATGGGAGTGTTCGCCTGGTGCGCCACCAGGGACGCCCAGCCATTCGGCTGCTGTGTATCGAGCAGCGAGCCATTCTGAAAACCGGATGAGAGTGAATCGCCAATGAAAACGGTGTTTGAGAAGTCGGGTGTAGCCGAAGGAGGGGGCACCGGAGTGCTGGTGCTGCCGCCTCCACAGGCCACGAGGCCGGTCACAAGAAGAACCAGGCCTGAAGCAGAATAAAACCGGCTATTCCAAAATCTGGTCTGCGATTGAGTCAAGTTAGAAACGCTGCGCAAGGGAACACCTCCCGACCCGAGGGCGTCGGCACTTTAACGATAACGCAGCCTGGCACCTGCCGGGGCACGGGTGCCCCACACCTCAATTTAAGGTGTTGAGCACCCTATACAAACCCGACAGCAGCAGCCCCGATGCCAGTGACCAATCCCCACCGGAGTACCTCGTCAGCTATCCCCGCGATACAGCAAATCCCGAATCGCCGTCCGCCGCGCTTCATTCACCTCCGCGGCGTTCTTGCGCTCGTCAGCATCCATGCGTCCGCCGGCAGCCGCACCGGCGGCTTCCCCATCGCTACACTCCGGACAGCGGTTCGCAAAACCCGGCTTATCCGGCCTAAGCTCAAACTCCTCGGAACAAACCACGCAGATCTTCACAGGAAAAGCCATGCAACCTCCAGCAAACAATGCAAAACACCTCACGTCTCCATTCTAAAATGCAGACTTCTCAAAGCCCACTCGTCTCTCCACAAGTATTCGCCAACCCGCCAATCGCCGACGCAGCGTTTTTTCTGGCCACCGCTAGGCAGTTTCCCTGATGCTGCGGAGCGACCGGCAAATCCCGACGTGGCTTTCCGTTAGAGCCGCACGCAGCAACTCTTCCCCTCATACCCGTAGGGGAACTGCTTTAAACTCGACCGTTTCACGCGCAATAGGCATACTTGAAAACATGCTGATGGACAGGTTTCGCCCCTTTCGTTCCCTGCTGACGGTAGGCATCTTCTTCGCCCTCACAACAGCGCTCTTGCTGGCCCAGGCCACCCCGCTAAACACATCCATGCGGGCGAGCGTCGGGGGGGCGTACTCGGGAGTGAAGTCGACAGGCAGCCTCGCTCTTTCCTCCGCCGGCGCGGCTTTGACTCTCCCGACTTCGTTTTTAATCTTCCAGCCGACGACATCCTGGCAGTCGAGTACCACGGCGCCCGCGACGGCTTTCTTACCCTGGTGCTCGACCCGCACTCAAAATTCATTGCCGCTTACCCATCGCTCGTCAGCGAACGCACCAACAGCATCCAGGAACAGGAACACCTCCTGGTTGTCTCTCTCGACCCGTCCGAACCCGTCGATGTTGAGCTAACCCGCGTAAAGGCCTTTCAGGCCTTCATCAAGAACCACCGTGTCGAGCGCGAACGGGCCACCGTAGGTGGCGCTCAGATCGATCCGTCCGACAACGCAGCCCACCCTTCGTTCGGCAAGACGCTCCATGTTGTGCTGAATGGATTTCAAAGACCCTGATGGGCTGCTGACCTTTTTCCCCGACCGGCTTCAGTTCGATGGTCAGGATGCGACGATCCGCTTTCCTCTGGATCAGGTTGTCGGTCTCGACCCTGCCGGTGCTCGTGAAACCTTCCTCATGGTCCACGTCAATCCAAAAAACAAAATCGCCGTGGCGTATATGCGCTATGAATATGGGTATGAAACGGGTAATTTTCAATTTATTCTGGCTCCCGTTGAGCCAATCGCCCCCGCGCTTAAACTCGCCGAGGATTACACCCAGTATGTCGCGGCCGTACGTTCCGGTCAGGAGCAGGCAATGGTCAGCGGCAGTGCACCTGCCGGCACCGCTGCGGGAACTCCTCTGACTTCCTCGCCGTCCTCATCAGACGAAAAACGCGAACTCGCACGCTACGACGCCGGCTTTCTTGAACGTCACAGTCCTAACAGCAAGCTGAACAGCTTCAAACTCATCAGTGGTGTTCCTGGCACGCTGATCGTCTTCGATAGCGGCTTGGGATATGTTTCCGTGGCGCAAAACCCCAGTCTTAAACCAGCGCGGCAAAGCTTCCTGCAGAATGGATACCTTAAATTCTTTCTACCCCAGACAGCAATCCTGGGCATCCGCGACGTCAGTGTCATCCGCAATCTCAATACAGATACAAACAACACTTTCATCGCAGAAGTAGATCTGGACCGCAACTCCAGCTTCTATCAACAGAACAAAGCGCTTATGGCAGAGTCCGATCAGGACAACCGCCTCTTCTTCACGTTTAGAAATCGCGGTTCACTCAACCAGTTCCTCAACAGCACACCCCATGGCTCGGGCGCTCGCGATACCTTCTGAACGGCAGAACCATGATTTTGAGCCTACCGGAGCCTGCATCGCGATGGAAGATGCGGCTCCTGAAAGCCTGTTCACCGCCTGTGTTTCAACAAAGTGTCAACTGATGAATCCTTGATGCGAGTGCACATTCAGCGGCCGGGTGCACCCACCAAAACAGACAGAATGGTCAAAGCCGCAGGCGTGACCCCGGGAATTCGGCTCGCCTGCCCAATCGTGCTCGGACGAACCCGCCCCAGCTTCTCCTGCATTTCCCGGCTCAGCCCCGATAGCCCCTGATACTCGAAATCCGCAGGAATCGCGCGAGCCTCCGACGCCTTAAGCTTCTCAATCGAGCGCCGCTGCTGGTCAAGGTACCCCGCGTACTTGATCTCCGTCTCAACCGCCTTGAGCTCGATGCGAAAATTTCCGGCAACTGGAGTGCCGGGTTCAGCCCCAAGCCAGGGAGCAAACACCGAATCCCGACTCGCTTCCCCAGACTGCCGCAGCACCGGGGCAACAACCGGCCACAGCGCGGCAAGCGTAAGCTCGGGGCGGCGCAACAATTGCGCAAAGGTGAGCCCGGCCGTGTTTTCAAGGGTCAGTCCGTTCGTCGCGACTTTCGCAGGCGCGAGAGCGCCATCGCTGTCTTCATCCGAGCCGGTCGCAGCCTTGCGCAACTCTGCGAGTAATCCAGCCCATGATTCCGCATCCGGCCGGCGCGTCGCAAGCATTTTTTCCAGCGCAGCCGCCCGCGCCTGCTTCGCCTCATACGCCGCCCAGTCCCCCTCCGCAATCAGCCCCAGCCGCCGCCCATGCGGAGTCAGCCGGCGATCCGCATTGTCGATCCGCAGATGCAGGCGAAACTCAGCCCGCGAGGTAAACATCCGGTAAGGCTCGTTGGTTCCCTTTGAGATCAGGTCGTCGATCAGAATGGCCGTGTAAGCCTCGGTTCGATCGAGAGTGAAAACCGCCTGCGCGGCTGGCGGCCACTTCGTGGCGGGTGTACTCGCCTGCGGCGGAACTGCCTGCTTGGCAATAACCTCCTTGCACCACCGCGCCGCCAGCGCCGCGTTGATCCCCGCCATCAATCCTTGGCAAGCCGCCTCCTCATACCCGCTCGTCCCATTGATTTGCCCCGCCAGATACAATCCCTCAAACCGCTTCACCCGCAGCGACCGATCCAGCTCCGTCGGATCGATCGAGTCATACTCGATTGCATACCCGGGCCGCAGCATCTCCGATTTTTCCAGCCCCGGAATCGAAGCAATAATCTCCCGCTGTACCTCCTCCGGAAGCGAGGTGGACATGCCGTTGACGTACACCTCGTGCGTATCCAGCCCCTCAGGCTCCAGAAAAAACTGGTGCGAGCTCTTGTCCGGAAATCGCACCACTTTATCCTCGATCGAAGGGCAGTATCGCGGTCCGATCGCCTCGATTGCCCCTGAATACATCGGCGAGCGATGCACGTTTTCGCGAATAATTTCAAGCGTGCGCGGCGTCGTATGCGCGATGTGACAGGAGATCTGGCGCAGCGGCAACGTTGTCGTCCGAAACGAAAAAGGAGTAGGCTCCGCGTCTCCAGGCTGCTCTTCAAACCGCGACCAATCGATCGTTCGCCCGTCCAGCCGAGGCGGCGTCCCGGTCTTCAGCCGCGTGGAACGCAGCCCAAGTCTCTTAAGCGCCTCCCCCAGCAAAACCGAAGCAGGCTCGCCCGAGCGTCCGGCCGGATATTGCTGCTCCCCGCAATGAATCAGCCCATTCAGAAACGTACCGGTCGTAATCACAGTCGCGTGTGCGTGAACCACCCGCCCGTCGCGCAAGCGCAAGCCAAGCAGGCGCGCACCTTCCTCAGGCTGCAAACCAGGCGCAAGCTCCACCCTGTTCGCATGTTCAAACAAAAACCCAACCACCTCAGCCTGCTTGATATGCAGGTTCGGCTCCCGTTCCAGCACCCGCCGCATCGCCACCCGGTACAGCGCCTTATCGCACTGTGCACGAGGGCTCCACACCGCCGGGCCGCGCGATGTATTCAGCAGCCGGAACTGGATCCCGACCGAGTCCGCAACCTCGCCCATGACCCCGCCCAGCGCATCGATCTCGCGCACAAGATGCCCCTTGGCCACGCCGCCCACCGCCGGGTTGCAGCTCATCTGTGCGATCAGGTCCAGATTCAGCGTGAACAGAGCCGTCCGCAGCCCCATGCGCGCCGCAGCCACCGCGGCCTCGCAGCCTGCGTGCCCCGCACCAACCACCGCAACGTCATACCGTTCCATAAGTGCCATGTTAACGACTATTTTACCGCCCCGGAAGCGAGACCGGAGACGGTGGCGGGGAGAGTGTCAAAAGGCTCGATTCGGGAGAGGCTGGAGCCGGCGATGCGGTGGATCACTGCGATATGTCGCTGCGCACAGTGGCGCCGGGCACGACGGTGGGGTACAACGAGACGTATCGGGTGCCGGCTTCTGATGGACTCCAGGTGCTGGGGGATGAGGGTTTGGCCGGGCGGGGCTCGGTTGGCGCTGTTGCCGGTGGGGTATGCGGATGGGTTTCGGCGGAGTTGTCGAATCGTGGGTTTTGTGCTGGTCCGCGGGTGCCGTCTTCCGATCGTCGGGCGGATTTCGATGGATCAGACGGTGGTCGATGTGTCGGGGGGTGGCTGGGGTTATGGTTGGAATTAGTGGTGTTGTTGGGGGGCAAAGGGTGGAGGAGATTTCGGCGTGGGAGATTGCGGGGTGATGCGGGACGATTCCGTATGAGGTGTGGGGTGGGGACGGGGTGGAGGGGAGGCGGGTGGGTTTAGCTGTAAGCTTCAGCTTTAGCCTGTGAGATCCTATACCATTGCTATTCGGAATTTCGCGAAACAGTGGCCTGCCCGATCTTTTGTGCCATTGGAAGAGTTAGTGTAGCGCAGCTATTTCTGAGTGCAAGTAGCCGCCGTCGGGGGCATGGAGAAGTGGGAAGCGCGTAGCGGTTTCCACT
>JAABUX010003684.1_pt1 | contig 20077 bp, 13 predicted proteins | sample 5561851 | NCBI WGS metagenome assembly JAABUX01 (sample SAMN10711883, study PRJNA513361) | rock metagenome | isolation source: Antarctica rocks | place: Antarctica: Victoria Land, Richard Nunatak red sandstone | collected 2016-01-03 | reverse complement strand
TGAAGCGGCGATCATCGATTGCCTGGATGGTGTCGAGGGGAAGCACAAAGCCGCGATCAAGTCGCTGATGACACTCAAATTCCAAACCTTCGGAAACCCTCAAATGCTAACCGCGTGAAGTATAACACATGAGAGCGAACCCAACGAGCGAGGGCAAAGATGGAGAATGTTTGTTTCAAACTCTTCTTTAGGTCATGAATTAATCCGCTTGTCGGTCGTTGTTTTGCCGCGACCGACGATGACCGACCATGGTTCTCTTTTCGGCGAACCGGATTTCGGTTATGATTACAAAGGGGGCGAGTCCTTGGGGAGCATCCACCAGGATCGCTTGCTTGAGATGCGACGCGATGCATCGGCCTTTGGCGAACTTTTGGAGATTGCGATGGACCTTGAATTGAAGCGTGACGCGCGGAGCGTCATCGACCGGATTGTCCATTTACGAGACTCTCTTTGACCTGGGCGACAAGACCGAACGCCGCGACGAGTTGGTCGCGGAGATGGAGGGGCCGTCGTTCTGGAACGACCAGGACAAGGCCAAAGGGGTGATCGCCGAGTTGAAAACCCTCAACGGGGTGCTCAAGCCGTTCGAGGCGCTCATTCGCCAGTCGGACGACCTGGGGACTTTGCTGGAGTTTGCCGACGAAGACGGCGGCGACGACTTCGACTTGGAGATCCGGGACGCGGCCAAGAAGGCGAGCACGGACTTCGCCGAGTTCGAGCTGCGGTCGATGCTGGGCGGGGTCAACGACCACTGCAACGCTTATGTGACGATCCACCCGGGCGCCGGGGGGACCGAGGCTTGCGACTGGTCCGAGATGCTGATGCGGATGTACCTGATGTGGTGCGAGTCGCACCGGTACAAGGCCGAGGTCGTCGACCGCGAAGACGGCGAAGTCGCGGGCGTGCAGACCGTGACGATCCACATCAAGGGGGAGTATGTCTACGGCTACCTCAGGGGCGAGACCGGCGTCCACCGCCTGGTCAGGATCAGCCCGTTCGGCACCGCGGACAAGCGGCAAACGTCGTTCGCTTCGGTCGAGGTGATGCCCGAGATCGACGACACCATCGACATCGAACTCAAAGACGACGAACTCAAGCGCGACGTCTTCCGGTGCGGTGGCCCTGGTGGTCAGCACCAGAACAAGACCGAGTCGGGCGTCCGGTACACGCACATCCCCTCGGGGATCGCCGCCGAGAGCCGGAGCGAGCGGTCGCAGCATAAAAACGACAACCTCGCGCTCCAACTCCTCAAGGCGAAGCTGATTCGGGTCGAGGAAGAAAAGCGAGAGGCCGAATACGCCAAGGCGTACGACGAGAAGGCGGAGATCGGCTTCGGGAGCCAGATCCGCAACTACGTCCTCCAGCCCGACCAGTGGTGCAAGGACCTCCGGACCGAGATCAAGGTGGGCAACCCCCTGGCCGTGCTCGACGGCGGGCTGGACATCTTCATCGACGCTTACTTGCGGCGGAAGCTCGCCCGGGGCGAAGTCAAGAAAGCGTAATTATGCTCAGCCTCGCTCGAAGAAGGTCGGTTTGATCATGGTCATCATCCAATCGTCGAGCGGGGTTGAGGCGATCCACACCTCGTGCTTCGAACTTCGGTTCCGCTGGCATGAGGACCGATGGCGGCACGAGGTCGTCTCGGTGGGGCCGTCGGGGTCGATCCCCCGGCTGGCCTCGCTGGAGGCGATCCTGGCCGAGGACGACCATTCCCGGGTCATCAGCCCGACCTACCAGCAGATCCACATGGAGCAAGACGCTTCGGGCTCGGTCCGGGCGTTCTTGATCGGCCAGTCGGGTCCGCACCACTTCTCGGCGGTGTTCCTGGTCGAGGAAGATGCCGAAGCGGCAAGCATCGACGTCGACGCCGCCGACCGCTGCTTGTCGCCGGTCCTGGCCCTGGCGGCGACGTACTCGGTCGAGGCGTCCAGCGGCGAGTGGGGTTCGCAGGCGATCTCCGACCCGGACCCCGACGCCTCCGGCCGCTCGAAGGTCACGATCCAGTGCTCGCACCCGGTCTGCTGCCTGACCTTCGAGGTCGACCCGCCCGGTCGGCATGCCGTCGAGGAAGCCGGGCACGGGGCCGTCCGGGTCCAGGCGGTGTCGAGCCCCGAACTGTCCGACCACACCCATCGATTCCGCTACCGTTGGCGGTGGGAAAAGGACAAGCAACCGTCGGTCTGGGACCACAATGCTTGAGTTGGTACTAGAATAAGGTGAAAGACCACGTCGACTGTGGCCTAATTTGATCTGATCTCCGCGAAAGGAACGGAACCGATGGGAATGCTCAACGAGGTCGACCCCGAGGTCGCCGAAGCCATCGCCCTCGAAGAACACCGCCAGCGCGACGACCTGGAGTTGATCGCCTCGGAAAACTACACCAGCGCCGCGGTCTCCGAGGCGGTCGGGTCGGTCCTGACCAACAAGTACGCCGAAGGGCTCCCCGGCAAGCGTTACTACGGCGGCTGCGAGCACGTCGACACCGTCGAGCGGCTCGCCATCAGCCGAGCCAAGGAACTTTTCGGGGCCGACCACGTCAACGTTCAGCCGCACTCCGGAGCCTCGGCCAACCAGGCGGTCTACTACGCCTGCCTCGAACCGGGCGACACCGTCCTGGCGATGGACCTCGCCCACGGCGGCCACCTGACGCATGGGATGAAGCTCAACTATTCGGGCCGATGGTACCCGACGATCTCTTACGGCCTCAACGCCGAGACCGAACGGCTCGACTACGACGACATCGAGCGCAAGGCCCGCGAACACCGCCCCAAGCTGATCCTTGCCGGTGCCAGCGCCTATTCCCGGATCATCGACTTCGCCCGGATCGCCGCCGTCGCCCGCGAGGTCGGCGCCCTGTTCTTCGTCGACATGGCCCACATCGCGGGGCTGGTCGCCGCCGGGCTCCACCCCAGCCCGGTCGGCCTGGCCGACTTCGTCACCACCACCACGCACAAGACCTTGCGAGGCCCCCGAGGCGGGATCGCCATGTGCACCGAGGCCTGGGCCAAGAAGCTCGACTCGGCGGTCTTCCCCGGCCTCCAAGGCGGGCCGCTGATGCACGTCATCGCGGGCAAAGCCGTCTGCTTCGGCGAAGCCCTCCGGCCCGACTTCAAGGTTTACGCGAGTCAGATCATCGCCAACGCCCAGACCTTGAGCGACGATTTGATCGCCGCCGGGTTCCGGATCATCTCGGGGGGGACCGACAACCACCTGATCCTGATCGACATGACCTCTCGGGGGTTGACCGGCAAGATCGCCGAGGCGTCGCTCGGTCGGGCCGGGATCACGGTCAACAAGAACCTCATCCCGTTCGACAAGCGGAAGCCGTTCGACCCGAGCGGAATCCGGATGGGGACCGCCGCCCTGACCACCCGAGGGCTTCGCGAAGACGCGTTCCGCCAGGTCGCCGCCTGGATCATCGAGGTCCTCTCCTCCCCCGACGACGCCAAGCTCGCCGCCCAGGTCCGCGACGCCATCCGCGAGTTTGCCCGCGACTACCCCGTCCCGAGCGACCTGGAGCGCGTCGCCCTGGCATGATCGATCGATTAGGTCCGAGGACGCAAGATGTAAAAGTAGCGGCGGCGGATCTCGGACTCGTCACGGAAGAAGCCGTCGACGATCCGACCCGCCTCGAACGCATGCCGGAACGCCCGGCGGACGGCGAGGACCCAGGCGTTGGCCCGGGCCGGGTCGTCGAGGCGGATCGTGGAGATGGCCGAGGGGATCTCCAGGAGCGCCGGGCCTGGGTCGCCGACGGCGAGCGGTTCGGCCCTCACCGGCTCGACCGCGCCGTCGGGTCGCTCATGGGTCTCGATCAGCATGGGAAGGTCGGCCCAGCCTTCGAGGGTGAGGGGGCCGGGAAGGGTGAGTTCCCCCTCGGTCGCCCACTCGGCGATCAGCCGGTCGGTGGGGGCACCGGCGCTCAGCGGGTCGGTACGCGGCCCGTACATATCCTCAACATACTTCGAGGCGGTCGCGCCGAGCTGGTGGATATTGAAGTGGGCGTTGCGGCTCTGGAGCGGGTCGAACGACCAGGCGAGCCGGGGAATCCCCTCGCGTCGGGCGAAGTCGCGCTGGGCAATCTTGAGCCGGAAGCCCAGCCCTTGCCCCTGGTGCTCGGGGATGACGCCGGTGAGCTGCGAGTACAGGCAAGGGCGTCCCTGAACCTTGCCCAGGAACGCGAATGACACGCCAAGCGCCCGGCCGTCGGGGGTGAACGCCCCCAGGACCAGGCCGCCGTGGTGCTGGGCGCCGACCATCGTGGCCAAGGGGACGACGTATGAATCGTCGGTGATCCCCCAGGCCTTGCGCTGGGCGTCCTGGCAAGCCTGGTAGTCGGCCACGGTCGCCGCCGGGCGAATCGTCACGTCGTCGGACATCGCGGTGGTTGGCTCCGGTCGAGGGGATGGAAAAGGCGAATAGAGCCACGGATGAACACGGACGGGACACGGATCGGAGCCTGAAGAAGAAATGTAGACTTGGCCAACTGCATGGCCTTTCATCATGCTTTTCGATGATCTACCATACTGTTACTTTACGCCATAATTCGAGCTAATCGAACAAAAGCCCCGCCAGGACGGCCGCGCGTTCGGGGAGGGAGGCCAGGTCGATTTGCTCGTGGCGGGCGTGCGCTCCTGCTCCTCGGACTCCCAGGCCGTCGAGGGTCGGCACGCCGAGGGCGGCGGTGAAGTTGCCGTCGGAGCCTCCCCCGGTCGCCCCTTCGCCGAGTTCGAGGCCGAGCGCTCGGCCGATCGCCCGGGCCCGCTCGAACAGGGCGACCCCGGCGGGCGTCCGCTCCATCGGCGGTCGGTTGAACCCCCCTTTGATGGTCAACCGGGCCTCGGGGTGGTGCGGTCGGATCGCCCGGATGGCCTCGTCGAGGGCTTTTGCTTGCTCCATCGTCGAGGCCCGGACATCCACCTGCGCCGACGCCCGGGCGGCGACGACGTTGCTCGCCGTCCCCCCCTCGATCACGCCGACGTTGACCGACGTGCCGATCAACGGGTCGCTCAAGGCGTGCAAGTTCAAGATGATGCGGCCAAGTTCGTCGATCGCGCCGACCCCTTTTTCAGGCTCGACCCCGGCATGCGCCGCTTTCCCTTCGACGGTGATCCGGTAATGCCCGACCCCTTTCCTGGCGGTCTTGAGCGACCCGTCGGCCAGGGCGGGTTCGACGATCAAGGCGACATAGCTCGAACCGGCACGCTCCTCGATCAGACCCCGAGATGTCGGGCTGCCGACCTCCTCGTCCGAGGTCAACAGCACCTCCACCGGTCGGGTCGGCTTGAGGCCGAGGTCCCGGATCGCCCCCAAAGCGAACTCGACCAGGACCAGGCTCGCCTTCATGTCATAAACGCCCGGGCCGAACGCCTGGTTGCTTTCGACCCGAAACGGCATGCTCGCCAGCGTCCCGACGGGCCAGACCGTATCGAAGTGACCGACGATCAGATTCGGTTTCAGGCCCGACTCGGAGGTCCCCTCGTCGAAGAAGCGGGCGATCAGGTGGTCGCCGCCGTCGGGGTTGGCGACCACCCGCACCCTCCCGCCGATCGCCTCGAACCGCCCGGCCAGGACCCGGGCCAAGGCGTCGAGCGCCGGCTTGTCGAGGCTGGGGGATTCGTGCTCGACCAGCGACCGGAGGGCTTCGATCCATTCCGCCTGGCGAGACAGCAACTCGTCGATGACCCCAACTTGCATAGTGGTATCTTGACCTAAGATCGGGTTTTTGTCGGCAAAATTGCGTCAGTGGCCTGGAACCATACCAGGCCGGGGCCATCTGAGTGAACGTGAACAAATAGGCGGTTGACTCGACAATTCGGTCCTTGAAGCCTAGAACTTCAAGGCCCCTCGACGCGGGCATGGTCGAGGGTGGGCCTTTGACCTAGCTTGGATCTACGTCGTTGGAAAGCGAAGAGTCGCCGCCATGATCGCACTTTTGCTCCGGTTTCGCTGGGCGTCGTTCGCGGCGGTCGCTTTGTGCTTGCTGGGCTTCGTCATCGCCGGGAAGAAGGTCGGCTATGAGCAGTCGATCCGGTCGTTCTTCGGCGACGAAGACCCGGCGATCGTCGCTTATGAGAAGGCGTCGAGGGCCTTTGGCGACGACAACTTCGTGTTCGTCGCCTATGACGACCCGGACTTGATCTCGGGCGGGGGGATGGACCGCGTGGCCGAGCTGGCCCGCTCGCTCGGGTCGAAGGACCTGATCGGCGTGGCCCGGGTCGAGTCGATCGACGCGATGCCGCTGCTCTGGAAGATCGACGACGGACTGATCGAGATGGACCGCCTGCCCAAGTTCCTTCGCGATCGGGCGAAATCGGCGATGAAGAAGGCGATCGGAGGGATCAGCCTGTCGGGGGACAGCCCGCTCTCCGTCGGCGGGGCGATCCGATCGGCCGACGAGGCGGGGCGGGCGGACCTCCGGAAACGGCTCACGGCGCACCCGCTCTTCGTCGGGACCTTGATCGACCCCCAGGCCAAGACCACCGCCTGCGTCGTCCGGCTCAAGAAGACCGAGGACCACGACGTTAAAGCCACCGTCGGCGAGCTTCGGAGCCGAGCCGACGCCTTCGCCGAGCGGTACCACCTCGCTCGACCGGCGATCGTCGGCCCCCCGGTCTTGCTGGCCGACGGGTTCCGGAGCATCGACGTCGACGGCCGGAGGCTGGCGATCGTGGGGATGGTCCTGATCGGCGTCGTCACCCTGACCGCGACGAGGAGCCTCTGGTGGGCGCTGGTCCCCTTGATCTCGGGGTGGGCGGTCTGGCTGGGGGCGGAGTGGGTGATGGCGACCTTGGGCCTGAGATTATCGCTCTCGGGCGGGCCTCTGGTGGCCCAGATCATCGTGTTGACCATGCCTGCGGCGAGCCACCTGGCGATCCACTTCCGCGACGAGAGGCGCAAAGGCGACTCGCTGGCCGACTCGGCGAGGGCGACCTTATCCTCGGTCTCCAGCCCGATCTTCTGGTGCGCCATCACCGGCGCGATCGGTTACGGTGCCCTGGCCACGAGCAACGTCATGCCGATCCGCCAGTTTGGCTGGATCATGGGGAGCTGCACCTTGCTGGCGTCGCTCCTCGTGATGGCGATCTCGCCGGCGGCCATGATTCCGCCATTTCGCCTCGAACTGCCGATCCGGGTCGGGTCGGTGTCGCGGCTCGGGACGGGGGTCAACTGGATCACCGCATGGGTCTACCGCCACCCGGCTTCGATCGTGGTCGGCCTGCTCGCCTTGGTCCTCCCGGTCGCGGTGGGGATGGGGCGTCTGACGTATGAGACTAACTACATCAATGCCTTCAAGCCCGAGACCCGAGTCGTCCGCGACTACGGGGCCGTCGAGTCGAGGCTCGGCGGGATCGGCGTGGTCGAGCTGGTCGTCCCGGTTTCCGAGGCGATCACCCCGAGCACTTTGGAAAAGTTCCGGTCGGTGGAGTCGGGCTTGGTCAAGGCCGAGGGGCAGACGGACCTACCGGGGGTGACGTCGGTCCTGTCGGTCGCCACGGTCCTGGACCCCGACGGGAGGATCGCCAAGCTCGCGCCCGAGTCGGCGGCTCGAATCCTGGAAACCAAGCTCGAATTGATCGCCGCGTCGCCGCAGGCCGAGTTGCTTCGGGGATTCCTCAACCCCGAAATCAAGCAGGCCCGCATCCTGGTCCGCCTGATCGAGCAGCAGGCGAGCGAGCGGAAGACGGCCATCTTCGCCCGGGCGACCGAGCGGGCCAGGTCGGCGTTCGGCCCGAGTTCGTTCCTGACCGGGTTGTCGTTCTTGATGACCAAGACGACCGAGGGGGTGATCCGGACCCAGTGGACGACCTTCTTCTACTCGGTGGCGGGCATCCTCCTGATGCTGACGATCGCGCTCCGGGGGCCGGTTTTGGCGGCGTTGGCGATGATCCCGACCCTGATGGCCGTGGCCTTGGTCCTGGGCCTGATGGGGTGGCTGGGGATCAAGCTCGACATGGCGACCGCCTTGGTGGCGAGCGTCGCTCTGGGGCTTTCGGTCGATGATACGTTCCACTGCCTGCTCCAATACCGGAGGCAACGGTCGGAAGCGAGCCGGTCGTTCCGGTCGAGCCTGTTCGCCAGCTACTCGGTGTCGGGTCCGGGGGTGATCTTGTCGAGCACGGCGGTCGCCGTCGGCTTCCTGGCCCTGAGATTCAGCGAGTTCGCGCCGTTCTCGAACTTCGGGGTGATGGTCGCCATCGCCACCGCCGGGAGCACGGTGGGCAACGTCCTGTTCTTGCCCGCTTGCCTGACCCTGGGCGAGCGCCGGAAGGCCCGGGTCAAGGGGCCGGTCGCCGCCGTGTCGACCGCCGCTTGATCTCCGACCGGGCCGGGGAAGAATGACAGATCGCAAATTGCAGATTGCAAAGGAGTTTCATCGGAGCATTACTCTGCAATCTTGCTATCTGCCATGCGGGAGACTCCCGGGATTGGAGGTGTCGCTTTTGAATCTGGAGGTTCTTCGGGATCAAGAGTTGCAAATCGCAAAGCATCGAAGAATCTCACTCTCCGAGTTTTTTGCAATTTGCGATCCTGCGATCTGCAATTCGAATTCCCAGATTTCGAAAGCTACACCCCGGGATTTGCGCCAGGTTCCCAAAAGCGGAGAGCCTCGACGCCAAACCGGCGGGGGGCGGGTACAATGGCTTGATCCTGACGAAGTTTCGCCCGGAGTTTCGCCGTCATGGCCAAGAAGAAAACCCCTCCGCCCGGCCCCTCGCCTTCCCCCCTCGACGAAGGCTCGCCGGGGCCCGTGCCCGTCCCTCGGCCCAAGAAGGCGAAGGCGGAAAGTCGCCCCCCTCGCCAGCCTCGGGCGACCCGCAAGCCCGCGCCGAGGCCCGAAGACCTCGCCCTTGGCCAGGCCCGGAAGCTGATGATCAAGGCGGCCGAATCGTTCGACTCGAAGAAGCGAGTCGCGCTGGCCAAGGACGCGATCAAACTGAGCCCCGACTGCGCCGAGGCGTACCTCCTGCTGGCTGAGCAGTCGAAGAACCGGAAGGCGGCGCTCGTCTTGTTCGAGCAGGCCGTCGCCGCCGCAGAGCGGACCCTCGGCCCCGAGATGTTCGTCGAAGGGGTCGGCCACTTCTGGAGCTTCCTGGAAACCCGCCCTTATATGAGGGCCCGCGCCGGGCTTGCCGAAGCGGCCTGGGCCTCGGGCCGTCGCGACGAGGCGGTCCACCATCTCGTCGACCTCCTCCGGCTCAACCCGGGTGACAACCAGGGGCTTCGCTACCTCCTGGCCGGCTGGCTGCTCAACCTCGACCGGCTCGACGACCTGGACGACTTGCTCGACCAGTACGACGAGGATTCCGCGACCTGGAGCTTCACCCGGGCCTTGGCGTCGTTCAAGGTTGGGGGGGACACGCCCGCCGCCCGGAAGCTCCTCCAGGCCGCCCGGAAGACGAACAAGCATGTCGTCGACTACCTGATCGGCCGGAAAACCTTGCCCTCCGAGCCGCCCCCGTTCTACTCCCCGGGGGACGACGACGACGCGGTCCTCTACGTCGCCAACCACCTGGGGGCCTGGAAGTCGACCCCCGGCTCGCTCACCTGGATTCGGGCCGCGACGGCGACCCGGAAGCGGAAGCCCAAGGTCCAGCCCGCCGAGGGGCCGTCGCGGGCCTCGGAGCGCCGCCTGCTCCAGCTCCCCGCCGAGGTCGACACCTGGCAGGCCGACTTCCGCCAGTTCGCCCGCCGGATCGAGGTCGGCGGCGAGCGGATTCGCCCCTGGATGATCCTGGTTTCGAGCCGGACCCGCGAGCTGGTCCTCGGCCACGCGATGGTCGAGCGGGAGCCGACCGCCGAGTCGCTCTGGGACATCATCGCCGGCGCGATGCTCAACCCGGCGATGGGCGACCCGCACCGCCCCTCGGAGATCCAGGTCCGCCCCGACTCGACCTGGGAAGCGCTCGAAGGTCCCCTCGAAGCCATCGGCGTGACCTGCGAAACCACCGACTCGCTCGACCAGATCGACTTCCTCTTCGAGAACCTGGCCAAGCACCTCGAAGGGACCAAGCAGCCCGGCCTGCTCGACATGCCGGGCGTGACCAAGCCCAAGGTCGAGCGGTTCTACCAGGTGGCCTCGGACTACTACCGCCGGGCCCCCTGGCGGGCGCTCGGCTATGAGGCGATCATCCAGATCGAATGCGACCGATACGAGAGCGGCCCGTGGTACGCCGTGGTCATGGGCCAGTCGGGCTTGACGCTCGGCCTGGCCTTGTACGAAGACCTGGCGCTGCTCCGCCGGATGTACGCCGGGAAGCTCTCCGACGAGGAAGGGGCCAGGCGGACCGTCGCCCTGACCGTCACCTTCGACGATGCCGGGAGCCTGGCCGAAGCCGACCTCGACGCGATCGAAACCCACGGCTGGCCGATCGCCTCGCCCGAAGCGTACCCGTCGTTCTTCCGCAAGGAGCGAGGGCTGTCGATGCGCCCCCCTTTGGCCTGGGAGGTCGACCTGATCGTCGGCTGCCTGGTCGCCTTGCCCGACTTCATCGCCCGACGCCCCCTCGACGACTCGACCCGAGAACTCGTGGCCGTCCCCGACGCCTCGGGAGACCGGATCGAACTCGGCCTGTCGTGGGTCCCCGAGCCGAACTGATCGGAAAAAGGCAAATTTAGCCACGGATGGAACACGGATGGAACACGGATCAGACAAGAAATTAGTTTTTTCTGATCCGTGTTCCATCCGTGGCTCAATTTGAATTGGTCTTCATGAGTGAGGCGGTTTGATGCGGATTGACCGGGTGGAATTGCGGGTGGTCCGGCTCCCGTTGGTCCGGACTTTTCGGACCAGTTCGAGCACCAAAGATCATATCGACCATATCCTGATCTACCTCCGAACCGCTGATGGTGGCGAAGGTTGGGGCGAATCGGCCAGCTCGTCGGACCCGTATTACTGCCCGGAGACCACCGAAACTTGCTGGCATATTCTCAAAGACTTCCTCGTGCCCAAGGTCCTGGGTCGCGATTGGAACACGGTCGACGATCTGGTCGCGCTGTTCGGCCCGGTGAAGGGGAACCAGTTCGCCCGGGCGGGCCTGGAGATGGCGGCGTGGGACGCTTTGGCCCGCTCGCGAGGAGTCGCCATGGCCCAACTCCTCGGCGGGACCCGGGCCGAGATCGCGTCGGGGGTCAGCCTGGGGATCGAGCGGGATGTTCCCTCGCTCCTGGATCAGGTCGAGCGCTACGTCGCGGAGGGCTACCGGCGGATCAAGCTCAAGATCGCGCCGGGGTGGGACGTCGAGCCGGTCCGGGCGGTCCGCGAGCGGTTCCCGGATGTTCCGCTCCAGGTCGACGCCAACTCGGCTTATTCGCTCGATGATGTGGATGTTTTTCGAGAGTTGGACAATTTCGACCTCATGCTGATCGAGCAACCGCTTGCCCACGACGACATCATCGACCATGCCACCCTCCAACGTCAGATCGCCTCGCCGATTTGCCTCGACGAGAGCATCCACTCGGCCTCCGACGCCCGGAAGGCGCTCGATCTCGGGGCGTGTCGGGTGATCAACATCAAGGTCAGCCGGGTCGGCGGGCTGGGGGAAGCTAAGCGAATCCACGACCTCTGCCTGGCCCGAGGCGTCCCGGTCTGGTGCGGCGGGATGCACGAGTTCGGCGTTGGCCGGGCGGCCAACATCGCCATCGCCAGCTTGCCCGGGTTCACCCTGGCGGGGGACGTTTCGGGGTCGGACAAATATTTCCGCGAGGACCTGGTTGAACCGCCGATCGAAGCCAATCGGGGGATGGTCGCGGTGCCGACCTCGCCCGGCCTCGGCCACGAGCCTGTCCTCGATCGGGTCGAGCGGCAGACCCTCCGCACGCTGATCCTGACGCCGTGACGGAGCAGGAGAGACCGCCCGCGCGGAACGAACCCAATTGAGGGCTCCGGCCCCCACATCGGAGGTTTCCCAAACGAACCCAACTCTTCGCAAGTCATTGCCTGATAAGGAATATCGCTGGCGAGAAGTCCGATGCGGAACGAACCCAACCTCGTCGAGATTCGCCCGAGCGGGACGAAGCCAACCGACTGCTTGGCATGTCGGAGCTGGACTTTCCGAAACGAACCCAACCGTCGACTTTCCCCGCGCCGAACGAAGCCAACCCCCTGCGCCAGACGAAGCCAATGGTCCGCCAGTCTCCGGCGCCAAACGAAGCCAACGGTCCATTTGCACCTCCCCTCGCGAGCAAATCGGCGTGGTCGAATCTTCCTTGATAAGATCGCTTTGGGGGTGGGGTCGTTAGTCTCCTTTTTTGAAAAATCCCAACGAGGTGACGCCATGCCGCCGATCAACCGTCGCTCGATGCTCGGTCAAGCCCTGTCGATCGGAGGTCTGACGGGGGTCGCGGAGTCGGCCGACACCCCGGCACGCAAGCTCAAAGTGGTTGTCACCGGCGGCCACCCCGGCGACCCCGAGTATGGGTGCGGCGGGACCGTGGCCCGCTACGCCGACCTCGGGCATGAGGTCGTCCTCTTGTACCTCAATGATGGCGTGCCGGTCGGCAAACCGAGCAACGGCGTGCGCATCGCCGAGGCCCGCGAGGCGTGCGCGATCCTCAAGGCTCGACCAGTCTTCGCGGGCCAGGTTGATGGCGAATCGGTCGTCGACCGCGCGCATGCCGAATCGTTCCGCAACCTCCTCGACGGCGAGCGGCCCGACCTGGTTTTCACGCACTGGCCGATCGACAACCATGCCGACCACCGGGCGATGTCGATGCTGACCTATGACGCCTGGCTCCACATGGGCAAGCGGTTCGCTCTTTACTATTACGAGGTGTCCAACGGCGAGGACACCGTGCATTTCGCCCCGACCCACCACGTCGACATCTCGGCCACCGAGCCGAGGAAGCGTCGGGCCTGCTTCGCCCACGCAAGCCAGTCCCCCGAGCGGTTTTATGATCTCCAAGAACGGATCATGCGACTCCGAGGCATCGAGCGCGGCTGCCCCCACGCCGAAGGCTTCATCCGACACGTCCAAAGCCCGGACTTCGCGTTGCCGATGGGAGGGATTTAGCCACGGAAGGGACACGGATCAAACCTTCTTTGACTCTTATCCGTGTCATACCGCTCCCAGAAATTCATTGCATATTCCACATTGCAGATTGCAAATGATTAAATCGTATCGCTTTGCCATCTGCAATGTGGAATGCGTGTCAAATCCGTGTTCCTTCCGTGGCTAATATCCGGATCAGCCGGTCGCCCGCATGGCGACGGGGTTCCAGCCGAGCATCTTGCCTTGGCGGTAGCTTTCGTTGCAGAGGAGCGACGGGGCGGCGGCCCGGTAGCCGAACGTGGCATCTTCCTCGACCGGCTTGCCTTCTCGGATCGACTCGAAGAATTTGGAGAAGTGGTCGAGCCTTGAGTCGTAGCCGGCGGGCGCCTTGAACGATTCGGGCGTGTTGGGTCCCGAGGCTCGGCGAGGGGCGGGAGTCTCGCCCTTGAGCTTCGCCGCGAAGGCTTCTTGCTGCCGATCCGCGAACGTCACGACCGAGTTGTACCCTTTGAGGATCGCCTGGGTCGACGCTTGCGAGGTCCCCACCCGGTTGACCTTGAACGAGTCGAAGCCGACGTCGATGACGCCGTCGCTGCCGACGAAGCGGAACAATGAGTTGTCGCCGCTCCCGTCCTCGAAGTCCGCCTGGAGCGAGAGGGTGAACGCCGGGTGCGCGGGCGTTTCGGGGTAATCTAGGAGGCCCATGATCACGTCGTAGACTTCTCGGCCGTCGTCCCAGTGGCGCTTGCCGCCCATCGCGGCGACCCGGTTCGGGCCGAGCGACCCGGTGGCGACGTGGATTCCGGTGAGCAGGTGGACGAACAGGTCGCCGGCCACGGCGGTCCCGTAATCCCAGTATTTCCGCCACCGGAAGAAGCGGTCGGCGTCGTACGGGCGCTTCGGCGAGTCGCCGAGGAAGCGGTCCCAATCGACGGTCTCGGGCGAGGCGTCGGTCGGGATCGAGTATTGCCAGGCCCCCAGCGCCGAGTTCCGGTTGTATCGGGCCTCGACGGCGTGGAGCTTGCCGATCGTCCCCGAGGCGAGGACGCCTTTGAGCTTCTGGAAGACGACCGAGCTGGCGTACTGGCTGCCGACCTGGAAAACGACCCCGGTTTCCTTCTGGACCTGGATCATGCCCGGCCCTTCTTCGACGGTCCGCATCATCGGCTTCTCGCAGTAGACCGCCTTGCCCGCCTTCATGGCGTCGATCGACATCCGGGCGTGCCAGTGGTCGGGCACGCACAGGAGGACGGCGTCGACGTCCTTGCGGGCGAGGATCTCGCGGTAGTCGACGCTCGCGTCGACCTGAGACCCGAAAACCTCCTTCGAGTGGACCCGCCTCCCCTCGTAAAGGTCGGAAACGGCCACAAGCTCGACCCCGGGGACCTTCAAGGCCGTCCTGGTGTCGATGAAGCCGATGATCCCCATCCCGACCGTGGCGATCCGGACGCGGTCGTTCGGGCCGAACGACCGGGCCGGGACCGCGGGAGCCGCCGAACTCATGAGCCCCGTCGCGGCGACCGTGCCGGCGGTCGACATCAAGAACGACCGCCGACTGGTGCGATCAGGAGGATGCATGGGGTGACTCCCTTGGGATGTTCGGCCAGACGGGACGAAAGAAACCCCAAGATAGCGTCCCACCCGGCCGGTTGCCAGGAGGCGGTCAACGGCGGGTATCGCTTTAAAATCGGGAGATTCCTCGGGATCAAGAATGGTCGATTGCAGAATCGCAAATCGCAAAGGAGGAAGAATCTTGGTTTCTGGATTATTTGCGATTCTGCGATCTGCAATCCGAATCTTCCGAATCGAAAGCGACACCCGTCAACGGCCTTGGGGCCGAAGGGTCGATTCGAGGTACTTTCGATAATGTTCGAGCTTGGGGACGACCAGCCCGGGAACCTTGGCCATGTCGTCCCAGCGGCGGAGCCGGACGGCGGAGCTGTGGTGGGCATCCGACGCGAATTGGGCGACCTCGGCCTCGCTCATCGGCCCCCCTTGGAGGCGAAGGCTCAACGCCGAGGCCGGGGAAAGGCCCTTGAGGTATTCAGGCTCGACCGCGCAGAGGAAGCGCTTGGCCGCGACGTGGAGATGGATCGGCCGGATGACGTCGGGGCCGAAATGAGGGGTCAGCCAGGTCGCCCCGGCGTCTTCGTGGAGGCCGTCTTGGTCTTGATCGGCCACATCTTCGGCCAGGCCGTGGACGAGGTGCCCGATATCGTGGAGCAACGCCGCCGCGATCAGCGAGTCGGGGGAGCCGTCTCGCTCCGCGAGGTAGGCCGACTGGAGGGCGTGTTCGAGTTGAGACACATGCTCGCCGAAGTAAGCCTCCTCGCCTCGGGAATCGAAGAGACCGAAAATCGTGTCGACAACGGGCATGACGGGAGACCTTTCGGAGCTTCAAGACGAATCCCAGAAATTCATTGCAGATCGCAAATTGCGGATCGCAAAGTGAAGTCAATGAAAGTCATGCTTTGCAATTGGCCATCCTGCAATATGCCATGCGGAAAATTCCTGAGCACCGTGCGAAGCCCAGGTCCGCACGCCCGACCGACTGATTGTCGAACATCGCGGATCTCGGGGCGGAGGGGCAGCGTGGTTCAGTCGGCATCGGCATCAGCAGCCGCCGTGCCGGGGGCCTCTCCGGGCCGACCGGGGTAGGGGCGGGTTCCTCCGAAGAGGCTGTGCCAGTTGATCCGGTTCAACCAGTAGGGGTCGGCGGCGTCGAGGCGACTCCAGTCGAGTTCGGCCGTCTTCTCCATCCAGTAGCGGTCGGCGGCGGTCATCTTGCGGCCCGAAGGGTTCCGCTCGTCGAGGGGGATATTATTGGGCACGGCTCGATACGGGGTCAAATCGGCCTGGTCCGAGAAGCAGGCGACCATCGGCTCGGCGACGGAGTCGAACTTGTTCATCGGGTCGAGGCCGAGCATGACCTCGATGGAGCGGATCATGTTCGTCTGGGTGTAGAACGTCGAGTCGACCTGGCCCCGCTTCGTGTAGGGGCTGATCGCCATGAACACCGATCGGTGGCCGTCGACGTGGTCGGGACCCGACTGGGCGTCATCCTCGACGACGAAGATGCAGGTGTCTTTCCACTGCGGGCTGGCCGAAACCGCCTCGACCACCCGGCCCAGGGCCAGGTCGTTGTCGGCCATCATCGCCCGGGGGGTGGGGTACTTCGGGTTCATCCCCTCGCCGTGGTCGCAGGGGAGGCTGAGGATCATCAGGTCGGGAATCCGGTCGTCCTTGCTGAACTGGTTGTACTCGCGGATGAACACGTCGGCGCGGTGTTGGTCGCTTTGCAAGAGGGGCCAGTAATGGACCTCGCGGTTGATGTACGGCTTCAAGCTGGCGACGGTGGTATCGGCCGTCATCTTGAATCGGTGGGTGCCCGCCTTCCGGTCCTCCCAGACTTCGAACCAGTCCTTCGGCATCGGGTCGCTGGCGGCCAGCTTGTCGTCGCAAAACTCGCCCCAGACCCGGAGCGAACGCCCCTTCTTGAGCGCGGCGTCCCAAAGGGCGCCGCCGTTGGAGATCGCCATGGAGTCGTCGCCATCGTCGGGATAAGTCCGCGAGTAGCCGACGTAGAAGTGTTCGAGGTAGTCGTTGGCCAGGCACTGGGTCGACCAGGTGTGGCCGTCGGCGCTGTTGGTCCCGCTGACGTAGCCGTTGTCGAACAAGGTGAACTCGCGGGCGATCTTGCGGTGGTTGGGCATCACCTTCTCGCCGAGCGAGCAGAGCTTGGGGTCGCCGTCGCCGATGGGGAGGTCGCCGAAAACCTCGTCGTAGGTCCGGTTTTCCTTGATGACGTAGAGGACATGCTTGATCCCGCCATTGTAAACTTTCGACAGCGGTCGGCCCGGGCGGGCGTCCCAGCGGTTGTTCCGGGCGACGGCCTCGGTCTGGGCGGCGAGGTCGGCGGCGAGGTCGACGACGGTGACGGTCCCCTGGAAGTCGTGGGCGTTGCCCGGCCTGCCCAGCGAAGTCCGGGCCACCGAGCCGTTCCCCTTGGTATTGAGCACGAGGGCGAGCTTGCCGCCGGGGTCGAGGGCGATTGCGGTCGGGAAATACCCAGCGGGTCGGAACCCTCGGACCTTTCCCGAGGCGAGGTCGACCTCGGCGACGGCGTTGTCGCCGCCGTCGGCGACGTAGAGCGTCCCGCCGGCCAGGGCCAGGGCGTTGGGCATCCCGCCCAGGACCCGGAGGTCGCCCCAGGTGAGCGGGATCGTCCGCGAGACCCGGCCTTCGGCGAGGTTGATCTCGGAGATGGAGTCGCTCATCGCGTTGGCAACATAAACCTTCCCGCCCGCCTCGATGATGGCCGTCGGGTGGATGCCGACCTCGACCTGCCGGGTCACGCCCGACTGGCGGTCGACCAGGCTGACGGTCCCCGAGGCGGGCGCACCTCGCTCGTCGACGACGATGTCGTTGTCCTGGCTCTTGGCGGTCCGATCGCCGGACCTGGCGATCCGGCCTCCCCAGTTGCTCACGATCAGGGTCCGCTCGTCTTCGGAGAGTCGAGGCTCGAACGGGAGATTCTCGACGGGGTACTCGCGGACCCGGGAGCCGGTGGCCAGGTCGACCTCCACGATGGCATTGCGGTTGGCCGCCGCGACGAACAGCCGAGAGCCGTCCCCGGTGATCGCCATCCCCCCGGGGACGGCATTGGTCTCGACGCCCGGCGGGTTGAGGTTGATCTTCGCCCCCACTTCGAGGTCGCCGTCGTCGAGCCGGAATTCCTGGACGTGCCCCTTGTCGGTGCTGGCGAAGAGTCGGACGCCGTCGGGCGACCAGGCCAGCCCCCGGAACCCGGCGTTGGTCTTCGAGCCGAGGGCGACGGCCTTGCGCGGTTGGACGTCGAGGGTCGAGCCGAGGAAGACGCTCGACTTGTTCAGGACCGCGTAGAACTTGCCCGACGGGTGCATCGCCAGGTCGATCGGGCGGCCGTCGAAGGCGAGCGAACCCCCGTCGACCCGCTGGCCCGAGGAGACCAGGAAACTCCCATCGGGCTGCTTCCCCATCCGGATCGTCGCCCAACGGGCCATCCCGGCAAGGAGGAGGCCGACCAGTGCCATTCCAATCAGCGGACGTTTCATCGTTTGGAATCCTCGGTGAAGTCGGATGGCACCCGCCCGGGTCCGATCGGGCGGAAGTTTCCGACCGGCGCCCGCCAGGCCGGACTGGGAAGCATGGAGATCGTCGCGGATCGCTCCTCAAAACCGCTCGGAGAGAACCTCGGCGGGGCGCTCCTCCGCTTGGATTCCATCATCTGCATATCACAGATAAAAAGGCTGGCCACAAGGTCCCTCATTATCAGGTCATGCCGCTCAACCACAAGATAATGTTTGACCAATATGGCATGAAATTTGGCAGTAGACTGATCATCGGCCGATCGTCCCAGAGGATTGCCGACACGACGGCGATGCTTGGGTCTTCCAACTGCGCTACACAGTTTCTCGGGTTTCAAACATCCCGCCCGATCGGCGGAACGGGGTGAGGATTCAGGTGGCCGGATCGGTGGTTCGACGGCGCTGGACGAACCAGAGCAGGCCCGCCGCGAGGGCGGAGGTCCAGGCGACGACGGCCAGGACGAAGAACGCGCCCCGCCATCCATAATTCACGGAGATCCCGGCCATCGTCTGCCCGGCGAGGACCCCTCCGAGATACCCGAAGAAGTCGATGACCCCGCAGGTTGTCCCGCCGCCTCGCTTGCCGCCAAGGTCGAGCGAGATCGCGCCGGCGAGGTAGGAATAAGGGCCGATGAGCAGGAAGGCGACGGTCGCCACCAGCGCGATGGGCCGGACCTCCGAGGCCCGAGGGTCGATCAGCCCTAGGGCGATCAGCGAGGCCCCGGCCAGGATCATCCCGCCGAAGATGATCGCCGAGCGGCCCCCTCGCCAGGGGCGGTCCCCCAGGTGGCCCGCCAGGAGGACCGAGAAGCCGCCCGCCAATGGGAACAGAGCGCTCATGGCCGCCGCCCGGTCGGCCCTCATGCCGACCGCCTCGACGAAGTACGTCGACGACCAGGTGTTGAACGTCTCGCGCACCAGGGTCAAGCCGAACGACAACCCGCAAACGAGCCAGAAGACCCGGCTCTGGAAAAGCGGGACGAGCAGCGCGCGAAGCCCCAGTGGAGTCGGGTCCGCCCCCGCCTCGCCGAAGAGGTTTTCGGGGGCGGTCGGAGGCTCTTCCAGCCCGACATCGACCGGCGACTCCTTCAGGAGCGCCGCGTTGAGCAGGAGCAGCCCAAACAGGGTTGCCGCCGCCACGGCGAACACGCCTCGCCACCCGAGGCCCAACCAGATCAAGAGGCCCAGCCCGGCGCGGACCGCCGAGTCTCCCCACAGGTAGCTCAGGCTCAAGACGCCCATCGCCATCCCGTAGGACGAATACGGGAACCACCGCGAGGCGATCTTGACCATCCCCGGCCAGCCGATCGCCTGGATGCCCCGGTTCCCAACCCACGCCATCGTGAAGATCGGGATCGAGCCACCGAGGGCGAAAACAGCCGTGAAGAGGACCGTACCGGCCATGCCCAGGAGGAAGTTGCGTCGACCGCCGAGGAAGTCGCTCAGGCCGCCCCCGACGAGCTTCCCCAGCGCGTAAGCGAAGATCCCGGCCGACACGACGAAGCCGAGCCGAACCTTGGCCACCCTCGGGTCGATGCCCCTCGAAGCAAGTTCGTCGATGATCAAGGGAAGAGTGACCGACAAGTTCGACCGGCAAAGGTAAAAGCCGGTGTAGCCGAGCACGAGCAGCCCCAACGTAAGCTTCTGCCGCCGAGCCAGGGCGAGCGCCGCAGGCTCCGGGCGTTGCTCCGCACGCAAGCCACCCGTGAGCGGGCTGGCCGGATCATCCGTCGTGCCCGTCGCCATCCTCGGGTCCCTCCCCTCGCCCAAGGCGCGCCTCGATCGCTCCGAGGAAACCTGGCAATTCGGCCAGGGTTTCGATGACGGCGTGGGCACCTAGTGCAGCTTGGCCCAAGTCTGTTGGTAGAATGACGAGATGCAATCCGACCGATCCAAAGCTCCGGCACCGGGAGTCGCCATGCGTGGCCCCAAACCGACCACCATCATCCTCTCCGAGAC
>JAABUX010003683.1_pt1 | contig 20079 bp, 15 predicted proteins | sample 5561851 | NCBI WGS metagenome assembly JAABUX01 (sample SAMN10711883, study PRJNA513361) | rock metagenome | isolation source: Antarctica rocks | place: Antarctica: Victoria Land, Richard Nunatak red sandstone | collected 2016-01-03 | reverse complement strand
TTTCGCTGCTGAAGCAGCATCCCAGCCGTGACAGCATTGCGATGAAGCGTCGCGGTTGTGGCTGGAACGAAAACTACTTGCTCCAAGTCATCACGGGTGCAACGATTTAGTGAGCGCTGGCCCTGGGCTTGAAGCCGGCCTGTTTGAGAATGTTGCTCAGACTGCCTAGCGGGACTTCATCGCTTGGTTTGCCGGCTAGTGTAACCCGGCCCGGCTTGGTCGGGTGCTTGAACTGGCGGTGACTACCGCGAGTCACGACAAGGACCCATCCATCATCGCCGAGTAGTTTCAACATCTCGCGGACATTCATCGGAGCAAATCGAACGATCGGCCGTCGTTCACGAAAGCACCCCTGTTCGGCTCCCTGATCAGACCTCCGCTTCGCTCGGGACGGCGGCGTCGATGGTGTGCCCTTGGAAGTCGTCGGGGATGGGGAGGCCGAACCATTGGAGGACGGTGGGGGCGAGGTCGCGGATCTCCAGCCCTTCGACGGGGCCTTCGGTGGGGATTCCGGGGCCGGTGAGGATGATCATTCCTTCCTGGGCGTGGTTGGCGTCGTCGGGGCCGGTGTCGTTCTCGAAGGTGTGGATCTGACCGGTCCCGACGGTCCCGACGGAGCGCCACCTCAGGTTGCCGAAGTAGACGAAGAGGTCGGGCGGGGCGATGCCTTGGGTGGTGCGGTAGAGGGACTCGGGCTTGAGGACCCGGGTGCCGATCGGCTTGCCTTCGGGGTCGCCGAGGGCTTCGAGCTCGCCGATCAGCTTGTCCCGGGCGGCCTCGTAGTCGTTGGGGTCGATCAGACCTTGCGGCTCTCGGCCTTTGACGTTAAGGAACAAGCGGCCGTAATAGCCCCCGGAGCCCCAGGCGGTGGTCTTGGCCCAGTCGACCTTGAGGGTTTCGAGGCGAGACGGCTGCGTCGGGGCTTCGAGGAGGACGAGGTAGCCTTGCCGGACGAGCCACTCGTTGAGGGCGATCCCGCCGTCCATGCACTGGGCGCCGTGGTCGGAGACGACGACGATGTGGGCATCGTGGGGGATCACTTCAAGGAGTTCGCCGATCTTGCGGTCGACGTGCTCGTAGTAGTCGGGGATGACGGACTCGAACGGGTTGCCGGGCTCGTAGCGGTGGTGGGTTGGGTCCATGTACTGCCAGAAGGCGTGGTGGACGCGGTCGGTCCCCATCTCGACCATCATGAAGAAGTCCCAGGGCTTGGACTCCAACAGGTGTTTGGCCAGGGCGAACCGCTTGTCGGTCATCCGGATCAAGGAGTCGCGGACCACGGACTTGTCGGGGGTCCGGAAGTCGCTGACGTCGAACTCGTACGGATGGACATCAGGCAGGCCGGCGATCTCGTCCTTCAACTCGGGCGGGTGGGTGTAGTTCGAGGCGATCGAGGGGGTCAGGAAGTCGGTCACCATCCAGCCGTTGACGGGTCGGGGCGGGTAGGTCTGGGGTATCCCAAGCAACACGACTTTCTTACCAGCCTGCCCTAGATAGTCCCACAAGAGCGGTTCTTTGACCGCCATCGACGTGGCCGTGGTCATCTTCTCATACGACCGATCCGCCCGGTTCCGGAAGCCGTAGTAGCCCAAGGTCCCGGGGTCCTTGCTCGACATCATCGACATCCACGCCGGTACGGTGATCGGCGGGTCGGACGAGCGAAACTTGCCCCAAACCCCCCGCTCTCGGAGCTTGGTCAGGTTCGGCAACCGGTCGGCGTAACGCTCAAAGACCAGGCTCGGTTCCGCGCAGTCGAGGCCGATGACGACCACCTTGCTCGATCCCTTGGGGCGGTCCGCCATCAGCATCCTCCATGAAAGAAAAGATAAAAATTAGCCACGGATGAAAAACGGATGGAACATGGATCAGAAAAATTTTACTGATTTATTCGTGTTCCATCCGTGTTTCATCCGTGGCTCAACCACTCTTTAAGCAGGCTGGTAGCCGAGGGCGTACTTCTCGCGGCGGGCGAGTTCGAGGTCGTGCTCGACCATCATGTGGACCAGCCCTTTGAAGTCGACTTCGGGGACCCAGCCGAGCTTTTCTCGGGCCTTGGTCGGGTCGCCGAGGAGGACGTCGACCTCGGAGGGGCGGGTGTACTTTTGGTCGAACTCGACGAAGTCGGTATAGTCGAGGCCGAGGTAGTTGAAGGCGATCTCGAGGAATTCGGTGATCGCGTAGGTCTCGCCCATCGCGACGACGAAGTCTTCGGGCTGGTCTTGTTGGAGCATGAGCCACATCGCCCGGACATAGTCGCCGGCGAAGCCCCAGTCTCGCTTGGCGTCGAGGTTGCCCATGATCAGCTTTTTCTGCAAGCCTTCCTTGATCCGGGTCGCCCCGAGGGTGATCTTCCGGGTCACGAACGACTCGCCTCGGCGGGGGCTTTCGTGGTTGAACAAGATCCCCGAGCAGGCGTACATCCCGTAGGCTTCTCGGTAGTTGATCGTCTGCCAGTGGGCATAGAGCTTGGCGCACGAGTACGGGCTGCGTGGGTGGAACGGCGAATCCAAGCCTTGCGGCGGGTTGGTCGAGCCGAACATCTCGGAGGACGAAGCCTGGTAAAACTTGACCTGCTTGCTCCGGTTGAGCTGGCGGACGGCTTCGAGGATGCGGAGCGTCCCCAGACCGACGACGTCGGCGGTGTAGAGCGGCTGGTCGAACGAGACGCGGACGTGGCTCTGGGCGCCGAGGTTGTAGACCTCGTCGGGGCGGATCTCTTCCATCACCTGCGACAGGCTCGAAGCGTCGGCGAGGTCGGCGTAGTGGAGGTGGAACCGTTCGGCGGCGTCGGGGAAGTTGCGAATGATCGGGTCGATTCGTTGCCGGTTGAGCGAGCTCGAGCGGCGAACCAGGCCGTGAACCTCGTAGTCGTCTCTTCCCAGGAGGAACTCGGCGAGGTACGAACCGTCCTGACCCGTGATCCCGGTCACCAATGCGCGCTTCATGATCAAGGCCCCATGCTCGAAGCCGGGCGGCATCCCGGCGAAATCCGCTTCGGAGAAACTCGATCTCCGACCCTACGTTTTCCGAGTATAGACCATAACTCAGCCTAATTCCTCAACTTTTCTCGACCAGGACCCTGAAAGTGGCCTCGCCGCAACGTGGTCTGGTCAGGGGACATGGTAATCGGCCCGGTCGGTCGGCAGGATCGGTTCGAGGCCGCCGAGGACCGCGTGGGCGAAGTCCTCGAACGCGGCGACCTTGCCGTCCGACTCGCCGCTCCAGAACACCTCCACCGTCATCCCCGACCCCCGGGTCGTCCGGCCGTGGCTGCTCCGGCTCGTGATCGGCAGCCCTCGCACCCAGCGCTCGACTCGCCCCTCGCCGAAGATGTAGTACCAGAACCCGACCCCCTGCGTCTGGTCCCCCTGCGAGTACCCCAGCCGCATCACCGGGACGTTCCGACCGTCGGGGCCGGCGATCGGCAACACCTTGGTCTGCGACTCGATCTTGGTCCCCCCGTGCATCGGCAGGCAGATCTCGGGCGAGTGCCGCATGTTCGTCCCGTACAGCGAGTAGTTGATCCACAATGACAGCCCGATCCCCGGGAAGCTCGGGTTGGTGTAGGACCGGCTGACATACTCCGTCGCCTGCGACTCGTCGAGGATCTTGGGGTCGACGGCGAACTCACGCCCCACCCAGCCGTCGAGCCGCATCGGCAGCGACGCCAGGGGTTGCCGCAATGTCGGCCGCTCGATCGTACTCATCCGCTCCAGAGCGGCCTGCGCGGCGACCCCGGCCGACAACAAACCCAGGCACAACAAGGCGCGTCCCACGGACTTCATGCGGCGATCCTTCGCGGTTTTGTTTTTTTATTGATGGGCAATTCGGGAAGAAGTTGGAGAATGGCAAAGGCCAGATCGCAAATCGCAAAGAAATTCAGAGATTTCGAAAACATTGCAAAATTGCAGATTGGTTAGAAATTACAAATCCGAGTTGTGCAATCTGCAATGCTTCGGACTTCATCACCTGTACCTTAAGACATCCCTCCGCGATTTGCGATCTGGCATTTGCGATTCCGGGAGATTGCTCAAAAGTCAGGCGACAAGCTCGGCCGCCGATGCCGGGGGATTCTAGGGTTCGACTGGACCCGACTGGCCGAGGGCGATCACCTGATCTAGGGTCCAACTGAAGGTGGAGAGCATCAGAAGCCCCAGGCCCATCATGGCCAACCCTTCGACGGTGTGGAACGCCCCCGAAGCATACTTCGGGTCGAGGGTGTGCGAGACGACACCGGTGAGCGTCACCCGGACGATGTTGGCCGTCATGGCGATCGGGATTGACGAGGCGATCAGGAGGATGCGGTGCCAGGTCGGCCTTGCGGAGAGGTAGGCCCAGGCGGTAGTCAAGGCAAGGAAGCCGGTCAGTTGCCTCATCCCCGAGCAGGCCTCGGCGACGAATAGCTGGTTGTCGCCGGGCAAGGTGATCAAGTTCCCCTCGCACAACGCCGGGATGTTGATGACGTTGAGCATCGACGTCGCCATCCGGCTGACCATGAGCTGGAGCGGGTTGGCGATCAGGGAATAGAGCGCGACCGGGAGCGGGATCATGAAGATCAGGAAAAAGAAAGCGAACCAGTAGCGTCGGAGGACGTCGGTCCCCGCCAGCCCGGCGCACAACCCGGCCAGGGCGAGCAGGAAGCCGTAGTCGCTCGCCGCAGGGAACGGGATCACGATCGTTGCCAGCTTGATCGTCAGGGCCATCATGATCAGGGCCGACCCGAGGACGATCCCCGACCGGACGGCGACCGGGCCTCGGCGCGCGGCCTCGTTGGCGAAGTAGAGGCTCAGGAACGGGACGAGGAAGCCGTGGCTGTAGTTCTCGTCGGTCGACCAGATCAGGACGAAGTGGACCAGGTTTTGCCAGAACAGGACGGCGAGCAGGCCCAAGGCCCCGACCGCCCCCAGCATCGAGGCCCGATGGCTCGGGTCGACCCACGCCGCGCGGGCCCGTTCGAGGAGCGGCGACGATCGAGCCGACGGCTCGGAAGGATTGGGGGTCGAGATCGGAACGGTCGCCATCACGAAGCTCCTCGGATCGAGAACTCGGCCGGATGATCGGGGAATAAGCTAATACGTTTTTCGGAAATCGAGTACATAGCAGATTGCAGAATTGCAAATCGCAATCAGCAATCGATTTGGCTTTCTATTGCGATCTGCAATGGGTTCCTGAAATTGATATCCATCAACGTGTTGAGCGGTTCTGGGCACTCAGATTGGAGTCGAGGGCATTCTTGTTGGCGTTCGCGGCGCGTTGGGTGACCTCGTCGGAGAGGTCTTGCCCCTTGGCCGACTCGATCGCCTGGTTCCTCGTCGCCTCGTCGCCGTTCTTGCGGGCGACCTCGGCGAGGTTGAACCACCAGACCCTCCGGTCGAGGTCGCGGGTTTCCCCCTCGATCGCCTGGCGGTACCGCTCGACCGAGTCCCCCCATCGCCCCTGCTCGGCCAGCGCCTCGGCGATCGCGGCCTTGTGCTCCGACGCCTCGAACCGGGGGTCGAGCGGCAACTCGGCGTCCTGGCAGATCGCCTTGAACCGGCGCTCGGCCTCGGCGGGGTCTTTGGGGCGGATCGCGATCGCGACGGCCAGTCGGGCAGGGCCGAAGTCGGGGACGGCCTCGGCCCACTCCTCGGGGGTCCACTCGCCCGAGTCGCCCATGTCGCGGGCCACCTCGTCGAGCAAGCTGGAGTGCGGCAAGGCGTACCGGCCGATCTGCGGATTCTCCCGGAAGATCGGGCGGCTCAAGGTGCTCCGGGCGGTGGTCGAACCGGTCAGGAACGCGGCCCGATAGGCCCGGATCGCGTCGGATCGCTTGCCGTCGCGGCGGAGCCGATGCGCCATGGCCGTCAAGGTCACGACGTCGCGGGTCGGCCCGAGGCGGATCGAGGCCGAGGCGTCGGCTTCCTGGCCAGGGACGGGTTCGGACGCGAACCGCGATCGGGCGCCCAGCGGCGACACGCTCCGGGCGTCGGCTTCCATGCTCCGGGCTTCGATCGTCCGGTCCTCGCCGTTGCCCACGCGCTCCAGGGTCAAGGCCCAGGCGGCGAGGTGGCTCGCGGTGGTCCGCCACCAGGCGGAGTTTGGGAGCAACAGCGCGTCGATCGGCGGCGAGGTCCCTTCGGGGCGGGTCGCCAGGCGGATCGCCAGGTTCCCGCTGGAAGCGTCCTCGACCCAGATCACCGCCAGGCCGACTGAGAACAAGCCCAAGGCCGCGACGATCAAAACGGAAGGAAGCCAGCCGAGCCAGAGCGGGATGGTCCAAGCGTCGGGCCGGGTCGCCTCGGTCGGCACGGGGGTGGGCCGCTTCCGAGGGGCTTCGGCCACCGCTTGAGGTTCGCGAGCTACCCCAGCGGTCGCCCGGGTCCCCTGGGCATCGAAGATCGCCCGGGCGCTCGGCCAGTCCTTCGACCCGGGGGTTGCGGGAGCCGGCTTCGGCGGGCTTTCGAGCTTAGGGCTTGGTTTGGCCGGGGCGGGTTCGGCCAGAGCGGGTTTGGCGACGGGAATCGGCGGAGCGACCGCCAACTCGACCAGTGGCTTTAGACCAGAGTCCTCCGAAACCAAGAAGTCCCTTGGGTGGCCGGGGTCTTCAGACCCCGGCGCTCGACGGTTCGACCCAAGACCGGGGTCTGAAGACCCCGGCCACCCAGAGGGCGACTCAGCCTCGACCTCGTCCTCGACCGAGGGAGCCTGGACCATCTCGACGGCGACGGGTGCCTCGGCGGGCGCGGCGACCGGCTCGACCGGGACCGTCGGGAATAGTTCGAGGGCGAGGATCGTGGCGGGCGGAAGCTCGGAGATGGCCTCGACGCGAGGGTTGGGGAGGCTCGGAACTCGGATCGCGACCCCGAGTGGCCGGATGGTCGTCGGGTCGCGGGGTTTGAGTTCCAAGCCCGACTGGTTCGGCTCAATCGGGGCATTGGTCTCGGCCCGCCCTTCGGGGAGCGATCCGGGGGCCGACTCGTCCTCGCTCGGACGAGGGCTCGGGGCCTCGGCGGGCACGTCGGCCTTGAGGCGGAGCGGGACCCTCGGTGGCTCGGGCTTCGGTTCGACGTCGGCGACTCGTCGATGGGGGCCGAACACGGGCCTCGGCTCGAAGACCCGGGCATGGGTAGAACGGCCGACGGACGGGCGGACGATCGGCGGAGACGTCGAGGTCGGGACCGGATCGGGACCTGGAGAAGTGGCCGACGGGGGAACAACCGGGGCCGACCTGGCCCGGATCGTCTCGCCGGCTGCCTTCCATCGGGCTTCCCACCTCTTCTCGCTCTGGCGGTCCTTGAGCCACTGGTCGCGCTGGTCGAGCCTCGACTGCCAGCGTTTGACGCGGTCGTCGCCCGTCGAGGGGTCGGGATTGGCGGCCGGTTCGGGCGGGTCGGGTGGCGACAAGGGGGTCGATTGGGGGAGGGCCTTGGCGGTCGGAGTCGGGGTTGGGTCGACCGGCTCGGCGCCGACGGTGATCGGGGCGTCGAACGAGCCTCGGACTTGCTCGGTCGGCTCGGGCTCCTGGATCTTCAACCGGAACCGGCCGACCTGGAGGGTCGCGAACGGCGGGAGGACCTGCTGATTGTCGGCGGGGCGGCCGTCGATCCAGATCCGACCGGGCGGGCCGACCGGCTGGAAATGCCAGTCGTCGCCTCGTCGCCGGAGGATGCACTGGACGTCGCCCAGGCCCACCTGATTGAGCCGGACCTCGCACTGGATGCCTCGACCGACCCGGACCGAACCGGAGCCGAGTTCGAGGACCCGGCTCGTGGGTTCGCCGCTCGCTTGGATGTGGAGGTACGAGGTTGCCGCCACCGACGACCGTGGGCCTCCCGAAGACTCGGCGGGTGTGCGATGGGGGCGGGTGGCGGCCACTGGGAAGGACCTCGTTGAAGGGTCGGCTCGGGTCAACTTGGGAAGAGTTTCATCAGCTATGGATGGAACACGGATGAAACACGGATGAAATTCTTCTTTTCTGTTCCGGTCTGTGTTTCATCACGTGGCGCAATTTAATGTTCAACCGCGATCGACGAACAGGTCGGTGGCGCCGGCGAGCCATCGGTTGGCGGTCCCGGCGACGGCGGCGACGGCCAAGGCGATGGCGGGAAGCTCGACGGTCCAGTGGATCGCCGAGAACAGGGCGAAGCCGACCAGCGACCCGACCAGGCCGAAGCAGAGCGCCCGGTCGGCCGTCCCGACCCGGCTTATCGCCCCGGGCAGCCGGACGATCGACCAGAGGCCGAGCATCGCGACCAGGGCCAGGCCGACCGCCCCGGACTCGACGGCCCACTGGGCGAGGCTGCTCATCGCGGAGTTCGGCTCGACGTCGCCGGCCTTGTAGTAGGGGTGGACGGTGGCGAAGGTGCCCATCCCGGTCCCCGCGATCGGGAAGTCGCGGAAGATCGACCACGACTCGCGCCAGGTCGCCGTCGACTCGAGCCAACTGACGCGGGGGACGACCTCGGGCGTGGTGGACTCGTGGATCGCCACCCCTCCGCCGAGCGTCAGCCACAACATCAAGGTTGCGAACCAGCCGGTTTTCCGGACACCCGAATGCCAGGGGCCGAAGATCCCGACGATCCCGATGCCCAAGGCGAACGGCACGCTCGCCCGCTTGCCCGCCATCATCCCGACCAGGAGGGTCCCCGCCAGGGTCAGGGCCAGGGTCAAGAGGACCTGGCTCCCCTGCCCCGAGTCGCGGACCCGGGCGATCATGTTCTCGCGACCGCCCCGGGGGGACAGGGTTTGCAAGGTCAGGCCGAACGCCAAGGGGATGGCCAGGCTCGCCAGGGCGAGGAACGCTCCAGGGCCGCCGACCATGCTGCCGAACTGGAACAGGGGCAAGGCCCGGGCGGCGGCGAGGGTGGGCCGGTCGGGGCGATGCTCGCCGACGCCTCGGAGGACCGAAGGCACGGGCGCGGCCATGAGGTCGTCGAGCGTCGGCGCCCAGCTTGGCCCCGCGCCCGGGGTGATGCAACCGTAAAGCCCCGCCACCCCTCCCGACAACTGCACCGCGCCCAGGACGACGTTGACGAAGAATGCGGCGACCACGCAGCCCCAGATCAACCTGACGTGGCGGAGCCGGTCGGCAAAGTGCGTCGCGACCCAGAACACGGCCAGGCAAGACAGGCTCGACACGATCCAGCGGAGCGTGGCGGGGCGGTCGAGCGAGAGCGGCGACCTGGCGACGTAGGCGTTGGGGATGGCGAAGCTCGGGTCGTCCTCGACGACGCGGTCGGGGATCACCCCCAGGCCGTTGGTCGCTACCGCCCGGCTCGAAACCAGGGCGGCCACCGTCGCGGGCAACGGCACGAGCTGGACGAAACCGACCCCGATCGCCAGGGCGAACAGCGGCATCGCCGGGCTTTTGAGGATCGGCCAACGCCCCAGGAGCGCGACCCGGACCATCCAGGCCGAAGCGATGACAAAGCTCAACGCCGCCACGACCGGCCTCGACCACCAGACCACCCCGCCGAACGCCAGAGCGGTCCCGAGCAAAAGCCCGGTCACCGCGAAGGCGAGCAGTTGGTCGACCCCCTGGATCATCTTGAGCTTCAAGGTGGACATCGAAGGAGAGGTTCCGGTTCGAGGTGAGTCAGACTTCCACGGCGGCCTTGCGGCCCATCAAGGCGTTGGCGTTCGTCTGGGCCTTCGACCCGCGTTCGTCCAGGCCCCGCGATGGGCGAACCTGGGAGATTGAAGCCGGGGCGTCGAGCATCGGGTTCGGGCCGTAGCTCGACCAGTTCTCGAGGTCTTCGCACAGCCCGTTGAAGATCAGGCCGGCAATGAACACCTGCGACTGCTCGAGCATCGCCTTGGCCCGCTGGAGCGACCGGATCTCCTGCGACCCCGAGCGGACGACCATCACCGCCGCATCCACGATCCGGCCGAGCATCCGGCAATCCGCCAGGCCGAGGACCGCCGGGCCGTCGAGGATCACCCGGTCGTAGTGGTTCTGCGAGAGCGACAGGAGCAACTGGCGAAGCTCCAAGCTGCCCAGGACCTCGATCGGGACGTCCCGGGTGTCACCGGTGGGGAGGAAGTCGAGGTTGGGCAGGTCGGTCTGGACGACGGTCCTTTGCCAGGGGAGGTCGCCTCGGAGGACGTCAACGAGGCCGTGGTCGTGGTCCTGGCCGGGGAAGACCCCGTTCAAGCTGGGACGCCTGAGGTCGACGTCCATGAGCAAGGTCCGCTCGCCGGCCCGGGCGCAGGTGGCGGCGAGGTTGAGCGCGGTGGTGCTCTTGCCCTCGCCCGCCTTGGCGCTGGTGATGAGCAAGGTGACGATCGGCCCCTTATCGTCGGTGGCCCCGAGCAGGCTGGCCCTGAGGTTCCGGTAGGCGTCGGCCTCGATCGAGTCTGGGGTGCCCGAGGTCCACAAGTGGCCCCCTCGGTGGTTCCGAGAGCTTCGGATCATCCGGGGGACGACGCCGAAGAGCGGTAGGGCCAGCCCCGCCGTGAGGTGCTCGGGGACCTTGACCGAGTGGTCGACGTGTTCGAGCAGGCAGACCAGGCCAAGCCCGCTCGCCATGCTGAAGACGATGCAGATGGCGATGTAGAGCAAGCGGTTGGGCCGGATGGGGATGATCGGCGTGTCGGCCATGTCGATGATCTCGACCGGCTTCTTCTGCGAGTTGTTGACGATGTTGAACGCCGACAGGTTCTCGCGGAGCGAGGCGATCTGCTTGGCCTTGAGCTCGCGGTCGACCTTCAAGGTCGTGTACTTCTGATAAACGGGCATCGACCCTCGCATCTCTTCCATCAAGGTCTTGGCCCGCTCCTCGGTCGCGTTGGCTTGTTCGACCTTTTGCGAGAGGATCTGCTGCGCCGCGTCCTCGTTGAACGTGCTGGGAGGGACGGAAGTCCGCCGGAGCCGGGCGATCGCCTGGTCGATCTCGTGGACTTCCGCCCGGGCGTAGCGGATCGCGGCGTCGCCCTGGTCTCGGTTGGCGGCCATGTACTTGTTCAGGCGCCTGGCGGGCATTTGCCGCTTCTCTTCGAGGGTCGCGATCTTCTGGGCGGTGGCCAGCTCCGCCGCCGAGGGCTGTTGCGGCTTGAGGGCGTCGAACTGGATTCGCTCCTGGGTCGAGGCGACCTGGCCCTGCTCGAACCCGATCCGCTGGCGGAGCATCTCGTATTCGGCTTCCTGGAGATTCTGGCCGTTGGGGCCGAAGTCCTTGTTCTTCTGGACCAGGTCGGTCAGGTCGATGTCGATTTTCTTGAGTTCTTCGCCGAGGTCCTTCAAGGCCCTGGACGCCTTGTCATAGGCTCCCTCGCCGGCGTGTCGGCTCTTGCGGTCGGTCCGGTCGACGAACTTGGTCAGGGTGTGGTTCAAGATCCGGGTGATCAGCTCGGGGTCTCGCCCCTCGTAGGTCACCTGGACGGTGGTGGACTGGGGGATGACCCGGGTCTTGATCTTGGTGATCATCTCGGTGGCGGGGTCGGTCGCCTCGAAGGCCGAGGGGGGAAGCCCGAGCTGCGGGTCGTTCAAGACCGAGGACAGGAACGACTTGCTGGTCAGGAGCGCCAATGTGCTCGGGACGTACTTCTCCGAGCCCCCCGAGTCGGTGACGATCATCTCGCCCGAACCGACCAGGCTCCGGATCGCGGGGTCGGTCTTGGGAGCTTCGATGGTGATCTGGGCGGCGACGGAGTAGATCGCCGGCAACCGGAGGACGAGTAGAGTCCCCGCCGAGGCGATCGGGATGGCGATCAGGAGAACCAGCCAGATCCGCCTCCGGACGGCCCGGAGGTAGTCCGACGGCTGCTTGACGCCCGACGTGCCGCCGCCGGGATGATTGGCGTGCGAACCGTGCACGGTGGCGACGATCGGCCTCGGGCCTGGGGGATGACTCGTCGGCGAGTAGGTCTGGATTCCGTCCATGGATCATGCGTCTCCTGTCAATCCTCGCCGACGGGTCGGCCCGGGATCATCGCGGCCGAGGGTCGGAGGAAGTCGAAGAGTCGGCCCATCGGCGGCCGTGCCGACGGCGAAGAAGGTCGATCAATCGGGGCGACCGGGATCAAGGGCAGGCTTGCCTCGACCGGCGGCTCCACCACCGGAGCGGGCGAGCTTGGGGCCGACTCCGCCTCGAACAGCCGTTCCAAACGCTCCGCCGAGGCGACCGAGAGCCGCTGGAGGAACCGGAACGCGATGTCGGCCGCGGTGGTCGCCCCGAGGGCCTGCTCGATCGTGACCGTCAAGGTCAGGTCGCACCCACTGGAGAGTCGAAAAGTGGCTGATGGACCCGACATCGGCCCGGGACCGGTGTCATTCGGTGTCTCGGCTTGGAATAGGATCGAACCGCCTCGGCCGTACACGAGGTGGAGGCGGTCGCAGCCGAGCTTCTCGGACGCCGAGCGGAGGATCGCCCAGAGGGCGTCGGCGGTCTCGGCGAGCTCGACGCGCTGGATCGCCTCCCAGGTCAGCTTGGCGGCGAACCGCTCCTGCTTGCCGCGCGACATCCGGGCGGAGAAGTCGGCCCGGAGCGTGGACAGCTCGTCGCGTCGGCTGGTCAGGATCAGCAAGAACGCCAGGCAACCCGCCAGCCCCATGACCAGCGCCAGGGCCTCGCTCTGGTACACGACCCCGATCATCACCACCCCGCACAGGCCGGATGAGAAGCAGTAGAGGAACACCGCCGCCTGCCTCGGGTTCAGGCCCAGGCCGATGAGGAGGTGGTGGACGTGGCGGCGGTCGGCGGAGGAGAGCGGGAGGTTGCGGACCCACCGGCGGAAGATGGCCATCGCGGTGTCGGTGATCGGCAGGCCCATCGCCAGGATCGGGAAGAGGATCGAGATCGACGAACCCGGCTTGAGCGACCCCTGGACGCCGATGATCCCGATCGTCAGGCCGATCAGGAGGCTCCCCGAATCCCCCAGGAAGATGCAGGCCGGGTGCCAGTTGTAGAGCAGGAACCCCGCCAAACCACCGGCCAGCGCCGAAGCGAGGATCGCCACGGCGGGGTTGTCGAGCCAGATCGCCACCAGGGCCAACGTCCCGCTGACCATCAGGCCGACGCCCGAGGCCAGGCCGTCCATCCCGTCGATCAGGTTCCAGATGTTCATGCAGGCCAGGAACCAGAACATCGTCACCAGCAAGCCGGGGATGGCGACGTGCAAGCCCCACGTCCCCACGGCGATATCCAAAGCGGGTCGGTCGAGCGGGATCGTCAGTTGGAGGACGGTGATCCCGTCGATCCTGACCCCTCCGACGTAGAGGACCACCACCGCCAGGGCTTGCCCCAGGAGCTTGAGCCGAGGCCCGAGTTCTCGGGTGTCGTCGAGGACCCCAACGCCCAGGACGATCAGCGCCGCGAGGCCGATGGGAAGCAAGGTCAAGAGCCATCGCGGGTAGTCGTCCCACCCCCGGAAGTGGTGGCTCGAAGCGGCGACCGCCACGGCGAGGGTCAGACCGAGCGCCAGCCCCAGCCCTCCCAGCCGAGGAGTGGCCCCCTTGTGGATGCGCCGGAACTGGTCGGGGCGGTCGATCGCCCCCAGCCAGGTGGCGAACCGGGTCACCATCGGCGTGGCCAGGACGCAGCCCAGGAAGCCGACGGCGAAAACAAGCAAGTAGGCGTTAGGGTTTTGCATGGAACGGACGGTCCTCATCGACCTGGGTTCGCGGCCCGTCGGGCGTTCTCGCCCGATCAAAGCCATCCCGAGGTCGGGCGTGCCCATCGAGGGAGTAGGAAGCGAACCCGCCTCAGCAGGTCCCATCCCGATCAACGGCCAACCCCTTGGGCCAAGACGCACGCTTCGACGAAGACGATGAGGGGCCGTCGACCAGTCCCACGACTAGTTGAGTCCGAGGGTCCGCCCGATCTGGCGAGCGGAAGGTCGAAGGGGAAGTGCTCAAACCCGGGAAGCGGGGATCAAGTCGATCCGGGTGGGCTTTCGGGCGCGAGCCGCCCGAGAGGAGGTCAAGGTGTGGCATCAGGGTGTTCCTCCGTGAGGCATCAAAAGCGGGCAATCCTTGCTCGGCACAGTATCAGCGGTGGTCGAACCTAGGTCAAGTCGAAAATCGATCGGGACAGAATCGCAAATGAATATTTATACAATCAACACATAATTTTATTATGTCAACTTATCACATTCATAGTATTGCCTTCCGAAGCCTACCACATCGAGCCGCACGATAACAAAGCATCGCGACGAGTGACCCAAGCGTCGCGAGCGTCGTTGGCTCGGGAACCGTTTCTACTCCGCCCAACGCGACCGGCGTCAAGAGGTAAGCATTCCCGTCTGATCCTCCGGCCACGATCCGCCCCAAGTCGTCGATTGTAATTGCCGAAATCAACGAAACGCCGGGGATCGAGGCGATGTAGTTGTTCAAGTTATCGACGATCGCCGCGTTCCCACCATGACCTTGGCCGTTTACGGCGGAGAACGCCGCGTAGGTGTTGTTCGCCCCGCCCCCTAAAGCGGTCGTCGCGGCGTTGGGCAGTAAGCTCAATCCCACGGCTTGGCCTTGGCTGTTCAAGTCCTCGACGACGGGCACAAGTCTCGATGGAAGGTACCAGCCGTTCGTGGGCGACTCGAACGAGGGATGGTAGATCTCAAGAGAACCGCCTGGGGGGCGAGAAAAACTGGCCGGGGCTTCGGAGAAAAAGGTATCATCGTAGCCGACGCGGTGCGTCCCGTTCTGTAAGTTCAGGTACTGGTGGCTGCCAACTCCGCCGCTCTGGTTGTCGTATGGGCTGGTGGTGTAACTGCCGACAGAATTGGTCGTCGGTGACTTGTCGAATGCATACGTCACCCCGCCGCTGGCTGGGGTCAAGCCGTAATCCGAGCCGTTGGGGTTAGTCTGTAGGGTGTAGAAACCGGTTCCCAAGTTGGTCGTGTTATAGAGGATCGACGAGGCGTCGGCGCGGGAGCCGACGATCGGCAGGGCCAGCAGCGGGATCGCGTGGAGCAAGATCAGCAAGCGTCTCATCGGAGTCTCCCGGTTTCGGTTCGGATCGATCGACGGTCGGCACATTGCCGGAAAGCGGCGATCTCGTCAATCCGGATTCGTCGCATTTGGTTTCTCGACTCGGTTCGGGGCGGTCTAGCGAGCCAAAGGGGCGCGGGGGGACTCTCGGGTTGTCACCTCGTCGGCGAAACCGGGCTTTCCCAGGCCGTTGGGACGAGGTGACTCCGCTTCAGCGGCGACTCGCGGCGAGTTTTCGGAGGTCGGGACGCTTCTTGCGGGGTCCATGAAGCGGCATCGCCGGTTCAACCTCCTTCAAGAACGACCCCGGCAAAGCCGAAACAGCCTCGAAAACCTCGGCGCGGAACGAACCCAATGGGTTGGAGATGGGTCGAGGCTTTTCGGGGGCTGCGGGAGTGGTCGGAGCCTGAACACCGGGCTTGGCCGGGGCTTCGAGCGGTGGCTGCGCAAGGCGAGGGGCGCGTCGAAGGTCGGCGATGGCGCGAAGGGCGCGGTACATCCCGCGCTCGGCGGCGGCCTCGTAGCGGCGGGCGAGCGACTCCTCGGGCGACGAGTCGAAGCTGGCCAGCAGCGCCGCCCGGTCTCGGGCCTTGGCGATGGCCTTCGCCCGAGGGATCATCGAGTCCCGGAGCAAGCGAAGGCGGCCCACCTCGGCGTCGATCCGGTCGCGAACACCGATCGCCTCGGACCCCGAGAGGCCCGCGCCGAGCAAGACCCGGGCGCGTCGGGCGGCTTCCGATGGTTGTTCAACGTCGGTGCGATCCATCGCCTCGCGAAGCTCGCCCCAGAACCCAAGCAGGTAGTCGACCCCTTCGGGCGACTCTTCCAGGGCGGACAAGGCCGGTCTAGTATCATTCGGGCCATCAAGGGCTTTGATCCAGTCGTCCAACTCGTCGAGCCGACCTTGATCAAACTGGTCCCGAGCGAGTGCCATCCGCTCGGCGACGGCGGCCCGGTCGCGGTCGGACGCTCGCTCCATCCGGATCGAGAGCAAGGCCGCGCGATGGGCCAGCGTCCGGCCCACCGGGCAATCCGCCCCAAGCTCGACGGCAAACGCCGAAGCTCGTTCGGCCACAACCTTCGAGTCGTCATCCGGGGCCATCAAGTCGCCAAGACCCGCCATCCCATGTCGAAAAGCGTTGAGCCGAGAAGCCGCCTTGCCCTCGGGCGACTTCGGGCCACTGGACTTCAAAGCATTCTGGCGGTTGGCCGACAACCGAGCTGGTGAACAAGACATCGAAGGCCGCTCCGGGTGCGATGGTGTCGTTGTGGGATCTCGACTAGGACCCGACAAGCCAAGTCGGGCCGCTCGTCGATTTTCGTCGCTGACACTATCGGTAAATCCGGTGGAGCTTTAGTCGTCATTTTGAGACTATCGCCCAATTTGGTTCAGAAGATCGGTTGACATCGTTGCCTGTATACTCTAAATTTACGAGTATTCAAGGTCTTAGAGCAAATCGACCGATCCTATTGAGGAGGCTTCGCGATGAGCGCAGGCGATCTCGACCGCATCAAGCAGGACATCGAGGCGATCCGGGAGGCGGCGGGGCTGGAGTTGCCCTTCGGTCGTGAGGACGTCTTCATCAACTTGGCATTGGTCCCCTACGCGGCGTACTCGGCCCTGATCAGTGCACTTGCGCCATCGCGTTACTTCCTCCCGCTGTTCCTGATCCCCACGGCCGGGCTCATGCTTTCGGTCGTCGCCCTCAGGTTCCGTTACCGGATGAGCACCGGTCGATCGCCCGTCCGACGTCGAGAATACTCGCTCAACCTCGTCATGGGTGCGATCTATGGGGCGCTGATCGGGGGTTATTTGTTCTGGGTCAAGGGTCGGGGCGAGCCGATCACGCTGGCCTTAGGGTTTGCCATCGCAATGGGAGGTGGGATTTGCGCCATACTGGCGATGACCGGGCGTGGGCGTCAATTCTACTTGGCCCCGGCGGTGACGATGCTGGGCCTCGGCCTGGTCATCCCGTTTTGTTCCCCTCTCGGGGTCGGGACTGCCGCTTTCGTCGCCTTGGCGTCGAACGGGCTGTTGAGCGCGGCGATCATGACCCGGCAACTCCGCTCGCAGGGAGGCGGTCATGGGCCAACCACCGATTGACTTCAACGGCCTGGATTCGACCGTGCATGGACCGATCCGGCTGGGCATCCTGACGGCCCTCCAGATCGACGGGCCGCTCGACTTCACCACGCTCAAGAAGCGGTTGGGAGTCGCCGACGGCGTTCTCGGCCTCCACTCGCAGAAGCTGGAGGAGGCCGGCTACGTCAAGTCCGAGAAGGCATTCGTCGGGCGACGCCCCAAGACGACGTACGAAGCGACGGCCCGAGGGAGTCGGGCCTTGGACGACTACTTGAAGTCAATGCAGACGCTCCTGGATGCGGTCGAAGCGTCGCGTCAACGCTCGGATTGAGATGGTAGCGGCAAGAGGTTGAGCCTGGTCGACCATCTCGCCGCCCGGTTATCGGCTTGACGGATGTCGAGCGACGGCTTAGCCTCAAGGTCGATTCTCGACCGATTTTTAGGCGTGATTCAGTTGAAACGCCTGCGATGGCATCTGGGGAATCGAACTTTTTCGAAAGCGAATCGATGAGCGTCAAACCATGCCTGGGTGTCATCCGGGGCAAGACGATCGTACTGGTCGAGGATCTCGGCCTCGTCGAAGGCCAGGAAATCGAGGTTGTTGTCCGGATTCGGACGCCCGAGATGGAGTGGGGCCGGGGTATCAGGAAGTCCGCCGGGGGGATGATCCCCCATTGGACGGCCGAGGATGATCAGATCCTCGAAGCGATCGAAAACGACCGAAGACGACCGAGCACTCGCGAACTTCCCGAATGAGCTTCCTCCTGGACACGAACATCTGTTCGGCCCATTTGCGACGACCTTCGGGGTTGGCCCACCGATTCATGCAGCACTCGGGGCGGCTTTTCGTGCCCACCGTGGTGTTGGGCGAGCTTTACGCGTGGGCCTACAAACGCCCCGACCCGGCGCCTCTGCTTCATCTCATCGACGATGACATGCTCTTGGATCTAGGAGTCTTGGACTTCGATTCGGCTTGTGCTCGCGCGTTCGGCAAACTCCGAGGCCAAATGTTGCGTCAAGGACGAGCCGTCTTCGAGGTCGACCTGATGATCGCCTCGGTCGCCTTGACCTTCGACCTCACGTTGGTCACGAACAACACGAAGCACTTCGATCGGGTACCGGGTTTGCGATGCGACTTGAAGATTGGTTGACGTCCTGATCTTCGGATAAATCGACCTGAGACTTCGTCGCTTTCAAAGCCGATGTCCAACAAACCCGATCGGATAGGCCCCGGGTTATCGGCTTGACGGATGTCGAGCAACGGCTTAGCTTCAATCTCGATTCTCGACCATTTTGGTCGCGATCTGGTTGGATCTCTCGCGAAATCATCAATGGAACCGAAGACTTACGACCTTGTGATCATCGGCTCGGGGCCTGCTGGGGAAAAAGGGGCAACCCAGGCGGCTTACTTCGGCAAGACGGTCGCCCTGATTGAAAAAGAAGTCTGGCTCGGCGGGGCCTCGGCCAACACCGGGACCTTGCCGTCGAAGACTTTGCGGGAAACCTCGCTGTTCCTCTCGGGGTTCAAGAACCGGGCGCTTTATGGGCTTCAGTTCACGCTCAAGCAGCAGGTCAACGTCCGCGACTTCATGGCTCGCGAGCGCTACATCTGCGACACCGAGCGCGCCCGGATTCAGGCCAACCTCAAGCGGCACAAGGTCCGGGTCTACTCGGGGATGGCCTCATTTGTCGACCCGCATACCGTCGCGATCAAGCCGCACGGCAGTCCCGAGATCCGGATTCGGGGGGAGAAGATCCTGATCGCCACCGGATCGTCTCCCTACCGACCGCCGATCTTCCCGTTCCACGACCCGAGGGTCCTCGACTCCGACACCATCCTGACGCTCCGCGACATGCCCGCCAACATGCTGGTTTGCGGCGGCGGCGTCATCGGCTGCGAATACGCCTGCATGTTCGCGGCATTGGGCGTCAAAGTCACCTTGATCGAGCAGCGCGACAAGGTCATCGGCTTCCTCGATTCGGAGATCTCCGCCGCCCTCCGCCGGGGCATGGAGGGCCTGGGAATCCGGATGTGCATGTCCGACGCCGTCGTCTCGGTCCGCAACGATGAGGAGATCGAGCTTCACCTCAAGTCGGGCGCCGTGGTCAAGGGGGACGCCGTGCTCGTGTCCGCCGGGCGGAACAGCAATACCGGCGACCTCGGCGTGGAAGCGATCGGGATCGAACTCGGCAAACGCGGCTTGATCTTGGTCAACGAGCATTACCAGACCACCCTACCCCACATCTACGCGGCGGGCGACGTGATCGGCGTCCCGGCCCTGGCTTCAACCTCGATGGAGCAAGCCCGGGTGGCGATGGTCGACGCCTTCGACCTCAAGTTCAAGAAGGCCGTCGCTCAGGTCCTCCCGTTCGGGATCTACACCATCCCCGAATGCTCGATGGCCGGCGACACCGAGGAAGCCCTGATCGAGAAGCAGATCCCCTACATCGCCGGCCGGGCCTCCTACACCGCCAACGCCCGAGGCCAGATCATCGGCGACGACGACGGCTTCTTAAAACTCCTCTTCCGAGCCTCCGACATGAAGCTCCTGGGAGTCCACGTCATCGGCGAGCAGGCCACCGAACTCGTCCACGTCGGGATGACCGCATTGTTGCTTAATGCCGACGCCGACCTGTTCATCAACTCCTGCTACAACTACCCCACCCTGTCGGACCTCTACAAATACGCCACCTATGATGCGCTAGGCAGAAAAGCCGCTGCCGACCAGTTCGCCGCCGGGCATGACGCGGCATAATCCGTAATCACGATCATGCCAAGCAACGTCCGTTACTTTTTCAATTCTGCGCTCGAACTCGATGATCTATCGAGCGCGGTTGAGTCTCAACTTGGCTGTCGTCTCACCATCGAATTCGTGACCACACCCTCCTTTCATGGAAGGTTGCTGGGTTTTGAGATGGGTTTGTACAGCAATGATGAATTTGAGTTTGATCGCGAGAACGCTTGGTGACTCAGGATCGTTGCATGTTCGGCTCCGCTCGGTTATTTCTTGAAGGTGACTCGTGAGACTCGTTTTCGGCTGATTGCCCGGTCGAGTGCGCACCACGGACGATCTGTCCCGCTTCTGCT
>JAABUX010003682.1_pt1 | contig 20082 bp, 21 predicted proteins | sample 5561851 | NCBI WGS metagenome assembly JAABUX01 (sample SAMN10711883, study PRJNA513361) | rock metagenome | isolation source: Antarctica rocks | place: Antarctica: Victoria Land, Richard Nunatak red sandstone | collected 2016-01-03 | reverse complement strand
CGCTTTGGACCCCGACGCGCTCAAGGCTTTGGACCTGGCCGGCGGGCCGGAGGCTGAGCCGACCGGGCCATCGCCATCCCTGGCCCGTCGCGGCCGGGGCGCCACGACCAACCCGGCGGTGCGCTACGACCGTCAGCAGGCGGAGCCGTTCGAGGACGGATGGACGCCGCTCGACGCTTTCCCGGAATTGCCGCCGCTGCTGACCACGCTGACCCGGGACGCCAGCAAGACGGCGATCAGTTGGAACGGCAGCCCGGACATCGGCTTCGACCGGGCGGTCAACCCGTATCGCGGGTGCGAGCATGGCTGCGTGTACTGCTACGCCCGGCCCAGCCACGCCTACCTCGGCTTCTCGCCCGGCCTGGAGTTCGAGACGCAGATCGTGTTCAAGCCCGACGTGGCGGCCTTGCTGGAACGGGAGCTGCGCCGGCCCGGCTACGTCGCGCGGCCGATGGCGCTGGGGTCGAACACCGATCCGTATCAGCCGGTGGACCGCACCCTGCGGCTGACCCGCGCCGTGTTGGAGGTGCTGGACCGGTTCAACCATCCCCTGAGCATCATCACCAAGTCGGCCGGCGTGCTGCGCGACCTCGACATCCTGCAGCGCATGGCGGGACGCGGGCTGGTGCGGGTCTGGCTGTCGGTCACGACGTTGGACCCGGCCTTGGCGCGGCGCATGGAGCCGCGGGCCGCCGCCCCGTCGCGGCGCTTGCAGACCATTGCCGCCTTGGCTGAGGCCGGCGTTCCCGCCGGCGTCCTGGCCGCGCCGATGATCCCCGGGTTGAACGACATGGAGATGGAACGGATTCTGGCCGCGGCCCGGCGGCACGGCGCGGCCCATGCCGGCACCGTGCTGCTGCGCCTGCCGTCCGAGTTGCGCGAGGTGTTCACCGCCTGGCTGGAGGAGCACGTGCCGGACCGGGCGCGGCGCATCCTGGCGCTGATCCGGGACACGCGGGCGGGCGCGCTGAACGACAGCCGCTTCCACCACCGTTTCAGCGGCGGCGGCCCCTACGCCGACCTGCTGGCCCAGCGCTTCGCCCACGCGCGACGGCAGCTCGGCTTCCTCGGACGGGACGCGCTGGACTGCTCGCAGTTCAGGTGCCCGCCGGCGCCGGGGGACCAGCTTTCGCTGCTGTAGGCACGGCCTGGCCTTGCCGCGCCGCCTGCCCTATGACCCCGGCTCCATCCAAACGGAGCCAAGGCATGACCGTCCGCGCAGCACTGACCACCCTGACCCTTGCCGCCCTTGCCGCGGGAGCGCCGGGCGCCCAGGCGCAGGATAAGGCGGCGCAGGACGCGGCGGCGCCGAGCACGGCGGTGCGGACGGTCGACACCATGAACAAGCTGTGGGGCCGCCATCCCGGCCTGCGCGCCAACCACGCCCGCGGCGTCGTGGCCGAGGGCAGCTTCACCCCCACGCCCGCGGCGGCCGGGCTGAGCACCGCCAGCATCTTCGGGGCCAAATCGGTGCCGGTCACGGTGCGCTTCTCCGACGCGACCGGCCTGCCGGACCTGCCGGACGGCAAGGATGCGGCCAACCCGCATGGCATGGCGATCCGCTTCCGCCCCGAGGGCAGCACGTATGTCGATGTGGTGCTGAACTCGCTGCCCTATTTCCCGGTCGCCACCGGGGAAGAGTTCCAGCAACTGCTGCAAGCGGCGTCGGAAAGCGGGCCGGACGCGCCGAAGCCGACCAAGATCGAGCAGTTCATCGCCGCCCACCCTGCCGCCACCAAGGCCGGCAGCACCGTCGAGACGCCCACCAGCTTCGCGCGGGAAACCTACAACGGCATCGACGCCTTCATCTTCGTGGATAGCAAGGGCCATCGGCAGCCGTTCCGCTTCCAGTTCCAGCCGGTTCCGGGGCCTGAGCACCTGGACAAGGCGGACGCGGCGAAGATGCCGCCCGACTTCCTGCTGACGGAGCTGCCGGCCCGCCTGCAGAAAGAGAAAGCCGAGTTCCGGGTCATGGCGCAGCTCGCGAACCCCGGCGACCAAACCCGCGACCCGACCCAGCCCTGGCCGGCCGACCGCCGCATGGTGGACCTGGGCACGCTGACGCTGACCGGGACGGCGCCGGACCAGGCAAAGGCGGCGCATGACTTGAAATTCCTGCCCAACCACCTGACGCCGGGGATCGAGGTGTCCGACGATCCCCTGATCGACGCGCGGGTGCGGTCCTACGTCATCTCCTTCGGCCGGCGCGGGTAGCAACGGGGCCGTGGGGCCGGATTTCGCGCGGGAAGCGGGGCACGGCGGCCGGGTGGCGGGGGTGGACGAGGCTGGGCGCGGGCCGCTGGCCGGGCCGGTGGTCGCCGCCGCCGTCGTGTTCCCTGCCGGCGTGCCTGATTGGCTCCAGCCGCTGCTCGACGACTCCAAGAAGCTGACCCCGGCGGCCCGGCAAACGGCGTTCGACGCGCTGCGGGCCTGCCGCCCCGTCGAGATCGGCGTCGGCGCCGCATCGGTGGAGGAGATCGCCCGGCTCAACATCCTGCGCGCGTCCCTGCTCGCCATGCGCCGCGCGGTGCTCCGGCTGCCGCGCCCGCCGGACCTCGCCTTGGTGGACGGCAACCAGGCGCCCGACCTGCCCTGCCCCGTGCAGTGCTGCGTCGGCGGCGACGGGCTGTCCTTGTCCATCGCGGCGGCTTCCATCGTGGCGAAGGTGGTGCGCGACCGGGCGATGGCGCGGCTGGCGGCGCGCTACCCGGCCTATGGCTGGCTCGCCAACGCGGGGTACGGCACGGCGGCGCACCGGGCGGCGCTGCGCCGGGTCGGGCCGTGCCGGCACCACCGGGCGGCCTTTGGCCTGGTCAGGACCCTGCGGCAACACGGGCAGGCGCCGGGCGCGGATTGACGCGGCTTCCGGCACTTCGGCACGATGCCCGGCGAACAGCCGGTTGGAGCCAGTGGACATCGCCCCTGAATTGCCGTTGAACCAGGTGCTGCTCGGCGACTGCATCCCGTTGATGGGCATGCTGCCGACGGCCTCGGTCCACTGCGTCTTCGCCGACCCGCCCTACAACCTGCAGCTCCGCGGCGAGCTGCGCCGGCCCGACGACAGCCTCGTGGACGCGGTGGACGAGGAGTGGGACCGGTTCGGCGACTTCGCCGCCTACGACGCCTTCACCCGGGGCTGGCTGGTCGAGTGCCGGCGGCTGCTGCAGAAGGACGGCACGATCTGGGTGATCGGCTCCTACCACAACATCTTCCGCATCGGCGCCATCCTGCAGGACCTGGGCTTCTGGATCCTCAACGACGTGGTGTGGCGCAAGGCCAACCCGATGCCCAACTTCCGCGGGCGCCGCTTCACCAACGCGCACGAGACGCTGATCTGGGCGGCGCGCGGCCGGGACAGCCGCTACCGTTTCAACTACCAGGCCATGAAGGCGCTGAACGACGACCTGCAGATGCGCAGCGACTGGTTCCTGCCGCTGTGCACCGGGGCGGAGCGGCTGCGAAACCAGCACGGCCTCAAGCTCCACCCCACGCAGAAGCCCGAGTCCCTGCTGCACCGCGTGCTGCTCGCCAGCACCTCGCCCGGCGACATCGTGCTCGACCCGTTCCTCGGCACCGGCACGACCGCGGCCATGGCGAAGCGCTTGCACCGCCACTTCATCGGCATCGAGCGCCACCCCGCCTATGCGGAAGCGGCTATCGGCCGGGTGTGGCGGGAGAAGCCCGCGCCGATCGAGGGCATGGCCGCCAGCCCGACCAAGCGGGAGGCCGTGCGGGTGCCGTTCGGCAGCCTGGTGGAGCGCGGCTTCATCGCCCCGGGCACCGCGCTGTTCGACAAGCAGCGCCGGGTCAGCGCCACCGTGACCGCGGACGGCACGCTGGTGGCGGGCGCGGTGCGGGGGTCGATCCACCAGGTCGGCGCCGCGCTGCAGAACGCGCCGAGCTGCAACGGCTGGACCTTCTGGCACTTCGAGCGCGGGGGCGTCCTCCTGCCGCTGGACACGCTGCGGGCTGATTCGACGGTTTAGCGGGGCGCCGGGGGGTGAGGTCTGCCGGGAAGCGGCAGGCCAAGGTTTCAAAAATCCAGAAAATCCGTCAAACTAAGTTAGGAGGCGGATAATGAGCGATGATCGCGTGATGGCCGTCCTGGCCCGGCTTGAGGAAGGGCAGGCTAGGCTTGCTGACGGGCAAACTAGGCTCGGCGAAGGGCAGGCTAGGATTGAGGAAGGGCAGGCTAAGCTTGCTGAAGAGCAGACAAGGCTTGAGGTGCGCCAGATAAAGCTTGAAGATGGGCAGACAAAGCTTCGTGTCGATGTGATGGACCGCCTTGATCGTCATGAAAATCGGCTGACAAAGCTTGAAAATGGGGTATCTCAGCTTCGTGCCGGCATGTTGGACCACTTCGAGCAAATCGAGAACCGGCTAAACGAGGTCCGGGACGACATCAGCGTGAACATGGGCCGAGCCGATCATGCCGACGCCAGCGCCCGTGTTGCGCGCGACGAGCTGAAAACGATGTGGCGCATGATCCAGAAATTGCAGACCCGGGTAGAAGACTTGGAGAAGAAGTAGCTGGTGATTGCTTGCAGGCGGCGCGTCGCATTCAGCTCCCAGCACGCCGCCCTCAGCAACGGCATAACAGCCTACCGCCCCGCCCCGGACAACGCCGGCGCCGCCACCTGCGCCGTTTCCGACGCGGCGTGCGCGGCGGCCAGGCAGGCGTTCACCGCGTCCCGCAGCGTGGTCACGTAATGGTCCGCCCCCACCATGGCGCGCAGCCGCTCGTCGCCCAGCAGCGCCGCGTCGGCGTGCCATAGGCCGACCAGGATCGGCGCGCCCGGCAGCCGTTGGCGCAGCCGCCGCATCATGTAGCGCAGCGGCGACGGGCTGCCGCTCGCCTCGATGAACGACACGCACACCATCGCCACCCCGGCCACGTCCAGCGACGCGATGCGCGCGCGCGATACCGCGTCCTGGCTGATCACCCGGGCCTGCAGGCCGTGCTTGCCCAGAAGCTGCACCAGCATGGTGCAGGCGGCCTCGTCCAGCGCGCCGCGCCCGGCCACGCATAGCACCGGCGCGGACCCGGCCCATTCGGGCGGCAGCTCCCGCGCCGTGCCGGCCGGCGCCGGAAGGACCGGCGGGGCCGCCGTCTGCGCAATCGGCGAGTTGGCAGGCTCGGACTTGGATTTCGCCACGTCGGCGTCGTCCTGGTCGGCCAGATCGACCACCACCCCGTCGATCGCGTTCTGGATGTTGCGGAGCTGCTCCTTCGCCAGGACGCCGCGCAGCGCGTCGTTGGCCGCAAGCTGCAGGCCCTTCAACGCGACCTCGTCGTAATAGGACGACAAGGACCGGTCGCGCAGCAGCGTTTCCGCCTGGTCCAGCGCCTCGTCCGCGTCGCCGGCCAGGATGCGCTGGTAGAAGCTCTCGGCAGGCGTCAGGGCCGGCTGGTCGCTCAGCAGTACGTCGATGAACTCCAGCCGGTCGATGTGGCGGCCCAGCACGACCAGACAGAGCGTGAGCGGCGTGGACAGGATCAGCCCGACCGGCCCCCAGAGCCAGCCCCAGAAGATGGCCGAGACGACGACCGACACCGGCGACAACCCCGTGCTGTGGCCGTAGACCAGCGGCTCGACGATCTGGCCCGTCACCAGCTCGACCACCAGGAACAGCGCCACCGTGGACAGCGCCATGGTCCAGCCCGGCTCCACCGCGGCGGCCATGGCGATCGGCAGCACCGCGGAGCCGATGGCGCCGATATAGGGCACGAAGCGCATCAGCGCGGCGATGATGCCCCACAGCACCGGGCTCGGCACGCCGAGGGCCAAGAGGCCCAGCCCGATCACCACCCCGAACGCCGCGTTGAGCGCAAGCTGGGTCAGGAAGTACTTGCTCAGCCGGGCGGCGGCGTCGTCCATCGCGGCGGTGGTGCGGTGCAGGTCGCCGGACCCGAACAGCCGGATCATCCGGTCGCGCAGGTCCTCCCGCTGCATCAGGATGAACACGGCCACCAGCAGCACGATCCCCGTGGTGGAGAGCGGCGACAGGATCGGCGACAGAACGCGGGTGGCGATCTCAAGCGGGGTCGGGTCAGGCTGGTGCACCTCCACCGGCACGGGCTTCGGCGTGTCGGAGGGCGGGCTGGCCGGCGCGGGCGGGGCGGCAGGGGGCGCCATCTGGCTTCCCAGCGTGCCCGTCATCGCCGCGACTCGTCCGATGGCGTAGGAGCGCACGGCATCGACCTTATGCTCCACCGTGGCGGCGTAGCGCGGCACGTCGCCCGCGAGGCTCGCCACCTGCGAGCCGATCAGCCCGCCCAGCAGCAGCAGCACGCCCAACGCCACCGCCACCGCCGCCACCACCGACGGCACGCGCGGCAGGCCGACCCGGCGCAGCAGCGCCACCAGCGGCTCCAGCACGAACGACAGCAGGACCGCCAGCGTGATCGGGACCAAGACCTCCCGCGCCAGGTAGAGCGCCGCCACGACGACCACCGCGACCGCAAGCGTGGTGAGGCCCTGCAGGCCCGGCAGCTCCGCCGGGGGAACCTTGGTCTTGAGGCGGGAAGCGGTCGGAATGATGTCAGCCATGCAGCAGAATCCTTGTTGGGCGCCACGCCCGCAGATTGCAACGTTCGGCGGCGGCAATCGCTCCCTCGGACGGAGGCAGGCCGCTGCGTCAGGGCAGCCGGTCGCGGCCATGTGTTGAGCTTGCCGCAGGGCCGACCACATGCAGCGGTCATGACCCTCCCTGCCGCCAACAGCTTCGACGCCATCATCCTCGGCGCCGGGGCGGCGGGGATGATGTGCGCGATGGCGGCGGGCGGGCGCGGGCGCCGGGTGCTGCTGCTGGACCACGCAGAGGAGGCCGGCGCCAAGATCCTGATCTCGGGCGGCGGGCGCTGCAACTTCACCAACGAGCACGCGGCGCCTGACCGCTTCCTGTCGGGCAACCCGCGGTTTTGCGCCTCCGCGCTGCGGCGCTACACGGCGCAGGACTTCGTCGCCCTGGTGCGCAAGCACCGCATCCCGTTCCACGAGAAGGCGCTCGGCCAGTTGTTTTGCGACGGCTCGGCCCGCGCCGTCGTCGCCATGCTGCTGGCGGAGTGCGCGGCGGGGGGCGTCGACCTGCGCCTGCGCCACCGTGTCACCGGGCTGTCCCGCGCGGGCGCCTTCCGGGTCGAGACGGACCGGGGCGAGTTCTCCGCGCCGGCGCTGGTGCTGGCGACCGGCGGATTGTCCATTCCCAAGATGGGCGCCACCGGCTTCGCCCATGACGCCGCCCGGCGCTTCGGCCTGCCGCTGACGCCGATCCGCCCCGGCCTGGTGCCGCTCACCTTCGCCGGCGACGACTTGGCGCTCATGCAGCCGCTGAGCGGCGTGGCGCTGCCGGTGCAAGCCGCCGCGGGACGCCAGGCGTTCCAGGAGGCGATGCTGTTCACCCACCGCGGCCTGTCCGGCCCGGCGATCCTGCAAGCCTCCTCGTTGTGGGAACCCGGCGCGACGGTCCGGATCGACATGCTGCCGGGCATCGACGCCTGCGCCGCGCTGCTGGAGCGCAAGCGCGCCCGGCCGCGGTCGGAGGCCCGCAGCGTGCTGGCCGGGCTGCTGCCTGCGCGCCTGGCGCAGGCGCTGGCGGCGGCGCACCTGCCGGCGGTGTCCCTGGCGAACCTGCCGGACCGCACGCTGCGCGCCCTGGCCGCACTGCTGAACGATTGGCGGCTGACGCCCGCAGGGTCGGAGGGCTACGCCAAGGCGGAAGTCACCTTGGGCGGCGTCGATACCCGCGCCTTGTCTTCCAAGACCATGGAGGCCACCGCCGTGCCGGGCCTGTTCGTCATTGGCGAGGCCACCGACGTCACAGGCTGGCTGGGCGGCTACAACTTCCAATGGGCATGGTCGAGCGGCTGGTGCGCCGGCCAAGCAATCTAAACGGCTCTGGTCTAGACGGCGCCTTGCCGGCGCAAGTCCTCGATTTCCGCCTCGCTGTAGCCGAGGCCCCGCAGCACCTCCGCCGTGTGCGCCCCGGCGTCCGGCGTCGGGCCGCGCACCGCCTTGGACACGCCGGACAGGGTGAGCGGCGAGGCGACCACGTCGAACCGGCCCAGGCGCGGATGCTCGACCGGGGTCGCCATGCCGAGGTGGCGCACCTGCGGGTCGGCGAAGGTCTGGTCGATGGTGTAGATCGGCCCGGCCGGGATGCCGCAGCCCTCGAACAGCTCGATCCAATGCGCGGCGGGCCGGGTGCGCGTGACCTCGCCGATGGCGGCGTTGACGGCGGCGCGGTCGGCGCTGCGCCCGGCCTGGGTGCGCCACCCCTCGCGTTCCGTCCACTCCGGGCGCCCGATGGCCTCGCAGAACCGCGTCCACAGCCGGGCGGAGCTGGCGGCGATGTTGATGTGGCCGTCCGCCGTCGGGAACACGCCGGTCGGGATGCCGGTCGGGTGGTCGTTGCCGGCCTGGCCCGCGACCTCGCCCTTCATCAGCCAGCGTGCCGCCTGGAAATCCAGCATGAAGGTCTGCGCTTCCAGCAGGGAGGTCGTCACCCAACGGCCCACGCCGGTCCGCTCCCGCTCGAACAGCGCCACCATGATGCCGAGCGCCAGCAGGTTGCCCGCCGTGAGGTCGGCCACCGGGATGCCGGCCCGCACCGGCCCCTGGCCCGGCAGCCCGGTGATGCTCATCAGGCCGCTCATGCCCTGTGCGATCTGGTCCACGCCGGCGCGCGCGCCATACGGCCCGTCCTGCCCGAAGCCGCTGATGCTGCCGTAGACCAGCCGCGGGTTGACCGCGTGCACGTCGTCCCAGGCGATGCCGAGCCGGCCCTTCACCGACGCGCGCATGTTCTCGACGATCACGTCCGCGCCCTTGACCAAGCGCATGAACGCGGCGCGTCCGCCGGGCGACTTCAGGTTCAGTTGGATCAGGCGCTTGTTGCGGTGCAGGTTCTGGAAGTCCGGCCCGTCGCGGTCGCCGGCGATGTCCTCCGCGCCGTCCGTCTCCGGCGGCTCGATCCGGATCACATCGGCGCCCCAATCCGCCAGATGCCGCACGCATGTCGGGCCGGCACGCGCCAGGGTCAGGTCGAGGACGACCAAGCGGGCAAGCGGCAACAGTGCGGCGTCAGGCATCCCGGGAGCTTCCCACGCGCCGCGCGCCGGCGCAACGTGGCGCTGCTACGGACGCGCCAGCAGCGAGCGGATCGCCGCCGCCGGCACCGCCACCCCGCCGGCGTCGTCCACGTTGCCGGCGACCTGCACGCCCGCCACGCGCCAGGCCTCGCCCGGCGCCTGCATCAGCACCGGGCCGCCGCTCGTGCCCCGGGTGCCGGCGCAGTCGTGCACCAGCACGGGTCCCATCGGGCCGGGCCGGTAGCCCTGGGCGGTGCAGGAGACGTCGGCCTGGAGCCGCTCGGCGCGGTCCTGGCTGAACCCGCCGGCCATCAGCCGGGCGCCACGGGGAACCGGGCCGTCCGCCAGCGCCAAGATGTCGCCCGGACTGCCCATCGCCTTTGCCAACGTGATTACGGCCACGTCCGTGCCCTGCCCCGGCGGCGCGGCGGGCGCGTAGCCATCGCCCACCTGGAACGAGGATGCCACGACATGCTGCGCGTAATCGCCGTCGGCATAGCCCAGCAGCACATGCACGGAGGAGGGCGGCACGAAATGGCCGAGGCGGCGGCCATACAGGCAATGCGCCGCGGTCACGGCGGTTTGCGGCCCGATCAGGAACCCGGTGCAGCGCGAGATGCCGGGCACCTGAACCCGGACCACCGCCGCCCAAGGCGCGAGGTGCCCGTCCACCGCGACCCGTGCCTCATGCGGCCCCAATCCCGGCAAGCCGGCGCCGCTGGTCGCGAAAAGCACCCCCAGCGCCGCGGCGGCCCTGCACAGGCCGCCGCGCCGCTGGGCCAGCTTCACGCCGTCAGGCAGCCTCGACCGAGACCGCCTCCGGCCCGCGGCGGCCATCGGCCACCTGCATCTTCACGGTCTGGTTCGGCTCAAGTCCGCTCAGCCCGCCGCGGTTCAGGGCGGAAATGTGCACGAACACGTCCTTGCCCCCGCCATCCGGCATCACGAAGCCGAAGCCCTTCTCGGCGTTGAACCACTTCACCGTGCCGCGCAGCTCGACGGCCATGCTGGCGTCGACCGGCGTGCGGGCCGCCGGGCGCGGACGCTCCGCGGCGTAGGACGGCACGGACTGCGGCGCGGCCGAACTCTCGTCCACGCGCAGGACCTCGGCGATCTGCGGCCCTTTCTGACCCGGCGAAACCAGGACGCGCAGCGCGGCGCCGGGCTGCACGGTCTGGTGGCCGGCGCGGGACAGCACGCTGATGTGCAGGAAGGCATCGCCTCCGCCGCCCTCCAACTCGACGAAGCCGAAGCCCTTCTCGGCGTTGAACCACTTGACGACGGCGCCCGTCTCCGGCCCGGTCGGTGCGGCGCCGCGCGGGGCGCCGAAGCCGGGCGGCGCGCGGTCGCCGCCGCGGGGGACGAAGGCGTCGCGGGGAACGTAAGGCTCGTCGCGTCCGCGTGAGGGGGGGAAGTCATCCCGGTCGCGCCCGCGGCTTCCGCGGCGGGGGCTGTCGAAGGAACGGCGGTCTGGTGTGCGCATATTGGTCTCAAACGGTATGAACGGAACGGAACATGGGACGCCGACGTTGCGGGCCAACCCATTACTCAAAACTAGCCAAAACTACGTTAGCGCGTTTCTTTTGCCGGAGCCAGCGGTCCCTTTTTGTTATCCGCGTACCGTCCCGCAACGCGCCCGTGCCGGCGCGGCCATGTAGGAGCCGAGCACTGCGGCGACCTGGCACGCGCTCATGCGCCGCGGCCCGCGCGTGGAGGGTTGCCGGCGGACGTTGATCCGCAGCACCCCGCCCCCGGGCAGCGCGATCCGCAGGCTGCCTTGCCGGATCGCGCGCAGGTACAGCGGCATCCCGAGGCCCGGCGGCGGCGTGCGGCCTTCGGCGATGGCCGCCACGCGCTCCCGGTAGTCCGCGGCCAGGCCCGGCGTGCGCGAATGGTAGAAGCCGGTCGCGGCCGCCCAGTCACCGCCCGCGTCGGCGCGGAGGCGAAGCAGGAAGCGGGCGGCGTAGTCGGCGTTGGCCGCCGGGTCGAACGCGTCGTCGAGGTCGCGGAACGCTTCAGGATGGGATTGCAGGTTCACCTGCATGCAGCCGACGTCGACCTGCCGCACGCCCCGCGCCAAGGCGAGCCGCGTCCAGACCACGGCGGCCGGCTTGCTGTCGAAATACATCGCGGCCCCGTCGGCGTTGACCGCCCAGGGCCAGGGCTGCAGGCCCGGCAGCGGCGGCACCGGACGGCCGCTCTCCGCCTTGGCGATGGCGGACAGCAGGCCCGGCGCGGTGCCGTGCCGCCCCTCCGCGATGCCGATGGCGGCGCTGCATGCCGCGCTTTGCGCCTCCGCCCAGCCCGGAGCGGGCAGCGCGTCCGGCTCAGCCGCGCGGGCCGGCAGGCTTGCCGCCAGGAGGCACGCCGCCGCCGCGATCCGCATGACCCGAGCCATCATGGCCCCGGTTTACCGCACGGCCGCCGCGCTTAATAGGTCGCCCAGAGGCCCGGCCCCGCGACCTCCAGCGAGTGCCCGTCGGGATCGCGGAAATACAGGCTGAGGCCGCCGAAGCTCTGCGTGACCCGGCTCTCGACCGCGATGCCGAGCGCCGCCAAGTGCCGCTCCCAGGCGTCGAGTTCCGCCAGCGGCACGGCGAAGCACAGATGCAGCGTGCCCCGGCCGTCATGCGGCGGGATGGTGCCGCCGGGCACAGGGCTGGGGTCCACCGACCCGCCGCGGCGGAACAGCAGCAGCACGCTGCCGCCCGGCACCGCGAGGCCGGCCATGCGCTCCTCCTCCAGCAGCGTCTCGAAGCCGAACACCTGCTCGTAGAAGGCGCGGGACCGGGCGAGGTCCGCCACGTAAAGCGACGACTCAAGCTGCCGGCTGACGCGCGGCACGGCTTATCGCCGCATGGCGCGGACCGTTCCCGCGACGCCCGCCGCCCCCGCGGCACCCGCCGCGCGCGCGGACGGGCCGGCCAGCATCGCCAGGCCGATCAGGCCCAAACCGACCGCAAGCCCTACGGCGCCACGGTTCTTGTTGGCCCACATCTGCATGCTGCTGCTCAGGCTTTCGCCGTCGAACGGTCCATGGGTTGAGGAGGGCTTCTGGCCGGGGCCGTTCAGGTTCGGGTCGCGCACCGCCACCGCGCCGCCCTCGTCCGACTGCTGCGACGTGACCCCGAACTTGCCGGCGAGGAAGTCCAGCAGGCCGGGCGTCAGCTTGTTGGCGACCGCGAAGCCAACCGTCGCGCCGCCCACCTTCACCTCCCGCCGCCGGGTCGTGGCCGCAAGGTAGATGGCGTCGGCCACCACTTCCGGCTGATACACCGGCGGCGGCGGACGCACCGGCTTCGGCATGTGGGACATGGCGTGGTTGTAGAACGGGGTGTTCACCGCGGGCGGGTGCACCATGGTGACGTGCACGGCGCTGTCGTCGTTCGCAAGCTCCGCCCGGATCGCCTCCGTGAAGCCGCGCAGCGCGTACTTGCTGCCGGAATACGGCGCTTGCAGCGGCACGCCGCGGTAGCTGATGGCCGACAGGATCTGCACCACCGTGCCCCGGTTGCGCGGCAGCATGCGCCGCAGGGCGACGCGGGTGCCGTTCACCGTGCCGAGGTAGTTCACGTCGGTCAGCCGGCGGAACTCGTCCTCCGGGATGTCCATGAACTTGGCGAAGATGCCCACGCCGGCGTTGTTGATCCACACGTCGATGGGACCCAGCTCGCCCTCGATGCGCGCCGCCGCCGCTTCCAGCGCCGCGCTGTCGGACACGTCGGCCACGGCGGCCGACGCCGTGCCGCCGGCGGCCATCACGTCCTTGCGGGCGGCCTCCAGGTTGTCGGCGCTGCGGGCGATCAGGCCGACGCGCCAGCCATGCTTGCCGAACAGCGCCGCGGCGCTGCGGCCGATGCCGGAGGACGCGCCGGTGATGACGACGACGCCGGAGCGGGTGGACGAAGGCAGGGTGGTGACGGACATGCGGTCCTCTGAATTGACGGGTCCCGGCCCAACGCAGCCGCGGCGCAAGGTTTCCTGGCCAGATGACCGAGAACTGGCACCTGGCATGGCCATGCCCCACGCCAACCCCTATGGTGGCCGCACATCATCGGGAGGACCGTCATGCCCACAGCACTCATCATCGGCGCGTCGCGCGGGCTGGGACTTGGCCTGGTGCGCGAACTCGCCGGGCGCGGCTGGACCGTGACCGGCACCGTGCGCGCCGGGGCGGACCGCGCGGCGGTGGAAGCGGCCGGGGGCACGGCGGCGCTCGCCGACGTCACCGACCCGGCCTCGGTCGCGGCCCTGCCGGACGCGCCGCTCGACCTGCTGTTCGTCAACGCCGGCGTGTCCGGCCCGAAGCACGGGGACGCGGCCCAGGCGACGGCGGAGGAGATGGGCGCGCTGTTCACCACCAACGCCCTTGCCCCGGTCGCCGCCGCCCGCGCCCTGCTCGGCCGGGTGCAGGAGGGCGGCGTGCTGGCGTTCATGACCTCGCGCATGGGCAGCGTCGCCGACAACAGCAGCGGCGACATGGAGCTGTACCGCGCCAGCAAGGCGGCGCTGAACTCGCTGACCCGCAGCTTTGCGGCCAAGCTCGACCGCCCGCTCGCCGTGCTGTCGCTGCATCCCGGCTGGGTGCGCACGGACATGGGCGGGGGCAACGCGCCGCTGGATGTCGAGACCAGCGCCCGGGGGTTGGTCGATACGATCCTGGCGCATCGCGGGGAGCCGGGGTCGGCGTTCTACGACTACAGCGGCACGGCGCTGCCCTGGTAGCGGGCGGGCCGGGGCTTGTTCATGCGCCGCCTCTTGTCATGGGGGCGGCGTCGAGGCGCTGAACTCGAGATCGTAGGTGATCGTGATGGTCCAAAGGCGGATCACCTGCTTGTCCACGTCGGACACGTGCCGGGCCGCGATCCTGACGTGCGTCGGGTCTGTCCACCGCACCTCGGGGTCGTCGCCGTCGTAGCGGAGGATCAGGCTGTAGCTCCTGTCCGGTTGATCCGCCCGGTGCAGGTAGATGTAGGTTACAGAGTCTTTGGCCAGCGTGTCGCAGTCCGTCCAGTGGCCCGTGACCACCCATCCATCCCCGTTCGGGACAGACGGGAGATCTGTTTTCAAGCACCAGAAGTTCGCTCCACCCTGCGAATCCCATCCGTCGCCAAAAGCGAAGAAGTAGGAGACAAACCAGATCAGGAAGGCGAGCAAGGCGGCGCCCACGGCGGCACAGCCCAGCTTCCGCCGCGACGGCGCGGCCATTCTCGCCAAGAACTTCGCTAGACCCGCTCCACCCCGCACCACCCGGCGATCAGCAGCGCCAGCACTCGGGTCACGTCGTGCATGGCGTCCAGGCCCACGCTCTCGTCGATGCCGTGGATGTTGTCGGCGTCCGGGCCGTAGCACGCCGCCTGCGTGCCGCCATGCAGCGCGTAGTGCCGCGCGTCGGTCAGCCCGGTCGCGCTGTAGGGGCGCAGCGCCGTGCCCGTCACCTCCCGGTGCAGCGCCGACACGCCGAGCGAAATCGGCTGTTCCGGCGGGAACACGCAGCCGTCGGCCAGGAAGCCCTTGAACTCCACCGCGAGCCGGGCGCCGCGCAGCCTTGGGTCGGCGGCGGCGTCCTCGACCAGGCGCTCGATCTCCGCCCGCACGTCGCGGCAACTGTGGCCCGGCATGACGCCCACCCGCACGCCGAGCCGGGCGCGCGTCGCGACGCTGCTGTTCCATTCGCCGCCGGCAAGCGTGCCGAAATTGACGTTGACCGGGTGGTTGTCGCCGGCAAAGGCCGGGTGCCGATGCTCGGCCCGGTTCATCGCGTCCTCGTAGGCGCGGAAGCGTTCCATCAGCACGTACGCGGCCTCGATGGCGTTCACCCCGGCATGCATCTCCCGCACATGGGCGGGGCGCCCGGTGACCGTGACCCACGCCCAGACCACGCCGACCTCCGCCACGTACAGCGCGGGGAAGCCCGGGCCGGGTTCGGGGATCAGGCAGGCGTCCGGGCGCGGCAGGGCGTGCATCACCGCGAGCGCGCCGTTGCCGGTGCACTCCTCCTCGATCACGGCGGCCAGTTGCAGCTCCGCTGCCGGCTGCAGCCCGGCCCGGCGCAGCGCCTCGCAGGCCATGACGATTGAGACGAGGCCCGCCTTCATGTCCCCGGCGCCCCGGCCGTACATGCGCCCGCCGCGGACGCTCGGCTCGAACGGCGGCGTGGTCCACAGGTCGGCCGCGCCCTCCGGCACCACGTCGACGTGGCCTTGCAGCATCAGGCTGCGCCCCCGCACCTCCCGCGGCCGGTGCACCGCCGCCACGTTGTCCCGCCCGGCATAGGGGATCAGCGGCGGCGAGAAGCCCGGCGCCCCGGCCAGCGCCGCCGCATCGACCGGCACCCGCCGCGGCAGGAGGCCCAGCCCGGCGAACGCCTCCGCCATCGCGTCGAGGCAGCCGGCCTCCTCGCCCAACAGGCTACGGTGCCGCACCAGTTGCGCCAGCAGCGCCACCCCGTCGCCGGCCAGGTCCTCCACCGCTTGGAGGATGGCGCGGCGGGCGCCGGGGTCGATGGGGAGCAGGCCGGCCTCGGGCATGGATGGGTCCCCGTGTGGATATGCAGCCCAGTGTAGTCCGCCCCTGCCCGTCCGTGCTAGACAGCCCCATGCTCCGCCCCGTGCCGCAGCCCGACCATACGCCGCCGCGGGTCCGCCTGCTGTCGGAAGGCATGGTCAACCGCATCGCCGCAGGCGAGGTGATCGAGCGCCCGGCCGCCGCGGTCAAGGAGCTGGTGGAGAACGCGCTGGACGCCGGCGCCGCCCGCATCGCCGTGACGCTCGCCGGCGGCGGCATCGAACGGATCGAAGTCGAGGACGACGGCTGCGGCATGGATGCGGCCGACCTCGCCTTGGCGGTGCGGCGGCATTGCACCTCCAAGCTCGCCCCGGACGGCGCGGACCGCGATGCGCTGGTGCGGATCGCGACGCTCGGCTTCCGCGGGGAGGCGCTGCCGAGCATCGGCGCGGCCGGACGCCTGCACATCACCTCCCGCCCGCCCGGGGCGCCGCACGCGCACGCGATCCGGGTGGAGGGCGGGCGGGTCGCCGGACCCGAGCCGGCGGCAGGCCCGCCGGGCACCCGCGCCGTGGTGGCCGACCTGTTCTACGCGACGCCCGCCCGGCGCAAGTTCCTGAAAAACCCGCGCACGGAGGCCGAGCACGCCGAGCACGCCGTCCGCCGTCTGGCGCTCGCCGCCCCGCACGTCGCGTTCCGTTGCGTCACGGAGGGCCGGGTCGCCTTCGACTTGCCGGCGCAGGACCGCGCCGCCCGGGTGGCGGCGCTGCTGGGGGCCGAAGCCGCCGCGGCGCTGCTGCCGCTCGACGAGGACCGGGGCGATCTCAACCTCAGCGGCTTCGCCTGCCTGCCCACGGTCACGCGGGCCACCGTGGCGGCGCAGAGCCTCGTGGTGAACGGCCGCCCGGTGACGGACCCGGTGCTGCGGACGGCGTTGCGCGTGGCGTATCGCGAGGTGATCGCCGCCGGGCGGCATCCGGTGGCGGCGCTGTTTCTCCAACTGCCGGCGGAGATGCTGGACGTGAACGTGCACCCGGCCAAGACCGAGCTGCGCTTCCAGGACCCGGCGGGCGTGCGGTCGCTGGTGATCGGCGCCGTGTCCCGCGCGCTTTCCGCCGGCGCGGGTATGGCGGCGCCCCGGGTGCAGTTCGCCGTCCGGCCGCCGATGCGGCTCGTGCCGTCTCAAACTATCCAGGGGCACCGCCCGGGACCGCGCTACACGGGCTTTGCCGAGGCGCAGCTTCCGCTGGCCGCACCCCCCGCCGCCCGCGCGTCTTTGCCCGCTTCGCCCGCGGACTACCCGTTGGGCGCCGCGGTGGCGCAGGTGCTGGACACCTACATCCTGGCGGTCGCCGGCGACGGCAGCCTGGTGCTGGTGGACCAGCACGCCGCGCATGAACGGCTGACGCATGAGGCCCTGCGCGCGCAGCATGGCGCCGGGGGCGTGCACACCCAGGCGCTGCTGCTGCCCGCCGTGGTGGATCTGGCGGAGGCCGACGCGGCGCGGCTGCTGGCCCATGCCGATGCGCTGCGCCCGCTCGGCCTGGAAATCGAGGGCTTCGGACCCGGCGCAGTGCTGGTGCGCGCGCTGCCGGCGGCGCTCGGCGGCCCCGACCCGGCGCCGCTGCTGCGCGACCTCGCCGACGAGTTGGCGGAGTGCGGCGAGGCCACGGCGCTGCTGGCCCGGCTCGACGCCGTGCTGGCCCGCCTCGCCTGCCACGGCAGCATCCGCGCCGGGCGCCGCATGCAGGGGGCCGAGATGGACGCGCTGCTGCGCCAGATGGAGGCGACGCCGCGCGCTGCCACCTGCCCTCACGGCCGCCCGACCTTCCTGAAGCTCAGCCGGACGGAGATCGAAAAGCTGTTCGGGCGGCGTTGAGGCGGCTCAACGGCGGCTGGTGTCCCCCCGGCTGATGTCCCACGGCGCGCGCGACGCCTCCATCAGCGCGTCGCCGCGGCCGATGCCGATGTCGGACAGCAGGCGGTCGTCCATCTCGGCCAGCATCCGCCGGGTGCGGTGGGCGCGGCGCATCTCCATGAGCGTGGCCCAGGCTTGCCGCAGCACCGCGCGGCTAGAGCGTCGGGAAACAAAATGAACCTGGGTCATCGTGCCGCGGGCGGCCATGGCATCCTCCATTCGTGTCGGACCAGGATGGTCAGACAGGAGAATGGGACGGCGCCCGGCATCATGGAAACGAATTGCTATGATGCGGCTTATTAGCGATACTGATGGCTATGACCCTCCCCACCGGCCTCGACCCCGACCTGCTGCGCGCCTTCGCCTACATCGCGGAGGAGGGCAGCTTCACCCGCGCGGCGCAGCGGGTGGGGCGCACGCAGTCGGCGGTGTCCATGCAGGTACAGCGGCTGGAAACCCTGCTGGGCCAGCGCCTGCTGTCCCGCGGCAAGGGGGGCGCCGTGCAGGTGACGCCGCACGGCCAGTTCCTGCTGCAGCGGGCGCGGGAGCTGCTGGCGCTGAACGACGAGATCTGGACCAGCTTCCGCGCGCCCACCGTGCAAGGAACGGTGCGGCTCGGCACGCCGGACGACTACGCGCTGCGCTACCTGCCGCAAATCCTGAAGCGCTTCGCCGACAGCTACCCGGCCGTGCAGGTCGATGTGCTGTGCCTGCCGTCGCGGGACCTCCTGGAACGCCTGCACGCGGGCGAGCTGGACCTCACGCTGTGTTCAGAAGGAACTCCGGGCATAACCGGGGCAGCCGTGCCGCTATGGCGCGGGCCGCTGACCTGGATCACCTCCATGAACCATGCGCCGCATCGGCTGGACCCGCTGCCGGTGGCGCTGGCCGCGGACCATTGCACCTGGGCGGCGGCGGCGCTGCGCGCGCTGGACGCAGTGGGGCGGCGCTACCGGATCGCCTATCGGTCGGCGACGCAGCTCGGCACGCATGCTCCGGTGCTGGCCGGGCTGGCCGTCACCGTCTCGACCGTGTCCTGGCTGCCGGACGGCCTGCGCCCGCTGCGGCCCGAGGAAGGGATGCCCGCCTTGCCCGAGTTCGGCATCCTGCTGCTGCGCCACCCCGACGCGCGCCAGCCGGTCACGGACGCGCTCGCCTCCTACATCACCGAGACGTTCCAGACGGAAACGCTGCGCGACCGGGCCGCGGCCTGAGGATTACAGGTGGGCCAGCACGCTCTCCGCCGTGCTGACGTCGAAGCCGCCGGGCGACTCGACGCCCAGATGCGTCACCCGGCCGTTCTCGACCACCATCGCGTAACGCTGGCTGCGGACGCCGAGGCCGCGGGCCGTCAGGTCCAGCTCCAGCCCCAGCGCCTTCGTGAACGCGCCGGACCCGTCGGCCAGCATGGCGATGCGACCGTCCACGCCCTGGTCCTTCGCCCAGGCCTGCATGACGAAGGGGTCGTTCACCGCGACGCAGGCCACGCGGTCCACGCCCTTCGCCCGCAGCGTGTCCAGGTTCTCCAAGTAGCCCGGCATATGCCTCATGCTGCAGGTAGGGGTGAAGGCGCCCGGCACCGCGAACAGCACGGCACGGCCGGTTCCGAACACCTCTTCCGTCGAGGCCTCCTTCGGCCCGTCCGGCGTGGCGGCGGTCAGCTTCATCGGGGGGATGGCGTCGCCGATTTTAATCATTTCGCAATCCTTAGTGATGCAAGATGCGGGAGTCGTAGCCGTCCGGCGCTTCCGAGTCACGTTCCCCTGATACGGGCGGATTCGGCGGGGCGGCGGGCCAGGCGGCGGCAACGTCCGCCGCCGCCATGCGATCTTGCTCCGACGCCATCACAGGCCAACTTCATGCCCATGACCGACCCTGACCCCGACTTTGGCGCCGCCCCCGATGCGACTTTCCTGACCGGGCAACTGCTGATCGCGATGCCGGCGATGGACGACCCGAACTTTGCCCACAGCGTGATCCTGCTGTGCGCCCACACCGGCGAGGGCGCCATGGGCATCGTGCTGAACCAGCCGCTGGCCAAGCCGAGCTTCGACGCGCTGCTGTCCCAGCTCGACGTGGAGCCGGTGCCGCCGGCCCGGCAGATCCAGCTTTGCCAGGGCGGCCCGGTGGACCATGGCCGCGGCTTCGTGCTGCACACGTCGGATTGGACCTCGGACAGCAGCCTGCGGGTCGATGACCGCCTGGCATTGACCGCGAGCCTCGACGTGCTGCAGGAGATCGCGCAGGGCGGCGGCCCCAAGGAGGGGCTGCTGGCGCTGGGCTACAGCAGTTGGGGGCCGGGCGAACTCGACCGGCAGATGCAGGAGAACGTGTGGCTGTCCGCGCCGGCCAAGCTGGAGCTGCTGTTCGACCCGGACCATGAAAGCAAGTGGCGCCGGGCGATGGCAATCCTGCGGGTGGACCCGGTGCTGCTGTCCAGCGTGGCGGGGCGGGCTTAACCTCAATACCGTTCATTTAGATGGTTAGCCACCCTATATCACTGGTCGGGTTTTCTGGGATTGGGATCGACAGCGATGGCGGGTGTTCCTGCCGGCCTCCCGGCCGG
>JAABUX010003681.1_pt1 | contig 20099 bp, 20 predicted proteins | sample 5561851 | NCBI WGS metagenome assembly JAABUX01 (sample SAMN10711883, study PRJNA513361) | rock metagenome | isolation source: Antarctica rocks | place: Antarctica: Victoria Land, Richard Nunatak red sandstone | collected 2016-01-03 | reverse complement strand
TCCAGGTCCGCTGTGCGGTCTACAATGGTGCGTTCGGCTCCGGCTTCGGCCAGCTGGCCGAGCCCGCTCCCTGTTCAGGCTTGCCATGGGCGGAGGCGGCGTAACCCCCCATTCTCTGGACAGTCCCATACATAAACCCCAGACCAGCTACCGTGAAAGCGACGGGCAGCCATCCGGGCGGGTTCACCAGATAACCAATCACGCTCGCGACCCACGTTGGCGATTCTGCATTGACGTGTGCAATAATAGGATCAACGTAACCAGCTATGTCCAGAAGGTATCTACCGACGCCGTAAACGATCCAAAACGCCCCGAGGCATAGGCGCCAATGCTTGCGAACTTGCATGGCACGGAATGTGCCGTTGTAGACGCATAAGCGCTAGCCATGAACTCTATCGTGGTGGCGGCTGCTACATAATACCGTGCTGATTCATAACATACCTGCCCCACCAGGATCAGGCTACCCGAGCGCCCCTGCACCAACGCCATCCGGCGCACCCAGGCCCTGGCCAAGGGCAGCTCGAAGAACTGCACGAGCAGCATCGCGCAACCGAGGAAGATCTGATCGGCATCTTCGGCGAGGTGCTTGAAACAGAGCAGGCGCAGGACACGGATGCCGCGTTCGGCCGCCAAGTCAGGGATCTCCTCTTCAAGCAGGGCGGCGTCGCCTTGCTGGCGCAGCAGTGCGAGACCGTGTCCGCCTGGCATCGCGGCAATGACCTTCCGCTGCTGTGGCCCATCCACGCCAAGCACCGCGTCCTGCTGTTCCGGCTGCTCGACCTCATGGACGTGCAGTCGGCGACCCCAGGATCGCAGCCTGCTGGACGCGCTGGCCGTCGTGAGCAGCCTTCGCCACGCCCGCCGCGATGAGGTGGGGCCGCCATCCGGCTCCGATACCAAGCTCGCCCAAGCCGTCCAGCGCTACCTGTTCACCGTGTTCGGTTACGGCTGCAATCTCGGCCCTGGCCAGACCGCCCGGCATGCGCCAGAGGTGGCAACAGCGCAGGCGCTGCGCCGGATCAATGCTCAGCACGTCACCGGGGCCAAGCTGGAGGCGGCGATGGTGGACGTCGTCGACCACTATGCCCGCCCATGCAGGACGATAATCCTCGCCTTGCGCTCGCATGACTCTGTGCCGCCACCCGGTTACACGGTCCCGACGGGCGTAAGCGGGGACCCCACGGCGCCAGGCAGTCGCAGGGGCGGTGCGGTCAGCAGGAAACGCGTGCGGCCATGCGCTTTCAGCCAGGCGTTCAGCTCACCTAAGTGCCACAACTCACCGAGATGCAGGCCCAGCTTGAACAGGCATAGCTCGTGGAGCGGCTCATAGGCTGATCCGCAAACCGCTTGCCGGGGCGGCACCGCTTCCACCGCGAAGTTATCCGCCGCCAGGGCGGCGATGCCGCTCTCGTCGATCCAGCGCAGCAGCCGCGCATCCGAACCGTCCAGATGGCAGAACGCGTCTTCCAACGTCGCGCGATCCGGGTGACGCCGCATGGCCAGGATGGCGGATGCCTGGCCGGTATGCAGGCACACCATGTCACCGGTTTCCACCACGGCACGATCCGCCTCGCAGGCGCGCATCAGGTCGTCGTAGCCGACGGCGCGACGCGCCGGGCCGAAAGCGCCGAGCAGGTCGATCATCACCGCCCTGCCCTGCACGCCCGCCTGTGCCATGTTCTCGATGCCAAGCGCCCGCGCCGCTGGCGGGTCGCTGCCCACGTCCGTGTGACCCCGGTAGCCATTGTAGTAGCGGATTTCTGCCGTGCCGTCGCCATCAGCGTCGAACGTCGAGCCCACATGGGCGAGCGCATCCCAGTGCGTGGAATAGTGCGTGTAGAGTTCCACCCGATCGTCGCAGTACACGTCGGTGTGCTGCGGCTGCGATTGCAAATTATACTTGGTGCGGCCGTGCCGGACGACCGGTCGCAAGTCCGGGGGCTGCCGCTGCAGGTCGTGGTAGTTTCCGCCTGGGTAGTCGAGCGGCAGGCTAAGGCAGAAGACCAGGCCCTCCCGCACCTCCGCGATCCCTTGCAGGACCTTTTCGCGACTCACCAGGTTAAGTCGGCCGCGCTGGTCGTCCGGCCCGAACTCCCCCCAATTGGACCCATCGGGCCGCCGCTCCCACCGCAGACCATCCATTTTTTCCCCTTGCCGGATCACCGGCGTGTCGCTAACTCGTAAACCTGTCCGGTTTACGTAGCACGTGATCTGTCCGCTCCGTTCTTGCTTCGTTGCCGGGGCATTCCCCGGCAACGAAGCAAACCTTTCCCGCATGGGAGCGTGTCATGCGGCGTCTCTGAGAGGCTCGGTGACGATCAGCGTGCCCGTCCGGTCGTACGTCGCCAGCCGGTGCGGCCCCAGGAACACCGCGATCGAACCATCCGGATACTCGTGCACCCGCACCGTCGCGCGTACGAAGTGTGGCCGTAGGCGGCTGGGCGGCAGTTGCAGGCGCAGCCGCCGCCAGCTCACCGTGTTGTCGTTGCCCACCACGCGCTCCTCCTGGATGCACAGGATCTCCTCCCAGGCCTTCGCCCTGTCGACCACGAACGCGGACCCCTCCTGTTCCGACGAGATCGCGAACCGCGCATTGTGCTCGGGGATATAGGTCTGCATCAGCCACGCGTTCGCGGCCTCCACCGTCTCGATCCCTGCCAGCTTCAGCTCCTTCGGCAGCCGGTCCTGCAACGTCGAGAACGCGCGCTCCGACCGCCCTCGGGCCTGCGGCGAGTAAGCCGCGATGTGCTCGATCCCCAGCTGCTGCAGAGCCCGGCCCACCTGCGTCAGCGACGTCCGAGACGGTCCCTTTCCCGCCTCAGGCGTCACAACGTAATGGCTGCCGCGGTCCGTATACAGCGAGCAGAACAATCCGTGCCGGGCGCCCCCGGGCAGCCACGCATGGGTCGAGGCATCCTGGTGGAGCAGCATGCCCACCATCGGGCGACGTGGGCGCTTCTTGCGGTGCGCCGAGCGCTTGGAGGCGCGCGTGACCAGCCCGGCCCGCTGTAAATGCAGCTTGGTCACCGTGTAGCCCAGCACGTAGTTGTGCCGTCGCGTCAGCTGCTCGTGGAAATGCTTCACCGTAAAGCCGCGATACAGCTCCCGATACAGCCCCAGCATTCGCTCGATCTCCTCCGCAGGCGCACGCCGAAGCGAAGGCCGCAGCCGCCCGTCCGAAAAACCGACCATGCCATGCTCGCGGTGACGGTCCCGCCAGCGACGAAACGTCCGCTCGCTGATGCCAAGCAACTCTGCCGCCTCCATCTGGCTCAACTCCGACCGCTCCGATCGCCCGAGAACATCCTCGAACCGCATCCGACGTATCCCCTCGTGAATGCGTGCCCCGTTCATCAGCGCCCCCTTCAACGGACGCACTCAGAACCGGACACTTAACAAGCTACAAACTCCGGACAGTTCGCGAGCTTGCCACATGCCGGATCACCGGCGTTGACACCGCAAATAGCCCAGCCTTACGCTCACGACTTCAAACAGAGTTTGATATAGAAAACAATCTGCCGCTTCACCCGCCGGCTCGCAAAGCCCGGCCCTGCCGCAAGGAGCTGACATGTCCGGCCTCGCCCGCATTGTCCTGTTCGCCCTCGCCGCCCTGCTTCTAGCGCCAGTTGCACCGCAGGCGCGCACGCTGGATGAGATCCTGCGGTCGCAGAAGCTGATCGTGGGTGTAAACCCCTCCGTGCCCCCCACCGCTATGTTCAACGACAAAAACGAACTGGACGGATTCGACGTGCAGTTCTCGCGCAAGATCGCGGCGATGCTGGGCGTCTCGGTGGAGTTCGTCCAGGTCAGCGCCAATGACCGCATCCCCTTCGTCGCCAGCGGCAAGGTCGACTACGTGATGGGCGCGATGACGCGCACCTCCGCCCGGGCCAAGGTCATCGACCTCACGCTGCCCGTCACAACGGAAGCGAACGCGGTGCTGACCACCGAAGGCAAGCCCTTCCAGCGCTGGCAGGACCTGAACGACCCAAAATACACCGTGGCCGAAGTGCGCGGCACCACCTCCGCGGACTTCGCCAGGACCAACCTGCCAAAGGCGAAACTGCTGCTGCTGGACGACCATCCCAGCCTGGTCACGGCCCTCGCGCAGGGCCGCGCCGACGCCTCGATCAACGTGGTCGAGCTGGAGATCAAGTACATGGCGCTCCACCCCGACGTGAAGTGGAAGACGCTGACCACGCCCGTGCGGCTCTACTACAACTGCCTCGGCGTGGCGAAGGGCAACGACACGCTCCGCCGCTGGCTGAACGTCGCTATCTTCGAGCTGCAGAGCGACGGCACGGTCGACGCGCTGTGGAAGGAGTGGTTCAAGACGGACAACATCTTCGCGGTCAAGCCGAACCCGTATTTCTGAGCCGGGCCGCTCGCTCCGCATGGGCTACACGCTGCAGTTCGGGCAGGTCACGCACTACATTCCCTATCTGCTCTGCGGCGCCTGGATCAGTCTGCAGATCGCCTTCCTGTGCTTCTGGGGCGGCATGGCGATCGGCATGGCGAACGCTGTGGCGCTGGCCTTCGGCAACCGCCTCGCGGCAGGCATGGCCCGGGCCTACGTCACCTTCTTCACCAACACGCCCGGACTGGTGCAGATCTACTTCATCTACTACGCGCTCCCGGACCTGCACATCGTCCTCAGCTCGTACCAGGCCGTCACCCTCGGCATCACGCTTAACGCCGGCGGCTATCTCGCGCTGATCCTGCGGGCCGGCTTCCTCTCCGTCCACCCGAACGAGATCGACGCGGCCGTGACCCTCGGCATGTCGCGCCTGCTGCTGCTGCGCTACGTGATCGTCCCCCACATGGTCCGGGTCCTGTACCCGGCGATCAGCAACAAATTCATCCTGATGGTGCTCGGCACCGCCGTCGCCGGCATCTTCGGCGTTGAGGACTTGATGGGCCGCACCATCAACGCCAGCGCCGAGTCGTTCCGCTCGGTCGAGCTGCTGAGCATCACGGCGGTGGTCTACGTCGCCATGACGGTCTGCGCCACGCTCGTGCTGTCCGCCGTCGGCATGGCGCTGCTGCGCCGCCGCGTCCGGTTCGCCGGCTGATGCTCGCCTGGGGGCACGAATTGCCGCGCTTCCTGACGTGGTACAACGCCGCCTTCCTGCTGACCGCATTACTCAACACCCTGCTGCTCTCGGTCGTGGGCTGCGCATTAGGCGGGCTGAGCGGCCTGCTGCTGACCCTGATCCGTACCGCGCGCGCCCGCTCGATGGCGGTGCCCCGCGCCTGCGCCTGGGCCTTCACCGAGTTCTTCCGCCGCCTGCCGCCGCTCGTGGTGCTGATGCTCGGCTTCTTCATCGCCGGGATGGGCGGCGTGGACGTATCGCTGTTCCAGGTCGCGCTGATCGGCCTTTCCGTGGTCGCCACCGCCTCGCTCGCCGAGATCGTGCGCGGCGGCGTCGCCTCGGTGCACCAGACCCAGTGGGATTCGGCGGCCGCGCTGAACTTCGGCTATCTCCGCTGCTTCTTCACCGTGATCCTGCCCCAGGCTTGGCCGGTCATCCTCCCCCCGGCGCTGAGCTTCATGCTGCTGTTCATCAAGGACACCGCCTTCGCCTCCCAGCTCGGCACGCTGGAGCTGACCTATGCCGGCAAGGTGCTGACCACCAAGGGCTTCTCTGCCGGCTTATCCTATGGCTCCGTGTTGCTGCTGTATTTCTTGCTGTCCTACACCTTCGCCCGCCTCGGCCTCTGGCTGGAGAAGCGCATTGCCCTTCCTGCGAATCACTGACCTGCACGCCGCCTATGGCGCAACCCCCGTGCTGCGCGGCGTGTCGCTGGAGGTCGGCCGCGGCGAGGTGCTGAGCCTGATCGGCCCGTCCGGCTCCGGCAAGAGCACCTTGCTCCGGGTGCTGATCGGCCTGCTGCCGCCGCGGTCCGGCACGGTCAGCCTGCACGGGCAGCCGATCGACTACGCCACACCCCGGGCGCTGCGCGCGCTGCGCGACCGCTGCGCCATCGTCTTCCAGCAATTCAACCTGTTCCAGAACATGACGGTCTTGGGCAACGTCATGATCGCTCCCACGAAGATCAAGAAGCGGCCGCGGCGGGAGGTGGAGGCCGAGGCGCGCGCCCTGCTGGGCAAGGTCGGCCTCGCCGCCAAGCTCGATGCCTACCCATCGGAGCTGTCGGGCGGCCAACAGCAGCGCGTCGCGATCGCCCGTGCCCTGGCGCTGAGGCCGGAGATCCTGCTGCTCGACGAGGTCACGTCCGCGCTCGACCCGGAGCTGGTGCAGGAGGTGCTGGACATCATCCGCCTGCTGGCCGCCGAACAGATGACGATGATCGCCGTCTCGCACGAGATGGGCTTCGTGCGCGAGATCGCGACCCAGGTGGCCCTGATGAGTGACGGCGCGGTCGTGGAGGTGGGCACGCCCGCCGAGATATTCGATGCCCCGCGTACCGCCCGAACCCGCGAGTTCGTCTCGAAGATTATTCGGGCGCGCTGATGGACAAGAACCACGCCGCCTATTCCGTCCCCGGACTGCAACGCGGCCTGCGGGTGCTGGAGATGATCGCCGCCGCACGGCGTCCGATGACGGCAACCGAAGTCGCGGGCAAACTGGAGCTGACCCGCTCCTCCGCCTTCCGGCTGCTTTACACGCTGCGGGACATGGGATTCCTCGAGGTGGTCTCGCACTCGAAGGCCTTCAGCCTGGGTGCGCGCGTGCTGAACATCGGCTTCGCGTATCTCGCCTCGATGGACATTATCGAAATCGCCCGGCCGGAACTGGAGCGGCTGCGCGATCGCACCGACGTGACCGCGCACCTGGCGATTCGTGACGGTCAGGAGTTGCTGTATCTAGCCTGCGTGCAGACCCGGTCCGGCTTCCTCAGCACCCTTAACGTCGGCGCGCGCTTGCCGGCCTACGCGGTGCCGATGGGATGGCTGCTCCTGCGCGACCTCCCGGAGACCGAGATCGCCACCCTGCTGGACGGCCTCGAGTTTGACGCCCTCACCCGCCACACCCCGCGCAGCCTCCGCGCCCTGATGGCCCGCATCGCAGAGAGCGCAGCCGCCGGCCACGTGGTCAGCCGCGGCATGGTCGAGCCGGGCGGCATCTCCGTCAGCGCGCCCGTCCTGGACAGCAACGGTCGCGTGATCGCCGCCATCGACATCGCGGGCCCCGATTCCGGCTTCGAACCGGCAGCGCTGGCCACCCGCTATCTGTCCGAGGTGACCGACACCGCCGCCCGGCTCTCAGCCCGGCTGGGCTACCGGACGAAGCCGGTTGACTCGGACAAGGTCCATCCGTAGCGTTTCATTGCTGAACTTAGAGTTTCTATACAAAACATCCTAGGAGGCTCGTTCCATGAAGGATGCACTCTTGCGCGGCGTCGTCCCGGCGCTCACCACTCCGTTCAACGCGGACCTCTCGCTGGACCCGGATAGCTTTGCCACCCTCGCGGACGCCGTCATCGAGGACGGCGTGGATGCGCTGCTGGTCAATGGCTGCACCGGCGAGAGCTGGGCTCTTTCCGCGGACGAGCGCGCCACCCTGTTCCGCACCGCCGCCCAGACGGCAAAAGGCCGCGTCCGGGTGATCGCCGGCTGCAGCGCGATTTCCGCCGCCGAGACGATCGGCAAGATTCGCCAGGCCGAGGCCGCCGGCTGCGACTTCGCGATGGTCTCGCCGCCCTGGTACGTCATGCCGGGTCCGGCCGAGATCATGGACCACTACCGCGCCGTGCTGGACGCGACGGAAATCCCCGTCATCCTCTACAACATACCCCGCCGCACCGGCGTTCAGCTCACCCCGGACATGGCGGACGAGCTGGCCGATCACCCGAAAGTCGTCGCCATCAAGGAGAGCTCGAAGGACTGGGGCATCCTCTCCGCCATTATCCGCCGCTGCCGCGACCGCATCAGCGTGTTCGCCGGTTATGCCAGCTTCTTCGGCCTGGCCGCGATCACCGAAGGCGCGGTGGGCTACATGGACTCCGGCACGCCCGTATTCGGCGCCCGCTCCCCCCAATTTTACCGTGCCTGCGTCTCCGGCGACCTCGCGACCGCCCGGCGCATCCAGATCGAGATGGCCAGCATGCTCGACTCCTTCTTCAAGCTGGGCACCTTCCCCGCCAGCGTGAAAGCCTCGCTCGACCTGATCGGCCGGCCCGGCGGCCCCACCCGCGCGCCCATCAAGCCGCTGAACGCCGAGCAGCGCGAGACGCTGCGCCAAGCCATGGTCGCCGCAAACTTCATCCAGGATTCGCGCGCCGCCGCGGAGTAGCCCATCATGGACATGTCCACCGAGCCCGTGCGCACCGGCAACGACTTCTACGGGGCGCTCGCCGCCCGCAAGCCGGAGATCGTTGCCGAATACCGCCGCCTGACCCCGCGCTCCGCGGCCCTGACCGAACGCGCCGCGCACGTCTTCCCCGGCGGCTACACCCGCGACGCCCTCCTGCGCGCGCCCTACGCGCCCTTCGTCGTCGAGGGCGCCGGCTCCACCCTCACCGATGCCGACGGCCGCCGGCTAACCGATCTGTGGTTCAACGCCACCTCCCTGCCGCTCGGCCACGCCCACCCCGGCATCGTCCAGGCGATCCAGCAGCAAGCGGCCAAAGGCACCGCCTACTTCGCCCCCACCGAGCATGAGCTGGCGCTTGCCGAGCTGCTCGCCGCCCGTGTCCCGTCCTTCGAGCGCATCCGCTTCGCCAATTCCGGCAGCGAGGCGGTGATGATGGCGATCCGCTTCGCCCGAGCGCAGCGGGGCTGTCCGCTGATCGTCAAGTTCGAGGGCAGCTATCACGGCTCGTACGACGACGTGAGCTGGTCCGTCAGCCCGCCGCTCGACCGGGTCGGCGCGCCCGGCGCCCCCAGTGCCGTCGCCGAGACCGGCGGGCTGGCCGGGACGGAGGGACGCGTGGCCGTGTTGCCGTTCAACGACGCGGCCACGCTGCGGGCCTACGTGCAGGCTAATCACCGGCAGATCGCCGGGCTTCTGGTGGAGCCGCTGGCCAACCGCATCGGAATGGTCATGCCGGACCCCGCCTTCCTGGCAGAGGCACGCTCGCTCTGCACCGCATACGGCGTCGTCCTGATCTTCGACGAGGTGATCGCCTTCCGCCTCGGCTACCGCGGTGCCCAGGGTGCTATGGGCGTGACGCCGGACTTGACGACGCTCGGCAAGATCATCGGCGGCGGCCTGCCGGTGGGCGCCGTTGCCGGGCGCGCGGACATACTGGGCTTGTCCGCCCCGGACCAAGCCGGCCGGGTCACGCACGCCGGAACCTTCAACGGCAACCCGATGACGGCGGTCGCCGGCCGGGCCACGATGGACGCGCTCACGCCCGAGCTCTTCGACCGCATCGGCGCGCTCGGCGCCTATGTACGGGACGGCCTCACCGCCATCGCCGACGGGCTCCCACTGCAGGTCACGGGAGCAGGCTCGCTGTTCAAGGTCACGGCGACGGCGCGGCCGATCCGCAACTATCGGGACGCCGCGACGAACGACAAGGCGTGGGAGAGCACGGCATCGCTCGCGCTGCTCAATGCCGGTTTCCTGATGACGCCGACCCTGTCCGGCTGCGTCTCTGCGGTGACCACACGCGCGGAATTGGACCTGTTCCTCGATGCGTTCCAGCACATCGTCCAGAGCTGAGGGGCCGGGTATGAGCATCGCGGGCAAGGTCGCGTTGGTGACGGGCGGGGGCACCGGCATCGGCGAGGCGATCGCCGGCTGCTTCGTGCAGGCCGGGGCGACCGTCGTCGTATCGGGCCGTTCGGCGGACCGGCTCGCCGCCTCCGCCGCCCGCACCGGCGCGCTGGCGATCGCCGCCGACGTGGCGAACGAGGCGTCCGTCCAGGCGCTGTTCGCCCAGCTCGACGAGCGGTTCGGCGGGCTCGACATCCTGGTCAACAACGCCGGCGTCACCGGCCCGGTCGCCAACGCCGAAGACCTGGACCTCGCCGCCTGGGACGCCACCATGGCCAGCAACGTCCGCGGCACGATCCTCTGCATCAAATACGCCGTGCCGCGCATGCGCCGCCGCGGTGGCGGCTCGATCGTGAACATGTCGTCGCTGATGGGCCTGCGAGGCTACCCGGCCCGCAGCGCCTACACCGCCAGTAAATTCGCCGTGCTCGGTATCACCGAGGCGGTGGCCCAGGAGGTCGGGACCGACAACATCCGCGTCAACGCGCTGTGTCCGGGCGCCGTCAACGGCGAGCTGATGCAGCGCGTGATCGCGAGGCGCGTGCAGCACGAGGGCCGCACCGCGGCCGACATCATCCGGGTGAACTACACGGACAAGGCGGCGCTGCGCCGCTGGGTGGAACCGGAGGAGGTCGCCGCCGCCGCCCTGTTCCTGGCCAGCAGCGCCTCTGCGTCGATCACCGGCGAACGCCTCCGGGTCGATGCCGGGCGGATGTAGCTACGCCGCATCGAGCTCCAGCCGGTACAGCGCGCCCTCCTGTGCCTCGACGATGATCAGCCACCGCCCGTCCGGGCTGAACGCGACCGCGGTGGTCCAGGTCCCGCCCGGCACATGCACGCGGCACAGCGCATCGCCGTACCGGTCGTACAGCCAGGCCCGGCCGATCTGCGACTGCGCCACCGCCAGCCGTCCGCCCGCGTCCACCGCCATCCCGTCCGGGCCCAGCCCACCGGACAGGTGCAGGTGGACGCCCACCATCGGATAGGCCGGATCGGGGGCGTCCGCCAGCAACCGCCAGACCGCGTTCGCCCGTGTCGCCGCCACATAGACGAACACGCCGTCCGGGCTGACCGCGACGCCGTTCGGATAAGGAATGTTGGCCAGCACCAGCTCCGGCCGGGCCTGCCCAGCGCGCAGGCGGAACAGCCGCCCGGTCGGGTCGGACAGGCTGCTCCGCCCCGGATCGGTGAACCATAGATCGCCGTTCGGCGCGGTGGTGATGTCGCTGAGGCCGCGGAACGCCTCGGTGTTGATGCGGTCACAGAGCATCGTATGGCTGCGGCCCACCGGGTCGAACGCGAGCAGTCCCAATCGGTAATCCGTCAACGCCAATCGCCCGTCGCCGAGCCGCGCCAGCCCGTGCGGCTCGCCGGGATATTCGTAGCCGATCGTCCAGTTCCCCGCCGGGTCGATGCGGAACAGGCGGCCATAGGGCACGTCTGCCAGCCAGAGATTGCCGGCCGCGTCGAAGCACGGCGCTTCCAGGAAGGAGTGCAGGCGCTGGCCCGGGCGGGTCGTGCGCACCCAGTCGGTCGGCTCGCCGCGGTAGTGCAGCCGGTCCGGAAGGGCGGTGAACAGCACCGCTTCGACGGCGCGGGGCAGCAGCGGGGCGGCCGGTCTCATGCGGCGCATTTGCCTCGGGTTGTTTGTCTGGTGAGCGTATGTTTTAACAGCGAACGCGTCCAGTAGCTCGTCTACTCCAAGGAACCATCCGATGAGCGCCGTCCTGCACCGCAACCTGCTCGAACCCCCTCGCATGGCCGTGTCGGGCGAAGCGACCTGGCTCATCGACGCGTCCGGCAAGCGCTATCTCGACGCCTCCGGCGGCGCCGCGGTGTCCTGCCTCGGCCACTCCCACCCGGCGGTGATCGCCGCGGTGCAGCACCAGGTCGCCACCCTGCCCTACGCCCATAGCGGCTTCTTCACGAGCGAGCCCGCGGAGCAGCTCGCCGCCCACCTGGTCGCCCGCGCCCCGGCCGGCTTCGGCGCCGGCCGCGTCGCCTTCGTCGGCAGCGGATCGGAGGCGATGGAGGTCGCGCTGAAGCTGGCCCGGCAGTATTTCGTCGAGCGCGGCGAGCCCGGCCGCAGCCGCTTCATCGCCCGGCGCATGAGCTACCACGGCAACACGCTGGGCGCGCTCGCCGTTGGCGGCCACATCCAGCGGCGAGCGATGTACGCCCCGATGCTGATGGACGTGAGCTACATCCCGCCCTGCTACCCCTACCGCGACCAACTCCCGGACGAGACCGCCGCGGCATATGGCCGCCGCGTGGCGGACGCGCTCGAAGCGGAAATCCGGCGCGCCGGGCCGGCCACGGTCGCCGCCTTCGTGGCCGAACCCGTGGCCGGCGCGACGCTCGGCTGCGTGCCGCCCGTGCCCGGATATTTCGCCCGCATCCGCGAAATCTGCGACCGGTACGGTGTGCTGTTCGTCGCCGACGAGGTGATGTGCGGCATGGGCCGCACCGGGACGCTGTTCGCGCTGGAGCCCGACCGCGTCTGCCCGGACATCATCACCGTGGCGAAGGGCCTGGGTGCCGGCTACCAGCCGATCGGCGCCACTCTCGCCTCGGAACGCGTGGTCGGCGCGATCGCCGAGGGCTCGGGCATCCTCGCGAACGGGCACACCTACATGAGCCACGCCGTCGCCTGCGCGGCGTCGCTGGCCGTGCTGCGCACGATCGAGGCCGAGCACCTGCTGCAAGCGGTGCGCCGCCGCGGCGCCGAGCTCCGGGCCGCCCTCGACGCCCGTTTCGGCCAGCACCCGCACGTCGGCGACATCCGCGGCGCCGGGCTGTTCCAGGCGGTCGAGCTGGTGGCGGACCGGCAGACCAAGGCGCCATTCCCCCGCAGCGCCCGCGTGGCCGAGGCCATCAAGGCCGCGGCGCTGGAGGAGGGCATGATCTGCTACCCATCCGCCGGTGCCGCCGACGGCGTCAGCGGCGATCACGTCGTGCTGGCGCCCCCCTACATCGTGACCGCGGACCAGGTCACGGAGATCGTCGACCGCCTGGACCGCGCCATCGCGCGCGCCCTGCCCCGCGCCGTCTGACCCTGGAGACCGCCATGGCCCGCCCGACCATCCTGACCTGCGCGATCACCGGCAACCAGACCACCCGCGCCCAGCACCCTCGCCTGCCGGTCACGCCGGCGGAGATCGCCATCGCCGCGATCGACGCGGCCAAGGCCGGCGCCGCCATCGTGCATCTGCACGCCCGCGACCCGCAAACCGAGCGCGGCACCATGGACGCGGCCCTCTTCCAGGAGATCGTCGCCCGCATCCGCGACTCCGGCACGGACGTCATCCTGAACCTCTCGACCGGCGAAGGCGGCCGTTTCGTCCCGTCCGACGGCGATCCAAGCCGCGCCGCCGCCGGCACCACGCTGACACGGCCGGAGAAGCGCGTCGCCCATGTCGAGGCCCTGCGGCCGGAGATCTGCACCCTCGACTTCAACACCATGTTCTCGGGCAACTCCGTCGTCATCAATACGCCGGGCAATCTGGAGATCATGGCCGAGCGTATCCATGCGGCCGGTGTACGGCCGGAGATCGAAATCTTCGACACCGGGGACCTGCATCTCGCCAGCAATTTCATCGAGCGCGGCATCCTGAAGCGGCCCGTGATGATCCAACTCGTCCTAGGCGTCCGCTACGGCGCCGTCGCCGACCCGGCGACGCTGCTCTATTACGCCGCCCGCCTACCCCAGGACTGCATCTGGGCGGCCTTCGGCATCGGCCGGATGGCGTTCCCGATGCTGGCGCAGTCCTTCCTGCTGGGCGGCCACGTCCGCGTCGGGCTCGAGGACAGCGTCTATCTGCAGCGCGGCGTGCTGGCGCGCGACAACGCAGACCTGGTCGAGAAGGGCGTGGATATCGTGCAGAAGCTGGGCGGCACCATCGCCACCGTCGCGGAGGCGCGCGGCCTGCTGGGCCTCGCCTGACGGGCCGCTACTTTGCTTGCGCCCGCGCGTGGGTGGGAGCGTAGCCAAACCGCATCGACATGCGCATCGCGGCGTTGCGCACCTCGTCCAGGTAGCGGCCCTCGATCTGGGCCAGGTCGAACGCGCTGTCCGGCCCGGATATATCGATCGCCGCCACGACCAGGCCATCCTTGTCGAAGACCGGCGCGGAGATCGAGCTGCCGCCGCTCTCGATGATGCCGCGGCTGATGACGAACCCGTCCCCGACGCTCCGCGCCACATGCTGCGACAGCGCCTGCACGTCGCGCGGGGTCAGCGCCGTGAGCGGGGCGAAGCTTTGATCGGCGAACAGCGCCGCCAGCTCCCGGTTCGACAGGTCGGATAGCAGCAGCCAGCCCATCGGTACGGCGTAAGCCGGCAGCCTGGTCCCCACGTTCATGTTGCTGAGGAAGCCGGACCGGCTCTGCACGCAGCTCAGGTACAGCACCTCCCGGTGGTCGCGGATGGCGAGATGGGCCGAGACGTTGGTGTTGTTGCGCAGCGCCTCGAGGTCGGTGCGTGCGAGCTCGATGAGGTCCTGCGAGGCGAGATAGGCGAAGCCGATGTTAAGGACGCGCGGGCCGAGCCGGAAGATCTTCGAGCCCTCGGGCGATTCGATGAAGCCGAGCTGGCGCAGCGTGTAGGTCAGCCGGAAGGTCGAGGAGCGGCTGAGGCCCAGCTCGCGGCCGAGCTCGGTGACGGTCAGCGGACGCCGGGCCTCGGCCAGGGCTTCGAGGATCCGCAAGCCCCGCTGGAGGCCGGGGACGAAGTAGCTGTCGTGGTTCTTGTGCAGCGGCGGCTGCCCGATATCGTCCGTCACGATGGTCCTCTGCTCAGGATGTGCCTGGCACAGGCGCCGGTTCTGGCGAAGTGCCCGAGGCCTGTCCAGGCGGCGCGACATCGGCGATTGACAGCGCTTCCGCCGTTGTTTGATATACAAACTGAGGTTTAGTCCATCAACGGCCGCCGCGGCGGTTCAGGAGGGGAGTACCATGGTCGATCGAACCCGTGATCCCGGCGATGCCAGGCTCGGCCGCCGCACCCTGCTCGCCGGAACCGGCGCCGCACTCGGCGCGCTGGCCGCTCCGCAGATCGTCCGCGCGCAGGGCAAGGCGACCCTGCGGTTCTGGACCAGCCAGGGCGCGCCCGCCCAACTCGCCGCGTGGAAGGACATCTTCGCGCGCTTCGAGCAGGCCAATCCCCGCTTCACCGTCGCGATCGAACTATTCTCCGACGACGACATCTGGCCGAAGCTGACCGCCGGCTTCGCGGCGAAGAACCTCCCGGACCTCGTCTCCTTCGTCCAGGCCTACACCGTGGCGACGCTCGCCTCCAACGACCTGCTCGAGCCGTTCGACGAGGTCGTGAAGGCGGTCGGCGAGAACGATTTCTTCCCCGCAATGCGCGACATCTACAAGATCGACGGCCACTACGTCGCGGCCACGCTGAACAACGCCACCAGCTCCAACCTCTGGTACCGCAAGGACCTGCTGGCCGGCGCGGGCGTGCAGCCGCCCAAGACCTGGGCGGAGCAGCTGGCCGCCGCCAAGGCCCTGACGAAAGACGGCATCTTCGGCAACAGCCTGCCCTACGGCCGGACCTCCTTCACCAGCACGATGATGGTGAATTTCGTGCACCAGGCCGGCGGCATGATCGTCAACCCTGACGGCACGCCGGGCCTGAACTCGCCCGCGACGGTCGCAGCGCTCGAGTTCCTGAACGAAATCTTCGCCTACGCCCCACCCGGTGCGACCAACTATTCCTGGGGCGAGGTGCTGAACTCCTTCGTCACGGGCCGCGCCGCGATGGCCCCCTATACCGGCCGGCCGATCACCATCGTGGCCGAGCAGAACCCCAAGATCCTCGACAGCATCTCGGTCGTGCCATACCCCTACCGGGCCGCCGGCCACCCGGCATTCGACTGCCCGTTCAACTCGCTCTTCATCCCGAAGGGCGCGCGCAACGTGACCGGGGCAAAGCTCCTGGCGGCCGCGTTGTTCGAGAAGCGGAACTACATCGAGTTCCTGCACACGACGCCGGGCCACATCCTGCCGTCCCTGATCTCCGTCAGCACCTCGCCGGAGCTGTTCGCCCTGCCGCTCATGACGAAGTTCCGGCCGGAGATCGAGCTGATGATGCAGTCGACCGCGAAGGCGCGCAACCTGGTCAAGGAATCCGACGCGTCGCCCTATGACCTGAAGGCAGGCGACGTCTTCAACAGCGGCGCACTCGCCGAGATGCTGCAGGACGTGGTGGTGAACAAGGTACCGGCCAAGCAGGCGGCGGCGAAGGCGGCGGAAAAGGTCGCCGGCATCCTGAAAGGCTGATCCTGACGCCGCAGCGACGCGACCAGGCGACGGGGCTGGCGCTGCTGGCCCCGACCGTCCTGCTATTCGCGCTGCTGATCTTCTACCCGATGGCCCAGAGCCTGTTCCTGAGCCTGCACAAGGTCAGCACGCTCACGCTGCGCACCCAGTATGTCGGCCTGGCGAACTTCCGCGCCCTCCTCGCCGACCCGGCATTCCGCACCTCGTTCCTCAACACCCTGGTCTGGACGGTCAGCGCCGTCTCGCTGCAGCTCGTGTTCGGGGTGAGCATGGCGCTGCTGCTCAACGGCCGGCTCGTCGCTCGGTCGGCGGCGCGCGGGCTGCTGCTGTTCCCCTACCTGCTGCCGACCGCGGTCGCCGTCCTGGTCTGGCGTTGGCTGTTCAACGACCTGTACGGCCTGATCAATTACGAGCTGATATCCGCCGGGCTTATCGCGGCGCCGCTGCCCTGGCTGTCGCGATCGCCGAACGCGATGATCACCGTCATCCTGGTCGGCACCTGGAAGTTTTTTCCGTTCGTGGTCATCGCCGTGCTGGCGCGGCTGCAATCCATCCCCGAAAGCCTGTACGAGGCCGCGCGCGTGGACGGCGCCCGGCGCTGGTCGCAGTTCTGGGACATCACCCTGCCGCAGCTCTCGGGCGTGCTCTCGGTCGTCATCCTGCTCCGCAGCATCTGGGACTTCAAGGAGTTCGACCTAATCTACCTGATGACCGGTGGCGGCCCCGGGATCAGCACCCAGACCCTGCCCATCCTCGTCTACCGCCAGGCCTTCCAGCTGCTCAATTTCGGCCGCGGGGCGGCGGTCGCGGTCCTGATGTTCGGCTTCATGCTGTTGTTCTTCGCGGTCCATGTCTGGGTCACGCGCCGCAGCGAGGCGGACGCCGGATGAGGCGTCGCACCCTCGGCTTTGCGCTCTACAACCTGCTCGTCTGGGGCTTGGTGCTGGCCGTGTCGTTCCCGCTGCTGTGGATGATCAGCACGGCGCTGAAGCCGAACGACGAGACCTTCGCCATCCCGCCCACCCTGATCCCGCTGCACCCGACCCTCGCGCAGTTCCGCCGGCTGCTGACCGGGACGCCGTTCCTCACCTACTTCGACAATAGCGTCGTCGTCGCCGTGTGCACCACGCTACTGGTGATCGTGGTCGCGGTGGCCGGCGCCTATGGGCTCGTGCGGTTCCGCTTCCCCGGACGCACGCTGGTCGCGCACCTGGTGCTGTTCACCTACATGCTGCCCGCGGTCGTGCTGTTGCTGCCGCTATACCTCACCATCTCGGCCATCGGCCTCGCGAACAGCCTGTTCGGCCTGGTGCTCGCCTACACCACCTTCGCCCTGCCCTTCGCGCTCTGGCTGCTGCGCTCCTTCATCGCCGGCATTCCGCTCGAGCTCGAGCAGGCCGCCATGATCGACGGCGCCCGCCGGCTCCGCGCCTTCGTGGACGTGGTGCTGCCCCAGGCGCTGCCCGGCATCGTCTCCACCGCGCTGTTCTCGTTCATCCTCTCCTGGAACGAGTACCTCTACGCGCTCGTGTTTATCAACGTGGACGACCGCAAGACCCTGCCACCCGGAGTGCTGACCATGCTCGATCAGAACCAGAACGTCGAATGGGCGCTGCTCATGGCGGCCTCCGTGCTGATGTCGGTGCCGGTGCTGGTGTGCTTCGCGTTCCTGCAGAAACACCTCACCCGCGGCTTCAACGCGGGCAGCGTCAAGGGATAGGGGTCGTGTCCTCCGTCCGGCTCGATCGTCTGCGCATGGTGTTCCCGGACGGCACGACGGGGCTGCACGGCCTGTCGTTGGACGTGGCCGACGGGGAGTTCCTGACCTTCCTCGGCCCATCCGGCTCCGGCAAGACGACGACGCTGCGCATGATCGCCGGGCTGGAACACCCGAGCGTCGGCGAGATCTGGTTCGGCGCGCGCCGGGTCGATCTTCTGTCGCCGGCGGACCGCAACGTCGCCATGGTCTTCCAGAACTACGCGCTCTACCCGCACATGACCGTGCGGCGGAACCTGGAATACCCGCTGAGGAAGCGCGGCGTGCCGAAAGGCGAGCGGGCCGCCCGCATCGCCGAGGTGACGGCCTTGCTGAAGATTGATGCCCTGCTGGACCGCCGCCCGCGCCAGCTTTCCGGCGGCCAGCAGCAGCGCGTGGCACTCGGCCGCGCCATGGTGCGCCCCAGCGAGGTGTTCCTGCTGGACGAACCGCTGAGCAACCTCGACGCCGAGTTGCGGGCGCACATGCGGGCCGAGCTGATCCAGCTCCATCGCAGCCTGGGCCGCACCATGATCTATGTGACGCACGACCAGATGGAGGCGATGACGATGTCCACGCGCATCGCCGTGCTCAGCCAGGGGCAGCTGCAGCAATTGGCGACGCCGCACGAGGTCTATCACGCGCCAGCCAACAAATTCGTGGCCGGCTTCGTCGGTTCGCCCGCGATGAACATGCTCGCGGGGCGGCTCGAGCAGGCGGGCGACGCGCTGCGCTTCGTCTCGGAACACCTCACGGTGGCCTTGCCGGACCGCCGCCGCGCCGAGCTGCAGGGCGCCCCGGCGGAGGTCACGGCCGGCGTCCGCCCGGAAGACCTGCGCCTATCGCCCGGCCAGGGCGACGGGCGCGTCACAGTCGTGGAGCGCGCCGGCTACGAGGCTGTCATCTGGCTCATGCTCGGACGCCAGCGCCTGGTCGCCCGCGCCGGGGCGGACACGCCGGCGGAGGCCGGGACCGCCATGGCGGTCTCCGTCGACGGCGGTCGCCTGCACCTGTTCGCCGAAGACGGCGGCCAGCGCCTAATCGGCCCCTGCCCAGCCTGACGCTCAGAACTGCAACGTCGGCGGCAGCTTCGCGGCGTCGAGGCCCGAATGCTGCATCGCATCCAGGATCGCCTGCTTCGCCCGGCCGGATGCGCGGTACCCCTTCGCCCAGCTTTCGCAGAAGGCCGCGAACTTGCCGTCCCCGTCGCGCCGCGTGCCGCCCATCGACGGCTGCGAGAGCAGCGGCTGCAGCACCACCGGCGCGCTCAGGTTCGGCGTCTCCTTGCGCGCCATCATGCCGGACAGCACCGTGTTGATCATCGCCTTCGAGTTGCCGGACTGGACGTCCAGGATCGCCTCTGCCGTCGACTTCAACGCCCGGATATCCGCGTGCGGCAGCATCTTGCGCGCCGCCTGCTCGTCCGTGCTGCCCAGCACGACCGCCACCGCGATGGAGGGCTTGTCGTATGCGGCCCAGGTATCGCCAGGATCGAAGCCGTGGCCATTGATGGCGCATTCCGGCAGTGCATAGATCGGCCCGAACAAGTTGACCGCGCGCTGCCGCTCCGGCGACGCGGTCAAGCCGAAATAGAGGTCGATCTTGTCCGCCTGCAGGTCGAGGATGACATTCGCGAGCGACGTCTCGACATAGGCCGGGCGCAGCGGCTTCTTCATCGACTCGCTCACCGCCTGCATGCAGTCGAGCCCCATCTGGATCGCGAAGCCGGTCCACTTGCCGTCTTCGAGGTTGTGGTAGGGCTGGTGGTTCTGCAGCGCGCCGAACCGCACGATCCCGCTCGCGGCGATGGTGTCCCAGGTGGAGTTCGCCGCCAGCGCCGGCGTCGCGGCGAGCAGCCCGGCCGCCGCACCCAGCAGGGCGCGACGGGTGGGCGGGGCAAGCTGGATCTTGGACATGGTCGGAGCCTCCTATGTTCGGGTCATCGGTCGTAGCGGGCTTCCAGCTGCTTCGCCGCGAGGGTCGCCGGGAACAGCACAGCGAAATAGATCAGCGCGACCACCGTGTAGGTCTCGAGCGGCCGATAGGTGCGGGACGTGAGCGTGTAGCTCGTGTACATCAGGTCCGGGACCGCCACGACGTAGAGCAGCGACGTGTTCTTGAGCTGCAGCACGGACTGGTTGACGAAGGGCGGCACCATGCGCCGGGCCGCTTGCGGCAGCACTACGAACCGCATCATGTGCCAGTGGCCGAGCCCCAGCGCCCGCGCGGCGTCCCATTGGCCGCGCTCGATGGAGATGACCCCGGCACGCACGATCTCCGAGCAGAACGCGCCCATGTACAGCGTCAGCGCCAGGCCGCCGGCCACCGCGGCCGGGATCGAGAAGCCGCTGAGGATCGGCAGCGCGTAG
>JAABUX010003680.1_pt1 | contig 20101 bp, 23 predicted proteins | sample 5561851 | NCBI WGS metagenome assembly JAABUX01 (sample SAMN10711883, study PRJNA513361) | rock metagenome | isolation source: Antarctica rocks | place: Antarctica: Victoria Land, Richard Nunatak red sandstone | collected 2016-01-03 | reverse complement strand
TACATATGGGGTGCCGAGCAGTAAGTATTAGACTCCATTACGACAAGTATCGGTCGCTCACCGACCTTTGGGTCCTCTTCTTGAGCCACTCATGATCGGCAGAAAGAGTCTTTTGAGAACAGCGAGCCTGCGAAAAACACGTACCATGCCCACGAATTGAGCCATCTTGAGGCAGCTGCATCCCAAATCAACCCCAACAGGCATATTCTCAACTTCCCCAGCATTAAGCATACTTGCTGACTAGCTTTATAGATCGATAGGCATTGATCCGCGGACCAACTGAACTTCGCTAACAGACACGCTACTCTTGAGACATCTTCTGGTGTGGTATCGTATATCGATGGCGTTCATTCCATACCTGGGTAGTCCAGGTCCGTAATCCGAGGACGAAAGGAGGCAAAAGCACCGTACAAGAAACGCCCAGCCCAAGCAGAGAAGCCTGTGGGGGAAAAGTATATATTCGTCAAAGAAGACTTCGTGGTCTGAAAGTGGCTCGAAGACAGTATGGAGCGGACGTAAGGATTTAAGAAGGTCGTGAAGGCAAAATTGTCGGTCAAGCACGATCCAACGACCAAGGCTGAGCTAGGAGTGGAGGAGCAAGCAATTTAGCCGGCCGTGAACGAGGTAGACGCTGGGGGTGTCGATCATATGTCTCCACGACATTCGGTCACCGAAGGGGGAGATCGAAGTTTTGAAGGAGCTCATCTGTCGTTCTCCGAACTGTCTATGGCAAAGCAAGCGATCTCTGTGAGCTCGGGGTCTCTCTGAGCACGACAAGGAATGCGGTCGTAGCCTTGAATGATGTGTGTGCATCAAAGAAAACAACAAGCAAGAAAAGTTATTCCTCAGATATGATGACGCCCGAGCGAGACAGCATCAGCGTAAGAGTTGAGGACAGTACCAGGCCATTCCCCCTGGCATCTTATCGCTCGCACAGATTGACTGTACCGACACACATTTCCAGGGTCATCCGCAAGGTGAAGGTCTCACACAGTTGTCTTCCTAGCCCATAGCTGACTTACCACGATCTTCCGTTCAGCACGTTCCCTCGTTATCGCGAACGGACTGTGGTGCTCTACCATGTTCCTAACGTGTTCATCTAGGGAGGACTGAGCAGCTCACATGCTGCAGCATAATCGCGGTAACTAGGAGAGCTGAGGAATGCCCTCCGGTATCTGTCGCATAACCCCATGCTGAATAAGTGATATGGTGATAAATCCAAGTCCAGTGAAGAAAAGCAGATGCTTTTAAAACCACGACGAATCAACGACGAATCAACGACGAATCAACGACGAATCAACGAAGGAATCAACGACGCATCAACGACGAATCAACGACGAATCAACCACCAAAAAAAAATCGCCCCGCTGGCGATAGCAGAGCAAGTTCATTCTGAAATCGAAAATAAAGTACCGAAAATCGTCTTGCTGAATAATGATTCCGTCACACCCTTCTCCTTCTAAGGCTGGTCGTCAATATCACGAGTCCAAACGCACGGCAAACCCTACTCCACCGTTGCGTATTTCCTGTTGAAAATCACGACAATTGCATCGCTCTTGTCCTCTAAGGACATCCTGCCAATGTGATCCTTCGCTATACCCAAATGTGGCCGGCTTGACGTCGCTAACTATGATATGAGGGGCCCCTCCTCTAAAACGCTGGAACGTGTAAGGTGCCAGTCTGGAAGCTTACAAGCTTTAGCACCAACGTCCAGACTTAGATTCCTCCAAAAGAGGGCGAGAGACCACGATAAGGTGCGAAAGGAATCGGTCACAGTGACCACACATCTCCTCCCAGAAGCGTATGATCGCTGTGACTATCCTCTGATCCATGTCGCCAATCTCGAATGAGACGTTCGTTACGCCTTGAGCTGCGGCGAGCGTACGGGCTCGTTACAGAGCACTTGGCACGTACTCGACTCCCGTGACGTGACCCCGAGGAACGAGACGCGCCAGATCAATGATTATGGACCCTGGATCACATCTGGCGTTCATGATTTTCCTGTCAGGTCGAAGTAATAGAAAGGTAGACTTCTTACAGATAGGGAATACATCTTTTACCTACTCAAAAGTAGCAGTTATTCTACTAAGAAATGAGTAGCTATAAATAGCCTTTCTAACCCCTTTATTAGGGCTAGTAGTAATCTTAATTAGGTCCTTATTATCCTTAGCCTTTTATAAGGTCTACTTTTATAGTCCTTAATTAGATCTCAAGTATCTTCAAGATTATCTATATTATACTACGCGTTATACTCCTACTTTATCCCTCCTACTTAATAAATTATTAGACCTTCTTTCTTAATATACTCTTTCTAATAATAGCCTTGATTTTATAGACGTTTGAAACCTTGCCTATGATATTATTTCTGTTAGAGTCGTACCTAGAGTCGAATCATAGGGTGTGTATTAACTAAGAGACTAAGAATAGAGAGCTAGAATACACAGAGTTACAAAGTTCAATATGTACTCGGCAAGACTTTATGGGAGCGCTATGCCTGATGCAGTAATAGTATCCCGCAGATCATGAAATCAAGGTATGCCCGTAACATCACCCCCCCCTTCAAACAACGGCTGTCCGCAGCACTTATGACGTTTTGCGATGGTGTCGTCGCGAGTGTGTAGCCTCATCTAGCGACGAAGACGTCAGCGGCGATGATCCGTCGTAGCGTTGTTGAATGGTTGATGGCGACGTCTCGACCATTGGCGGTCAACTTTCAAAAATCTTGGCATGCCCGGAAAAACTCGCTTAGGCCTCGGAAAGCTTAAAAACGATGTCTTTGTCGGTCTGTATACGACCGATTTAAGCCCTCTGATTGGTTCGCTTATCCCTACGGGACGTTGTTGATTTTGAGGGCTTGTCAGGGTGGTTGAGGTGGAAATCGTCAACAACGTCACGTGCGTTGTCGAATTCGCCGTCGCCAGCGTTATACCACGTCATGTCTCTTTCTGGGTACCCCTTCCATTTGATTCTATATTGTAGCCTCCCGTAGTATAGCCTAGCATCTAATACCTCTTTAGCTTTGTACCCCCCCCCCCCCCCCCGTTTTCAACGATTACTAGGCCCGGCGGCTCGATAAGCTAACCCCGTAGAGGGTTGTTCGCGGCCTTGCGGAGGAGCGAGGGGTAGAAGACTTCGTGTACTTCCATTGTAAGGGGAAGCTCGACCTAGTATAAGCTTCCTTTTTGATTAATAATAGTATAGGGACCTAGGGCCTTATTATCTAGCTTCTTACATGGCCTTAACGTCTTAATATTCTTACTTAATAGGAAGGTATGATTGCTAACGTCGTAGTTAACTTCTTTCCTATATAGGTTCTCCTTCGCCGTTATATAATCTTGGGACTCCTTTACTCTTTCTATTATATATTTCAAGACGTTTTCTATAGCCTGTATAATATCCTCCGCCTTTACTCTTTGTAGTCGTTCTGATATATAGGTAGAGGAGGTAGGGTCGGGACTAAAGGTTATGCGGGGGTAGAAGCCTTGATTTACAAAGAAGGGAGTAAGGCTGGTAGTCGAAGATACTAAATTATTGTCAGCGAACTGGGCTATTAGTAGCTACTTCGCCTAGTTATCCTGTATATAAGAATAGTATATACGTAGTTAATATTCTGCATTCTAATTAGCTTGTTTAGACTAGCCGTCCGATTTAGGGTACTATGCTGTAGAGAGATCTATTAATATGCCGAGTCTTTTATAGAAGGACTTTTATACCGTAGTAATGAACTAAGGGCCTCGATCTAATACAGTTAAGTAAGGCAATCTATAGTAGGTAAACACGTAACGAACGAGGATTTTCATAGTCGCTTCTAATAATATGCCTTCGTCACCAGCTAAACAAGCTACGTAGTAACGTTCCTTTATTAGATAATCGATAATCGTATAGATCGCGTCTATTCCTTCTAACTTGGGAAGTCCTATAGTAGAATCCATAGAAATATCCCTCCAACACTATGAAGGAATAGGTAGGGGCTTAAGTAGGCCGTTGTATCTATCCCTTAGAGCCTTTAATCTTTAATAAACGTAATAGTTCTTAATATACCTAGTTGCAGCAATCTTCATGCTTAGCTAGTAGTAGTATTAACTCAACTGCTCGATTATTCTATTAATTCCAGGGTAACTACTAGGAGCTAGGTCGTACGCTTCATAGATTAATTTAGGAAGAAGTTCTTCTCCTTTAGATACCTAGAGTAGTCCGTTCTTATATAGGACCCCGTCTCGTTCTTTACAGTTTTATAAAGGAATCCTATAAAGTACTCATTTATGGTTTACTATTACTTGACGGTATTTAGAATAGCTGGGATCGGCTTTATTCGCTTCTTGTATTTTAGTAAATAAAGGTGTAATCTCGTCCGCTTCTATATTATATATATCCAGTCGATCTAGTATAAGTATCGTTTGTTTTTAATACTTCCTCCTCTCGTCCTATTCATTAATAGGCTTGTACCCTAGTAAACAGGTTAAAGCATCCGCTCTTTCATTTTATTTACCTTGTCAGTATTAAATTACAAAGTTATAGGATCTAAGCTTTTCAGCCTATCTCGTTTAACGGCGTTATAGTTATAAAATATTCCAAGCTTCTATAATCCGTGAAAATATTAATTGGAATATTCGTCTCTTCTAATTCAGCTCGCTAATACTTAAGGCACTGAATAATCACCATAAGTTCTTTGTTATAAATAGCGTAATTGCATTTAATAGGAAGGAGGTTCTTACTATAGAAGGCTACTAGGTAAAGGAGTTCTTCGTCGTATTATTAGGATAGTACTCCTCTATTTACATAATAAGAGGATTCTGTTTCCAATACTACTTTCTTTGATTTGTCGTAGTAACGTAGTACTAGGATACTAGTAATAGCCTCTTTTAGTATATTACATGCCTTTTTTCAGGCTTCTAACTAATTAAAGACAACGTCTTTTTTCGTTAGCTTCATCATTAGTTTCACGATCTTTGAGAACCATGCTATAAACCGGCGGTAGAAGTTGCAAAAACCTATAAAGGCTTGTACTTCCTTGAGGTTCGTAGGTGACATCTAGTCTACTATAGCCTGTATCTTACGGGGGTCTATCTTAACGCCTTCTATCGTAACGATAACTCCTAGAAAGGCTATTTCCTATACGTGAAATTCGTATATTTATATATTAACCTGTAGCCCGGCATTACGAAGCTTAGTAAGAATAGCTCGGACGTACTATACATGTTCTTTCTTCGTTCTACTATAGATGAGTTCGTTATCTAAGTAGGCCTAGAAGAATTTATTAATGTATTCGAATAGAGTATCATTCATGTAATGCTGATAATTCGAAGGACTATTCATCAGTCTAAAAGGTAGCACGTGATACTTGTAAGCTCCTTATAAGGTGGTAAACGTCGTAAGTTCTTCGCTTTCAGGGTATATTCGTAGCTTATTAAAAGCGGCAATGATATCGAGTTTAGTAAGGTATTTACTACCCTGTATACAGGCTAGAGTTTCTTCGATAAGGGGTATCAGATACAGATTCTTTCTTATAATGGCGTTTAGTTTTCGATAATCTATATAAAACCGTAGACTCCTATCCTTCTTCTATACAAAGAGTACCGGTAAGGCGAACGGCGCTGTACTAGGACTAATAAAGCCCTTCTTAAGGTTCTCCTCTAGGTATCCCTTACCTTCTAAAGTTTAAATCCTAATATAACCCTATATACGGCTTTGAGGTAGAACGGCTCTGTTCTCGATTTTAATCTCATTGTTATAAGATTAGTAAGGAGGTAATTCATCTACCTTCGTTTTATTAAAAACGTCAATGAGATCATAGTATTCCGGTAGTAGCTTGGCCTTAATATCTACTATTAACACCTTAGATAACTCTTGAATATAAACGCCTTCTTTAGTATTAGTAGCTGTACTACCCTTAAGAATCTCCTACATTGTTATAGAAAAATACTAGGCGTCCCGTTTCTTACCCTATTTGGAAGACCATTTATAGAAGGATACAGCCCCAACAGGAGTAATATCTAGACTTGTAGACTCCTTTGTAAATAATTCTCGCTGTAGGGGTACTTATACGCAGGGCTTCCTTTTTAACCTTTTCTTATTCTTCTTCAAAGGCTTCGCCGGGGGCTCTTCAAGCGTTTCATTTACTATTAGAAGGGGTGGTATTCTTCTTTATGATGACGTACTTCTCCTTTAGTGGCGTAGATAGAGTTAACGGTAGTACTTAAAATTACGGAGCCTCTTTTAAACCGTCGTAAGTAGATCCACTAGGCTGGAAGATTATTCTATCGTCTTTTATATCGAGGATAATTCCATGTTTATTTATCTAGGACTTGCCTAGAATAACAGGATACTGGCCAAGTTTCGTGATTAGTATAGGAGTAGTCTACTTAGAATAATCCTCGATTGTAAGTATAGGATAAATTGCGTAGGTAATAGGCTTAGGTATTTATTTACTATTAAAACCTCGTAGGAGTCGTAGTTTCATCAAAGGAATAGGCTTAATACCTAGGTATTCACTGATTAGTCGCGCTATTATTTCATCGATAAAGTAGTAGCCGGTTATACTAGTATCTATGAGAACTATTAATATACGCATGCATTTTTAAGCTCCTAATATACATTTAGTAGCTAAAGGGCTCCTCGTAAAAGGGTCCTAACTAAAGTTTAATAAAGAAATCAATAATTCGCTCCCGTACGCGTCTTCGTAGGGAGCTAGACGTTTTCCGTCTCTTCTTCTATCATTATTAACTTATTGACGCGATGTTATAATAGCCGTTTTCTTTCTTACTACTATGTAGGTAATCCTTAGCGAAATGTCCCTCTTCGCCGCATGTATAGCATTTGCCTTCCTAGTCTAGCTTTCGTTCCACCTTGATCTTGATATCCGGGGCAGGCGTATTAGTAGGAGTAGTCGCAATATTTCGGGGTGAGAAGCCCGAAGGAGTCAATGTTAGCGCAAATCGACCACGGGAAGGAGAGTAAGAACCCCTCTGTGTACTTGTACCACGTGTACTAGGTGTTACTATATTGTTCCGGGCCCTACTAGCAAGGATCCTATCTTCTTCATGCTTCAATTGCGTTTGCTATACGTTGATATTCAATAGAAATACACGCAGCTCTTGAATAGACTTGAAATCTTGAAAAGTACTAGCGAGAACACGTCGTAGATTAATATTCACCTTTTCTTTTAGTTCTTCTATGATAACGACGTTATCATCACGGAATACAAGGATCTTAGCCTTTCGATGGAACTTAGCGAAAACGATATGGAATAGTCAGTCATTCTTCTAACGTAATACCTTGAATTCCTAGCGAACTGTATACTGCTCGTTCGGGTCTTAGTACTCGTCCTCTAGTACCTAGACTACTTTATCGGGCGATGAGAAGAACCTAGGATCTGCACGACGAATAGATATAATGATTTCACTAGCTCGTCCTCTAGTACAGCTTATGACGTAGATAGCTTTAGCTGATTCTATATACCAGTGATTATATTTTACTAACAGTTTGTCTTGGATCTTGAACTTCCAATCAATGAACGTAGGTCCCGACGCCTTTCCTTGTTCATCCAGTCTAATGAAGGCTTCCGGGTCCGGTAATTTCTATGACTTGTTAATAGTCGTAGGCGGGCTGCCTTAAGGAGTAAGGCTCTTAGCTAAATCCTTCTTCAATTACTTAATAACTACGTCTTTGCAAGCTACCTTGGTATTCAATATATCTTGATCCGCTAGAAAATTTCGTTTCTCATTCTCGAAGTATACGTAGTCCGTCACAAGATGATAGATAGTCTCGGAGGTGCAGTATATTTTATTGCGATGTTTGAGTAATTCTAGAGAGTGTGGGGGCCCCTAAGTAAATATATCTACGCCAAGGCCTGCTCCGCATCGGGGTCGTACCCGCGACCTAGTTATAACGCCATGTCCTGGTGAGTCGGGCATTAACGCGCTTACGCGTTGATGCCCAACTCACCAAGATACGGTATTCCAACCAATGCCTTGCCTTGCCTTTGCATCCACGCGGTCGGGACAGCGTTGCACTGAAATCCTCGATCACCGAATCAGGGTCCTCTAGAACTACTCGCTAGGTCAACTAGGTAGCTAGTTTAATCTCCACTTCTTCAAGTAATCAACCACGATAAGTTGTTATGACCCTGACAGTATTTCAATACGTTCGCATCACCAGACATCCAGCCGGCGTACCTTGTAGCCCCGTAAGCACTGTACGTTCGGTGACTGCTTGGCCTCAGAACCGTTGTTGGCAGCACAAATACTTCCGAATCACCGCTACCCTTGCACATCATTACTCATACCTCAATCTGTACGTACCCAGCACGCAACGTAATAACAGTCATCTACCCGATGACTATAGAAGTCTACAGACCCTTCTATAAACCGGAAGGGGTCATTAAGTTCCTCGGTTTAGGCACCGATCGCTTTATAGGCACTATAGACGAGACGACCGTCCTCAAATACCCAAAAACCCCAGGCGACAAAGCAGCACTGAGAATCCTAGACCTTGAAGCTCAAATCCTGAGAAAGATAGGACCTCATAAGTATGTTATCGGTTACAAGGGCCAGAGAGATGACGGCCTACTACTTGAACGTGTACTGCGCGGATCCATAGCGCAATTTCTCAAAGATAATACACTAACATGGCAACACAGTCTCGTCTAGGCACGTCAAGCTACCAAAGCTATTGCCATAATACATAGTGCAGGTGGTATTCACTGCGATATCAACGTCAACAATCTTCTCCTGGATAATAATTTGACGGTTAAACTTTGTGACTTCCAAGGACGTCTTCTCCGGCCGGACGGGAGCGTCGATAAGGATGGTCTTGCCCGAGAGAACTTTAAGTCGTTCATGCCTCGAGCCGATCCCAACTGCTCCGACCGGAAGACCGACATCTTCGTTCTCGGTTCAACTTTCTACCATATTATGCAGGGCCACGAGCCGTTCCCGGACATGGATCCTTTCAATGATGAAGAACAAACCGAGGGGAGATTTGCATCCCGCCAGTTTTCTGAGATAGATTCTCACCTAATGAACTGCGTAACTCATAAGTGCTGGGCCGGGGAATATAATTCGGCCGAGGCGGTCTTACAGGATCTGGGATCTGACGATACATGTCCGGTGGGGAGGGGCTGTAAGGGAGGAAGCAATACACCTGGGAAACCAATGCGATCCTGCATGCCTGGAACACTTCGACCTGTTGGTTAACTTCGTGAAGATGACCTATGCCTCCATAAACAAACGTCTCAACGCGCTTCTTAAGGACCACGAAATCACGTACGAGATGCTCTGGGCGCTTTTCAAACCGAATATAGTAGTGTACACCACCTGTTCCGGTACCGACAAGCCAAAGTATGTCAAATATCAGTGCAGCGAGGAGAGGACGACCGATAGCGGGGTGGAATACTTTTACCTGGGCGTTCACCATCGTCAATACCGAGGAGACGCCTTCTACATGCGCAAGGGGCAGCCGGTCAAGGTTCCTGTCAATAGCTGGATCATTCCGCGAGCGCTCCTTCTTTTTCCTCCGCATATGATCTTCCTTTTACCCCTCGTCCGGCCCTGCTTGCCCCGATATGTTGCAATGGCGTCCCGGAGAGAGGGAAGATCTTCCTCAGCAAGCCATGCCTCGGCCTGAACCTTAAGTACTCGCCCCTTGCCTAACTATTCATCTCCAGCAATCTTAGTGACCTCCTAGATAGCGTTACCCACCGTAATCGCAGTTCGGCTATGATAACGTCTACCACGACCTCTGCGGGCTATACGGGGAGTGAGGGAGTGCACTGGAGCTGGAAGGACTTAGGCGTCGGACTCGTTCTGCTCTAGAGGTTTCAAGGGTCGTACCTAGCTTTTGGACCTGGCACCTCTGAAGTGTTAGGGGAATCCTGCTGCGCGCCCTGCTCCACAGATGTCGAGCCGTCGCTGCTGGGGTGGATCTCCCCACGCTTGTCGTCGCTTTGTTTCGCTCCAGAGACGGATTCAAGCCCTTGAAGTTAGCTGTCAGCGATGAAGTCGAGAGACGTGAGGAGGTCGGTCTTACCAGTGGTATCAGATCCGTCATTTTCCTCGCTGCGGTCATGGGTGCTCTCGTCGTTGCTCTCGTCGCTACTCGCCTCCCCGTCGCTCAATTCAATGGGGGAACCTGTAGCTTTCAGCAGCTGCGCCTGACTCTGATAGACGGAAACCCACTTGCACTTCCTTCAGCGTCTCGATGATTCGTGGAGAGAACACCGCTTTCAGGTAGATAGCCGTGACTGGATCTGGACACCGGAATGGGACGGATGGGCCATCCGAGGCGTCGGAGCGCTTTGCGTGCGGTCAGTTCGTCATCTGAGAGTGGTGGGGGAGTTGGCAGTTTAGGAGGTATCTTGAAGACTGGTCGAGTAAACGGCTGCATTTCATCGAATGGCCTCCCCAGCGAAGGCGTATCTCGAGGATCATGGCCATTCGTTCGCTCTTTCTCAATGTGTATATCCACCCCTTTCCCGGTTTACTGGTCTATGAATGATCCACCGCTCGTAAGGTGGTTGGGAGAATCTACCAACAGTCATGATTAAGGACCCATGGGAAACATCCTCGATCTACTTACTTAAGCTTCCCCTTGGCGACCTTTCGCCAAATGCAAGGGGCATCTTGAGAGCAAGATCGTTGTCGGTGCGCAGACACATCGGTATGCTGTTGTCCCAGCTCCCAGAAACGTGCGCTCCAGGCATTTTCGCAGGTTTCTGAGCGAGTGGGGGAAATCGGGTGAGGCGACCGCCAGCTTTATGCATTCCACGGCACTCCAAAGCCGCTCGATCTTGGGTTCCGGCCCCCTCCATGAGAGTCCTAGGCAGCGGCGACGTTGCAATGACCCCTCACACCACATGACCGCTCTCGCTTTCGATCTGCCAATCAATGCGCGTACTTCCACTATGGCGCAGGCGTATCTGCTCTAGCCAGGTTCCACGCCTCAATCTAGAAATACCCACCTCCCTTGTCAGGCCAGGGTCCAATGAACTTCCCAAGCTCAGCCTTGAATCGACCCACATCTTGCTGTACATGCTGGCGCAGCTCTCGGCCGCTGGACCCCCTGTGCGATCACCGTCCCATACGGGCCGAATGCTCGCAGCAGCTCTGGAGATATAGATCCGTCAAGTCTTGTCTGCTGCTGGTCGCCTGAATTGTAGCCTGCCGACGAACTCCGCCTAGCAGCTTCGTACGCCAGGAATCCAAATCTGGATACTTGTCATCCGTGCCGCTTAATTCAATCATGAGACTGAAGGCACGAAGACGGCATCCGCAACCAGCCAAAGATTAAATTGCTTCTGACAGCTGGCCATTGCGGCTGGAATCCATATCTGAATCCTCATCTGGATCTGAGTGGTCATGGTAATCAAACGTGATATATTTCATTTGGTCGAAGTGGCGAACCCGGCTCTCTTGTATGAAGGTCGCAAAATTTCCGCGGCTATCCTTGCTGGTTTCGATATCATCGTGATCATGTATGGTTTGGAACTCTATCTGTGTTCTTCCATACATTGAGAAATTCGTCGCAAATTCTGGGGTGAGTGCACACGATTTCATGAGGTTGCTTGTTGTCCTCTTCTCGATCGCTAAGATGATCGTTAGTGCATCGCGCTTACGTTATTGACTCTACAGGATGCTACCATACCGCTGTGGGTTGAACGGGTACTTGATATCTGAATTCCAGATGACGTAGCCGTAAATCTGACGGCGCAGTTCCAGAGGCAACGAAAAGAAGTTCGTCATGCTGAGGATCTGGTTGGGGTTAAATGTGCCTATATCCATCTGGAGGAAGGATTTCATACCTTGGATCTGACAGTGAGTCCCGCTTTGATTGAGCGAGGTGTCTGGACTCGATGATTTCAAAACCAGTCACTGAGCTGAGTACACGTCTATGAGAGTGAGTGGATCAGGTCTCGAAGCCTGGCTAAATCAGCCAAACAAGGTGCGACTGACTAGGAACGAGTCGATCTCTGGATCTATCGTCAATGACCAGCTAATGTAAGTCAAGGGTAAGGTGGAATTATATGAGAGTGTTGAGCGGGGAATTGGGCAATGGTATCGCTCACCTTACTTGAGATTTCGAATCAAGGACGTTGATGGTTTGACTACAAGATATGTTGGCACAGTGTGAATGTAGAGCTTGATATCATTGATTCGGTGTTTTAGACAGCTTGGTATACCTGTCGTTGTTATGGGAGGATGCTGACGTTGTGAAAGAACTAGGGAAGATTGTGGAAAGGAAGTAAAGTGAAGAAAGACATACGAACGATATGCCAAGACGCTGTTGATATTAAAACGTCACGCGTTCACTCAATTTCAAGCAACTTCAGACGGCTAGCAGGCTTACTGAATAGAACAATTCGGTTATTTTTGGCGCTGGATAAGTTCGGCGGGGAGAGATGGTGAGCGACTTGGGGTGGAGCAGGAACTTGATCTTTAAATATTCGAGATTTTGAGATAGGGTATTTTCCGAACTAGCTCAGGAAGTACTCTTGCATTTGGATACTTTTGTCGGGTTCTAAATCATGAGAACGTCGCTTCGATGAACCGGCTTTAGAAGTGTTTGGATACTTTTGATGAACCGGCTTAGGAAGTCATTGGATACTTTTGTCAGGTTCGCAATTGTGGAAATGTTGCTTTGATGGGAACTTGGATTGTGACAAAGTCGGGTTTTCAGGCGTGAGATTTGGTTATTTTGGATATCATATAGGGGATGAGGTTGGTCGATTGCAAGTTGAGGTTGTAGATGCAACGCACGTATTTCCCAAACGCTCCGTTTGACAAACCCCAATTCTAATCGTGAACTCGGCCCTGACGTCTACCTACACCTGTTCATAACCCTCAAGTACCATATCGTTCAGTCCCAACTCCTCCTTCTCATCCTCCGTGCGCTCATAATCCTCCGTCCGAATCTGCGGATCAAACCCCTCATCACTCAAGCTCTGAACGTAGCTATTCGCCATCGGATCCTCCAAGACGATACTAAACGTCGTCTCAAGCTTCAATGCCGAATCTAGCTTCCCAAAGAACACATCCCAATCCTGCTTCGTACCCTCATCCATAGAATCACCTCCACTCACACCCTCGCCTTGACCCTCAGCCTCAAACACCGTACCCCACAGCTGATCCCGAAACTGCACCAAAATCCCCTCCACGGTCGTGAACCGTTCCCCCAACGTGCCCGGCTCAACCTGCAATCCCAGCTCCGGACACGACAGCACGCACGTCTCCGACTTCAACAGATCCCGCGACAGATCCTGCACGTGCAGCACTTGCAGCGTGATTTTACGCCCGCGCTCGGGCACGGCGCCGCCGGTCTTGACATCGCTGGTGCGGTAGCCGCAGCTGGAGCAGTTGGTGGCGAAGATCATTACTTCTTTGAAGTGGGGGATGTCGATTTTGTGGACATGGATTTCGCAGGGGGTGGTGCAGGCGGGGCAGGTCTCGTGGAGGGTGTAGACTGTGTCGAGGACGATGGAGCTGTCGAAGGGATCTGAGGTGGTGGTGGTGGTGTCGGGAGGGGTTGGATCCTCTGGGATGAAGAGGCCGAGGGCTTCGTTTTGGGATGGGGAGCGGAGATAGTCCTGTCGGATGTATTTGGGACCGGTGTCGGTGGGAAGGGGCTCGATGAAGGAGTTTCCTGAGGGGTCGTCGATTGAGATTGTGAAGGGGACGCTGCGGTCCTGCATCATACGCTGTAATTTCTCGACGATGGGCTGGAGGGCTGCATAGAGAGCTGGGTCCTGTTCCTTGCGGGATGCTTGTCCGGTTTGGAGTTCGATGGAGATTTTGAGGAGGGTGCCTTCGATGTTGGTGAGTTCGCTGCCACCAGTCGGCATTTCAAGGTCGAGATCTTCGATACGCAAGACGGCTGTGTCGTTGCGGACGATCTGTCGCTGAAGATCTTTTTCGTTGTCGACTTTGAGGGTGTACTTTGAACCTTTCTCTTGGATCTTGCCAGCGGGACGGACGGATTTGTCTTCATGACCACAGTGGTCGCAGGAGAAAGAACTTAGAAGCACTTCGCGGAAATGGGGGATGTGGAAGTAAAGAAGTCTTGTCATGCCCTGAGGGATTATCAGGTGACATCTACGATGGTGTTGGCATCCACGCTCACATCTTCGTGGCAGTTCATGCAGAGGCTCTCGATTTCCATCACCTCCAGGATATCATTTTTATTGACATTTGATATTTCTTGTGCCTGATAATCAGCCATTTTGACGTCAATCTGCTAATACGGCGTTTCGGGAAAAAACTTACCGTGTGAGAGAGCATTTGCAAGAAAACCGCAATCCGATGCCAAGCCGAGGATCTCCCGGAGCGAAAGCGATCCCCTATGGGCGGTGCTGCTTTGGGAGTTCCTACGGAGGGAAGCAGCGACGACCAATACTAACACCGCGCTACAGTTGACAGCAGTGCAACAACTAGAGAAAGGCTTGACTAAACAAAGCACTCAGTTGCCCCAGACCTTACCCAACCCTACTAGCTACAGTGGTGACCAAAGTCTTTTAGGTGCCGAGGAACTCGTCGGTCAGCTCAATATGGCGTCTATGGGCAGTCAGGCAGCTAGCCAAATAACACCGATGGGTCGTGGACCTCACCTGTTTTCAACACATCTAAACGTCCTGGTCAAGCCGTTGAGTCCACCCAGCTCGAGTCTGCTTCCAAGGGCTCAAAGCAAGGTCTTTCATCGACTGCGCATCCTACGCAGCGGTTTGACCCTCGCACTGACTATCGCTCTTCTGCTTCGGAAGGCAGTGGCAAGACTGCCATTGACGATACCACGACCCGCAAGAAAGACTCACCGCCAAAACCGGCGTCGGTCCGTGAGCAAGCCGTCCACTCCTCCACCACCACCCATAAAGCCCCAACAACCTCGAATCCCCCCTCCATCCGCTTCCCCCTCACCCCATCGATCAACCTGCCCCCACCCCCTTCCCCCTCCCCAGATGGCTTCATCAAACCCAGCATCTGCACATTCGGCACCCTCTTCCCAACCCGCGGCTCCATTAAAACCGTGCCCAAGATCAAATACATCCACTCAAACACCAACGAATACCGCGTGCCTAAGGGCGCTTTCGACCTCCACTGTGGTACCCGAGCATGGAAAGGGACCTCGAAGCCGGCATCGACTGGACCCTGAACCCGAAACTGAGCTGCTACACCTCCACGCGCACGAGCCGATATATCAAAGTCAACGGCGTCAGGTTGATGAAGGGGAAACATTGCTAGCTGTACGGCAAACTCCGCTCCGGCGATGTGATTTCGGTCTTTGAGCTTGCGGAGGGCCAGCATGCGGTTACGAAAGCGGATATGGAGTTCCTACTCTTCACGTGCGAGTTCAATATTGGTGATAGTAGGGCGCATAGGAAGGGCGAGGGGGAGCGGTTCGTGGTATTGGAGGAAAAAGTCAAATTTTTGGGAGGAGGGAAGAGTAGGGAGGGGAGTCAGGTCGGTAATAAGAATAACGATATAATGGGCAGTACGGCTACTACAATGGGTGTAGGTACGATGCTTGCTGCGAAGGGCGTCGATACGTCGGATCTCACCACCACCACAACCAGCAAGCAGTGCTGCTGCTACTGCTCCTATAACGGTGACGGCCGGTGCCAATTGATCGTATCTGATGCGTTGGGGTTTTGTGTTGCCGGTTCGCTGCGGTGAGGGTGAGGTGGTGGAATTTGAGGGGAAGACGGGGATGGGCATGGCGCGGCGATTCCGCCGGCTTCCCTGGGTAAGAGGTGTTATTTTGGGCTCGAGGGTCGATTTGTGGTAGCTTCCGCTATAGGTGCTGAAATGGAGGGTGGTGTGAACTCACCAGCCTATGATGTGCGACCTGCTATCTACAAGAACGCTGTGTGGCGGGCCACCCAAGGCTGATCTCATTGACAGCTGGTTCCCCATCGTTCCACTTATTACGAACAGCGCGGCCTCTTTCCCTGTTAGCTCTGCGATGTAGGCTTCCAGGCTATTGGTGGTGGGGTCTTCGGCAAAGATGTCGTCGAAGAGGGTGCAGGAGGAGGTGGCGGCAAGCATGGAGGCGGTGGGGGTGGTTACGGTGTGGCCTTGGGGATGTCAACAAGGCGCTGGGATAGAGTATTGTGGAGGTAGGGAGATGTACTTCTGAAATCGAACGCCGCGACACCAGGTGTATCTCAGGCACTCCTTCGAGCAGAGGCCGATTCGTCGTCGCCATTAGATGCATGGCCATTGATGCCATTCGCTTCCGGCTGCTCGTCTTTTTGATCTATCATACTCGTGTTTATGGCGGATGGAGTGGAAACGAGGAATGGAAATCGGAAGGTGATGTTGATTCGAAGTGCCGAAGATTTGCCGTGGTTTCTCAACCCCATATATTGCACAGAGTACACGTAGTTTTATATTGTAAGATATCTCAATGGCGCGCGAAAGACCTTCCAGCATATAATGACGGCGGTAGAGACCTTCGATAAAGCATAAGTGTTGTTTGTCGTATGATTGTAAAGCTATTAAGCAAATCTAAAATCCCAGTACTATCTACATGCAGTGCGGAAACAAACGTGCCCCAGCAAAAGCGTTCACGCTGCGAGGGAGAGCTAATGCCAGAGATCCCATTGTTTTATTGTCTCCTGCTTGCCATGATACATCCTCCATGTCCCCTGCCTCAAAGCCGTTGGAGGGAAACCCTAGTCATCCGACTTCCAGACGCATCACCGATCCTTATAGGGCCCACTGAGTCCGCCCAGCGCTCGAAGTTGCCCGCATATAGTCCATGATAAATGAGATTTTAGAGCAGGCCAATTATGGCATGAGGTCTATCATAGCGCCGCGATTAAGACGTTATCCACCGATGGGTCTCGAACTCCAGACCTGATTTGAACGCGTATCATATAGGGACATATGACATTTACATACTACTACATTTGATTTTCTCTTTCTAAATGAAACATGGTTTGAATCTTAGCCGTTTTCTATGGAAAATATATGGTTAGAAAGCCTGGAGCTAGGCCTTAAAAATGACCTACTTACTACCTAGATCAGGCTATAGGGTCGACATCTAGCTATCTAATAAATAATTCCGAGCTAAAACGGATATGGAAAAGCTAAGTTTCTACTACTAGTAATAGATTTATTCTTAATAGTCTTTACTAGTATTAAGTTTATTAGGACTCTATCTTAGACTTATAAATAGATTATATAAAGAAGAAGATAGGAAAATTATATAAAAAAGAAATAAATAAATTAGGAAATATTTGAGGAACTTGTTAAGTATATAAGACCTAGGAGAGAATATTCGCGGTCTTTATTAGCGTAATAATTTTAAACCTATATTAGGTATAATATCTACGCTAGATATATCTATATATATATATCTCGAGTCTCTAAGAAATCCTATATCTATCTACCTAATAATATTAATATATTTTCTTTAAATAAAAATTATATAAGGATTACAGAATTAGTATAGTAACTAGACGCGATATATCTTAGCTACCGGTCTATACGCGCGGTATACTAAATTCACCGCGAGGTATCTTAGCGAGCCGCCGAACCTTGAATCAAACGCTTGAAAAGTCTACTTCTGTATCTTCTTATTCTTCTACTTTCTTTTCTCCTAGATATTCTATTTGAAAATCTACGTCCTAATCTTAAGTTTAAAACTAGATAGGAAATCAATCCTTCTCTTTATAATATAATGGAATACATCTCTATTCTCGGAGATACTTGCTTTCTAGCTCGTCGCGAATGCATATACTCTATTCTTCCCTTAAGTATCGACTTTTATTTCCGTCGAACTCCGCATAATCTTTCCTCTAAAATTCGAGGTGAGATTCTTTCCGAGGCTAGAAAATACCACATCGGCGATGAGGTCCTCGGTAACAACCGCGCGGAGCATCTCTCCATCTCTCTTTACGACGGCGAGCAAGCTTTGTGTCTTCTCATCCCAAGCGAAGGTTTTCCAAACATAGTTGCGTCGGCTGAACTCTTGCTGTGATGAAGCCCGCTTGCGCGAGTTTTCCAACCATTCAATAATGCTTTCCTTCTCGGTTTGAGATACTCGGCGGTTGTTCGGATTCTCGAGTGCGTGTTGCAGGAAGGCGATTTGGTGCTGGCAGCAAATGTGACGGTGGTCGTCGAGGATGTGCCGGTCATCACGGTCCTCTATAGCATGTGGTGGGTAAAGAGGTCTGTGGCTTTAGCCTCGACTGGGAGCGAAACTGGAGCTTGAGATTCGATTTCCCAACAGATATGTCTCACAGTCCTAAAACATATTGCAGCAGATACCCCGACGGCTCTCGCTCAATGAAGACTTCCAGGGATCGTGACTCTCCTTCAGGTACTTGACATCTACCAATATGGCGACTACTAGCAACCCGACCGAACCTAGAGTGGACGCGAGTACTAATTTTGACGAAATTTGGAAGGAAGCGGTAGGTCGCTATGAGAAGGACACTGGGACCAAGTTCAAAGATCTAGATGAAGCCAAAAATGCCGATGACGTCTTGACACAAATACAAGAGAGGGAGGAAAAATTCAAAGGTCATCGCCATAATAGGTCTAAGACGGACAAATTCAGGACGCTCGTGAGCAAGGCTTTGGATCCCATCGACAGATTAATCAGTATGGTCGCAGGATTAGCTTCAACGGTAAGGACAGAGGTTCTGCCCATTTGTTAATCTGGGTGACTTATCTCTGCATTGCAACAGGCCTTCCCCCCCAGCACTACTATCTTCACTGCTGTGCGTTATCTTATCAACGTATGTTACCCACCCTTCATGGCATCAGTATTTTGATGACGCTCAGAGCGCGTACACGGTCTCAGCCGACTATGACAGGATTGCTGGACTTTTCGAAGATATAGCATCGTGCCTCGAAGGGTTCAAGATTCTGGAGGGACGTATACCGCCTATACCAGAGCTGAAGTTAGCTCTTGCACGAGTACTGACATCTGTATTGGTCCTTTGCGGTATATGTGCAAAATACGGCAAGATGAGCCGGTTCAGTAAGCATGTTCTCTGTACTCTTGTCCTCTGGAAACGCCGTAGAATGCTCCCGCTCGACTACGTTACTCACCTTCCTGAACGTGACACCGTCCCATAATGCTTACATAATCGGTTCCTCTCTTGATCACGCTTGGCTATGCTAACGGACGTAGAAAAAGCTTTTCAAAGTCTGCTTCGTGGTGAAGACGGCGAACTCCGCACGGCTCTCGATCACTTCCATGAAATGGTCACAGAAGGAGGAGACGCGGTCTCAAAGGCAGGTCTGGCATATACAGTGAAGATGGATGCGACAACGGTACGCATAGAGGCAGAGACCAAGGCTCTAGTGGCTAGTGTAGGACGTATGGATGAACAATCGGAGCGTGAGTATACTTGCAGTAACGCTTTCGTTGTCATATCTGAGTCACTTCAAGGTCAAGAAGCCGAGATCCATTGCGACGAACTTTTGGATTGGCTGTCGTTGCTCAACTTCGCCGAGAAGCAAGCAGACGTATTTAGTAAATGGCATCCTGGCACTGGCACAGTGGCTCTTGATGACCACTGAATTTCAAGCATGGTTTACCGGCGATCAGAGTTCAATGCTTTGGTGCGCAGGGATTCGTGAGTTTGAGATGTTTCTAATTCTAGCGATTCTTTTGCTGACTCTGAACAAGCCGGCGCCGGGAAAAACGTTCTGACGTGAGATCTCCTAAATCAAGTGGATACCTCAAGCCACCACGGGCCGTTCTGACAATCAAAAGCTGACATACCCACTAGATCTTTGGTGATCAACCATATCAAGGAAGCAACTCAAGGCAAGAACACTGCAATTGCATATGTCGATTGCCACTACAAAGACGACAAGACAATGTCCGACGTCGAGCTCTTATCTAGTATTATCCGACAAGTAGCTGAGCAGACCAGCCCCTTACCTCCAGGGTTAGCGGCATTCCGTGATGCGCATCTACGAAGGAAACCATCTCACTGCTTATATCTATTCGTCCGTTTTTCGACATAATATTTGTTTGTATTGATGGTCTTGTACATACCCTTGCGCGACCGTCCACCTTTTGAAATCCACGTAGTAATCCCGCTATCTAGGACGTCTGCCCTGAAACGAATATGGATAGATCTCTTCTTTCG
>JAABUX010003678.1_pt1 | contig 20111 bp, 20 predicted proteins | sample 5561851 | NCBI WGS metagenome assembly JAABUX01 (sample SAMN10711883, study PRJNA513361) | rock metagenome | isolation source: Antarctica rocks | place: Antarctica: Victoria Land, Richard Nunatak red sandstone | collected 2016-01-03 | reverse complement strand
CGAGGCGTTGGGGCGAGCAGGTCATGGGGGCGGTCCCTCGTCGAGACGGCCGGCGCGGCCCCGCGACGGGTCGTGCGGGGGCGCGGCGTCGGCCCGTCGCCCCTTATATTCCGGGCCGCGGGCCCGGCTTTAAGACACTTTCCGGGGAAAACCTCTTGTCAGGCGGAGGAAATCCACCAAGCCCTGTGGCGTGGCCTGAACCTTGGTGGATTTCCTCCACCCGACTGGATTGGAGCCGCTGCACGACCGATCGGTCGTTTTGGTGGTCGATCTTTCCCAACACTGGTCTGTCACGCCCATCCGGCCGCCCTGATGCCGCTCGGTCGCTTGACAATCGGCCGCCTCGGACCGATCCTGATTAAACCGAAGGCGCGTGGCAATCGGTGCAATCGGTCGTGACGTGGGGATCGAGAGGAAGAGGGGTCGAGCATGGGCGTGGCGTTCTTCATCGTGCCGGAGCGCGAGGTACCGGGCCTGGAAACGTTCGTCAACGGCAAGGCGCTCGCCCGCGCCGAGGACCTCGACCGGGTCGCCGAGGCGGCGGGCGTCCGGCCCCTGATGGACTTCTTCAGCGAGGACCCGGAGGCGGCCTGGGCCCTCCTCAGCGACGAGGGGTCCGAGCCGCCCGCCGAGGGCTTCGGGCCGCAGGAGTGGTTCGAGGCCGAGGAGGGACTTGCCACCGTCCGCGGCCTGATCGCCCACCTCGAAGCGGACCGGGCGACGGCGGCGGAGGGGGAGGCGTCGGCGATCGTCGAAGACCTCCGCGAGTTCGACCGGGTCCTCGGCGGGCTGGCCGCGGAGTCGGTCCGCTGGCACCTGGCGGTCGAACTCTGATCCGACCCGACCCGACCCGATCCGCGTCGAGCCGTCGAGCCGTCGAGCCGTCGAGGGAGTCCGCCCCAATGCCTTCACCCGGCGACCGGCTCCGATCGGCCTGGGCCGATCGGCCGATCATGATCCCCGGCGTCTTCAACGCCCTGACGGCGAAGATGGCCGAGCGGCGGGGATTCCCGGCGGTCTACCTCTCGGGCGGGGCGCTCTCGGCGGGATGGGCGGGCCTGCCGGACGTGGGGCTGCTCACGGTGACCGAGTTCGCCGAGCAGGCTGGGCTCCTGGCCGCCGCCACCCGGCTCCCCCTGCTCTGCGACGCCGACACCGGCTTCGGCGAGGCCATCAACGTCGAGCGGACCGTCCGCCTCTACGAGCAGGCCGGCGCGGCGGGCCTGCACCTGGAGGACCAGGTCCTCCCCAAGCGGTGCGGCCACCTCTCGGGCAAGGCGCTGGTCGGGCCCGAGGCGATGGCCGCCAAGGTCCGCGCCGCCGTCGCCGCCCGCCGCGACCCGGGGTTCGTCGTGGTGGCCCGGACCGACGCCCGGACCGTCGAGGGCTTCGACGCGGCGGTCGACCGGGCCCGGCTCTACCTCGCGGCCGGGGCCGACATGATCTTCCCCGAGGCCCTGGAGTCGGCCGACGAGTTCGCCCGGTTCGCCCGGCTCGTCGACGCCCCCCTGCTGGCGAACCTGACCGAGTTCGGCCGCGGTCCCCTGCTCGGCTTCGACGAGCTGGCGGGCCTGGGGTACCGGGCGATGCTCTACCCGCTGACCGCGTTCCGGGCCGCGATGAAGGCGGCCGACGAAGCCCTCGCCCACCTCCGCGACCACGGGACCCAGCGCGACATCCTCGGCCGGATGCAGACCCGGGCGGAGCTGTACGACCTGCTGGGTTACGAAGGCTGGGAGGCCCGCGACCGGGGCTATTTCGGCGACCCGGGGGCGGGGGGGCGACCGGCGCAGGCGGGCGGTTGATTACCGGGTCGGTTCTGTTAGGATCGCTCTTTGGCCCCACGACGATTGCTCAGGCGAGTCGCGGGGGCTTCGAAGGGCCGCGGTCGGATCGGACCCGGACGGCATCGCCGCCGGGGCCCGTGCCGACCGGCCATCTCCCTGAATTCAACCGCTTTTCGATCGCGCGGCCCCCGACGGGAGGCCCGGTCGAGGAGGTCCCTCCCGACGGAGGAGGGGCCGCCCGAGACCCGGCCATCGCGACCGGCCGGCGCCGGATACGACCCCGCTGCTCGACCCCATTTGGAAGAAAGATCGGCGCGTGATCGGCCTTGGATCGGGGACAACGTGGGCCTGGCTGGTGCTCCTGATGGCCTGGATCGGCCCCGGGACGCATCGGGCCGGGCCGCGCGTCGCCGGCTTCCGGCGGCGGCCGGGCGACGCGACGCCCGGCGAGGCCCCTCGGTCCAGGGCGACGGGCCGGCCCTCGGACCCGGCCGGACCACGCCCGGGCCTCCCGCCGGCCGTCGACCCGCCTCGCGGCCCGGGACGGGCCCGATCTTCGACCGGTGGACGAGCAGGACCGGCCCTCCGCCCGGCCGGGGTCCGTTGACGGCGTCGTCGCCATCGCGGGAGGCCCGCCCCGAGGGGATCGTCCCCCGAGAGCCGGCCTCCCCGATCGTCGGGGGCCGCCGCGGCTCAACCTAAGGAAAGGCAAGGGCGGACGTGGTCCGGGAAACCATCGCGGTCCTGGTGGGAATCATCGTCGGGGCGGTCTGCGGCTGCGGCGGCTTGATGCTCTACGCCCGGCTCCGGGTCCGGACCGCGCGCGACCTGGCCTCGGCGGTGATCGCCGAGGCCGAACGCCGGGCCGAGTCGACCGGCAAGGAGGCCGAGCTGGCGGCCAAGGAAGACGCCCTCCGCCGCCGGGCCGCCCTCGACGCCGAGGCCGAGGAGGCCCGCCGGGGCTACCGCGACCAGGAGAAACGCCTGGAGAAGCGCGGCGACCTGCTCGACCAGAAGCTCGACCTGATCAACAAGAAGGAGCGCGACTTCGAGAACGTCCAGCGCTACCTCGCCGAGCAGCAGGAGGAGCTGTCGCGCCGCCAGGTCGAGGCCCGCCAGGTCGTCTCGGATCAGCGGGACACGCTGCACCGGATCGCGCAGGTCGGCCCCGAGGAGGCCCGCGAGATCCTCCTGCGGCGGACCGAGGACGAGCTGAGCCACGAGGTCGGCGGCCTGATCCTCAAGCACGACCAGATCCTCAAGGAGACCGTGGCCCAGAAGGCCCGCGAGGCCCTCGCCACGGCCATCCAGCGCTACGCCGCCGGCCACACCGCCGAGACCACCGTCAGCACCGTCGACATCCCCTCCGACGACATGAAGGGCCGGATCATCGGCCGCGAGGGGCGGAACATCCGCGCGTTCGAGAAGGCCACCGGCGTCGACGTGATCGTCGACGACACGCCGGGCATCGTCATCGTCTCGGCCTTCGACAACATCCGCCGCGAGACCGCCAAGCTCGCCCTGGAGAAGCTGATCCAGGACGGCCGGATCCACCCCACGCGGATCGAGGAGGTGGTGGTCGAGACCCAGGAGGAGATGGAGAAGCACATCCTCCAGCTCGGCCGGGTGGCCGCGCAGGAGGCGAACGTCCCCGGGCTCCACGTCAAGCTGCTCGACTACCTCGGCCGGCTCAAGTTCCGGACCAGCTACTCGCAGAACGTCCTCCAGCACTCGATCGAGGTCGCCTACCTGACCGGCCTGCTCGCCGAGGAGATCGGCCTGAACGGGGCCCTGGGGCGGCGGTGCGGGCTGCTCCACGACATCGGCAAGGCCGCCGATCACGAGATGGAGGGGGGGCACCCCGCCATCGGCGGCGAGCTGACCAAGCGCTACGGCGAGGCCCGCGAGGTCGTCCACGCCGCCCTCGGCCACCACGACGACCTCCGGACCGACACGCCGTATACCGTCCTCGTCGCCGCCGCCGACGCCATCAGCGCCAGCCGCCCGGGGGCCCGCCGCGAGACCCTCGACAAGTACGTCCGCCGGCTCGAAGACCTGGAGGCCCTCGCCTGCGGCTTCCCCGGCGTCGAGCAGGCCTACGCCATCCAGGCCGGCCGCGAGATCCGGGTCATCGCCGACAGCCACCGCCTCGGCGACGAGGCCGCCGCCAAGCTCTGCCGCGACATCGCCAGGGCCGTCCAGGAGCAGTTGACCTACCCCGGCGAGGTCAAGGTCACTGTGCTCCGCGAGACCCGGTCGGTAGAATTTGCGCGTTGACCTCCCCCACGTCCCCGAGAGAAAGGGGCCGGATCGAATGCCCGCAACCCTCTTCGACATGGTCCGCGACATGGCCCTGAGGCTCGACCCGGGAGACCAGCTCGCGCTGATCGAGGCCCTCACGCAGAAGTTCCGCGCGGACTACAAACCGCCCGAGCGGAAGCCGTACCCGTCGCTCTGGGGCGTGCTCAAGCACCTCGGCCCGGCCCCCTCGGCCGAGGAGATCGACGAGATGCGCCGCGAGACCCTGGCGAATTTCCCCCGCGAGGACATCGCGTGACCATCGGGGCCGTGGCCGACACTCATGCGGCGATCTGGTACGTCTGGGGCGACCCGAGGATGCCGCCGACCGCGAGGGCGGTCTTCGATAACCTCGCCGCGGCGGGCTTCCAGGTGGGCGTCTCGTCGATCAGCCTCGTCGAGATCGTCTACCTGATCGAGAAGCGGCGGATCGACCCGGCCACCCTGGAGATGGTCCTCGATACCCTCGATCTCGGCGGACTCCTCGAAGAGGTCCCGGTCGATCGCTCGATCATCCCGGCGCTGGCGGCGATCCCCCGCGATCAGGTCCCCGACATGCCCGACCGGATCATCGCGGCGACGGCCGCGCGGCTCGGCGTGCCGCTCATCAGCCGCGACCGGAAGATCCGGGCGTCCTCGGTGGCGACCGTCTGGTGACCGCCGCCGCCGCCTCGGCCCTCGTCGCGAACGATTGGACCTTCGATGTCCCTGAACATCCTCTTCATCGGCGACGTCGTCGGCTCGCCCGGCCGGAAGATCGTGGGGCAGGCCCTGCCCCGGCTGATCCACCGCTGGGACCTCGGCCTGGTCGTCTGCAACGCGGAGAACTCGGCCGGCGGGTCGGGCCTGACGATCAAGTGCCACGAGGAGCTGGCCGAGGCGGGGGTGGACGTCTTCACGCTGGGCGACCACGCCTATCGCAAGGACGAGGTGTTCACCCTCTTCGACCGGACCGACCGGATCTTGCGGGCGGCGAACTACCCGCCCGACTCGCCCGGGGGGGAGTCGGTCGTGGCCCCGGCCCGCGACGGCACGCCGGTCGGGGTGTTCACCCTGATGGGCCGGACGTTCATGAAGCCGGTCGACGACCCGTTCCGGGCGGCGGACCGGGTCCTGGCCCGGCTGGGGCCGGCCGCCAGGGTGATCCTCGTCGACGTCCACGCCGAGGCGACCAGCGACAAGCAACTGCTCGGGCGCTACCTCGACGGCCGGGTCTCGGCCGTCCTGGGCACGCACACCCACGTGGCGACCGCCGACGAGCAGATCTTGCCCGGCGGCACGGCGTTCCAGTCCGACGTGGGGATGACCGGCCCTTACGACTCGATCCTCGGCCGCCGCTACGACCGCGTGCTCGCCTCGACCTTGACCGGCGTCCCCCACTTCTTCGACGTCGCGGCGGGCGACCCCCGGCTCTGCGGCGCCGTGGTCGGCGTCGACCCGGCCACCGGGCGGGCGACGGCCATCCGCCGGGTCTCGGTCAACGGCGACGACACCCGGAAGCTGATGACCGGCGAGCTTTGATCCCCGCCGATCGCTCAGCCCGCCTCTTCGAGCCGCCGGAGGCCGCGGCGGAGCCCGGCGAGGACGGCCCCCGGGTCGTCGAAAACCCGCCGTTCGAGGAAGTGCCAGCGGGCCCAACGGCCGGCGCCGAGGAGGGCGTTGGCCCGCTCGAAGAGGGGGATCGCGGCCAGCTCGGGCACGGTCAACGGCCGGCCCTGCTCGTAGGCGGCGAGGGCCGAGAGCCGGGGCTCGCGGCCGGGCCCGACGGCCTCGGCGAGCAGGCGGGCGAGGTCGGCGGCGACCGTCTCCCGTCCCATCGCGCCGAAGTCGACCAGGCCGGTCAGGCGGTCGCCGACGAAGAGGAAGTGATCCGGCCTGGCATCGCGGAGGCAGGGCTGGAGCGGCAAGGGGCGGGCCGCGGCGAGCCGGAGGGGCTCGAGCAGCCCGGGGGCGAGGGCCCGCGCCCGGTCGAGCCAGGGCCGGGCGAGGACGGCGTGGGGGTCGGCCGGGTCGGCGGCGATGGCCCGCGCAATCGCGTCGAACTCGCCGCGGAGCAGCCCTTCGATCTCGCGGGCCCGGGCGGCCAGGCCGGGGCTCGGCCCGACCGTCCGATGCTCGGCCAGTCGGGCGTGGAAGGCCGCGAGCCCGGCGAAGGCGGCGACGAGCCGGGCCGGGGCGGGCGGCCGGGCCAGGTCGGCCTCGCCCGCCATCCACGGGGCGACCTCCCACGACCGGCCCCCCTCGGAGACCAGGGTCCGGCCGTCCGTCGCGGGGATCGGCGCGGCCACGAAGCCGAGGGCGGCGGCTTCGGCCAGCCAGGCGTGGACCCGGGCCAGGCTCGACGGGCCGGGGCCGTCGACCGGCCAGAGCCGGAGCACCAGGTCGCCGGCGGCGGAGCGGTATCGCCAGAGCCGGGCGCCGCTGAGGCCCCCGGCGTTGCCCAGCGGCCGGGGGGCCGAGGTCGGCCAGCTCGGGCCCGGGTAGCGGTCGAGGACGGCGCGAGGGGGGGCGTTCATCCCGGCTCGCGGCCGGGGTCGCGCTCGCGGAGGGCCCGGATCGCGGCCATGTAGGACTCGGTCATGGCGGCCAGTTGGTCCCGCTCGTGGTGCCCCCCGCGGCCCTCGGGCTCCGGGGGCGGGATCGGCGGGCCGTAGACGACCCGGGCCTCCGACGGCGTGAAGAACGACACCCAGACCTTGTTCGACTCCGGCGTCCCCCGGATGTAGGCGGGGATCACCGGGACCTTCGCCTTGAGGGCGATGAAGGCGACGCCCGGCTTCCCCTCGCCGATCTCGCGCCCCGAGGTCGGGAGGATCTGGCCTTCCGGGAACACCGCCACGATCCGGCCCTCGCCGAGGGCCTTGATCGCGGCCCGCGAGGCCGAGGTGAACCGGCCCGGGTCGACCGGGATGCAGCCGAGCCGCTCGCAGAAGGGCCGGAACAGCGGCGCGTCGTAGTACATCCGGGCGATCAGGAAGCTCAGCTTCCGCCGCGTCGCGGCCTGGAGCAGGAAGTTGTCGATGTTGCAGGTGTGGTTCGAGATCAGGATCGCGGGGCCGGTCGCGGGCAAGGGTGCGGCCTCGGTCGTCAGCCGATGGACGATCGCGCAGTAGGCGATGTTGACGTACCAGAGGCAGGACAGGAGGCCCCGGAACTCGACGCGATCCGGCGGGGCCTGCGGCCTGAGGGCGAGCGGCAGGATCAGGAGGAGGGCGGCGAGGCCGGTTAGCGTCCAGGGGCTCATCGGGCGGCGTGTCCGGGGGGTGCGGGGCGAACGTTGCGGTCCGGGGCGACCCGGGCGAGTTGACGGGATTCCGGGCGGGAACGCAAGGCTTGGTCGGCGGGCGGATGGATGGTCGGCGGGAGGTCGCGATCTTCAGGCGAGCTTGCGGCGGCGGTGGAGGAGGGCCAGGCCGCCGGCCAGGGCCCAGAGGGCGAAGGTGGTGGGCTCGGGGACGGGCGAGGCGGCCCCGAGGGCCTCCGCGGCGGGCGACCGGAGCGCCCGGAGGGCCCCGCAGTACGGGCAGTGGCAGGTCACCGGATGGTGCTGGGTGAGGACCTCCAGGCCGGTCAGCCCGAGCGAACCCTGGGTGAACTCCTTGCCGGGGCCGTTGAGGAAGTTCTGCGAGGCGAGGAGCTGGGCGGCCTGCGGGCTCAGGGTCCCGTCCGGGTTGGCCAGCAGCGACCAGTTCACCGACGCCGCGTCGAGGTAGTTGCCGGTCTGGTCGGGGTGGTTGGCGATCCCGAAGGCGTGCATCAGCTCGTGGGCCAGGTTGTTGCCGATGGCCGTGGCCAGCTCGTTCGGCGAGCTGGCCTGGCCGAACTTGTCGATGAACGAGAAGCCGTCGTTGCCGACGTCGGTGATCCCGATGGCGTTGGGATTGGCGCCGTAGGAGGCCCCCGAGACGACGCTCATGGTGTGGGCGAAGTTCCGGGTCGGGTCGGTGGTCAGGCTGACGTTCAGGCCGCTGGCGGCGTAGGCGTGCTGGACGGTCCGGACGACGTCGGCGATGAACCCGGCCTGCTGATCGGCGGTGGGCGTCCCGTGGTAGACGTTCTGGACGGCCTGGCTCTGATACCAGGCCTGCGGGGCCCCGCTCGTCAGCGACTGGGCCTCGGAGTAGGGGCCGTTGCCGAAGTTGAGATAGGCGTCGACCGAGTGCCCGGCCGAGGCCTGGCCCAGTTGCAGGCCGCCGAGGCTCGGGCCGGCCGGGGCGGGGCCGGAGGCGGCGGGCGCGGGGGCCGAGGATTTGGCGGCGGCCGGACCGGTCGTGCCCAGGGTGGCCGAAGGGGTCGTCCCGAGGCTGGCCGAGGAGACGGCGTAGCCGGAGGTGGTCGTGTAGCCGGTGGGGCCGTAGTTCGACCCGGCGATCGCCAGGTTCTCCTGGCCCACCGCGGGGCCGGATGCCGGGGCGGCGTAGGTCAGGGTGGTCGGCTGATGGAGGCCGGAGTCCGCCTGATGCGAGGGGGCGTGATGGTGCTTGATCGACCCGGCCAGCGCCGGGGCGGCCAGCGAGCCGGTCAGCATCAGTCCCAAGGCGAGGGTCTTCACGGCGGGCATCGCGAACCTCCTGTTCGTGACCTTGGGGAAGCCTTCATGGCAACCCCGCCGCGACAGCATCCATGCCGTCCGGAACGACGCCTGGTCGGTATGCGGCTGGTCCGACCTGCGGGCTGATTTGGGTTGATTTCGGAGAGCGTGAGGTGGGAGTGCTGGGCGCTCTCGTCTTTCGAAAACATCGAGAAGCAAGCTTCATGCCGGTGGGCAATCGGGCGCGAAGATTTCGCGAGGGGCAAAGTGCTTTCGATGCAAGTCATAACCCACAGAAGATTTGAAGCGGAATTTTGTGATCGTCTTGACGCGAATGAGCCTGCGTCGGTTTTGCGTAAAATCCCGATTGGGACGTTTGTTACAACGGCCTCCGAGTAAGAATGACATGACCCGACGCGTATCTCGGGCGGCTCGTCGGCCTGATCGGGCGGGCTTCGGACCGGCCGCGTCGCAAGATTCTCGCGGGTCCGGTTTTGGAAGAAAACTCGGCGACGGTCGCCTCGTTGCGGCCGGTCGGTCACGATGACTATACTCCGGTCGCCGTCCCGGTCAGAGCCTTGGTCTCGACCAGGCTCGCGAGCCGCCCGGTCGGGCCAGCTTTCGAGAGTCGTCGATCCGGAGCTATTGCGATGCGATCCCATCTTCGAGTCACGGCCTTGCTCTCGACCTTGATCCTCGCCGGGTGCGGCGCGACGGAGCCGGCGGCCGAGGCCCCGCCCAAAGACGTGGCCGCGCCGGTCGCCGCCCAAGGCCCGGTCGCGCCCACGCCGCCGATCGAGCCATCCCCCATCCCCTCGCTCCCCTCCACCGCCAAGGGCGACATGGACAAGAAGGACGATCCGCGGCCCCCCGAGACCCGGACCAAGACGGAGGCGAAAGACGTCATGGCGAAGCCCGACACGCCCCGGTGATCGGGGCGCCGCACGCCCGGCCCGGACGTCAACGGCGGGTGCCCGAGCGGGATCTCGACGGCGGCCGCGCGTGCTTCCACGGGTTCCGGCACTTCCGGGGACACCCCCCACCCCGTCCCTCTCCCACAAGTGGGGAGGGGGAAGGATCTGGCTCCTTCCTCCGCAAATGCGACGGGCGCGGCCGACATCTCCTCCCGTAGGGGGACGGGGAACCAGATCCGGCTCCCTCCCCACTTGTGGGGGAGGGCCGGGGTGGGGGGGAGGCCAACGATCACGCCGGACGTGCGATCCGAAGATCCTGGAATCCGTCGGCGCACCCGGACGGCCGCTCAGTCGGGCGGGCCGCCGACGACGGGGTTGGTCAGGGTGCCGATGCCGTCGATGGTGATCCGGACGAGGTCGCCGGGGGCGAGTGTGAAGTCGTCGGGGGGGACGATCCCGGTGCCGGTCAGGAGGAACGCGCCGTCGGGGAAGCGGTTGTCGCGGCCCAGCCAGTCGACGAGGTCTTCGAGCTTGCGGGCCATCCGCGAGAGCGGGGTCGTCTCGCGGACGACGGTGGAGCCGCCGCGGTCGATCTCCAGGCGGATGGTCAGGTCGGCCAGCGGCGGCATGGCCTCGGCCAGGGTGACGACCGGCCCGAGGGCGCAGCAGGCGTCGTAGACCTTGGCCTGGGGCAGGTAGAGGGGGTTCTCCCCCTCGATGTCGCGGGCGCTCACGTCGTCGCCGACGGTGTAGCCGACGATCCGGAGCGTCGGCGAGAGGACCAGCGCCAGCTCGGGCTCGGGCACGCACCATCGGGAGTCGCGGCGGACTCGGATCGGCTCGTCGGGCCCGACGACCCGGCTCGGCGTGGCCTTGAAGAACAGCTCGGGACGCTCGGCGCGATAGACCAGGTCGTAGAACGAGGCCGCCTGTTCCGACTCCTCTTGTCGGGCCAGCTTGCTTCGTTCATAAGTGACCCCCGCGCCCCAGACTTCCTGCCGGTCCAGCGGCGCGAGCAGCCGGACCTCGCCCAAGGCCAGGTTAGGCCCCGCCCCGGCCCGGTCGAGCCATTCGCCGGCGAGCCGGGCGGGGTCGTCGGCATGGAGGAGGTCGCAGAGCCGGGCGTCGGCCGGGCCGATCGGGCGGACGCGGTCCCCCTCGATCAGGCCGATCCGCGCGGAGGTTGAAGTCCCGGCCCGGTCGAGATACTTGGCGATCCGCATGGCTGGAGGGTCCGTCGGTTGGGGAAGTTCGGTCGACGCGCGAAGGCCGGCCCTTTCCTAACCGGGGCGAGGGCGGTCGGTCAACGGCCCGGGCCGGCGGATCGTGTCCTCATTTGAGATTCGGAACCTGCGTTCAGTAGGCGGGTGTGTCACGAGGTTTGGCCGGGGGAGCCGCGCGGCTCGCGGAGGCGGGCGCGGTTACGATAGGGCTTGCTCCGGCTGGGGCTAGGTCTGGGGCGAGCCTCGTTGCGTTGTGGAGGGACGGCGATGCGACTGCCACGCTTCCGAGTGCGCACGCTCATGGTGGTCGTGGGCGTCGTGGCCTTGCTCGTCTGGGGCGCGATGATGGGGTCGCGGTCGTACGACAATTACAGGCTCGCGAGCCTGTGTGACGCAGACGAGCGCCGATCGCGGAAAATCGCCGCCAGGCATCGTCGCGGGTCGGAGAAATGGGATTCGGAATGCGCCGAATGGTACGGGCAGTTGGCCCGAAAGTATCGCCGAGCGATGTGGAGCCCCTGGATGCCCGTCGCCCCCGATCCTCCCCCGCCCGAGTTTCATCCGCCCTGATCCGCGTCGCCCAACGACCGATCAAATCCCGTGCCGATTGGTGGACAAAATCTCCCCACCTCAGGACGCCCCCGGCCGGCGGGGAGTGCGGATCGGCATGAACCGCTCTTAAGTTCTTCCCGGAATTTGACGATAATCTGGATTGGGACGTGTGTCGGTCGTCGGCCGTCCTCGATGAGTGGAGCGAGGCCGGGGTCGGCCGGGCGAGGAGCGGCGGATGACGGATCGGATCGTGGTGGTCGGACACGGGGCGGTGACCTGCCTGGGCCGCGACATGGACGCTACCTGGGCGGCCCTGGTCGCCGGCCGATCGGGCATCCGCAGGCACGCCGCGCTCTCGCCCGACGCCTACCTCGTCGACATCGCGGGGATGGTCGACGACTTCGGCCCGGGCTCGGCCGGCGAGGACCCGGCCGTGTCGCGGCTTGGCGCCCGCTCGATCCACCTGGCGCTGGCCGCGGCCCGGGAGGCCTGGGCCGACGCCGGGCTCGATCGCCGGGCCGGCGAGTTCGACGCCGACCGGGTGGCCGTGGCGATCGGCTCCGCCTTCGGCGGGCTCGACCTCCTGGAGGCCGAGCAGGTCAAGTCGTCGCGGCGCAAGGGGCTCTCGGCCAGCCCCTATCTGATCCCCGGCCTGCTGATCAACCAGGCCCCCGGGCAGGTGGCGCAGCACCTCGGGCTCTACGGCCCGAGCGTGGCCCCGGCCAACGCCTGCGCCAGCGGCGGCCACGCGATCGCGCTGGGCGGGATGTTCCTCCGCGCCGGCGAGGCCGACCTGGCCGTCTGCGGCGGGGCCGAGAGCGCCTTCACGCCGATGGTCGTCAACGGCTTTGCCACGATGAAGGCCCTGGCCGGGCGGAGGTCCGAAGACGGGGCCTCGGCCGACCCGTCGCGGGCGAGCCGGCCCTTCGGCGTCGACCGGGCCGGCTTCGTCATGGCCGAGGGGGCGGGCATCGTCGTCCTGGCGACCGAGTCGACCGCGAGGCGACTCGGGCTGACCGTCCAGGCCGTCCTGGCCGGGTGGGCCCTGAACTCCGACGGGCATCACATGGCCATGCCCGACGGCGCGAAGATCGCCCGCTGCCTGGCCGCCGCGCTCGACCGCTCGGGCGTCCGGGCCGGGGAGGTCGACTACTACAACGCCCACGGGACCGCCACGCCGGTCAACGACCGGGTCGAGACGCAGGCGATCAAGGACGTCTTCGGCGACCACGCCCGACGGCTGGCCGTCAGCTCGATCAAGGGGGCGATCGGGCATGGCCTGGGCGCGGCCTCGGCGATCGAGGCGGCGGTCTGCGTCCGGACGCTCCGGGAGCAGGTCATCCCGCCCACGATCAACCACCGCCCCGACCCCGAGCTCGACCTCGACTACGTGCCCGATCGGGCCCGACCCTCGGCCGTGAAGACCGCGATCAGCGCGTCGTTCGGTTTCGGCGGGACCAACAACGCCCTGATCCTGACAAGGGGGGACCGATGAACGACCCGTGCCTGCTGGCCCAGATCACGGCGACCGTCCGGTCGGTCGCCCGAGTCCCCCGGGACGTCCCGATCACCGTCGAGACCCGGATGGTGGACGACCTCCGGATCGACTCGCTCGACCTCTTCGCCGTCGTGATCGCCGTCCAGGAGCGGTTCGACCTGATGATCGACGTCGAGGACATCCCCGACCTGAACCGGGTGGGGGACCTGGCGGCCTACGTGGCCTCCCGGCGGAACGCCGCGGCGGCCTGACGCCGGCCGGGCACGGATGGTTGGCCGATCGAGGCGGGGGCGAACGACAATGGGGCGACTCAAGGCCGGACTGCAGAAGCAAGCCCTGCGCGTGCTCTTGCCCGTGCTCCGGCCCACGCCGGCGGCGTTCTCGGCGGCGGTCGTCGACGCGATGGGCTGGATCAACTACAAGCTCGTGCCGGGGAACAGGGCGATCTACGAGCGGGCCATCGCCCGCGGCCGCGAGGAGCTGGGCGAGGACTGGGACGGCCCCGCCGTCGCCCGCCGGCTCGCCTCCGGGCTGGTCCACTGGCGGAGCCGCGACCGCCTGCTCGACGGCCTCACCGACGCCCAGGCGCTCCGGCGGTTCGAGGTCGGAGGCCGCGACCACCTCGACCGCGCCTCGGCCCAGAAGCGCGGGGTGATCCTCCTGGGCAACCACTTCGGGTCGCACCTCCATCCGACGCACTGGCTCTACCGCGAGCGCTACCCGCTCCGCCTGTTCATGGAACGGCCCCGGAACGTCTCGCGATACATGACCGACCAGTTCCGGACCGACGGGCCGCTGGGTCAGGAAAAGCTGTTCATCTCGCGGCGATCGACCCCGACGGAGGCCGCCGGGTCGATCCTCCGGGCGATGCGCATCCTCAACGCCGGGATGATCCTCCAGATCGCCGGCGACGTCCGCTGGCAGGGCTCGCACACGGCGCCCGGTCACTTCCTGGGCTCCACTTATCTGTTCTCGACGACCTGGGTCGTCCTGGCCGCGATGACCGGGGCGCCGGTGGTCCCGGTCTTCTGCCGGCCCGACGGCCGGGGGCGGTACTGCCTCGACTTCTTGCCCTCGTTCCGGGTGCCCGCCGACGCCCCCCGCAGCGGCCAGGCCGCCGTCCACGTCCAGCGCGGGCTCGACGCCGTCGCCGATCAGGTCCGCCGCCATCCCGACCAGAGCAACGACTACTTCACCTGGACCCGGCCCGAGATCGGCCTGAACCGCGTGGCCTGACGGACGCCCGCCCGCCCTCCGGCCCGGATCTGGGGTTGTCGCATCCGCGGCCGGCGGTTAGACCTCTCGGCCTCGGGCGGATCGGGCGTGGTGGCGCGGGAGGGTGGCCGAGATGCGGGACGGAGCGGCGAGATTCGGGCGGCGGGCGTGGCCGTGGATGGCCCTGGCGATCGTCCTGGCGGCGGCCGTCTGGCACGTCCTCGACTTCTCGGACTTCGCCGACACCGAGTTCCCCCAGGTCATCCGGCCCCACTTCAACCGGAGGCCGCCGGCCGCCTATCGCCTGGCCGAGCCCGGCGACACCCTCGACCGGCTGGGCCTCTACTTCGCCGCCGCCGCCGTCGCCCTCTCCGCCGCGGCGATCGGCTCACGGCTGAGGGCGAAGATGCGAGGCGATGCGACCGGGCTCGCCCTCTGGCCCTCGGCGCTGGCGCTGGCCCTGGCGGCGGCCTGGCACGCCGCGACCCCCGGGCCCGGCTTCGACGGCTGGCACGGCCTGGGCTGGCGGGAAGCCTTCGACCCCGTCGCGCCGGCGGGCGTCCGGGCCGGCCTGGCGGCGGCGATGCTGGTGCTGGGCGGCGTCGTGGCGACGAACGTCGCGCGGTGCTGGCCGGGACGCCGCGATTGGCCGAGGCGGGGACGCGAGGCGCGAATCCTCGGGCTCCTCGGCTTGGCGGCGGTCCTGGTCGCGGGCCGTCAGGCCGAGATCCCGGGGGTCGAGCCGGCGGGCTACTGGCCGCGATGCTCCTTCGACCTGGGCGTCCTGGCGTTCGGGCTGGCCCTGGTCCGGGCCCGGCCGTTGCCTGGGCCGACATCGGCGTCGGGGCGGGCCCGGGGGTGGCGCGTGGCCCTGGGGCTGGCCTCGGGCTGGGCGGCGGTGGCGGTCGCGGGCGTCGCGCTGACGATCTACCACCGGCCGCTGGCCCGGCTCCGGCCGGTGGTCCCGGGGCGGATCTACATCGGCGCGATGCCGACCTATCGCGGCCTGGAGATCGAGCGTGGTCGGATCGGCTTCCGGACGATCATCAACCTCTTCGACGAGTCGTCGACGCAGGCCAGCCCGCTTCACGCCGACGAGATCCGCTTCGTCCGCGACCACGGGCTCCGCTACCTCGGGAGCCCCGCCGACGGGCTGGAGTCGGACCGATTCCTCGACGAGACGCTCGCCCTGGCCCGCGACCCCGACGCCTGGCCGATCCTGGTCCACTGCCACGGCTGCATGGACCGCTCGCCCGCGTGGATGGGCCTGTATCGGTTCCTGGTCGAGGGGGTGCCGCTCGATGCCGTGTTCGCCGAGATCGAGCGGCACCGGGGGACCCGGCCCAAGGCGGTGGTCACCCTCCAGTACAACCGCAAGCTCCCCCCCCGCGCCCCCGACCGCTTCGCCGCCGACCCCACGGCCCAGCTCCTGCTCCGCTGCGCCTCGACGACCCCGGACCCGTTCCTGGGTGCCCGATGGAACCCAACAAGCTCGGCGCGTCGGGTCGTCACCCGGATCGAGCCCGACCCGACGGCCCGCCGGCCATGAGCGACCGCGCGGCCCCGAGCCGGCCGGGGCCCTTCCCCGCCCCCCTACAATTCCCCGCCGCGCGATGGGAGGAGTCGGATCGGCCGACCTCGCCGGGCGGCCCGGGGCGTCCACCGCCCCCCTCGGGCTTGACGACACCCGCTCAATCGCTAGAGTACCGGCCGACGCTCCCCCCGGCACTCGCGCATCGAATCGGCATCCCCACCATGACACCCAGTCTCTCGCTGAGCGCGGCCTCGTCGCGGACCGAACCGCCCGTGATCTCCGAATTCATGCAGATGGCCCTGGCCAACCCCGGACTGATCTCGCTGGCGGCGGGCTTCGTCGACCAGGCGAGCCTGCCGAGCGAGGCCGTCGCGCGGATCGCCGCCGAGATCCTCGGCGACCCCGCCCAAGGCCGCCGCGCGCTGCAATACGGGACCACGATCGGCGACCTCTCGCTCCGCCACAAGCTCGTCGGGCTCCTGGAGCGGAACGAGCGGGTCGCGGCGGGGACGTTCGAGGGGCTGGCCCCCCGGGTGGTGGTGACGACCGGCTCGGCGCAGCTCCTGTACCTCGTGGCCGAGGCCCTGCTCGACCCCGGCGACATCGTCCTGGTCGAGGCCCCGACCTACTTCGTGTTCCTCGGCGTCCTGGAGACCCGCGGGGCGCGGGCGATCGGCATCGAGATCGACGAGGGGGGGATGAGGCTCGACGCCCTGGAGTCGACCCTGGCGGGCCTGGAGGCGAGCGGCGAGCTGCACCGGGTCAAGCTGATCTACACCGTCACCGAGCACTCCAACCCCAGCGGGATCAGCCTGGCCGAGTCGCGGCGGGGGCCGCTCGTCGAGCTGGCCCGGCGGTGGTCGAGGCGGCAGCGGATCTTCATCCTCGAAGACGCCGCCTACTATGGTTTGAATTACGAGGGGGACGAGCCCCCGAGCGTCTGGCGGCACGACCCCGAGGGGGAGACGGTGATCCTGGCCCGGACGTTCAGCAAGACGTTCAGCCCGGGGATCAAGCTGGGCTTCGGCGTCCTCCCGGCGCCGCTGGTCGCGCCGGTGGTCAGCCTGAAGGGCAACCACGACTTCGGCACGACCAACTTCACCCAGCAGGTCCTCGCCCGGGCCCTCGACGACGGCAGCTACGACCGCCACGTCGGCGGCCTCCGGTCGATGTACCGCCGCAAGCGGGACGTGATGCTCGACGCCCTCGACGAGCACTTCGGCCCGCTCGAAGGCGCGGTGAGCTGGACCCGGCCCAAGGGGGGTATGTTCGTCTGGCTGGCCGCCCCGGAGGGGGTCGACCTGGGCGCCAAGGGGCCGGTGATCGCGAGATGCCTGGAGCAGGGCGTGCTGTACATCCCCGGCTCGTTCTCCTTCCCGGGGGGGCCGGGGCCAGTCCCGACCAACTACGCCCGGGTCTGCTTCGGCGTGCCGAGCGAGGCCGACCTGGCCGAGGGGGTCCGGCGGCTGGCGGCGGCCCTGGCGGAATGCATGGACCCCGTCGCCTGAGCGTGCGGCCGGACGGGACCGGCCGCGGGGTGGGGAGCGGGTCGAGGTCGGCCCGTCCCGGGCAGGTATGCCCAAGGAGGAGCCCGTGCGGTTCGGAATCCTGCAACGCTACGTGATGGGCGAGGTCTTCCGCGCCTTCGCGCTGGCCCTCCTGACGATCACGTGCGTCTTCGTCCTCCTGACGGTCATGACCAAGGCCAGCAACGTGGGGCTGGGGCCGGCGGAGATCCTCCGCCTGGTCCCCTTCATGATCCCGGCCAGCCTGCCGTACACGGTCCCCGTCTCGCTCCTGTTCGCCTCCACCGTGGTCTATGGCCGGCTGGCCTCGGACAACGAGGTGATCGCGGTCAAGACCGCCGGCCTCAGCGCCATGGTCCTGATCTGGCCGACGCTGGCGATGGCGCTGATCCTCAGCGTCACCCTGAGCTACCTCAGCGCCGCGAAGATCCCCGAGGCCAGCGACGGGGCCAAGAAGGTGATCTTCCAGAACCTGGAAGACTTCTTCTACAAGAAGCTCAAGATGGACCGCGTCTTCGACGTCAAGAGCTGGCCGTTCCTGATCAAGGTCAAGGACGTCGAGGGCCGGGTGATGATCGGCGCGACGTTCAAGAAGCGATCGGCCCCGCCCGACCAGGCCCTCAACCTCCCCCGGCCGCCCGATGCCGACGAGCCCCCGGCCTACGACATGGTCATCCAGGCGCGGAAGGCCTGGATCAAGTTCGACTTCGAACACGAGAAGGTCCGGGTCTACTTCGTCGACGCCGACATCCGCCAGAGCGGCGAGGCGTCCAACGAGGCGAGGGTCCAGGAGACCTTCTTCGACTTCGAGCTGCCCAACAAGGGCGCGTTCGAGTCGGGCAGCCGGATGACCGAGGAGATGACCGTCCGCGAGATCCGCGAGAAGGAGGACGAGTACCGCGAGAAGATCGTCTCCGAGCGGAAACGCCAGGCGGTCGCCGCGGCCTGGTACATCGGCTCGGGCCGGCCCGGGCTGGTCGAGTGGAAGGACCTCCAGGCGGCCTTCGCCAAGTATGATTTCTGGGCCGGCGAGATCAACAAGTACGAGACCGAGATCCAGATGAGGCTGGCGATGGCCTGGGGCAGCCTGTTCTTCGTCGTCCTGGGCGCCCCGGTCGGCATCCTCTTCGCCCGCCGCGACTTCCTCAGCGCGTTCATCTCCTGCTTCATGCCGATCATCCTCGTGTATTACCCGCTGATGCTCTTCGGGGTGAACATGGGCAAGGAGGGCCTGATCCACCCGATCCTCGTCTGGTCCGGCAACGGCGTCCTGGCGATCACCGCCGGGTTCTGGGCTTTGCCCCCGGTCCTCAAACACTGACCCGGAAAGGGGCAACTGTCATGGACGACCACCGGGTCAAGGCCTTCGTCGCGACCTTCGCGATCGCCGCCGCGGTCGCCCTCGGGGGCTGGTTCGCGATCGACGTGCTGGCGAACCTCGACGAGTTCCTCGGGGTCGCCGGCCCGGGCGCGGACGTGGTCCGGGTCGCCTGGCGGCATTATCCGGGCGTGCTGGACGTGCGGGGCGGGGCGATCCTCGCGGCGATCGCGGCGGGGGCGGCGACGGTCGCCGCCCTCCGGGCGCGTCGGGCCGTCGCCCCCCGGTCGGGTTCCTGAACGCGAGCCAAGGAAGGCGGGCCGACGATGCGTATCCTGGATCGCGAGCGGTACTGGTCGTTCACCAAGGCCTACTTCATCTGCTTCTTCGCGCTGGTCGGCCTCTACGTCGTCATCGACGCCTTCAGCAACCTCGACGAGTTCTCCGAGGACGCCCAGGGCCTCGCGATGTTCGCCAACATGGGCCGATACTATCTCATCAAGATGAGCCTGATCTACGACCAGATCTGCGGGATCATCACGATGATGGCGGCGATCTTCACCGTCACCTGGATGCAGAGGAACAACGAGCTGCTCGCCATGCTCGCCGCCGGGATCAGCACCCGGCGGGTGATCCGCCCCGTGCTCGTCTCCGCCCTCGCCATCAGCAGCCTGGCCGTGGTCAACCAGGAGCTGATCATGCCCCGGCTGGCCGATGAGTTGCAGAAGACCCCCGACGACGACGGCCGGCGCGAGGTGGTGGTCAACGGCCGGCGGGACTCCAACGACATCGAACTCGCCGGCTCGATGGCCGTCCGCGCATCCCGGACCGTCACCAAGTTCACGGCCACGATCCCGGTCCGCGTGGCCACCGAGCTGATCGAGGTCGAGGCCACCGAGGCCCGCCAGATCCCGGCGGACGATCCCACCTCCCCGCTCAAGGGGGGGTGGCTGATCTGGGGGGCCAAGTTCCCGATGAACCCCTCCTCGAAGTCGCTGGAATCCCTCACCCGCGGCATCCTCGTCAAGGTGCCCGACCCCTCGGCCTACCCCCCGCCCCTGAACAAGATGGCGGGCCGGCCGGGCGCCTCCGCCTACTTCCTCAAGTCCGACCTCTCCTTCGGGACGATGACGAGGAGCCGCCACTGGTACCAGTACGCCCCGACGATCGACCTGATCCGGGGGCTCTCGGACCCCACCAACTTCGGCGAGCGGGCCGACATCCAGGTCTTCCTCCACGCCCGCCTGCTCCGGCCGCTGATGGGGTTCAACCTGATGCTCCTGAGCCTGCCGCTGGTCCTGGGCGGGGCCGGTCGCAACATGTTCGTGAACCTGGGGATGTCGCTGGGGACCTCGGGCCTGTTCTATGCGGCGAGCTTCATGTCGCAGTACCTCGGCGGCCACGGCGTCCTCACGCCCGAGCAGGCCGCCTGGGCGCCCCTGATCTTCTTCGGGACGATCGCCGTCGCCCGCTGGGACACGATCCGGACCTGAGCCGGGCGTCGGGGCCGGGATCTGGCCACGGTCGCCCGCCGGATCGAGACGTCGTCGATGCCCCTCGCGGTCGATGACGGGCGGGGGGACCCGCTCGTAAGCCGGGTTTCCCCACCAAGGGCCCGGGATGTTGGGCCGTGGGCGGACTTTCAGCAGCACCCGAGATCCGTGAGACCCATATCGAGGGCTCTTCGTAGGATGGGCCGAGTGCGGCGAGGCCCA
>JAABUX010003677.1_pt1 | contig 20116 bp, 23 predicted proteins | sample 5561851 | NCBI WGS metagenome assembly JAABUX01 (sample SAMN10711883, study PRJNA513361) | rock metagenome | isolation source: Antarctica rocks | place: Antarctica: Victoria Land, Richard Nunatak red sandstone | collected 2016-01-03 | reverse complement strand
CTCAAGATGCTGAAGCGAACTATGTATGGCCGAGCCGGCTTTCAGCTCCTCCGTGCCCGCGTCCTTCATGCCGCATGACCGCGTAATGACAGCACGGGAAGTGCGGGAGAACCCAACTTTCAACGCCGATTGACAGCCGTAGTTGGCAGTTGCTCTGATGACCACCACGGTGGTGCCGAAGATAGCGCCGTCCACTCGCATTGTTCTTGACCTGTGGGATCCATAGCAGGTAGACTCTCGTTACTCGGTTGTATGGCGATCACAGCACGGCACGTCCCTCGCGGGAGGTGCCGATTTCGATTCCGCTGCCCTATGCTTCAGTCTGGCTCTACGCCGGCGCTGCGGTGGCGTTGCGCAATAAGGTGCCGTGCAGGTGCGGCGACACTGTGCACGGCATCCGCAAGGCTCGGGACGGACGTGCCGCCGGTCGCAGGTGTCTGTGCCGTCCGTGTCAGAAGCGGCGACGTCCGAAGGCCTGCCGAGACCGAGGATGACCGGTAGGGGGTCATCAACTGTGGAACATTTCGACTGTGGACCGTGCCCCCGCCAAAGTTGTTCGGGCGCGCATAGAAGCTAGGGGGTGGTGATGATGGGAATGCAGGAATGGCCGGCTGACAAGGTTGAGCGGTGGGCGCTCGAGCGGCTGGTGCCCTATGCGCGCAACGCGCGCACGCACTCCGAGGCGCAGGTCGCCCAGATCGCCGGGAGCATCCGTGAGTGGGGGTGGACGGTGCCGTGCCTGGTCGACGAGGGCGGGATGCTCATCGCGGGACACGGCCGCGTATTGGCCGCGCGAAAGCTCGGCCTGGCCGAGGTGCCGGTGATGGTGGCGCGCGGCTGGAGCGAGGGCCAGAAGCGGGCCTACGTGCTGGCCGACAACAGGCTCGCGCTCAACGCAGGTTGGGATGTCGAACTGCTGCGGGTCGAGCTGACCGACCTCAGGTCCATCGGGGCCGATCTCGGGCTGATCGGCTTCGGCGATGACGAGCTGGCCGAATTGTTTGCGGGCGGCAATGCCGGTCTGACCGACCCTGACGACGTGCCGGAGCCGCTGCCCGAGCCGGTGACTGTGCCGGGCGATGTCTGGCTGCTCGGGCGCCACCGGCTGGTGTGCGGCGACAGCACCGACGCAGACACGGTGACCAAGGCGCTCAAGGGCACCATCCCCCACCTGATGGTCACCGACCCGCCGTACGGGGTCGAGTACGATCCAGCCTGGCGCAACCGCGCCGGGGTGAGCAAGTCCAAGCGGACCGGCAAGGTCGCGAACGACGACCGGTCCGACTGGCGCGAGGCGTGGGCGCTCTTTCCCGGCGAGGTCGCCTACGTGTGGCACGGCGCGCTGCACGCAGCCACGGTGGCCGCGAGCCTGGAGGCCTGTGGCTTCGAGATCCGCACGCAGATCGTCTGGGCCAAGGACCGGCTCGTGCTGGGCCGCGGCCACTACCATTGGCAGCATGAGCCGTGCTGGTACGCGGTGCGCGGCAGCGGCCATTGGAGCGGCGACCGCAAGCAGACCACCCTGTGGCAGATCGCCAGCCGCGCGCAGGACGCCGAGACCACGCACGGCACGCAGAAGCCGGTCGCCTGCATGCGCCGGCCGATCGAGAACAACAGCAGCCCCGGCCAGGCCGTCTACGAGCCGTTCAGCGGTTCCGGCACCACGATCATCGCCGCCGAGATGAGCGGCAGGGCCTGCCACGCCGTGGAGCTGTCACCGGCTTACGTGGACGTCGCCGTGCAGCGCTGGCAGGCCTTCACCGGCGAACAAGCAGTCCTGGATGGTGCCGGCGCGAGCTTCGCCGCCGTTGCCGAGCAACGAGGGGTGGCGTGTGCCGCCGAGGCCGATGGCCCAGCGCGGTAGAAAGCCGAAGCCGATCGCGGCCAAGATCGCCGCCGGCAATCCGGGCAAGCGGCCGCTCAGCACCCTGGTGCCCGCACCCGCACACGGCGCCATGCTCTGCCCGCAACCGGTACAACGGAACGAGCGGGCGCTGGCGTACTGGACCATGTATCTGGCCAACGTGGCGCCGGGCCATCTTTTGCCGGTCGACGCGCCGTTGCTCGCCCGCCTCTGCGTCGCGCTCGCCTATGCCGACGAGGCGAACGACAAGATCGAGACCACGGGCCTGCTGGTCAAGGCGCCCAACACCGGCTTGCCGATCCAGAGTCCGTACCTGCCGGTGCTGAACCGCCAGACCGAGATTGCCCGCAAGCTCGCCGCCGAGCTGGCACTGCCGCCGGCGCAGCGCAACCGCGTCGGCCCCTATGTGCCCGACCGTGGCGGCGCATCGGCCTGGGATGCCTTGGAAGGGTAGGATGACAGAACCGTCGCAACCCTTCCCTTCAGGCGTCGCCAGCGCGGTCGCCTACAGCCGCGAGGTGCTCTCGGGCAGCATTGCCGCCTGCCGGCTGGTGCATCTCACCTGCGCGCGCTTCCTGCGTGATCTGGAGGCGGCACAAGCCGGCCGTGGCGCGTGGGAGTTCCGGGCCGACCTCGCCGAGCGCGCGATGCTGTTTGCCGGACTGATGCCGAACATCAAAGGTCCGGAGGCGGGCCGCTTGCTGTGCCTGATGCCTTGGCAGCGGCTGGTCTTCGCCAATCTGTTCGGCTTCATCGAGCGGGGCACGACCGCGCGCCGGTTCCGCCAGGCGATCGTCTACGTCCCGCGTGGCAACGGCAAGACCAGCATCGCTGCGCCGCTCGCCCTTTATCTCAGCTTCCTCGATGGCGAGGGCGGCGCCGAGGGCTACGCCGCGGCCGTCACCCGGGACCAGGCGCGCATCCTGTTCGATACCGCCCGCGAGATGGTCCGGCGCTCACCGGAGATCCGCCGGCGTTACGGGGTCGAGGCGCTGGCCAATGCCGTCTGGCAGGAACGGACGAGCTCGCAGTTCCGGCCGATCAGCTCGGACGCCAAGGCGCTGGACGGCTTGAACATGCAGATCGCCGTCTGCGACGAGATCGCCTCGCACCGGACGAGCGAGGTCTACGACGTGCTGCTCACGGCGATGGCCAAGCGGCGCAACCCGTTGCTGCTCGCCATCTCCACCGCGACAGGCAACAACACGGGGATCGGCAAGCAGCTCTGGGACTATGCGGTCCGGATGCTGGACGGCGCGCAGGCGGATGAGCGGCTGTTCGCGCTCATCTACACGATCGACCCCGAGGACGATCCCTGGGAGGAGGCCACTTGGATCAAGGCCAACCCTTCCTGGGGTCAGGCGGTCCAACCGGATGCCATCCGCGCCATCATGTGCCAAGCCCGCAACAACCCGGCGCAGGAAGCGGCGGCCAAGAGCCGGCACCTGAACATCTGGGTGAGTGCGGACGAGGCGCTGTTCTCGATGCGAGGCTGGCGTGCCGCGGGCAACCCGTCGCTCAGCCTCGACGACTTCGAGGGCGAGCCGTGCCATTTGGGTCTCGACCTGGCCAGCCGGACCGATCTCGCGGCACTGACGATCGTGTTCCCGCGGCAGGACCCCGACACTGGCAAGTCGCTCTACACCGCCTTCGCCCGCTGCTACGTCAACGACGCGGCCGTGATGGAAGCCCGCAACGCCTCCTATCCCGGGTGGGCGGCGAATGGCTACCTGACCATCACGCCTGGCAACGAGACCGACTTTGGCGTCATCGAGGCCGACATTCTCGACCTCTGCAAGCGCTTCCGTGTGCTCAGCGTCGCCTACGACCCCTGGGCCGCCACCCAGCTCGCCCAGCGGCTCAGCGCCGAGAGCGTGCCCGTCATCGAGTTCCGCGCCAACACGCAGAACTTCAGCGAGCCGACCAAAGAGCTGGACGCGGCGCTGCGGGCCCATCGTATCGAGCACGATGGCAATCCAGTGCTCGAGTGGTGCATCGGCAACGTGGTCGGCCGCTACGACGCGCGGGGCAACGTCTATCCGCGCAAGGCCCGGCCGGAGCAGATGATCGACGCGGCTGTCGCCCTCATCATGGCCCTCGCCCGCTGCATGGCCGCCGAGCCCCCCGCCTCCGTGGACGAAAGCCGCGGGTTGCTCGTGTTCGGGTGACAGTAGGCGCCGCTGTATCGCAGGGTCGAAGCAGCTCGATGTTGAACTGGAGGCGCCTCCGGCCGCCTCACCACTCGATGCCATCGCCGCGGTGGTCGAAGAAGCCGCCAGTTTGCGCCGCGCCAAGCCTATCCAGGACTGCAAGCACGTCCTGGGCCGCAACGTCGGGCGGGCGCGTATCAAGGCCGGATTTGGCGAACGGCGCCGAGAGGGCTGTGTCCACGGTCCCTGGGTGCAGCGCCACGCAGACGCTGGCTGGGTTGTGCCGGCGCAGCTCGACCGCCGCGGTACGGACCATCTGGTTCAGCGCCGCCTTCGACGCGCGATAGCTGTACCAGCCACCCAGCTTGTTGTCGCCGATGCTGCCGACACGGGCCGAGAGGGTCGCGAACACCACGCGCCCCTCGCGCGGGAGGAGTGGACAGAAGTGCTTCATCAACAGCGCCGGGCCGATCGCGTTTATGGCGAAGGCATGCGCCATGTGAACGGGATCGATGTCGTGCCAGCTTCGTTCAGGACGGAACCGGTCGTCGTGAAGGAACCCAGTGGCGTCCAGCACGAGACGGATCTCGCCCTGCCCGGCCACCCAGGCCGCCGCAGCAGCGACGCTCGCCTCCAGCAGCAGATCGAGCGGCGGGATGCTGCCACGGCTCAGCGGGGTGACACGTCCGTAGGCGTCGTCCTGCTCCAGTCCTGACACCAAAGCGCGCCCCAGGCCGCCACTGGCGCCGACCACCACTGCCTGCGCCATACGCCGGGCGCTATGCCGGGAACGGCGAGATGCCGATGATATGCGCGTGGCCACCAAGCATCAGCGCGTAGGCCGCGAGCCCGGCCGCAGGTCGCCACCAGCCGAACTCCCGCGCAACAAAGGTGTTGCGTCCCGCCACGATGGCAGCGAACGGCACGATGGAGGTGCGGGCCGTGAAGGTGTCCCACGCCCGAGCACCGAGGGCCCGGCGCCGCTTGGCATCGATCGAGACGGTGCCGGCCACCGCGACGATCGCCAGGGCGCCGAAGAACAGCAGGGACGCTACATCACCGTTGCCCACGAGGTGGACACCCGCCCAGATCGCGACGCCCACCAGGAAGGGGTGCCGGGTCACGCGCACGATGCCCTGCGGCGCCCGGTCCACGAGGCCTTGCTGTGCCACTGCGGTGGGGTTGGGCGTAGTCAGGCCGATGACCGCCAGCAAGAACGCCGGCAGCATCAGCACGATCGCGAACGGCTTCCACCACTCCAGCTGTCCCCAGGTCGGCACGTAGCCGGCAGCGCTATAGGCCGACACGAGCCAGACTATCCCTGCGACCGAGGCAACGGAGAACGCGACCATGTAACCGCGCAGCCCGGCACGCGCGACGATCCGGTCCCGCAGCGTGGTGCCGGACACGCCGAGGTGGATGCCGGTGAAGAACAGGGCGGCGAGCAACAGGGATGCCATGTGCGTTACTTGCATTGCATCGACTACCTGGCAAGCGGTGTCCGGGTAGCGATGGCGCTACCGAATAGGACTGAACAGTCTCACCTGTTGGCTTGTGACGTGTCGCCCGGGCACTTCGGTCCTCGCCTTGGTCGTCGAGGGACCGATCCTGCCCGTACACGCCGCGGCCGCAGACGGGGACGAAAGCCCACGCCGGTCGGACTGACCCACGCTCGGGCTATGCCCGCCCTGCGGCAAGTCCGACCGGCCATCCGAGCTGTCGTGCTACAGCAGAAACACGGGCCATCGCTGCTGATGCTTCAAAGCCCAGCTATCAGCATACCGCTCCGGCGTGGCTAAACGAACGGTATTGACGCCAGCGCAGTTTCCAGGACCCCAGGACAACTCAGGCAACGGCCATCTCGCGGATGTGGCCAATAACGTGGTCGTGGCTATACGGCTTTGTCACAAATCGGCTCCTAGACGGCAAGGCGGCGAGATCGGGCCGGGCGCGACCCGACGCAATCAGAAGCGAAAGCCAGGGCCAGTTTCGCGCAGCGCAATGCGCCAGCGCCAGGCCGTTCATCGGACCGGGCATGTGAACATCGGTGAAGAGTACATGGACGTTCGCAGCGTGCGCCTCAAGGATGCCCAAGGCCTGTTCTGCGTTCTCGGCCTCCATGACTTCGAACCCTTCGTCGCGTAGAGCATCGGATACTGCCATTCGGACGAGTGCCTCATCCTCGGCAAGGACGATCGCAATGTGAGTTGGCATCGAGCATCGCTCCAGGACGCATTATCAACCAAGTGCAGGGGGATGGGTTGCCTCGCCGCGGGAGCGCTCACCATTCGTTCATGGCCGCGAGATCGACCATCTGCAAGCGTGACCACAGCTTCGTCGCAAGCGTCATCCGCCGCGCCTCGGGAGCGCATACTGGAGCGCAGGTCCCCATTCTGCATCCTTGCCAGCCGGTTCGACCGCACTGCCAATCTCGACACCGCCGGTACCGTAGCGCATGGTAGTTGGGGCGTATCGGAATAGGGGGAGCTGACGTTTTGGGGATGCCGGCCGCAAGTATCATTCCCGAGGACGAGCGGCAGCGCATGTTCGCGGTGAAACGCTACGACATCCTGGACACCCCTCCAGACGGGTCGTTCGATCGCGTTACCGCAATCGCAGCCCGCCTTTTCGACGTTCCAATTGCGATCATCAGCATTGTCGATCACGACCGAATCTGGTTTAAATCCCATCATGGCCTGGAGGTGAATCAGGTCGGCCGTGACGCCGGCCTGTGCGCGTCGGCCATTCTCTCGCCCAGCCCGCACATTCTCACCGACGCCGGGACTGATCCCCGCGCGCTTACGAACCCTCTGATCGCCGGTGAGTTCGGACTCCGCTTCTATGCTGGGGTGCCGCTGCGGACTGGCGACGGCTACAACCTCGGCACCCTGTGCGTGATCGATAAGACGCCCCGTCCGATTACTCAGAGGCAGATCGACGATTTACAGGACTTGGCCTCCTTGGTCATGGACCAAATGGAAATGCGGCTGGCGGCGCGCGTCGCCGTCTCGCAAGCGAAGCTCATGGCCCGCGAAATCGACCACCGTGTGATGAACAGCCTACAATTCATCTCCAGCCTGTTGAGAATGCAGAGCCGCGTGCCAAACCTGGGCAATACCGCCGTTCAATTACAGATGGCCGCAAACCGGGTGGCAGCGGTCGCTCGCGTTCATCAACATTTTTATTCGGATGGGGCAGCCGACGTGTCCTGCATTACGTTCCTCCGCCGGCTTTGCGCCGACCTTTCGGGCATTCTCGGGATCTCCGTCGAAGTTCAAGGAGAGGAGGGCAGCGTCCCGACGACCATGGTCCAGCCTATCGGGCTCATGGTTAACGAGCTTATCACCAACGCGGCCAAGCACGGCAGTGGCAAGGTCGGTGTCGCATATCAGATCGAAGGTGGCGAGCACGAACTCAGCGTTTGCGACGAGGGTCCCGGCCTGCCACCTGGCTTCGACCTGGACACGAGCGCGACGGGCCTTGGGATGAAGGTAGTCAACGGGCTAGCGAAGCAGCTTGGCGGCTATGTGACCGCCGGTGCTAACCCAATCGGCCACGGATCATGCTTCACGGTGACTTTCCCCGTATAGCCAATTTGGGTCGCGACGTTTTCACATCCGGGCCGTCAGGACAGGGGAACCTCGGGCATGCTGGAGCACGTGCAGCAGTTCGTGTTATCGCCGATGCCGGCACGCCAGCAAACGATCGAACGGCACGTAACCACCGGATCGTCGGCGGGATCAGGATCCTGCGCAAGGGCATGTTGGAAGGCTTCATGACGTGGGAGCTGGAACCGGTGAAGGGGCTCAACGCCGATGCGGCGTGATCGACAATGCACAGCCCGTGGTGGCTATGGTGGCTTTGGTTCCACTACCCCGCGAGAAGTGTCCAAACCGTTGCTGCAACATCAGAATGCGACATGTGTACTGCTCCTGACGGTTTCAGCAGTGTGGCTGGGAGAAAGCCTCCACAGCCACCATAGCCTCCAGACCGGCACGACACTTGCAGTGCAGCAATGAGCGCTGGCATGAGTAGGCGCGTTAAGGCCTGCGAAGACGGAGGATGCCCGGAAAGGGGTGATCAATTGTTGAACGTTCCCGTGGTGGACTGGCCCCCCGTCGATTTTCACAGAGCCAAAAGCGGCGAAACCGACAGCGGGCACGTCGCGCCCCCGGCAGTGGAACGCACGCCTAGCAATTGCCGCGCTGGCGCGGTGCATTGGTGGTCGGCAATCGAGAACACTGCGATGGCGGTGACGAATAATCTGTGTGCCCTCGGGTGGAGGGCTGTATATACACGGCGATATATACAGGGCGATGCACCCGGCGTTGCCGGAGCACGCTGCCCAAGGCACCAATGGCCGTGCAATCCGGCCGCCACGAGACCCTGGAGGACAGATGCCGACCAAGACAGCGGAGAAGCCCAAGAAGGCCGCATGGAAAGCGAGCGGAGGCGGAAGCGCGAGTGCGCTTCAGAAGCCGCTCCAGCCATCGGAGGAACTGGCCGCAGTGGTCGGCTCGGCACTTCTGCCGCGCGGTCAGGTCGTGAGCAAGGTCTGGGAGTACATCAAGGCGCACGGTTTGCAGAACCCGGAGAACCGCCGCGAGATCCTGGCCGACGATAAGCTCCCCAAGGTGTTCGGCAAGGACAAGGTGACCATGTTCGAGATGAACAAGTACCTGGCCCAGCACCTGCAATGACGCAGCCCGGTCGCGACGGCTGTGCTCCCGAGTGGGAGCTACCGCTCGATGTCACAGCTCGGGCGGGCTGCTCACCAAGCTGAATCCTCGCGGGACGCCGTGGGCGTGGGCTGGCGCAAACCCAGCCCCGTGACCTGACGTCCCGCAGCCAGCGTCTCCCGCTCGAGGCGCATCGACCCTATTGCTCCCTGGCCTTTGCTGTGCCGCCAGCAGCATGCCGAGGAGGTCGTCGCCCGCCTTGCCGCTGCCGAGCATCGCCATCGGCGCGCCAGCAGCGCCGCTCCGTCCAGTCCGGGGCGAGCGACCAGAACCGGCCGGACACCCACGCCTGCGCCTGCCTGACCGTCGCGCCGGTGGCGATGCTCGGCAGCGGCAACGCCCAGGATCTCGGCGAACCGACGGATGCGCTCGGCCCGGAAAGCGGGCTGCAGCAGCCGCCTCTGCCGTCGCCAGAGCTCGCCCTCGCTGGTGACGAGCCCTTCCCCGAGCACCGCCTTCAGTCGGTCATGGAACGGGGTGCGGCGGTAGTTCCCATGATTTTCCTTCAGCACGTGACGGATATGCGCGGGGTCGGCGAGCACGACGACAGGGTGGCGGCCGGGCACGGCAAGGCGCACGACGTCGGCCAGCGCCCGGGCCCGCGTGAAAACGGTAAGCGGGTCACGCGCGAGCGCCGATAAGACGCCGAGCAGCGGCATGCCGTCGCGTAGGACGGGCGGTGCAGATCGGTGTCGCCCTGTGTCGGCCGCCATCGGTGCGCTCATGCAGCTCCGGAAGTAGGCAAGGAAGCCTCAGCCTAGGTCAATCGAGCCTCGCTCGCAGCTTGTTCCGAGGGGATATCTGAGTTCACCACTGCATCACCCGGCCTCCACAACGCGGTAGACCGTGTAGCTGCCCTTGGCACCAGCCTTGGCCGGCCCGACCTGGCGGACCCGCTCCAACACCGTGACGGGTACGCCCTTGCTGCCGAGGCCGGCGAGGAAGCCGCGCACGGTGTGCGGCGCCCAGCCCGTAGAGTCGGCGATCTGCGGCCCGCTCGCCCCCTCGGGGCGGCGGAGCAGGGCGATGACCTGCGCCTGCTTGGTGCCCTCCCGTGGGCGCCGGGGTGAGGCCGTGCTGAGGCGTATCGCACCCACCCTCGCCAGCAGGACACGCAGGCGCTCGACCGCTTCGGGCAGACCAACACCCGGGCTCCCCTCATCGTCCCAGGCCTGCACCACCTCCTGAGCGGCGCGGCGCAGGCTCGTGCGAGCGTCCGTGGGCGCGTCCTGGCCAACCGCGGGCGGCGCCTCGGCCGGGGGCAGGGTCGGTTCCAGCGCCGGCTCGATGCCGATGGCGCGCAGGCCGGCGTCGGTGATGCGCAGGCCCGTCGGCCGGCCCGGTTCGGGATACCACAAGGCCGCGTGCTCGGCTTCGGTACGCTCGACCCAGTGCGCCCTGAGCAGGGTGCGAGCGACCGCGCTGCAGGCCGCACGCGGCAGCTTGGCCGGCCCGACCGCGCGCCGATCCTCCCGCGCCGCAGCAGCGGTGAGCACCTTCTGGGCGGTGTCGGAGAGGGCAGGGGGTTTGCTCGTCACGATCGGGGCTCCGTGCTGCGGGTCCCGACCGCCGGGATCCGTCACGATCCCGAGCCCCGCCGGGCAGACCCGGTCGGGGCTGGGAGAGAGGGCGCGAGCCGTGACGTCCGCGGGTCAGCCCTCGTCGGGGCCGGCCCGGCGCAGGTGCCAGACCACCCCGCCTGCCGCACGGAACGAGGCTCCCTCCTCGCCGTCGCGGGCGCGCCGGATGGCAACCGACGCACGGTGGTCGTGGGTGTAGCGGCTGAGCCACCCAGCGGCTGTGCGCCGGCGCAGCTGGCCCTCGCAGGGACCGTCGAACACTGCCCCGTCGATCAGCGCCTGGTTGCTCGCGTGGGTTTCGCTCATCGGGTCGTCCCCGTTCGGCGGGGCGCTCGGTGCCCGCCAGTGCGCGACACATCGCTCCGTTCGGGCAGCCTATCCAGCGGAAAATGAGCCGACACCAGCGCTCCACGGGTGATCCGGTGCCGTAACAGGCGAGCATCGTTCAGCCGGCGTCGATCCTTTCGACCGTCACGGACGGGCGGTCGCCGCCCACCTCGACCGTCTCTCCAGGGCGTGCACCCTGCAGGGCCTCGGCCAGCGGCGAGGCCCTGCTCAGGAGACCCTTGGCCGGGTCGGCCTCGTCCTCGCCGACGATCCTGTAGCGCAGTGCCGTGCTGCCCCGCCGCACGGTGACTGTGGTGCCGAACGCGACCTCTCGCGGCGCACGCAGCGGAGATTCCACGACCTGGGCCGTAGCGCGCCTGGCTCGCCAGTAGCGGAGATCACGGATCAGCCGTGGGCGGCTCTCGTCTTCCGGTCCCGATCCCGCCAGAGACGCCTGGAGCTGGGCAATGTGCTCGTCGATCAGTCGCGATCCGCTTGGGGTGACCAGGTTAGGACGCGGACTGATCGCCCTTTCGGGCAGTATCGCCGCGCTTGCCTCCGCAGCCTCTTCGTTCACGAATGCCCTGCTCATGTCCGATCACCTCCTCCCGGTTGTCTTCAGCTGACGACTACTGACTGGAAAGTCTACTGGGGACGAACAGAGCGATGGCCCCATGCTGGCGAACGAGGACAATCCAGACAATGTTACGGGACAGCCACTCGCCGCAGCAGGTCGAGCGCATTTCTCGTGGCCGCACCAAGTGCCGTATTGTCGAAGATGCACCACACCGCCGTTTGCGACGCCGCCGCTGCGACGTCTCTTGCGACCACCTCCAGGTACTCAGGTTCATAGGTCGAGTAGTACATCTGGGGCGAGCCATGCAGGCGATAGTAGGCAAGACCCGGCCAGCCACCCGGTTCGGCTGCTCGTGGGACACGCGCCGGGTCGGCGGCGACACGGGCAACCTCAAAGCGCGACAGTAAGGCATCGACGCCGCCGGTGAACCAGGTCGCGTGCCGAGGCTCGCACGCGACCTGTCCCGCGAAACGCTCGCGTAGGGAGCCGAGGAAAGCGGCAACTGCGGGCTCCTCGAAGGCAAGACTCGGCGGAAGCTGCACGAGCAGCGGACCGAGCTTGCCGCCGAGCGTGCTGACCTCAGAGAGGAATTGCGCCAGCGGCTGCGTCGCCTCTACGAGACGTCGGGCATGCGTGATCTCCCTGGGCAGCTTCACGGCGAATTGGAAACCCTCGGGGACGCTCCGGGCCCATCGCTCGTAAGTCGAGGGCCTGTGCGGCCGATAGAAGGAGGAGTTGATCTCCACGGCAGGGAAGCGCCGCGCGTAACGCTCCAATTGAGTCCCAATGCCGAGGAAATCGTCTGCCTGCTGCGCCGGGATGCTCCATCCAGCTGTCCCGATCCGCACCTCGCCTCGCATTGCGCGCGCCTCCGTAGCCACAGGCGCGAAGCCTCCCACCCGCCCGGAAACAAAGCCAAGTACCGTCGGTAGCTTGTCCCGGCCGCGCCTGCTCATGGTAGCGGACGGTCTCGGCCACGCCTATAGAGGTTCACACACATGGCCTCGAAGAAGACCGTTACGCCGGAGAACCTGGCAGCTCTCGGCGCTGAGCGTTTGGCTGGCCTCCTCGTGGAGCTTGCCGGAGAGCACGCCGACATCAAGCGCCGGCTCCGCCTCGAACTGGCCGGCGAGGCCGGGCCTGAGATCGTCGCCGCGCACATCAGCAAGCGTCTCGCGGCGCTCCGCTCCGCCCGGTCGTTCATCGATTGGGAAAAGCGACGCGACTTCGTGCGCGACCTCGACCTGCAACGGACGGTGATCGCCGACCGCTTGGCCCAGACGCGCCCGGATCTGGCGCTCGACCTGATGTGGCGGTTCATGGCCCTGGCGGGCCCGACCCTCAACCGCGTGGACGACAGCAGTGGGTCCGTGGGTGATGTGTTCCGGACCGCCTGCTCAGACCTCGGCCCGCTCGCGCTGAAGGCCAGACCCGACCCGGAGCGCCTGGCCGAGCACGTCTTCGCGGCGGTCACGACGAATGACTATGGCGAGTTCGACCGCCTCGTCCCGGTGATTTTCCCGGCCCTCGGCAAGGCCGGGGTCGCGAGCCTCAAGGCCAGGTTGACGGCAGCACTCGCTGACCGCCCCGCCACGGACAAATACGATGGACCGGCCTCCGCGCTGCGGCGCGCACTACAAGACATCGCCGACGGCGAGGGCGACGTGAACGCCTACACCGCCCTCGTCCCCAAGCAGGCGAGGGCGCAGCCGAGCGTCGCGGCTCAGATCGGAGCCCGGCTCCTCGCGGCCAACCGGGCCGAGGAGGCCCTCACCGTGCTCGAGGCAGTCACGCCGAAGAGGCGTGCCCGCCATAGCGAGTTGGACGACGCGTTTGAACTTGGCTGGGAAGGACCGAGTGCCGACTGGGAGGGCGTCCACATCGACGCGCTAGTCGCCACCGGCCAGATTGAGCGTGCGCAGCAGGCCCGCTGGGCGGCGTTCGAGGAGCGCCTCTCCGTCGAGCGCCTGCGCGCCTACCTCAAAGCCCTGCCGGATTTCGACGACGTCCTCGCCGAGGAGAAGGCGATGGAGCACGCGCTCGGCTTCCGGAGCTTCTCGACGGCGCTCCACTTCTTCCACGAGTGGCGCGAGCCGAGGCGGGCCGCCCAGCTCGTTCTCACGCGTCACGCCGAGATCGACGGCAATCTCTATTACCTGCTCGACCCGGCGGCGCGGTGGCTGGAGGGCGCGCATCCACTCGCGGCGACCCTGCTGCGCCGAGCCATGATCGCGGATACCCTCGGCGGCGCCAAGTCCAAGCGCTACCGGCACGCCGCCCGGCACCTCGCGGAGTGCCGAGCCCTCGCATCCCTGATCGACGACTACGGCCCCTTCGAGACGCATGAGACTTTCGCCGCTCGCCTGTATGCCAGTCATCGGCGCAAGACAGGCTTTTGGACCCATGTCGCCGAGACCGATGGCAGTAAGGACTGACCGCAGGCGATCCCGCCTCCGCGCTGCCGGGGTTTGACCTGGGCGCAGTGCGCGCTTGGTGAACGTGGGACGCCCTTGATGTTCGGCGGCTACAAGCGGAACCGGGGCGCTCGCCATGCCATCGACGCCGGGGCCCCCTCGCACCTGAAGAGATCGCTGGTCAGGCCGACTTCTTCGCGTTCCAGAATAGCGGGAACGGCGCACGCACGATGTCGGTGATGGTGTTCTGCCGCGCGATCGGCTGGAAGCCCTGGCCGAGCGGATAGTAGGGGACCTCCTCCCAGACCAGCATCTGGATCTGCTCGGCGACCTTCTTCTGGCTCTCCAGATCAGGCGCGTCGAACCAGGCGCTGCGCAGATCCTCCATCTTCTGGCTTGAGTACCAGCCGAACCAGCCTTTCTCCCCCTGCCCGCCAATCGGCGCGTGCGCCCCGGGATCGGCGAGGTTCAGCCCTTCCCAAGAGGTGCAGAACGCGCTCCACCCGCCCTTGTCGACGCTCTCGCGATTGTTGCGGCGCGTGATCGTCGTGCCCCAGTCCATCGCCTGCAAATCGACGGTGATGCCCAGCCGCTGCAGCAGGTCGGCGCCGACTTGGCTGTAGGCGTTCAGGATCGGGTAGTCGGTCGGCGCGAGGAACACGACGCGCTCGCCCTTGTAACCGCTCTCCGCGACCAGCCGCTTGGCTTTTGCGAGATCCCGTGGGCCGGTGAGGACCTCAAGCCCCGCAGTGTTCGCCAGCGGCGAGCCCGGGGTGAACACGCCGACATTCACCGCAAAGAGGCTCGTTTCGGTACCATATGCGGCCGACATGAAATCCGCCTGGTTGATGGCGGGCAGAATGGCCTGGCGCAGCTTGAGATTGTTGAAAGGTGGGTGCAGGAGGTTGAAGCGCATTACGGCGACCGTGCCGCTCTTGTCCAGCAGGTCGACGGAGACGCCCCGTGCCTTGCGCAGCAAGGGAAGCAGGTCCGGCGTGGGGCTTTGCCACCAATCCGTTTCGTCATTCTGCATGGCTGCCGCGCAGGTAGCGGCGTCGGTGATGACCTTCCACTCGATCCGGTCGAAATACGCCATCTTGCCACCGGAGACGAAGTCCGCCTTCTCCTGGCGTGGCAGGTAGGCGGTGTTGCGGGCGAAGGCAGCCGAGGCGCCCGGCACCCACTCGTTGCGCAGGAAGCGGAACGGCCCGGAGCCCGTGTAGTCGTCGATCTGCTTGTAGGCATCTGTCCGGGCCACCCGCTCGGGCATGATGAAGCAGACATTCGCAGTAGGTTTGCCGAGGGCGGCGGTCAGTAGCGGAAATGGCCGCTTCAGCCGGAACTCGAAGCTGCGGTCGTCGATCGCGCGGATCTCGTTCAGCGCGACATCCAGCCGCTGGCCGAACCCGTCGCGCTTCATCCAGCGGGTGATGGAGGCGATGCAGTCCGCCGAGCGGACAGGCGTATCGTCATGGAACTTGAGGCCCTCGCGCAGGCGCATGCGCCAGGTAAGCCCGTCGGCGCTGACCTCGTGCCCGTCGACCATCTGAGGCTGCGGCCAGTGTGGTGCAGGGACCGGGTAATTGGTGCTGAGAAGCAGATGACGTAGGAGATCGCCTCCGTTCCTGATTTTGGGATATCCACCGTGCCGTTCAAGCTTAACCAGGACCGCCGCCATCACATCCAGCGCCAGCGGCGCAGGGTGACGAACTGGCCGGCCTACGACGCCAGCCTACGCCAGCGCGGCAGTTTGACGGTGTGGTTCACCGACGAGGCGATTGCAGGATGGGCGGCCGAGCCACGCACGACCCGGGGCGGTCAGCCCTGGTATTCGCCCTTGGCCATCCTGACGGCGCTCACGCTGCGCGCGGTGTTCCACCTGGCTTACCGGCAGGCCGAGGGCCTGCTCGGCTCCATTGTCAGCCTGCTCGGCCTCAGCTTGCGTGTGCCGGATCACACGACGCTGAGCCGGCGCGCGGCGACGCTGGACATGCCGCGGCCGGGGAACGCCAACGCTGGTGCCGACAGCGAGCCCCTGCACCTGCTGGTGGACGGCACGGGCCTGAAACTATGCGGCAAAGGCGAGTGGCTGCTTGAAAAACATGGGACGGCGACACGCCGGTCGTGGCGGGCGCTGCACTTGGGCGTGGACGCCGGCACCGGCCGGATCGTGGCCTCCACGCTGACCCCCAAGGGCGTGGACGACGCGTCTCAAGCCGGCCCCTTGCTCGACCAAGTCACAGGACCTGTGGCGTCGTTCACCGGCGACGGCGCCTACGACCAGGATCGCGTTTACGCCGGCGTCGCCGAGCGCCATCCTGAGGCGGATGTCGTCGTCCCGCCGCGTGCGACCGCTGTGCCGAGCGACACGGCCGAGAGTGCACCGACGCAGCGCGATCGCCACCTGCAAAGTATTGCCGAGCACGGGCGCATGGCATGGCAAAACACGTCTGGGTACAACAGGCGCGCTCGGGTCGAAGCCACTATGAACAGATGGAAACAGGTGATCGGCGACGAGTTGCGCGCGCACACGGACGAGCGCCGGGCAACCGAGGTCGCGGTCGCCGTCCACGCGCTCAACCGCATGCTCGAGCTGGGACGCCCAAGCCATGTCCGCATCGCCTGATCCCGAGCGGGATTGGGATCAATGCGCCCATACCTCTGATCCCTGCACCACGCTGGCCACGGCGGTTAACCACGCAACCGGGTCGGCCGAGGCACCCCGCTACGCGACACCGGTGATCACGCTGTGCGAAGGCGGATCGCTCGCAGGGAGCTGGCCAAACTGGGCCTGCACCTGCGCGCCCGGGGCCGGACGTCCGGACGGCGTGTGCTCGGGGACGCGTTCCAGGCCGGACACGAGGCCGGCCAACGCTTCGACTACCGACCCGGGCTCGCCTATGCGCGCCGGTAAGGCCGTCGCGCGTCCAGAAATAATAGCACGCGTGCCACCTGTTCCTACGACTGTGCACGTAGCGTATTAGGCTTCCCCTGAAGCGAGAGAGAGAGCAGGCATCGCGCGCAGACCAAAGACGACCCATACAACCGAAATGTCGGCGACCCCGGCCGAAGAGGCGCCCCCTGAGATGCGTGAAGCACCCGCGCAAGCGCGCCGTGGCCGCAAGCCCAAGGTGGCCGGCACGTCGTTTCGGGCGCTCGCGGCGGACGACAGCTGCAACACGGACGCGGGCATCCCCGAAGCTGCTGTCGCCAACGCCGAGGCGAGTGACAGGCCGGTCCGCGGGCGTCCTGGTCGCAAGCCGCAGCGGTCGGCTGGCGCGATGGCGGCTTCCCTCCTTCAGAACGATGCTAAGCCCGCCCCCGGAAAGCGTGGCCGCAAACCTCCCCAAGCCGGACTCGCGACGGAGCCGACCCCGAGCACGGATGACGCATCTAGCCTCACTACAACGACCCGGTCGAAGTCAGCGGCATATTGGGACCGGGCAACCGACACGGCGCGTTTCGATTGGCCGGAGATTGAGCGGACGGCGTCGCAGGACGGCCCGAATCAGGGCATGGCCAAGCTGCTGATCGCGGCACGGGCCGAGGGCGCCAACTCGCGTTGGCCGCTCTAGCTTCGCGGGCGATCCGATGATGCCGCTTCTATCAAGACGTGAGCTCAACAGCTTCCACGACTTGACCAGCCATGGGTCAGCGCCACCGCGCCTGGTCGATGCCAGCGTGGTCTCGATATCGCTACAATGCCCGCTGCCTCGAGGGCATTGGAGCAGCAACTCCCTCGTCCAGCCGGATGTCCGTTCGAGCAAACAGCTTGCGCTGCCTGGCGCCACGTGATTCCGTATCGGAGTGCCGTAATGGGGAGTGCCGACCGACATGGCTGCCAAGACAACGACCTCGAAGACTGCGGCGAAAGGGACAAAGAAGCCATCCTTGAAAGCAGCCGCCCAGACCGCCCCGGCAAAGCTATCGCGCGCGACCACACAGCCTTCTGCTGCCAAAGCCACAGGCAAGGCTACTACGACGTCGACAGCGCCGGCCACCGTGACGGTAAAGCATCTCTCTGCCGGGCTCGGCGAACGGCACGCCATGGCCAAGAAGCAGGCGGACACCGTCGTAGCCGATGTGTTCGAGATGCTCGTTACCCATCTCAAGTCGGGCGACCGGGTGAGGATCGGCGGCCTCGGCGTTCTAGAGGTCAAAAGCCGCCCGGCCCGCATGGGGCGCAATCCCGCGACCGGTGAGGCGATCCAGATCAAGGCGAGCAAGAAGGTCGCGTTCCGGACCGCGAAGGAGCTCAAGGACGCAATCTGAGTCTGGTGATACGGGGCGCCTCGCATCATCAGACAGGACGGAGGCTCGGCCAGAACGTCGGTCTGCTTGCGCGAGCACCGTACCGCTGCCCCTCGGGCACCCAAGCTGGGTGGGCTTTATTGCCTCGCAAAGCTTGGGCCAGCGCTATCGCTCTCCCAAAACGGCACAGCACCCATATCCGCTGCATGTTCACCGTCGGCACAGCGGCCGCCGCTGCCGTTTGCCAGGCTTTCGATGAAGGCGTCGGGCTGGCCGGCGCGATCGAGTTCGGTTTGCACTTCCCACTCGTCGGCAGCGCCCTTGCCCGCGACTGCGTGCGTCAGATCGCGGGCTGGCGGCTTCCACCCGAGTTCGTGCAACGCCGAGAGTGACTGACCGGGTCATTGATGCTGTGATGTGAGCGCCACCCAGGAGATCGGCATGAATACTCTTGATGATCTGAGGGCACAGTGGATCGAAACCAGGAAGAATCTGGCCCACTACATAGCGCACCTTGAAGCAGGTAACAAAATACATCCTATCGATCAGGATTCCGACAAGGCAACAGAAGAGTTTCTGGCGCGGCTAAAGCAATATCGTTTGGAAGTAGAATCGTGGCTCGTTCATCTTCCCTCTGAGGCCGAGTGAGGCTGCGTCCCGCATTTCCCGGATCGTCCCCATGCTGCGCAGCGAGACCTTGGGGCTCATGGTATGGAGCCCGCTCGCCGGCGGCCTGCTCAGCGGCAAGTACGACCGACGCGAGGAGACCGTCGCCGCCAGCCGGCGCGCCGCCTTCGACTTCCCGCCCGCCAAGCGCGACCGCGCCTATGACTGCATCGATGCCATGAAGCCGATGGCCGGGCAGCGCAATGTTTCCGTCGCCCAGATCGCCATCGCCTGGCTGCTACACCAAAAGGCGGTCAGCAGTGTCATCATCGGGGCCAAGCGTCTCGACCAGCTCGACGACAATATCGCCGCAACCGGTATCGAATTGACCGGGCAGGAACTCGATGCCCTCGACCAGGTCAGCGCGCTGCCAAAGGAATATCCAGGCTGGATGCTCGAGCGTCAGGGGGAGAACCGCTTGGCGCAGCTTGCCCAGGAAGGCCGCAGGACGGCGCGCTAACCTGGGCCTGATGCCGTTTGTTCGCGACGGCATCGTGACCGGTCAGACGATCAAGGTCGGAACATCCTGGCCGAAGTAGGCGCGCTCCAGGCGGCCCGGCAAGCCCGCCTCTCGCGCGCTCGCGGTCAGCACGATCCGCCCCTGCGCCAAGGCATACACCCGGTCCGAGATCGCCAGCGCCTTCTCGACGAGCTGCTCCACGAGGAGCACGGCGGTGCCGGCAGCCCGAAGCTGGCCGAGCACGCCGAGCACCCGATCGACGAGCACCGGCGATAGCCCCGCGGACGGCTCGTCGAGCATCAGCAGCCGGGGGCGCCGCACCAGGCCCTGCGCCACAGCCAGCATCTGCTGCTGCCCCCCGCTCAGCGCACCGCCGAGTTCATGGCGCTTGGCCGCGATCTCGGGGAAATATTGGAGTGCCGCCTCGATGCGCGCCGCCCGCTCGCCACGCGGCACCACGTAGCCCGCGAGCAGCAGGTTGTCGGCCACGGTGCTCTGGGCAAAGACCCGGTGCCCCTCGACGACGTGAACGAGCCCGGCGCGCCCCGCCCGGCGCGGCCCGACGCCGCGCAGGCTCCGGCCGCCGAAGGTGATCTCGCCGACGCTCCAGGGCAGCAGGCCGGACATGGCGCGCAGCAGGGTCGTCTTGCCCGCGCCGTTCGGGCCGAGCAGCGCCACGATCTCGCCGGGTGCGACTTGCAGATCCACGCCGTGCAGGATGCCCACCTTGCCGTAGCCGGCGTGCAGCCCCGCCACGGTCAGCAGCGGCTCAGCCTCCGAGATAGGCACTGACGACATCCTTGTGAACACGAATCTCGGCCGGCGTTCCGCGCGCCAGCACCCGGCCCAGATTGAGCACCGTGATCTGGTCGCAAACCTCGAAGATCAGGTCGGCATGGTGCTCGACCAGCAGCACGCCGACGCCGTGGCGGCTGATCGCCTTGATCAGCACCCCGAGCCGCCCGATCTCGTCCACCGACAATCCAGCTGCCGGCTCGTCCAGCAGCAGCAGCCGGGGGCGCAGCATCAACCCGCGCGCGATCTCGAGGAACCGCAGCTCGCTATGCTGCAGCCGGTCGGCGCGCACG
>JAABUX010003675.1_pt1 | contig 20127 bp, 16 predicted proteins | sample 5561851 | NCBI WGS metagenome assembly JAABUX01 (sample SAMN10711883, study PRJNA513361) | rock metagenome | isolation source: Antarctica rocks | place: Antarctica: Victoria Land, Richard Nunatak red sandstone | collected 2016-01-03 | reverse complement strand
CCCTCGAAAGCCCCGTCAACCGAGAGCGCATCGAGGACACCAAGTCCGCCGCAGCACTCGTTACCGTCTGACATCACAATCCCGGCGGGATCGCCGTCAAAGTTCCACGACGATCCGGGCAACCTCCACTGTACGGACCGCCACGGGCTCGCCGTGAACGCCACACGACGGGCAATTGCGGGTCGGCTGGTGCAGGCTGCGGCGGTCTTCTGGGCTGCTGAGCTGGTGCTCCTGTTGGTCTACACGCTGCTTGCGCGCAGTGCTCCCGCCAGCGTCAGCACGACGTCGACGGCTGTTGCGGGCACGGTGATCGCGTTCGTCGCCGGGGTCATCGCTGCATGGTTCGTGGCGCCCCGACTCGGTCGCGACGGCGTCCCTCCCGGTGCGCTGCGACGCCTGACCATGGCCGGGCCGCTCGCGGCCACCGCACTGACCGAGGTCGCCTCCCTGTTCTCGGGGGGGCGGTGGCGGGGGCTGCTGCTGCTCGCAGGCAGCGCGCTTGGCTGTGTGCTTGGCGTACTGGCGCACCAGCGGTCGGCCGGCGGAGCAGCGTTCGGCAGCCGGCGCGGAACGGAACGCAAGGGGGTTGCGGTCCCCGCCCGGTTCGGTCAGCCGGCGGCGGTCGCGGCCGCGCCGATAGCCAGCGCCACCACCACCACCAGAACTCCGATCCCGAGCAGAACGCTGGGCAATATGCTCGCCCCGCCGGCGCCGATACGCGCCTGCTCCGGGTCCGCCGGGTCATAGCGCACCTGCACCCGGTCGCCGACCCGGAACCTGGGGGGCTGCGTCGCCGGGCTGTCGCGCACCTGCCCGGAGCTGCCGTCCGCCCTCTCATACTGTGCCACCGGGTGATACATCCCCGGGTTGATGTCACCCGGAACCAGGGTCACGATCTCGCCCGGTGCCTCGAGCCAGCCCCGCTCGGCGGCCCGCTGCGCGCGGCGGGTAGTGACACCGGCCAGGATCAGTCCCAGGCCCACCAGCACGCCGACGAGGGCGCCGACGGCCGCCGTCAGAACCGCCTCCCGCTGGGGCTACGGTCGTTGCCGAACGGGTCGGTGCCGGGGGTGGGGTCGGCGCGCAGGGTGATAGGGCAGTCTAGGCACGCGGTGGACGTTAGGGCCACGCCGCCTAGCGTACGCGCCTTCACTTCTGCGCGCTGGGGCGCACGGAGATTCCGGGGCCAGTTGTCCCAACGGCCGCGAGCCTGGGCCTGCGAATCACCCAGCATCGCCCAGCTGCAGCAGATCGAGGCGGCTACCGGTCTGGTCAGGAACGCCCACGACTCGTTCCGTCTGGCTGGCTTTCTAGCTTGACGGGGTGCCGCGGCCCGGGTTTCCTCGCTCGATCATGGAGTTCCAGGATCGGTCCGCGACCGAGGACGCCTGTCGGAACTACTTGTTCGCATCGCGTTGGCCGGATGGGTTCATGTGTCCTAGCTGCGGGGGGCTCGACGCCGGCCAGACGCACGAGCGTCGGCTGGTGTGGCAGTGCAAGTCGTGTGGGCATCAGACGTCGGTCACGGCGGAACTCGCCCGCCGAAGTTGACACCCCCGCAATGCAGGTAAACGAATTCGCCAAGCGTGTCGTAGCGCACCCAACTTCGTCTCCCGCGTGACACTACTGACGACGCCTCTGCTCTCCGCGCAAACCACGTCCCCCGTGTGATGACGGCGGTGGCTCGCCCGCGACCGAAGAGCGGGTCTTCGCGAGCTGCGAGAGGGTGAGCGCTCTGCGCCAGAGGCGACCGCATCGCTCTGCGTCACTCGTGAGTCATCGATGTCAATTCGGGAGTCTGCGAGCCTCGCTTCGAAACGCTCGCGATCGTTTTGCGGCTGACAACTTGTGCCTCGCGCTGATGGCCGATGAATGCTTGAGCGTGACGGCCTCGACCTCGCACTGCGCGCCTTTATCGAGCGCGGGAAGGGTCCTGTTGCGCGATCGGGACGCTCTTGGGGCCGCTCGCACCGCTCAGCGGCGCGATTGGTTGATGGTTTGCGCGAGCTGGTCGAGCTGTTGGCTGAGTGGCGCTCTTGGGGGTGGGGCGATTAGTTTCGCGGTGGGAGGCGCGTTGGTGCTTCCGCCTCCGGTCGTGAGCACGATGACCGCGACCAGTAGTACCGCCACTCCTGCGATCGCTGCCGCGACGGTCCGGGTCACATGTACTTGGACCTGGCGTCCGCTTCGGGTGACTCGCGGCCGCTCGACGAGGATCGGCCTCGCCAGGGCTCGCGTGCGGGTCGCGCCGGCTGGCTGGGGGAGAATCCGTGTCTTGGCCGTCGTTGGGGTTTGCAGGATGGCGATTGCGTTGTCGGCTGATGGTGGACGGCGCTGGGGCTCGTGGTCGGTCAGCTGGCTGACGAGTTGCGAAAGCTGAGCGGGGGCGCCTGGCTTTAGGCATTCACCGAGCAGGACCCCGCAGGCATAGAGGTCTGAGCGCTCGTTGGCTGGGTGTCCGGTCATGATTTCGGGCGCGATGTAGCGCTGGGTGCCAATTACCTGCCCAGTGCTGGTGATGCGGGTCGCGCCGGAGGGCTGGGCGATCCCGAAGTCGGTCAGGCGCGCCCGGCCGTCGGTACCGATCAGCACGTTGGCGGGCTTGATGTCGCGATGGATGACGCCCGCCTTATGGATGTAGCTGATCGCGTCGAGCAGCTCGCGCGCGAGAACCATCGGGTCCCATTTTGGATCTTGTGGAGCCCGGAGGCGATCGGCGAGCGTGCCACCTGCGACGTACTCCAAGACCAGATACGGACGCGTGCCGTGAACGCTGTAGTCAAAGATGCTGACCAGATGGGAGTGCGAGAGGCCGGCCGCCAGCCTGGCTTCTCGTTCGAAGCGAGCGACATAGTCCTGGTCAAGCGCGAGTACGTCTGACAGCACCTTGACTGCCACGTCTCGCTCGAGTCGCGCATCGGCCGCGAGCCAGACCGATGCCATGCCGCCTGTCCCGAGTAGGCGCTGCAGGCAATAGCGCCCGCCCTCGCCGAGGGACGCCCCGGCCCCGATCTCAGTGGCCGCCATGTCCGTGCCCGTGGCCGTGTCCCTTGCCCTTGCCCTTGCTCTCGCCCTTTCCGTCGCTGGGGGTTGCCGGCGCGGCGGGGGCGGGCTGGGTGGCCGTTGGCGGCGCGGGGGTGACGACGCTCGTCTGGGTTGTCGAGGGTGTGGAGACTGCTTTTACCTCCACTAACACGCGGCCGTCCACCTGACTCGCCTCGGTCATCAATACGCGGGCGTCCGTACGGGCGAGCTCGCCTCGCGCCACTAACCCGCTGATATCGCTTCGCAGTGCGCGGACCGCGGTGTGCGCCGCGTAGGCGTGGTGATCGGTAGCGGCAGACCTGATCCGCTGAACGTCCCGGTGAAGCGTTGATGCCGCAGACGCGCTGATCGCCGCTGGCGGGGAGCTCCCACAGGCCGATAAGCCTGCCAGAGCGACCATCGCCGAGACGAGCGCCGAGCTTCGACGGACGACGAGACCCGCCAGTGTCATCGAGGCGGCGGCGGCGGTTCGCGGCGCTCCGCTGGATCCTCGTCCAACGCGCGTGTGGCCTCGGTCCGCGCCTCGTCTGCCGGCGGGCTAGGACGGTGCGCGACAGCGTCGTCGGGTGGCGAGTCGGTCCGGGGAGCGGGCCGCCGCAGCCGTAGTCCGCGCGTGGCGCTCGGTCCCCGCCCGTTGGTGTCAGGCGTGGCAACGGAGCTCCTGTCCGCCGTGCCGGCGTGAATATTGATCGCGACGGACACACCCGCGACCGACAACGCCACCCCAGCCAGCATCAGCACCGTGGCGATCAGCGCGAGCCAGATCCCGATCATCGGACCCTCCCCGATCGCCGCGGGCGGATGATTCACCAGAGACGCCACCACGACCACCAACGCCACGACGCTCGGAGCCACCAGCCATGAATCCGGTCGAGACGGCCCGAACCCAAGCCGTCCCGCTGCCGCGACGAGCGCCACCAAAGAGAGCGCCGCGAGCACGAGATCCCAGACCTCGAACACGGTCCACGCGCTGCGACCCGGCTGAAACCAGTTCAAGAACAGGCTGACGAACAACAGCGCGGCACCGATCGCGACGAGCGCGATACCACCCTCAGCGCGTGATGCGGCCGGCGTGACCGGCCTGGTTGGTGACGAAGCCATCTGATACTTCCTCCTGTTCGGTGATGGGATCCTAGGGCCCGAGAGAAGCAACCGTCAGCTGCGAGCAGGGCGACCCCTGGGTCATCGCCGGCGAATGCGGCCTGCCGACTCACCGGGCCCTTGGCGCCAAACAAAGCCGACACGCGGTAGTCAAGACCCCGGCCAAGGTCGCTACCCCCGGGCGGCGCGTCGCGCCGGGTGCTGGGGTTGCGGGTCCGAGCGAGTCGTTGCGGCGTGATGCTGGGATCCCGTCGGCTTGACGCCGGGGGTCGGCTTGAGTGGCTGGGCTGCGTGGGTTGGCTGGACGGGCCTGGCCGGGCGGACTGGCGTGGCCGGGTGGCTGGGCTTTGAGACGTGAGCCACGTATCTGATCCGGTGCCCCGAGGATCTATGGACTCCGGTGCTGTTGTGACGATTCTTGGCGCCCGTTCCGTGGGAGGCGTGCGACCGTCCGCCCGTGGCATGCCGGGCTGCAGAGGACGGGCGGTGGGTCGGTTGAACCAGCGCGGTGTTCCTGCTTCGGCGATCGCGCGAGCGCCTGGCTGGGGTCGGCCCGCAGGCGCCCGAGCGGGAGGGATTTGGTCGGGATCAGCGCGGAAGGAACAGACCACCTGGGCTATCGCGCGCTCTGTGACCTGGGTGGATCACGATGAGAGCCCCTGTCGTTCCCCTGGCGAAGAGAGCCACGATCCTACGCGCCTCGCACGTGACCGCCTTTGGTGCTCTGCGAGCACGTGAAGCATCGTCGCTGAGCGGCGCGAGCGTACCCGCGCTGAGGCGAGAGCAGGTCTCGCGTCGCGCATGGCGAGAGACTCGCAACTCGCCAAATGCGCAACCCAGCGGTGCCCAACTCGAGGCCGCAGCCAACCGGCACGGAGCACGCAAGCTCCGGTCACCGTGTCGTCGCCAAGGCGATCGCGTGGTGCGGGAGCCGTCGCTCGTGAAGGCACTCGTCCGGGCTCCCGCACCTGTACGCGGAAGCGAGCGAAGGCAGCGCACTGCCGTGACAGGCGAAGCGGCAATCCGCAGGGATCCGCGCCGAGACGGTCGCGCAGAACCTTCCAGCGCCAGGCATCACCGTTACCGACGCTTCCGTGACGGTTTTGGTTTTGGCGGCGGCTTCGGCAACGCCGGAGCCGCGGGCGCGGGAAGAGCCGGGCCTTGGAGTTGAATTTGGACCTGCTGCTGGATCTGGATCCAAGCGCGCCCGTGCTGGTTCTCGATGAGTTTGGCCGTCGGCGTACCGGCTAGCGTCATCATCACGCTGTGATGGACGCTCAGCATGAGGTCCTGTAGCTCATCACTGTCTTCCAAGCCCTGGACATTGATCCCGTGTTCCCGCGCCTCGCCCCCGGCGGATTGGCCGGCCGTGCGACAGGAACTCCTCCGCGTTGCCGAACCACTCGGCGGCATGTTTCGCCGCGGTGGCTGGCTCGTCTGCTCCAGCCAGCATGTATGACTGAAGCGCCTTGGCCACGATCGTCTGGGCGCGTTTGGCGGCGCGGTCGCACGTGGCCAGAAGACCTGGCGAGTAGGACCGCAGGATCGGTAGCCACGCAGGAAGGTTGCTCGAGTCCTTGCACTGCTCGAGCGCCATCCCAAACTGGTCCTTGATGGCCTGAGCTGACGCGCTGCGAGGTCCCTCCGGCATGCTGATTGTGAGCTGCGGATCTATTGGCCCGAGCTGGGAATGCGCTCCCATCAGGATCTCATCTGCGGAGAGTGCCATCATCGTCGCAGCTGACATCGCATACACCGGGACGATCGCGCGGATGTGCTTGAACTGCGTTCGGAGATACCCGCAGATCTGCTCCGCGGCATCGGGTCGCCGCCTGGGCTATGGATGAACAGGTCGAGCGCATCCTCCTCGGCGTTTGAGCAAGCCTCCATGAATCCGGCGATGTCAGCCGAGGAAACCGTAAGGAACCGAGGTGGGGCGTCGGGGTGCTCCTGGAACCCCGAGTAGTACGTGATGATCGCCCGGCCGGTCTTGTCATGGAGCTTCTTAAGGTAACGCCGGCGGAGCACGTCGTGAGGCGATGGCGTCCCTGGCAGCGGCGGCGGGCCGCCACTCAGTTGTCCCGCTATGTCATGGAGCTCCTTGAGGAGCTGGCCCCAGGTGGGCACCTACCAGGTTGAGCTCGTCGTGGTGTAGATCGGTGTCACGGTGGTAGCGGCTACCGCCCCGAAGTAATGACGCTCGGCTGCCTCCGCGACCTGGATAGCGGTGCCGATGCCAGCCTCGCCCTCCTTGACGATCGCCTTCACGTCCTCGTCCAGCTCCTGCGTCTTCTTGTCCTTGGTCTTCCGGTCTGCCATATCCCCTCCAAGCGGTTGCCTGGAGCCGATCCTATCGATCACATCCACGGCGGGTGCAAGCTGGCGCCGAGTTGCCGCTCCGCTGACTTCGCGTACAGGCGGAAGCGATTCCGCGCCGAGCGCCGCCGATCGCTGCCGCCCCTGCTGAAGCGCCCAGCGGCGGGGATCGGACGATCGCATCCGTCCCGCCGCCAGAGTCGATGTGGACGAGCGCAATGGCGACGCCTAAACGTGCCGAGCCCGAACGTCGGGCGAGTGCTTGGCCACGAACCCGAGCAGGAGCCGGCGGACGACCGTGTGACAGTTCCGCTCAGTTCCCGTCATCCGGCGAGCCGCTGATATCCCGGCCCGGCACCTGGCATGTTGCGCTGCAAGGAGAGTGACGGGGCTGGGCGGGCCGGTCAGCCCCAGAAGATGCAGATCGGGTCGCGATCGATCTCGTCGATCAGCTCGCCGATTCGACGGACGGGGGTGAGCAGCGGATAGCGCTCCCAGGGGCCGGTGTGCCGGCGGTAGTACAGGGTCCAGAGGCGGATGGTGCCCACGTAGCGAAGCCGCGCGATCGGTGAGCGCGTCCTCTCGGGCCCGTAGTCCTCGCGCCACGGGGGGCGGCACTCGATGATCGTCAGCGCCTGCGGTCCTCGTCGAGCTCGACACGCACCTGGTGACGGACATGGTCCGGGACCCGGGTGTCGCACAGCTCGCGGACTCGCGCGACGTCTGCCTCAGGGAGCACGCGAGGATCGTAGCCCTGGCGGCGGTCGCGTCTGAACATCCGACCATGAGACTTGGTGTCGCAGCGTCAGGTCGCCGACTCGCGGAGCACGTCGGCTTTCATCAGCCTGTGGACGTGGCCTTCCAGCCGACCCGCGACCTCGGCGTCGCCGATCAGGAGCCCGACCTCGAGGTTGTGATGCAGGGCTCGGGCGGTGAGGTTGGCCGAGCCGACGAGGCCGCGGCGGCCGTCGATGACCAGCAGCTTGGCGTGCAGGACCGAGCCCGGGTCGCGGTGGTCCGCGGGCCAGCGCCAGCGATGAATTCCCGCCACGTCAGCAAACGGTTGAGCTGGCGTACTGGCCGGCGCTGTCCTCGGTGGTCTCAAAGACGACGTCGACGCGACAGCCGTGTGCGACGGCGGCCTCGAGATCGGCCGCGAGCTCGGGGAGCGTGTAGGCGGCGTAGCTGACCAGCAGGATCCGCTCCTGCGCGCCCAAGAGCAATTCGTGCAGGACCGATGCGGTGAGGCGCGTCTCGCCGACGCTCCCGGGTCCGGTCCAGACCGGCCGGGCGCGGCGGGAGTCGAGGTCAGCGCGCGTGCGCAGCCCGGTGCGGAGTGCCAGTGAGACGCCGGCGCCGGTCAGCGCGGGCTCCCCGCGCCACGCGCTGGTGAGCGCCGCTACCGCCTCGACGGCTCCCGGCGCGGCGCCGAAGACCAGCTGACCGAGGCCGCCGGCGGGCGCGAGCGCGAGTGGCTCGCACGCGGCGGCGAGGGCGTGGAGCTGAGCAGTGCTGAGGCGCTCCAGCACCGTCGCGAGCGCGGCGTCGATCGTCACGTCGCGGGGAAGTAGGCGACGTCGCCGCGGGCGAGCGTCGGCACGAGCGTGGCGCGGTCCAGGAACCGGTTCCCGCGCTCGCACGATGTCTCGGAGGCGAACTGGCAGGCGTGGCAGGCGGCGGCGTGGACCGAGCTGTCTGAGCGGGGGTCGTGCTCAGAGCAGAGCGGGTCCGATGAGCACAGTCTGCGCGCGCTCCAGCGCCTGGCGCAGCAGCGGCCCGAGCTGCTCGGGGTCACCGAGTGAGACGAGGCCGCCGAGCGTGCCCTCGCTGTCGGGCGCGGCTGTGTAGAGCAGCACCCCGGCCATCGGCTCGGAGGCGAGACCCTCCCCGCCCGCCCCGGAGTAGAGCCGCTCACGGATCGAGGACGCGGTGTAGCCGCATTCGAGCGCGAGCTCACGGATCAACGCGTGCGCGAAGGAGTGCAGCAGCACGTAGCGCTCGCCGGGCCAGCCCTCGTCCGGCGGCAGGCCCCGGCGGGCGCGCCAGCCGCGGTGGCCATCGCGGAGAATGCGCGCGGCGCCCGACTCCCGGTAGGCCGCCTCCCACTCGAGCACCGGATCTTCGGGGAAGCGGATGAAGATCCCCTCGCCGCGGACCTCACTGCACGGCAGCCACCGCGGCGCGTCGCGAGAGAGGCGCACGATCGTGCCGCCCTGGGCGCCGAGCTCGTCGGGGGCGTTGATGCGGGTGAAGCCGCGCAGCGCGCTGACCTCCCGCAGCCGCTCAACCAGCACCACGTCTCCGAGGACGCCGGCGAATTGCGGGGGCGCTCCGACGGCACGCAGCTTGAAGTCCGGCGACTCGGGCGCCTGCGCCGGCTGGCACAGTACCCGCCACTCCGGGGTTCGCAGGTCTGCCGCGTCCTCATCCGCCAAGCCCTCGCGCCGCGCCTCGATCGCGTCGTGGATGGTCTTCACCCCGAGTGACTGCGACAGGGCGCGGAGGTCCTTGAGCGCCGGGTTGGTGGTCAATGTCACCTCCAGGAACTCGATCCCCGGTGGGAGCAGGCCGAGGATCGACCAGGACTCGTCGATCCGCTGCGCCAGCTCGCCGGCCTGCGACGGGATCGACAGCGCCGAGCTCTGGACCGGGAACCACGTGTTGCTGGCGCCGAGCAGCAGCGTCACCGGCTCCTGCTCACAGCGCTCGGTGATGCCGAGGTGCGGGTGGCGCCCGCGGCAGCGCGGGGGCAGGTACGGCCGCGCGTCCTCGCCGAACGCCTGTGAGAGCCGGCGGCGGCGCCCGCACCCGTCACAGTCGAGCTGGATGTCGCCGGCGCGTCCCGCCGAGCCGAGCTCTCTCAGCCGCAGCGTGCCCTGGCAGGGGACCCCCCCGTGAAGGAACTGCACCCAGGGGAAGTCGTCGAGGTGGCCGTCCTGACAGGCCATCAGGTAGCGCGCGGGGAATGCGGTCGGCGGGCGCCGGCTGCGGCTGCGGGGGCAGCCCTCGTGGATGTAGGTGGTGCGCTCGGGCCGCCACGGATCGACCTTGAGCGTGAACACGCCGTGGTCGATCGGGGACAGCAGGCTGCACACCGGACAGCGCAGCCAGCGCGGGAACGGCGCGACCGGCACCCCGGCGCTGTCACCGTCGGCCACCACCGGCGGGGTCAGCAGCTGCTCCACCTGCGAGCCGACGACGGCGCGGACCGAGGCCAGCAGCCGCGGCTCGGAGACCGGCTGGCCGAGCACGCGCGGCCAGTCGTCGAGCCCGAGCACGAGCGCGGTCAGCTCGGGCAGCTCGACCGTGGCCCCGACCCCGTAGGTGTGCATGAGCTGGCTCGGGCGCAGCTCGCCGACGTGGCTCTTGTCCCTCACGATCGATCCCCGGCGCTGGGCACCGCGGCTGATCGCTCCGGTGCCTCCCAATCGTCACGCGGGGGAGCGATCCCGTTGGGTTTCAGCGCCAGCGGGACGGCGGTCTCGACGTTGCGCATCGAGGTCGGCACCGTCCATTTCGACCACCCCTCGATCCCGGGCTCCTGGAGCAGCGACACGTCGGTGTCGCTCTTGCCGCGGCGCTGGTAGACGAGCGTTCGCTGCCCCACTGCCGCCTCGGCCTTCCACGCCTCCAGCAGCACGCTGACCCGCTCGTCGAGCGCCTGAGCGGCCGGGTGGCCGATCTGATCGGCGGCGCGCGCTTGGATCGTGTCACGGGCCCGCGCCGCGTGGGCGTCCGCGGGGTCGACGAGCCCGGCACCGCGATTGGGGTTCCAGGCCGAGCCGCAGAGCCGCATCAGCGAGGCCAGGACCCCGGTCAGCCCGCGGTCGAGCGCCCGCGGCGCGAACGGGGTCACCGACAGCGCCTCGACCTGGCGGTGCAGCGTGCGGTGGTAGTGGCCGAAGGTCTCGTAGTGCGAGAGATCCCGCGGCCGCGCCCAGTTATAGACGGTGATCACGAGCCCGGGGTGCCGGCGCCCGACGCGGCTGGTCGCCTGGATGTACTCGCTGGTCGACTTCGGCTGCCCGGCCACCACCATTGCCCCCAAGCGCGGGACATCGACACCCACCGAGATCATGTTGGTCGCCAGCAGCACGTCGATCGATGGCGCCTCGTATGAGTCTGCCTTGGGCTGGGGGCGCTTCTCCTGCGAGGTCCGGCGCAGCCCGAGCTGATCGAGGGTGCCGGGGATGTCAGACGCCGACTTGCGCGAGGTCAGCTCCTCCAAGATCAGCCGGCCCCGGTTCTCGCCGCCGCCGCCGTAGAGGCGGTTCTGGATGTCGTCCTCGACCAGCCGGCGCATCCCGCCGAGCTCCCGCAGCGAGTTGAAGTAGCCCACCAGGGTCATGTAGGCGTCGGCGTCCTCACCCGGCTGGCGACCGAGCACCGTCCACGCCGCCTGCAGCTGGGCGACGTACACGCGGATCAGCACCTGCTTGTAGCGCCGCCCCGGCGCGCACACGCCGAGGTAGCGGCGACCGGGCAGCTCGGCCTGCTCGTGGGGCCGGTCGCGCTGCAGCGCGAAGAACGAGTCCCGAGCGTCCAGGCCAGGCGGGGGAAACACCTCGAGTCGGCGGTCGAACAGCCGGCGGACCTGATCGCCGGCGCGGCGGATCGTCGCCGTCGACGCGACCACCTTCGGCCTCACCCGCTGACCGTCGACGGTCCACGAGCACAGCTCGTCGACGGCCGTCTCGTACAGGCCGACGAGACTGCCGAGCGGCCCGGAGATCAGGTGCAGCTCGTCCTGGATGATCAGGTCCGGTGGGCGCAGCGGCTCGCACTGCACCACGGTCACCGCGGGCAGCGGACCGCGCTTGGGATGGCTGCCGGGATGCTCGTCCCCCGGGGTCAGATGGCCGTGACGCTCGCAGTGGCGCGAGACCTGCCCGAACAGCGCCTGCGCGCGGCCCTCCCACGGCATCCGCGCGAGCTTGTCAACCGTCGCGATCACCAGCGCCGGCAGCAGCCGGTAGACCTCCTCGTCGACAACCACGACGGGCAGCCCCCTCGTTCGGGCTGTTGCGCGGCGTGAACGCGCACCGCCCTGAGGTGTCCGAGCACGTCAACAGCGTCCGGCCGCGGTGCGCGTCGACCTCGACGTCGCGACCGCCCTGAAGCTCTGAGCCGCACCACGGGCAGCGCGCGAGCTGCAGCGGCGAGGAGCCGCGCACGCCGCCACTGCGCTGTCGGGCCTGGCGCACCCAGGCCTCGGCGTCCTCGGTTCGGTTCGGGGTCGACGCCTGACCGACCCACAACCCGATCCGCATCGGCTCTGACCCCCACCGCCGCTGCTCGTCGGTCGCGCCCTGGCCATACAGATGGCGACGGCGCAGCTCACAAGCGCACAGCAGCGCGGAGGCACGCTGGAACTGCTGCAAGGTCAGCAGCCGCAACGTGTAGCGCATCAGCACCGCGACCCCCTCGCGACCATCCCGATCGCCGACGACTCCCTGGAGCCGGCGGATCGCGATCGCGAACGCGGTCAGCCCGAGGTAGGCCTCGGTCTTGCCGCCGCCGGTCGGGAAGAACAGCAGGTCGACCATGGCCTGCTCCCCGACCCGTTCGGGGTGCGTCGGGCTGGCAAGCGACGGCAGGTTGACCAGCACGAAGGCGAGCTGGAACGGGCGCCAGGACCGGTTGGCCGGCAGATCGGCGGCCGCGACCGCGTCGTGAAGCTTCAGCGCGTCATCGGCCCGCCGCCGCTCGCCCGCGATCGTATGCACGCGCTGCTGCCACATCGCGTGGTTGGCGAACCGAAACGCATCCGCCACATCGGGCTCGCCGAGGGCGGCGATCCCCGTCCGGATCCGCGCGGCGACATCGCGCGCCTTGCCCAGGTGCTCGCCCGCGCTGACTTCGTGGCCGGCCAGGCGCGCGGCGGGGTCGCCGATCCGCGCCTGCTCGGAGGCGATCCACGCCTCGTAGGCGTCCCCCAACGGCGCGAGCGAGCGCTGAAGCTGCTCGTCACCGGCTAGGGCGAGCGTCTTCATGTCCAGGGCCGCGAGGGCCAGGGTGAACGGCGCCCGGATCGCGTCGCTCGTGAAGTCGTCAGGGCCGGGCGCGTCAGTCCGGGGCACCTCCTCGGCCGGCATCGCCGCCGTCTGGAGTGAAACGCCCCGGCCGGGCATCGCCGGCGCCTCGGTCGCCTGGACGCCCACGCCGTGCCCGACCGCCAGCTCGACGCTCGCGCGGTAGAGCATCTCCAACCCGGCGAGCTCATCGCGATCGATCGCCGGAGCGAGCGCGACGGCGTCGATCGGCCGACGCATAAAAACCGGCAGGCGAGCCGGATGCTCGACGCTCAGCCCGGCCTGACACAGCCAGCGCGACACCGACCAGCCACTGTCAGACAGCTGGCCGTTGACCAGGAACAGCGACACCAATCTGTGCCCGTTACGCGCCCGCACGAGGCCGCGGACGACGACCTCGGGCTCGTCGGCATCGGGTGCGAACGGCGCCAACGGGCCCGGGCCGCCGACCGCGATCGTCTGCGTGCCGCCACAGTCACGACGGCGCCACACGCGCGCCGGCCGGCCCTGACGATCGAGCTTCTCCTCGCTGGTCTGCTTGGAATACGCGCCCCACGACGCGCCCACCCGCAGCTCGTGACAGTCGTCGGGAGGGCGAACGTCAACCCGAACGCCGAAGGCACCAGCTGGTCGGCAGCCGGCGGACGATCCTCGACCGTCCCCTCCTCGTCCGAATCGGCCGCGATCCCCGCGTCGGCCAACCCGTCCTCAGGCAGCGCGTCGAACGCCACCGGCTCTTCGCCCTCAGCTTGGTCCTCGGCGTCGCCCCCTTTGGCGGTGCTCTGTCCGGACGGAGCGCTGGCGGCGAAGCCCAAGCGCGGCGCGAGCAGCCCCAGCAGATAACGGTCGACCGGCGGGTCGAGCAGCTCCTCCTGCGGACCACCCACGGGGCCGATCAGGTCATCCCGGATCAGCCCCTGCACCTCGTCACGCAGCTCCCGCGGGGACCTCTTGATTCGCGACTCAGGCACCGTCGAACCTCAACGTCATCGCGCCAGCCGGCGCCGCCCTGCCCTTCCTCGGCTTGGGCTTGGCGTGCAGCCCCTGCCGCACCTCGTCGGCATAGCGCTCGTGGTTGAGCTCCAACAGACGGTCGAGGATCTCCTGGCGCGCGCCCGGGGTGAGCGGATCGAGGTCCGGCCACCCGTAGGCGACGGCGACGGCATGATCGAGCGCGACGTGCAGCTCGCGCAGCCGCCCGATGTCATCCGAGCGCTCGGCCGGGTCGTGCGCGCGGTTGTAGGTCTTGGTCAAGCCCTCGCCGCGGCCGTGCATCAACGCGGTACGGTGACTATTCAGGGCACGCCCAGCTTCGGCGACGGCGTCGGGGAGCACCTCCGGCTGCGGGAAGGTCTCGAAGCAGTCCGTGGGGGTGTAGCGGACCCGCGTCTCCAACGTCGACGCGCGAGCGATCGCCCACCAGCGGTGAAAGCCGCTCGACAGCAGCCCGAAGTGGGCGTCGTCGTCGTAGGCAAACACTCCGAGCGCGTGCGAGTAGACCAAACCGTTCGGAACGAGCACCGGCATCACCGTCTTGCTGACGAGCGCGATCGCGATCACCCGTTCCAGCGGCTCGATCGCGCGGTACAGGCCCGGACGCACGTCACCGAACTGCCACCACCGGAGGCGGTGGGCCTCGCGATTGACCTGGGCGCGGATGGGTCGTACCAGCTCGTCAACGCGTGCGAACGGCTCCGCGTACTCGCGCGCCCGCTCGATCGGCCAGCCACGGAAGTCGATCACCCAGCGCGAGGGCGAGCAGTCGGGTCGGGAGTTCAGGTCCTCGCCATTCAGGTACGGGCGGACTACGTCCGCATTGCGCGGGTCAGATGCCCGCATCGCCTTGGCCTCGTCGGGGGAGAGGACGAAGCCCATGCCGTTCACGAATGAGCCGATGAACGAGCGCTCGCGGTTCGCGTGCAGCCGGTGCGCGTTGCCCTGCACCCGGCTGCGCGCGGCGAGCGACGGAGTGATCCCATCCACACTGATTCGATCGAGCATGTATGAGCTGGCCCAGCCGTCCTGCCGCGCCCACACGCTGGCCATCTCAAGGCTCGCGCCACCCGGCCACGGCTCGCTGGCAATCGCCCGGTGCACCGTCCAGCCGCCCTCGGTGAGCTGGTCAAGGCCGACCTCGCGCGTGTCGCCCTGAGCGATCGTGTTGGTCGCAATCAGCCAAACCCGCCATTTGGGTTAAGCAGCTGTGACGCCCGTAGATAGAAGTAGGCGACGAGATCGGCATTCCCGCGCACGCCATCGGCGAGCCATGTGATCAAGTAGCCGCGGTACTGGCTACCGATCGCACCGGTGATCTTCTTGCCGCCCTGGAACGGCGGGTTACCGACGACGGCGTCGAAGCCGCCGTGCGCGTGAACCTCGGGAAACTCGAGCGCCCAGTGGAACGGGTCACGGTCGGCCCATTCGACCTCGTCGACCTCGCCGACGGCCGCGCGCCGCTCCACGAGCCACCGTCCGCGAGCGCGCGCAGCTCGGTGCGGGCGACCATCCGGTCGGTCTGCGGCACGTCAGAGTCGACCATCGTGCGCACGTTCCCGGCGACTTCGGCCCAGGCCAGCGGGTCAGCGTCATCGACCCGCGCCAGCGCCGCGCCGACGACCAAGTCGCCGAGCAGCCGCGCGTCGTCGAGCGCCGCGTCGGCCCTCGCCAACAGCCCGGTCTTGCGCTCGGCGTCGGGGATGTCGCGGACGACGAACGCCTCCAGGTCACGGCGCAACGCGAGCGCACGGTCGACGGCGGCTTCGATCTCGTCGAACCCGAGCTCGAGGCTGGCCTGGCGGTGCCAGCCGGGGTCGAGGTGGGCGACGCGGAGCTGTCGCACGTCGGTGATCCCGAGCAGCGAGTCGCCGGCGCGCAGCGCGTGGTCGACGAACGAGAACGGGCGGTCCTTGGCGAGCGTGATCAGCCAGAGAGACAGTTTCGCCATCTCGACGGCCATCGGGTTCTTGTCGACCCCGTAGAGGCAGCGCTCGGCGACGAGGCGGTGGGCGAGGGCTTGGCGCTCGATCGGGTCAGCGGGCAGCGAACCAGTTCCCAATCCGGGGATCCCGGACAGGCCGGCGCCAGCCGGCCCAGGATCATCGACCCACGCCTCCTGCAGCCGCGCGGCGAGATACCGGCAGGCGGCGACGAGGAACGCTCCGGAGACCATCGCGATGTCGGCGACCTTGAGGTCGAGCAGCTGATCGGCGGGCTTGAGCTTCCACTTCGCCGGGTCGGCTTCCTGGGCGGGGCCGGGGTGGTAGGTGACCGGGTCAAGCGCGTGGCGGACGACCTCCTCGGCGAGCTGGCGCGGCGTGTAATAGGTGCCGGAGGATCGCCGGTCCAGCGCCTGGGTGACGAACAGCGATCCGGCTCCGAGCACGAGCGGATCGCCGCGCAGATCCTGGCGCAGCAGCGCGTGATACGGAGCGACGCGCTGAAGCAGCGCGTCGTCGCTGCCGCACGCGGCCCGCAGTCTGGATCGCTGCTCGTCGGCCAGCTCGGCGCCGAGCGCCTTGCGGATCGCGGTGGTGGAGCGGCCGGTCTGCTTGGCGAGCTGCTCAACGAGCGAGTCCTCTCCCCCGGCGGCCCAGCGACCGAGCTCGCCCAGCGCCAGCTCGGGCTCGAGCTTGCCGCCGAGGGCGAGCGCGGTGTCAGTGATCCGCAGGGCGGTGTGATCGAGCAGGCCCTCGTAGACGTGGCCGATCTGCTCGACGTCGAGCGCCCGGTAGGACAGCAGCACGCGCGCCCCACCCTGCTGAAGCGTCTGCAGCGCGTCGAGCAGGTGAAGCATGGTGCGGTCATCGACCGGCAGTGGGTGCGCGGCGGCGTGATGCCAGGTGCTACCCGGCGCGCGGCCCTCGAGGAACGGGTAGCGGTCGGGATCGAACAGCCCGCCGCCGTAGGCGGGCAGGCGCAGCGCGTCGTGCTCGATCCCTGAGTGCACGGCGCGGAACAGCGCGAGGATCCGGTGCCAGGCGGCGGTCGAGCGCTCGAGCGGATCCTCGCCGTCGCGGTCGGCGCGCTCCTGCAGCTGGGCGCGCAGCGTGCTCGCGGCGAGCGTCTCGGCGTAGCGCGGGTCGTCGATCGGCAACAGGCGCCGCTCCTCGGCGACGAACAGGAACACGAGGCGCATCATCACCGTGGTCGCGCCGCGGTAGACCTCGGAACCCTCCAGCTCGGCCAGCAGCTCGCCGTGGCGGTCTCGGTCCTCGCGGTCCAGGGTGGCGATCAGCAGCTCGACGGCGCGGCGGACCTGCGCGCCGAGCTGGTCAGCGACCTCCTGCTGCTTTGAGGCGCTCTCGGCCAGCAGCGCCGCGAGTCCCTCGTGGGCGGGGAGGTTGAAGAACCGCTTGGCGCCGAGCAGCGAGACAAACGCGCGCAGCGTGACCGGCTCCTCCAGCCACAGCTCGGTCCGCCAGGTGCAGGTGCCCGTGCTCTCGCCGGCTCGCGCCCACACGAGCGTCCACAGCGCGCCGTCGGTGACCAGCGCGAGCGGGACGCCGCTGGCCCGGGCGAGCGCGGCGGCGCGATCGATCGGGCTCGCCGCCCACCCCTGGTCAGGGATCGGCCGATCCAGCGCCGTGCCCGCATCGACGCGGTGCACCAGCAGCACCGCCGGCGAGCCGTCCTGGGTCTGGTCGCGCACGACGTAGGACGCGTGTAGCGTCACGGCCTGCTCGGCGACGAGGTGGGATGGGTCGGCCTCGGTCGCGTCGGCGACCGAGCCGGCGAGGCCGAGCAGCTCGTCGAGCACCCAGCGGATCCACCGCTGCTGTAGCCCGGGATCGGCCTGCCACTCGGCTGAGGCGACCCGCAGGTCGGCGATCTGCGCGGGCGCCGCCTCCAGGCCGTCCGGGAGCGCCCGCTTGAGCGCCGGCACGGTCAGGAACGGGCCGCTGGTCTGCACCAGGGACAGCCACTCCGCGTGGTGATCCTCGATCCGCGGCCGCCCACGTGTAGCGGTGCGGGCGATCAAAGCCTCGCCCCCTCGGGCACCAGCAGGGTGACAGCGGCCGGGAACAGCCGGTGGGTCGGCTCGGCGTAACGGCGGGCGATCACGCCCTGCTCGACTGCGATCTCGTGCGGGATCGCGTCCAGCCTGACTCGCAGCGACTGCAGGTCGCGCTGCACCTGGCGCTGGTCGCCGGCGTCCAGCTCGAGGCCGGTGATCAGCCGTAGCTGGTCACCGGCCTCGCCGAGCGCCTCGCGGCGGATCGTCTGCGCCAGCTCGCTCAAAGTCGCCTCGACGTGGGCCTGCTCGTCACGCGCGCGGGTGACGAGGGTGGCGCTCAGCTGGCGGGCGCGGTCCCCCGCGCGCGCTTGGAGCGCAGCGCGTCCGTGCTGGACTGCAGCACTCCGATCAGCCGGTCGCGGAGCGTCACCGGCACCGCGGCGTCCCGAGCCAGGGCGAGCGCGCGCTCGGTCGCTTCGACGCCGAGGCGCTCCGGTCGCACGCCAGCGTCGCCCCCGCCACCCAGCCGAACCCCGGCTAAGATCAACTGCTCGTGCAGCCGGTGACCGCTCTGCCCGGTGATCACGAGCCGTCCGTGCGCGACGGCGACCGGGGCGCCGAGACTGGGCTGCGCGTAGCGGATCGCGACGCGATGCAGGTGATGCCCGGTCCCCCACACCTCGGCGCGCAGCAGCGCGAGCGCCATCCGCACCAGCGGATGGCCGAGATGCGCGAGCACGACATCCGTGCGGTCCCGGGCGATCTCGTGGTCAAAGGTGATCGGGCGGCACACCTCCGGGCGAGCCGGGTGCTCCAAGCCGATGCTCGCCCGCGACCAGCTGCCGGTCAGCGCCGGCACGATCCAGGTCCCCGCTTCTGACCCGGGCGAGAGCGCCGGCTGCCCGGCCAGGGCGAGCGCCGTCGCGACGACCCGCTCTATACGGTCGGGGTGCAGCTGCAGGACAGCGCGGCTCTTGTTGACCTCGTCGCGCAGGACGGCGAGGCGCTCGCGCATCCGCCGCTCTGACTCCAGCAGCGCCCGCGACGCGGCCGCTCCCGAGAACCGAGTCTCGTCCAGGGTCGTGCGGCGACCGAGCATCGCCTCCTCGATCTGGGCGGCGATCACCGGACCGGCGCTGCCGAGATCCTCGCGGATCTGCGCCACCTTGGCGACAACTCGCGCGAGGAAGTCGAGATCGCCCTCCAGCGACCCGCGGGAACCAGCCTCCCAGCCGGCGCTGACGCAGTGATGCACGAGCACCTCGGCGGCCGGCTGGCCGTGATCTGCTGAAGCTCATGATCCAGCAGACGGTCCGTCTCGGGTGAGATAGCTTCCTGATCGGAACTGGTTGATCCGTCACTCATGGTGTCCCCTTCTGAAAGCGGCCGACGGGGCAGCTTCACCGTCGCACGCAGGAACGACCGGTTCCAGTCCGACCGCACCAAAGCCGATTCCGCTACGGAATGGCTGGCTGGATTTCGCTTGCACGCGCCCGGCTCTCAGGCGTCGGTTCGCGACTCGCGTTGCCGCGCGTGCTTGCCTCCGAATACGCCGACGCTTCGGTGCGCACCCCGGGCTCGGCGGGGCTGGCTTCACCTAGCCGAGCGGAGTAGATCGAGGGCGCGCCGATCATCCGGGCGAGCACCGTGGCTTCAGTCACGGCCAGAAGCATCTCCACGATCAAGGTGTCCCCGTGCCGAGTTGAGCTCACCGGCTGACTGCTTCCACGAATTTTCGGCAGTCTCACGGAGCCTCGCGAGGCGGAGCGGTGCATAGGTAGGGTGCAACCCGCGCAGGCCGCCCGTCGCGATCGCTATCGCGTGAATCCGCTCGTCCCCCCAGGCGAGCGCGGCGCTCCGGACCCGCTGGACTCCCGGCCGGTCAACCGGCACGAGCGCTTTCACTTGCCGATTCGGCCGAGGCTCACGAGTCCTTCGGCGACACTGCACTGGCCGGGATCGGGGCTCTAAGAGATCGATTCTGCCCTCCCCGCAGCATTCGCCGATGTGATCCGGGTGGACGAACAGGGAACCAGCGGAGCCGCGCGGGCGAGCTGACCGCCGTGTCGCCGTCTCGCCTCACCGGCGAGGGACTGCCGGGAACCCGCTGGGCCGTGAACGGGCCATCGGGCTCCAGCCGAGGAACGCGAGCGCTGCCGGCGTCCAGCAGCGACGTTCGCGCTCGTCGCCTTCACCGGCGCGCGACGGGAAGGCGCCCCTGGCCACGAGTCGGCAGCATGTTCGCGCGTGCCGCCGCGCTCGGGTAGCCGGGGCGGTCGCCCGCCCCGGCTCCCACAGAACCGTACGTACGCTGGTCGTATACGGCTCTTCGGGACGCCGGGTTATGACCCCCGCCGCCGGCCGGTTGAGCGACCTCGAATCATCCCCACAGCGCCAGTTGCGGCGACTCGGCGAGCTGCTGTTGCGATGACCGCCAGAATCCGCCGATCTTTACTGGGACCACGAGGGAGAAGACCTCTGGTATGATTGGTAGTATGACAGCTAAGGCGAAGATTGCCGTCACCCTTCCCGGTGACTTGGTGGAAGCGGCTCGCGCAGCGGTGCAGGCTGGACGAGCTCCGAGCGTGTCCGCCTACGTAGCCGGTGCTCTGGAGCAGCGAACCAAGCTCGACGACCTCGATGCCCTTCTCACCGAACTGCTCACTGAGACCGGAGGGC
>JAABUX010003673.1_pt1 | contig 20132 bp, 22 predicted proteins | sample 5561851 | NCBI WGS metagenome assembly JAABUX01 (sample SAMN10711883, study PRJNA513361) | rock metagenome | isolation source: Antarctica rocks | place: Antarctica: Victoria Land, Richard Nunatak red sandstone | collected 2016-01-03 | reverse complement strand
GCGGCGACAAGGACGCAAACCGGGCGCGGATCAGGGCTGGGTCAATCATCCCACCAGGCTATGGCATCACCAGACGGCAGGGAATCCCAAGCACGAAACCAATTCTGTTATCTCTTTGCAGGCCCTTTGTGCTATTGTGGGTGGAGTGGTTGCGTGTTTTGTTGGCTCTTCTGGATTGCCTGAGCACTGGAAATCGCGTCGTGAGACGTTGCCCGCCTGGCATATCAGCTTCTAGATGCTGGATCAGTCCGGGCATTGCTTAAGCAACGTTCCAACGCCTCAATGTCCTTCCAGAAGGTTGCTGGCCCGAGCAGGCGCATCTGTTCGGCCATGATCGCGCCTATGTCGAGCGGCGGCAGGTCGTTCCGCACGTTCCACATCAATCGCGCCACTCGGGGCAGCAGGCGCCGGATGGTCTCAACCAAGACCGCCTCATCGGCGGTCGCAGCCTCGCGGGCTGGACGCCAGCCGCCCTCCATCAGCAGCCCAGGCGAGGTGTCTTGGCGCACGGTCAGGTTCCAACCTCTTGCAAAACCACCCTATCACCCGCCCGCCGGACCCCGCCATGCGGCAGCCGGGGTTCCGGCCCCGCCCCAGCAATGCTAGATGCCGCGCCATGCAGTGCATCCAAGCCTGATGACAGCCCCGTTCCCCGCCTCCGCCCTCGTGCCAGACGTGCAGGGGCGGCTGATCCTCGCCCTCCCCAAGGGCCGCATCCTGCGCGAGTGCGGCCCCTTGCTCGCCCGCGCCGGCGTGCGCCCCGCGCCGGACCTGCTGGACGAGGATAGCCGCCGCCTGCGCTTCCCCACCGACGACCCAGCCCTGGACGTGGTGCGCGTGCGTCCGTTCGACGTCGCCACCTTCGTCGCGTTCGGCGGCGCCCACATCGGCATCTGCGGCGCGGACGTGATGATGGAGTTCGACTACCCCGAAATCTACGCGCCGCTCGACCTCGGCATCGGCGCCTGCCGCGTCAGCGTGGCCGAGCCGGCGGCGACCGCAGGGACCGACGACCCCGCCACCTGGTCCCGCGTGCGGGTGGCGACCAAGTATCCCAACATCGCCCGCCGCCACTACGCCGCCCGCGGCGTGCAGGCGGAAATCGTGCACCTGAACGGCGCGATGGAGCTGGCGCCGGGCCTCGGCCTGTCCCGCCTGATCGTCGATCTCGTGCAGACTGGCAGCACGCTCAAGGCGAACGGCCTGCGGGAGATCGAGGTGATTGCGCACGTCACCAGCCGCCTGATCGTGAACCGCACCGCGCTGAAGACGCAGCCCGAGGCCGTGGGCGCCTGGATCGCCCGCTTCCGTGACGCGCTGATATGAAGCGGCTTTCGACGGCGGACGCCGGGTTTGCGGCAGGGTTCCACGCCCTGCTGGGGGAAGCGCGGGAGACGACGGCGCGGGTGGATGGCGTGGTCGCCGCCATCATCGCCGCCGTGCGGGACCGCGGCGATGCGGCGCTGTGCGATTACACCCTGCAGTTTGATCACTTGGCGCTGACCGCAGCAACCTTGCGCGTGACAGCGGACGAGATCGCCGCCGCCACGGCTGGCATCCCGGAGGAGCTTGCCGCGGCCCTGGACCTCGCGGCGCAGCGGATCGAGGCCTTTCACCGCGCGCAGATGCCGGCGGACCTGGTGCAGCAGGATGCGGCCGGGCTGACGCTGGGGATGCGCTGGACGCCGTTGGACGCCGTGGGACTGTACGTGCCCGGCGGCAAGGCGGCTTATCCGTCCTCGGTCCTGATGAACGCCATGCCGGCGCGCGTGGCCGGGGTCGGGCGCATTGCCATGTGCGTGCCGTGCCCTGGCGGTGTGCTGAACCCCCTGGTGCTGGCGGCGGCGCAGCGGGCCGGGGTGACGGAGGTGTACCGCGTCGGCGGCGCGCAGGCTGTGGCCGCCATGGCCTACGGCACCGCCACCATCCCCGCCGTCGATCGCATCGTCGGCCCCGGCAACGCCTATGTCGCCGAGGCCAAGCGCCAGGTGTTCGGCCGCGTCGGCATCGACAGCATCGCCGGGCCGTCCGAGGTGGTCATCCTGGCGGACGGCGCCAACGATCCGCGCCATGTTGCCGTGGACCTGCTGGCTCAGGCCGAGCACGACGAGGCCGCGCAGAGCATCCTGATCACCACCGACGCCGCCTTCGCCGACGCCGTCGCCCAGGCTGTAGAAGCCGAGTTACCCACCCTGCCGCGCCATGCCATCGCCGGGGCAAGCTGGCGGGACCACGGCGCGATCATCCTCGTGCGCGACTGGGACGAGGGCGCCCGCCTGACCAACGAGTTGGCGCCCGAGCACCTGCAGGTCATGGTGCCCGACCCCCGCGCGCTGTTCGCGAAGATCCGCCATGCCGGGGCGGCCTTCCTGGGGGCGTTCTGCCCGGAGGCGGTGGGCGATTACGTCGCCGGCCCCAACCACGTCCTGCCGACCGGCCGCACGTCCCGCTTCGCGTCGGGGCTGTCGGTGTTCGACTTCATCAAGCGCACCACATGGGTGGAGGCGGATGCGGCGGCGCTGGGCCGCGTCGGGCCGGCTGCGGTGGCGCTGGCCGAGGCCGAGGGCTTGCAGGCCCACGCGCGCAGCGTCGCCTTGCGGCTCGGCCAAGGCAGCAGTTGACCGGCGCCAGTTGATCCCTGCTGCGTACGCCATCACATCTGAGCTATGGTGGTTACTTTTAAAATGAACCTAATAACCCACTCTGAACAAGGACCCTGATGTCAAAAGAAGACATGATCGAATTCAGCGGCACCGTCATGGAGTTGCTGCCCAACGCCATGTTCCGCGTGAAGCTGGACAACGAGCACTCCATCCTGGCGCACACCTCCGGTAAGATGCGCAAGAATCGCATTCGCGTGCTGGCCGGTGACCGGGTCAATGTCGAGATGACGCCCTACGACCTCAGCAAGGGCCGGATCACGTTTCGATTCAAGTAGGGCCGCCTCAAGCAGCACGGCAGCATCTTTGGCTGCCCTGATCCTGGCCTCAGCCAGTCCCCGGCGCCTCGCCCTGCTGGCCCAGATCGGCATCGCACCCGACCAAGTCCTGCCGGCCGACATCGACGAAACTCCGCACCGCGACGAGCTGCCCCACCTGTATGCCGAGCGCATGGCCGCCGAGAAGGCCCGCCGTGTCGCCCAGCCCGGCGCCTTCACCCTTGCGGCCGACACCGTCGTCGCCCTCGGCCGGCGCATCATGCCCAAGGCCGAGGACGCCGAGGATGTGCGGGCCTGCATGGCGCTGCTGTCCGGCCGGCGGCATCATGTGCTGACGGCGCTGGTGCTGGTGGCGCCGGACGGGTCGGCGGCGGCACGGCTGTCCGACAGCGCCGTGGCCTTTGCCCGCCTGCTGCCGTCGCAACTGAACGCCTACGCCGCGTGTGGGGAGGGCGTGGGCAAGGCGGGCGGCTACGCGATCCAGGGCCGGGCCGCCGCCTTCGCCCGCTTCTTGTCCGGCAGCTACAGCGGCGTTGTGGGGCTGCCCCTGTTCGAGGCTGCGCAACTGCTGCGCGGGCGCGGCTACCCCGTTCCGTGAGCGTCCGCATCCTGGCGGCGTGCAGCCCCGGGGAGGTCCGGGTGGCTGCCGTGCAGGACGGCATGATGCTGGACTACGCCATTTGGCGGCCCGGCCGTCCCGATGGCGTCGGCGACGTGTGGCGCGGCCGGGTAACGGCCCGGGTGGCTGCCATGGCCGGCGTGTTCGTGGCGCTTAGCGGCGGCGGGCCGGACGGATTCCTGCCGGACAGCGACGGCGGGGCGGATTTGTCCGACGGCATGGCGGTCGGCGTTCGCGTGATCCGGGCGGCACAGGGCGGCAAAGGTGTCCGCCTAGCTGGGAACGGCGCCGTCCCGCCGGGGCCGCCCACCCTGCTGGCCCGCGGACCCGGCGCCGTCGAACGCCTGGCCGCCCTGCATCCCGGCGCCGCCGTGGTGGCCGACGACCCGGCCCTGGTGGCGCAGCTCCGCCCGGCTCTGGGAGCCAGCATCGCCGTCGGCCCGGTGCTGGACGACGCGTTGCTGACCGGCATCGCCGCCCTGGCCGAGCGCGACGTTGCACTGCCCAGCGGCGCCAGGGCCAGCATCCATCCCACCCCGGCGTTGGTCGCCATCGACGTGGACGCCGGCTCCGCCACCGCCGACCGCCGGGCCAAGCCGGCCGCGCAAATGGCAGCTAACCTGGCGGTGCTGCCCGAGCTAGCGCGGCAGGTCCGCCTGCGCAACCTGTCCGGCGCCATCCTGGTCGATGTCGCGGGCATGAGTCTGCGCCGTCGCCCCCTGCTGGCCCCGGCCTTTGCCGCTGCCCTCGCCGGGGACCCGCTGCAGCCGCGGTTCCTGGGCTTTTCCGCTCTTGGCTTGGCGGAAATCTTGCGCGCCCGCGTGCATCCGCCGCTGCATGAGTTGCTGCTCGGCCCGCACGCCGCCGGGCTGACGGCGTTGCGGGAGGTGATGGAGGCCGCGTCGGCGGAGCCGTCCGCCGTCTTCGCCCTGCGGTGCGCGCCCGATGTGGCCGCAGCGCTGCATGCGGACCCTGTCGCGCTGCCGGACCTTGCACGCCGCACCGGCCGCTCCCTGATGATGCACCCTGACCCGGCCCTGCTGTCGGGCGCCACCTGTGTCGAGAGGATCGCGCGTGCCTGACCCGCTGCCCCCGCCACCCCGCGGCAAGCCCTGCCCGATCTGCCGCCGCCCAGTTCCCGGCGGTTCGGCGGAGGAGGCGCGCTTCCGCCCGTTCTGCTCGGCGCGTTGCGCGGACGTGGACCTGGGCCGCTGGTTCGGCGGCGCCTACGCCATCCCCGGTCCGCCGCCGGAACTGGACGACGACCCGCCGGGCAGCGAGGGATAGGGCGCCTGATTGAGGCCAGCGCATGCGACGCGCGCAGCCTGCCATCTGCCTCTCCGAAAGCGGGAGAGGAAGCAGATGCTGTCTTCCGCCATCGCGGGCCTGCGATAGCCGTCCCGAACGCGACAAGCCCCCGGCCTCGACCGGACTGCCTGAGCGTCGCGCGGGATGTGCCGGCTCAGCCCCGCATCAGTCCACGCACCGAGGCCGTGATCATTGCTTCCTCTCAGGTGGCGCGTTGGCCGCCTTCGCGCTGACGGCGCACAGCCGGCCGATTGCGGCGACATAGGCGTCTTCGACTCGGATCTCGTGCTTGAGCCCGGCCGCAGCGGTCGCCAGGAACGATCCAAAGCCTACAACACCGTCGAAGGCGCTCAGGTCCAGTCCGGCCTGCTCGCCGGCCCGGCGTGAGAGAAGGGCGGCGAAGCCATGATCGAGCCGCTCGACATGCCGGCGCGTGAGGTCGGCGTCGAGGGCCAGCAGCTCGGAGCCATGCGGCGCATGCAGCAGGCGCCACAGCGGCAAGTCCTTGGCAAGGATCGTGCGCTCCAGGTTATCGGCGAGTCCGGCATCTTCCGACCATGCCGCTTCGGCGGCGAGCAGCGCCCCATCGACCAGCCATTCGGCCAGCCCCTCGAATAGCGCGCGCTTGTCGCGGAAACGCAGGTAGAGCGTCGCGCGGGCGACCTTCGCCTCAGCCGCGACATCGGCCATGCTCGTGCGCTGAAAACCATAGCGCGCGAACAGAACCTGCGCCGCATGCAGCACGCGATCCGTCACATCTTCAGACAGACTAGACATTTGTCGTCCACTATGACTACTATGAGGCCGTTGGCTAGGAGAATGTCATGGCTGATCGTGGGCTTGTACTGGTGACCGGTGGCTCGGGCTACATCGCTGGCTTCTGCATCGCCCGGCTCCTGGTGGACGGCTGGCGCGTGCGGACGACGGTGCGTAACCTGACGCGTGAGGTCGAGGTTCGGGAGGCCGTTGCCAAGCTCGCTGATGCCGGCGACCACCTGGCCGTTGTCGCTGCCGATCTCGGCGCCGATGCTGGCTGGCGTGAGGCGGCCCGCGGCTGCGACTACATTCTCCACGTCGCCTCGCCGCTGCCATCGAGAAATCCCAAGAACGATGACGACTTGATCCGGCCGGCCCGCGACGGCGCGTTGCGCGTGCTCGCGGCGGCGCGCGACGAGGGCGTGCGGCGCGTGGTGATGACGGCCTCGACCGCCGCGGTCGCCTACGGCAGGGGAGGGCGCACCGCCCCGTTCACTGAGAGTGACTGGTCGGACGCCGCCAACCTGGCCGATACCTCCGCTTACGAGCGGTCCAAGACGATCGCCGAGCGCGCGGCCTGGGACTGGATGGGGCGTGAGGGCGGGGCGCTTGAGCTGGTCACCATCTGCCCTGGCGCCGTGCTCGGGCCGGTGCTCGGGCACGACGTCTCGGCCTCCATCGACATCGTGAAGAAGCTGATGGATGGCTCGCTGCCGGGCCTGCCGCGGTTCGGCTGGCCGTTGGTGGATGCGCGCGACATCGCCGACCTGCACGTGCGCGCCATGCTCGCGCCGGAGGCCAAGGGCCAGCGCTACATCGGCGCGGGACCGTTCTTCTGGATGGAGGACATCGCCGACGTGCTGCGCGCGCGCCTGCCTGCCGCCGCCAAGCGCGTCCCCAAGCGCCGGCTGCCCGACTGGATGGTCCGCCTGTCGGCGCTGTTCGATCCGGTGGTGCGCGACCGGCTGTTCGAGCTGGGCAAACCGCGGCCGGTCTCTGCCGACAAGGCGCGCCGCGACCTTGGCTGGACCCCGCGCCCCAACGAGGAAGCGATTGTTGCAACCGCTGAGGGCCTGCTCGCACAGGGCCTCGTGCGTGCCTAACCCGGTGAGGATCGCTGCTGCCGCGGCGGCGTGATTGCGGGCTTGATCCCGGCCGCGGGCTGCGGTAGGTCACGGCTCCTGACAGGGCCCAGGTAGCTCAGTTGGTAGAGCATGCGACTGAAAATCGCAGTGTCGGTGGTTCGACTCCGCCCCTGGGCACCATTCTTTCGCCGTTGGCGGCCTACGGCACTGCGGTATCCCGGGCCGGCGGCGGCGGGACGGTGAGCGGTCCAAATCTGCTTCCGCACATCTGGCCCAGGGTTGTCGCCGAAGTAGAGGCCATTGCAGCCTGACAGGGCCAACAGAACGGCGAAGGCGCCGCCGCGGCGCATGATGCGGCGAGTCATGTCGCGGCGCTTCGTGCCGCAGCCGGAAGGCGCACGACGAAGCGGCTGCCGCCTACGACCGCCTCATTTGTGGCGGCCTCGCAGGTGACCTGCCCGCCGTGGCGCTGCGTGATCTGCCGCACCAGGGCCAGGCCGAGGCCCCATCCGCCGCCGGCCTCGCCGCGTCCCGCGGGCCGGTGGAACGGCTCGAACACCCGCTCGTGCTCCTCCGGCGCAATCCCCTCGCCCTGATCAGACACGATGATGACCGCCTCCGTCCCTTGCCTCGACACTGCGACATGGATCGGCGGCCGTCCATGCCGGGCGCCGTTCTCCAGCAGGTTGCGCAATAGGCGCCGCAACAGCCTGGCGTCGCCGCCGACCTCGACGGGCTCGCCGGACACGACCGCCTCGAACGCCGCCGCCTCCTCGGCGGCGAGCCCCAGCAGGTCCACCTCCTCGCCCCCGTCCTCGCCCAGGATCGGGCTGGGGTGGTCCAGGCGGCTGGACAGCAGAATTTCCCCGACCAGCTCGTCGATCTCGGCCAGGCCGCGCACGATCTCCGCATGCGTTGCGGCGGCCGGGTTCTGCGTCCACAGCTCGACCGCGATGCGCAGGCGGGCCAGCGGCGAGCGCAGTTCGTGGCTCGCATTGGCCAGTAGCGTCTGCTGCGCCTCCAGCAGCGCCCGCTGCGATGCCAGCAGCGCGTCCACCTGCCCGGCGGCGGCGTTGAACGTGCGGGCGACCAGGGCGACCTCGTCGCTGCCGGCCTCATCGACCCGGGCCGAAAGCTCGCCATCCCCCCAGCGCGCCATGCCGGAGCGCAGGCCCTCGAGCCGGCGCGTGAGCCGCGCCGTCACCGGGAACGCCGCCAGCCCAACCCCCCCGGCCGCGACGAGCATGACGGTCAGGATGCGCCATCCCGCCCCCACTGGAGGACGCTGCCGGGACATGACGATGCGGCCGCCGGGGAGGTCCACGCGCAGGGTGCGCCGCTGCTCCCGCGCGCCATCCTTGGAGAGCGGGACCTGCCTGCCGTGCGACGCGATCAGCGTGCCGTCGCGGTCGTAGAACGAGACATCTGCGCCATCCCCGTCAGCCGGGTTCACGTCGCTGCCGGCCGCCGGGGCGGGGCCGCCGGGTTGCGTCGAGGTCTTGTATGCAAAGCGGATGTGAGGCGCGTCCCAGCGCTGGCCCTGCGCCTCGCCAAGGAACCACCAGAAGCAGCCCATCGACAGCGCGACCGCGACCAGGCTGAACAGCAGCGTCAGGTAGATCTTCCAGAACAGCCGGCGGCGGATGGCGATCACGGCTCCCGGCCTTGTCACGACCCCCACCTTATCATAACCCACAATCCTATCACGGCTCGGAGTCCTGCGTCCTGGCGAACACGTAGCCGCTGCCGCGCACGGTGATGATCCGGCGCGGGTGCTTCGGGTCGTCCTCAATGGCGGAGCGGATGCGCGAGACGTGAACGTCGATCGAGCGGTCGAACGCCTCCAGCTCGACGCCCTTCACGAGGTCCAGCAGCCGCTCGCGGCTCAGCACGCGGCCGGCGTTCTCGGCCAGCGCTGCGAGCAGGTCGAACTGGTAGCTGGTCAGCAGCTTGTCGCTGCCATCGACCCGCACGGTGCGCGACCCCCGGTCGATCTGCAGCCGGCCGAAGCATAACGCTGCATCTGGGGCCGCGTCCGGGGCGGCGCCGCGCTGCCGACGCAGGATCGCGCGGATGCGGGCCAGCAGCACCCGCGGGTTGAACGGCTTGGACAGGTAGTCGTCGGCGCCGATCTCCAGCCCGACGATGCGGTCGGTGTCCTCCCCCCGCGCGGTCAGCATCAGCACTGGCACCCCCGAGCGCGCCCGGATGCGCCGGCATACCTCGAAGCCGTCGAGGTCGGGCAGCATGAGGTCGAGGATGACGGCGTCGAACGGCGCATGGCCGCCCGCCGGGCCGATCGCCTCCAGGCCGGCCGCTGCCGTGAGGCGACGCTCGACGACGAAGCCGGCCGCGGACAGGTAGTCGCATACCATGGCGGCCAGCCGCGCATCGTCGTCGATGATCAGAAGCCGGTCCGCCATGGCGTGCCGCAGCGGGCCTCAGCCCCGGTCCGGCCTGGCGCCGGGGCCACGCTCGCCGTCCATCGGCGGCTGTCCTGGCCGGCCCATCGGACCGCCGTGCGGGCCGCCGTCAGGGCTGCGCTGCGCCATCGCCTCGGCACGGTCCGCCAGCGTCGCCCGCTGCTCCGGAGTGAGCTGGTCGGCCGCGTCGAGCAGGGCGCCGACCATCGCCTTCGACATCCGATCCAGCCGAGCCATCTGGTCGGCGCGGAGCGTCTCGGCGGCGGCCCGGTCCACCGCCGGCGCACGCAGCAGGTCGAGCGCCTGCTTGCGGAGCGTGTCGCGTTGGACCGGACTCTGCTGCATGGTTGCGAATGCTGCGGCGATGATGTCGTGCACCTTGGCCTCCTGTGCCGTCGTCGCGCCGACAGAGTCCAGCTCGCGGACCACGAACCGCTGGATCAGCTCCAGCCGGGGACCGTGGCCCCACCCGGAATGCCCGGGCGCCGTCGCCGCCACTGCCAGGCCACCCGCACCGAGGACGACGCCGCCGGCCAGGACGCCGGCCATCAGCACGGGGCGCCGCCAGCCTAGGATGCCACCCCGCTTCCTGGGCTGCTGGTCCTGGCCTGCCGGGCCGGATGGCAAGCCTGGATTTCGCGAGCCTGGATTGTTGCTGTCGCTCATAATGGTCTCCTTGACCGCCGGCGACCATTCGCCGCGTCAGGAGGGACACTAGCGGGCCGACATTTCGCCAAGACCAGCCGGATGTAAAGTTTGTTGAAGCCGGTGCGACGCCGAACCCAGCCCGCTGGAATGACGAGCCCGACGACAGGACTGGCCAAGGTCAGTGCCGGTTGGCATCACTGCCGACGCCCTGGTCCCCGCCCTGCCGCGCCGAGCCCAAATCGGGGTCGCGCATCCGCGCCGTCAGCGCCTGGCGCAGCGGCGGCAGGTTGCCCACGCGCAGCGCCCCGTCGCGCAGCAGCCGGGCCGGCAGGCTGTCACCAGCGGCATACAGCCGCATCACCGCCTCCGCGCCGAGGAAGAACAGCCGCGTCTCGCCCCGGTGCGCCGCCTCATAGCGCCGCAGCGCCGCAGGGTCGGCCACATCGCGTCCCGCAGAGGCGGCAGTGCGCAACTCCCGGGCAAGAGCGTCCTGCCCGAGCAGGCCGAAGTTGAAGCCGTGCGCCGTCGTGGGATGCATCCCGACCGCAGCGTCGCCGAGCAGGGCTAAGCGCCGGCCCACGAAGCGCGCCGCATAGGTCGTCACCACCGGCACAGCATGCCGCGCCCCCACCGGCCGCATTGGCCCCAGCCGCCCATGGTAGCGCCGGGTGACCTCCGCGCCGAACGCCGCGTCGTCCAGCCGCGCGAGCGCTGCGGCATCGGCCTCGCCGAGCGTCATCACCACCGAGGACCGGCCGCCATTGAGCGGCAGCGTTACCAGCGTGCGGCCGTACTCGAACCAGGCGGTCGCGGCTTCATGGTGCGGCAGGGGGTGCTCCACTGGGCAGACCATCATGCGCTGGCCGTAGTCGCGTAGGCTGGCGGCGATACCCTGCTGCTGTCGCAGGCGGGAGCGCCTGGTGTCCGCCGCCACCACCAGCCGCGTCCGCAGCACCCGCCCGTCCGACAGCGTGGCGAGGGCTGCTCCGCTTCCGGCCCGCGCCCCGCCTTCGATACGCGCCTTGCGCTCGATACGCATCGAGGCGACCGACAGCCCCGCCAGCACCTCGACGCCCGGCTGGCCTTGCACGACGGCGTGCAGCGCGCGCCGCAGCCAGTGGTTGGGCGCGAACCGGCCGACGGGACCATCGCCTGGCGTGGCGGCCCCGAACTGCATGGCGTAGCGCGACGGCCCGTTCAGCACCTGCATGCGCCGCAGCGGCGCTACGGCGGCATCAGGGATGCGCGCCCAGGCGCCCATGGCGCGCAGCATCCCAACCGAGCGGTCCGTCAGCGCGATCTCCCGCCCGTCATCGGCCGGGTCGGCGAGCGCCGCCGCGGGCTGCGGGTCCACCAGGGCGATCCGCAGCCCGGCGCCGGCGAGCGAGGCCGCGAAGGCGAGGCCCACCGGCCCGGCGCCCGCGACGACGATGTCGTAGTCATGCATGGCCTGCTTGTTCACCCGATCGCCTCTCCAAGTGCCATAGCCATAACTGGTGCTGCCGTGGCCAGGCGGGAGGCGTAGGCTCAAGCGTTGACGCCGCGGTCTGCCTGCAGGCGGCAACCCGCAGCCTGGCTGCGCCTCACTGGCCCCCCCTCAATGCCGTTCCGCGTGCGGCGCCCCGGATGCGGGACGAGGGGCTGCGGTCAGCCGAGGGACGTGACGGCCTCGGTCAGCAGGTCCAGCAGAGCGCGCGCGAAGCTGCGCATGTTTGCGGCACGGTCGGCGCTGCCGGTCTCGAGGGTGGCGATCCGTTCGACGGGTCCGCTGACGGCGATGCAGGTGTGGCCGGGCCGGTCGCCGTAGCGGTTCCCCGTGGGTCCGGCGGCCCCGGTCTCGGCGATGCCCCACGTGGCGCCGAGGCGGTCCCGCGTCGTGCGGGCCAGCAGCGCGGCATAGGGCTCGGAGGACGACCGCAGGCCCGCCATGTCGTGTTCGGTGATTGCGAGCAAGGCGCCCCGGGCCTGCCCGGTATAGACGACAGCGCCGCCCACGAAGTAGGCGCTGGCGCCGGGAACCGCGAGCAGGGCCGCCGACACCAGCCCGCCCGACGACGACTCCGACACCGCCACGGTTTCGTTCCTGGCCTTGAGCAACGCGCCGAGCCGTTCGGCCTGGGGCAGCAACGCCTGCATCCTGGTTCTCCTCCGAGCCGCGGGCATCAAGCCCCGGCCGGAGCGGGGGACGCAAGCATCCATTCGCCCGCATGCCGGCGTGCGGCGGCGCGCGGGGTGGTGCCGTGCGCTTTGGCGTCTGCCTCCCACATTCCGCCTTTCACCGCAGGAGCACGGCCGCATGGCACGCATCTTCATCACCGGGTCCTCGGACGGCCTGGGCCGCATGGCTGCACGGCTGCTGGTCGAGGAGGGGCATGAGGTGGTCCTGCACGCCCGCGACGCCGCACGGGGCCGGACAGCGCTGGACGCCGTGCCCGGCGCCGCCAGCGTCCTCATCGGCGATCTCGCCAGCCTCACGCAGACCCGGCGGCTGGCCGAGGCGGCCAATGCGCTCGGCACGTTCGATGCCGTCATCCACAACGCGGCGGTCGGCTTCCGCGAGCGGCGGCGCATCGTCACCGAGGACGGCCTGTCGCACGTATTCGCCGTCAACACCCTAGCACCCTATGTCCTGACCGCGCTGATCCAGCGGCCGGGGCGCCTGGTCTATGTCAGCTCCGAGCTGCATCGGCGCGGCCATGCGGGCCTGGACGACCTCACGTGGGAACGGCGGCCGTGGCGGGGCAACCAGGCTTATTCCGACACCAAGCTGCACGACGCGCTGCTGGCCTTCGCCGTGGCGCGGCATTGGCCGGAGGTCCGGTCCAATGCGCTGGAGCCGGGCTGGGTGGCGACGAAGATGGGCGGCGCCCATGCGACGGGCGACCTGGACGCGGCGCATCGCACCCAGGCGTGGCTCGCAACGTCGGACGATACCGCGGCGGCGGTCACGGGGGAGTACTTCTTCCACAAGCGCCTGCGTAAGCCGAGCGGCGCAACCCGCGACCCGGCCCTGCAGGACAATCTGCTGTCGAAGTGCGCGCGGCTGTCCGGGGTGGCGTTCCCCGGGCTGACCGGGTGAGCACCCTGCCGGCTCCGTGCTCCTCCGCGAGGGCAGAGGGAGCTAAAGCGCTTCGCATGGCCCGGGCCGGGCAAACGACGCGGCGGCATCCGTGGGGCTGCATCCAGGCAACCCTATGGCCACAATCACGTAAGGGGCCTGCGCCAGGCAGGCGGCAGGAGACCTCGGATGAAAGCACTCACCTGGCAGGGCAAGGAGAAGATCACTTGCGAGACCGTGCCCGACCCGAAGATCGAGCACGGGCGCGACGTCATCATCAAGGTGACTGCCTGCGCCATCTGCGGCTCGGATCTGCACCTGATGGGCGGCTTCATGCCCACCATGGAGCGTGGCGACGTGCTGGGGCACGAGACCATGGGCGAGGTGATCGAGGTCGGGCGCGACAACGCCAAGCTGAAGGTCGGCGACCGCATCGTGGTGCCGTTCACCATCTGCTGCGGCGAGTGCCGGCAGTGCAAGTGGGGCAACTGGAGCTGCTGCGAGCGTACCAACCCGAACGGCAAGAAGCAGGCGGAGACTTACGGCTACCCGCTGGCCGGGCTGTTCGGCTTCTCGCACATCACCGGCGGCTTCCCCGGCGGCCAGGCCGAGTACCTGCGCGTGCCTTACGCCGACGTGGGGCCGATCAAGGTGCCGGAGGGCCTGACCGACGAGCAGGTGCTGTTCCTGAGCGACATCTTCCCGACCGCCTACCAGGCCGCTGACCATTGCGAGATCACGCCCGAGGACATCATCGCCATCTGGGGCTGCGGCCCCGTCGGCGTGCTGGCGGTGAAGTGCTGCGTGCTGCTGGGCGCCAAGCGGGTGATCGCCATCGACGAGGTGCCGGAGCGCCTGGCGCTGGCGCGGCAGGCCGGGGCGGAGACGATCGACTTCTCCAAGCAAAACATCCAGGACACCCTGATGGAGATGACGCACGGCCTGGGGCCGGACGCGGTGATCGAGGCGGTCGGCATGGAGGCGCACGGTGCCGACACGCTGGCGCAAAAGGTCAGCTCCGCCGTGATGTCGGCGACGGTGAGCCTGGAGCGGCCGTTCGCGCTAAACCAGGCGATCTTGGCGTGCCGGCCCGGCGGCATCGTCTCCATGCCGGGCGTGTATGCCGGGGCAGTCGGGCCGATCGCGCTGGGCGTGCTGATGAACAAGGGCCTGACGCTCAAGACCGGGCAGACGCACACCGTCCGGTATCTGCAGCCGTTGATGGAGCGCATCCAGAAGGGCGAGATCGACCCGTCGTTCATCATCAGCGACCGGACGACCAACCTGGAGGACGGGCCGGCCCTCTACGAGAAGTTCCGCGACAAGAAGGACGGCTGCACCAAGGTCGTGATTCGGCCGCACGGCTGAAGGCAGGCCGGACGCTGGACAGCGGCCGGCGGTAGTTTGCACGAACGTGGTCGTCCACACCGCGAATTGTGCAAGCGCACCGCCTGCCTGCTCTCCCTCCTGAAGTGGGAGGGAAAGCCAGTGCAGCCCTGCTCGCACCCGGCCGCTGCTTCGAGATGCGGCACGGACTGGGCGCCCGGTAAACTGCGGTGCCTAGCAATCCCAACCATTCACGGCTGATAGGATATCCATGACCCAGATCACGCTTTGGGGCTTCAACGGCTCGACTTATGTCCGCACGGTGCGGATGGTGCTCGCCGAAAAGGGTGTGACCGACTACGAGCAGGTGCAGGTCAACGTCCTCAAGGGCGAGCCGAAAAGCCCGGAACACCGGCAGCGCCACCCGTTCGGCAAGGTCCCCGTCGTCGATGTCGAGGGCTTCCGCATCATCGAGACCCCGGCGATCTGCCGCTACCTCGACGCCATCCTGCCCGGGCCGTCGCTGGTGCCAGGCGATCCGAAGGACGCAGCGCGGATGGACATGGCCATCTGCATCATCGACAGCTACGGCTACGCTCCGCTGATCGGCGGCGTCGTGGCGTACCACCTGTTCCCTGGCTTCGTCGGCGGCAAGAACACGGAGATGCACCAGGCTGGCCTGGAAAATGGCAAGAGGGTCATCGGCGAGCTGATGCGGATCAAGGGCGGCTCGCCCTATCTTGCGGGCCAGGATGTCAGCATCGCCGACCTCTACTTGGCGCCGATCCTCGCCTACATCGCTATGACGCCGCACAAGTCCGAGTTCCTCGAGTTGGCCGGCGTCCAGGCCTGGTGGGATTTGGTATCTGGCCGCGAGAGCTTCCGCTCAACCCAGCCGTAACAGCGCTCGCATCATCGGGGCCGCGTCAGCCTGAAGAAACAGCAGGGGCCTCACGCCTGATGCGCGAGGCCCTTCCCCATGCGGCAGCGGCCTAGGCCCGCTCGTAGGTTCCGGTCATCCGACCCTGGGCGATGATGTGCGGCCGGATCGTGCGGAGCAGCCGACTGCGGCCCGGCGGGGGACCAAACTCCGGCCTGGCATTCAACGCAAAGACCTGGAACGCATACCGGTGCGGCCCATGCCCCGGCGGCGGCGTCGGCGCCGTCCACCCCGTCCGGCCCAACGCATTAAGCCCGCATGCATAGCCCCGGGGCGACGTACCGCGCAGGCGCAACGGGATTTCGCCCTCCGCCAGTTCCGTCACATCCGGCGGGATCGAGTGGACGATCAGGTGGGTTAACGGCCGGAAGGAGGGGATATCCGCGTCCTCCACGAGCAGGACCGCCGATTGCGTCTGCGGCGGCAGGCCCTCCCACGCCAGGGGCGGGAATAAGCTGGCACCGTCCTGGGTGAAGCGCACCGGCATGGGCTTGCCGTCGCCGAAGGCCGGGCTGCTCACGCGCAGCGCAAAGCTGAGCCAGCCGGAGTAGCGGCTGCTGGTCAGCAACATCGGCCCGGGCCGCACCCCGCGCAGGGCATGGCCGATGAAATGCATGATGGAAGTTTGCATGGTGGTCCCCGCTGGTCGCAGACGCCCCGTCCTGACGCAGCCGGGGCCGGCAGGTTGCAGACGGCTACTGGATGCGCCGCAACAGTTCGTGCGCGGTCGGCACCAGCGTTCCGTGGCGGGCGGCAACGTAGGCCGGAACGTCGCCGGGCGGGATGACGGCCAGCGCGGCATATTCCTGGTTGCCGTCCACCCGCTGCGCCGCGAGGATTTCGTCGCCGGTCAGCCACGTCGTGACCTGCAGCCCGAGGTCGAGCACGCCGCTGGGGTGCATCACGAGGCATAGGGGCCGGATTGCCTCGACGGCGTCCGCATTGATCCCAAGCTCCTCCTGCAGCTCCCCGAGCAGCGCAGTGCGCAGGTCGGCGGCGTCGCCCCGTTCTGCGCCGCGGTCCACGCTGCCGGCGGGCGGCAACTGCCACTCGCCGGGCTGGTAGATCGCGTCCGGGTCGCGCCGGCCCAGCACGACGCCGTCCGGGCAGCACACCACGCCGCACACAGCCAGGCAGCGCAGTCCGAGAGCCGCGGCCAGGGCGGGGTCGGCGAATTGCGCCACCTCGCGCCGGTACTCCGTCCAGTGGCCCTCGATTAGGTCCGGCCCGACGCGGTCGGCGCAGAACACCTGGCCGTTGAACAGGTCGTAGCGCCGGTATGCCGCCAGCCAGTGCCGCTCCACGGCTGCGTCCAGCGCCGGGTCGAGCGGAGGCATCCCACGGGTGATCCGCACGGTGACGCCTGGCGAGATGTCCAGGGTGGGCCAGCCGCCGGGCAGGGTGGACCAGCCGCTGAGGCTACTTGTCGGGGACGAAATGTTCCGAGACCTCGGCTGCGATGAAGCCCAGCTTGCTGACGATGGTGCGATTCAGCATGGAGCCATCGTCCATCAGATACCACCACTGCTCCATGGTGACGTCCTTGACCGGGTTGCCCGGCTGCAACGCCAGCGTCCAGCGCCAGTGAAAAGCGCGGCCGGAGGACTCCCCCGTAGCCGGGCCGACCATGTCGTTGGCGGTGGCCTCGACCGTGTTCGGCCCGGTGCGGTGCATCCGCCATTCCCGCGTTGTCGGCGGGTCCTGGCCAATGGTCAGGCGCTGGGTCATGCGCAGGGCGCCTGCGCTGTCCACCTCGCCGACGCAATCGGTCATGACAATGCTGGTCGGCTGGCCCGAACGGTCCTCCAGCACGCCCCAGGATCGGACGTGGCCGGTAAAGAAGCGGATGGGATCGAAGGCCGGCCTGGTCGCGCTGAAGCCCGTGACCGGCAGGGGGATGCTGCATCCGAGCATGGAAATGGTCAGCGCCAAAGATGCCCATCGCATCGGGGTTATGCGGCGCATCAGAGCGGCTCCGTTAGAGAGGACAGGGCAGGAGAACCCCACCTGGGTATGCCTACTTGCGCGGCGGGTTAATGCTGCTGGTGGTGGCGCCAGCCGTCGAGCTGGTACTGCCCTGCACGTCGGTCGAGCCGGGGGTTGAGCCGGTCGAGGGGCGGACCGAGGCGGTAGTGTCCCCCACATCGACCTCGGTCTTACGGACGGTGTCGCGCACGGTCTCCGTGCGGTCACTGGCCTTCTTCTTCAGGCCGATCTCCTCAAACATGCGCACATCCTTGTCCACGACGGCCTCCTCCGAAGTCACCCGCGTTTCGATGGTGCGGTCTTGGAACGATCCAGCGGCATCGGCTGCCGTCATCGCATGGTCCACCAAGCGGCGCTCGACGCTGACCCGCTTCTCATGCAAGCGAGCCAGCTCCTCGACCGGGCGCTCGCGCTTGCCGCCGACCAGATAGCCTTCCATCACCTGGATTGTGTCCGGGCTGGTCCCGGTCGCCATCGTTCTGGCAACCATTATGGCCGCCTGAGGCCGAGTCCGATCCCCCCGCCCCGCCAGCAGCCCGGCTATGGAGATGTCCTCGTCCAAAGCCTCCCAGTGCAGACCGCGGCTGCTGATTTCCACCTCACCGCGCTGCTTAGCCGAGCCGTGCAACAGGCGTGGGAACCAGGTCAGCGGCACACCGAGCGTGCGGCCATCTGATAGGTCTATCCAAATGCTGTCTTCGTCGAAGTGGACAGCCTTAGCTCCTGCCGAAGAACTCATCCCATGCCCCCGAAATCTCATCCCGGCGCTCTTCAATGACCATGGTCAGCTCGCGCAGGACCTTGGCATTAAAGCCGTCATTGTATGCCAGCTTGACGTCCGGCCGGAGCCAGAATTAAGCATCGATCCCGTCCCGCAACACATGGATATGCGGTGGCTCTCGGGGGCTGTCCTCGTTGGTGTAGAACAAGAACCGAAGCCGTTATTACGGAAGACGACTAGCATCATCCGCCTTGCTGCCCTTGGTGATACACCTAAATCCGCTTGGGCAACTTGCTTCCCCAGAACTACATGGTCCCAAAAAAGAAGGGGAGGCCGAAGCCTCCCCATGGTCAAGCCTCGACTAAACGTGCGCTACTTGCGCGGCGCGTTCATGCCGCTGGTGGCGGCGCCAGCCGTCGAACTGGTGCTGCTAGTGCTGCCCTTCACGTTTGTCGAACTGGGCGTCGAGCCAGGCGTCGAGGTCGTCGTGCCGGGACCGGCTGTGGCAGAGGTGTCCTCCACATCGACCTCGGTCTTGCGCACCGTGTCACGCACGGTCTCCGTGCGGTCGCTGGCCTCCTTCTTCAGGCCAATCTCCTCAACCACGCGCACGTCCTTGCCCACGACGGCCTCCTCCGAAGTTGCCCGCGCCTCGATGGTGCGGTCCTGGAACGCCCCGGCCGCATCAGCCGTGGTCACGGCGCGATCAACCGGGTGGCGCTCAATGCTCACCCGCTCCTCGTGCAGGCGAACCTGCTCCTCGACCGGGCGCTCGACAACGTAGCTGCGCACGCGCACGGCACCGGCGGCAACCTCGCGCTTGCCGACGCGCAGGCGCTCCTCCATCACCTTGATGGTATCGGGGCCGGTCGCCATCGTGCCCTGCGCGCCGGCCTGAGCGCCCGTCTGGCGGGTCGGCATCGAACCCGCCGTGGTGGTGTCGGACGCCATGCTTGCAGCAGCGCCCGTCGTCGATGCAGAGGCCGGGATGTTGTCGGTCGCCGTCGTCTGGTTCATGGCGTAGTTGGCCGGGGTGGCGGCGGCACGGTTCACGGTGGCGGACGTGGCAGCACCGGCCGCGGCACCCATTGCCGGGCTGCTGTAGTCGTAACCGGACTGGCGCCACTCTTCCAGCTTCGCGTCGAAGTCGATGGGGTTGGTGCTCTCCAGGACGTGGATGATCTGCTCGCGGTTGCTGGTGCGGTTGGGCGACACCACAACCATCGCGTGGCCCTTGTCGATGGCATGGCTGTAGGCGTGCGCCTCATCATCGGGGACGAACAGGCTTTTGATGGCGCCCCAAATGCCCTGGTTGCCGCTCTCATAGTCCACGCCGCCCGCCATCGAATCGGTCGCCTTATCCATCACTTGGATCGAGCCGCCCTCGATACCGGCGTTGACCAGCGTCTGCTTGGCCTGATTTGCCTCGGCCATCGTGTCGTAAAGCGCCACGATCTGGTTGTCATGGGTGCTGGGGTCATACAGGCCGCTATCGTGCGCGGCCGCATTGTTCAGCGCGTCGGACCGCATGTCGTTGTTGACGTAGGAACCGCTCATGTCTCAGATCTCCGGTTGGATTGCAGGGGTGGTGACCCCGGCTTGGTCAGTGCGGGCTTGGTCGCCGTGCGTCTGCTCGATCCGCACCTCTTCACTCCGCAGGCGCACCGTCTCGTGTGCCGTGCGCTCGCTGTTGTCCTTACGGATGTGCAGCTCCTCTCTCAGGATGAGGCGCTTCTCGACGACAAGCACCTCCTCCAGAATCGGGATGATCAGGGTGTCGCCATCCTGCCGGCTGGCCGGCGCTTCGGTTACGACCCGGTTGACCGGGATACGCTCGACGCTGACATCTGTCCGCTTCAGCAACATCTCGACGGCCTCGTCGCGCTCGGTCACCGTCTTGTGGACGACAACCCGGCCCGTCTCGACCTCGCGCTTGGTGATCCGGACCGTCTCCCGCAGCACGGGGATGACCTCGGAGTCCGCAAGCGTCGTCGAGGCAGCCGTCAGCGTTGCACCGTGCTGCATACCACCAGATTGCGCGACACCGGACTGCGAGATCGTGCCCTCGCTATAGCCGGCGACGGCCAGCGGGTCGGCAACAGCCGACGGGTCGGCGACCTTGTTCGTGTCCGCTGCCATGGGGATGCTCCGGCGTCCGGTGGGTGTCCCGACAAGACGGGCCAGCCGCCTGGAAGTTCCGGCCTAGCAGCCTGTCGGAGTGAGGTTGCGAGCGTTTTTGCGTGCCTGGGTCAATCGTGCGTTGCTGGGTGGCGCTGAGGCAGTTTTTAGCGGTCGAACTCGCTGGCTGAAGAATACGGCGGCCA
>JAABUX010003672.1_pt1 | contig 20135 bp, 27 predicted proteins | sample 5561851 | NCBI WGS metagenome assembly JAABUX01 (sample SAMN10711883, study PRJNA513361) | rock metagenome | isolation source: Antarctica rocks | place: Antarctica: Victoria Land, Richard Nunatak red sandstone | collected 2016-01-03 | reverse complement strand
CGGCGGCGCGCCAGCGGCCCCGTCCGATGGCGCGCCGCCGCGGCTGGGGGACGCGCCTGCAATGGTGCTCGCGGGCCTGCTGGGCCACGCGGACGCGCGCGTGGCGGCCGCCGCGGCCGGCGCGGCAGCGGTCGCGGCGGCGGCCGCGCCGCTGGCGGGCATCGGCCTGCTGCCCGTGCTGCTCTGCCAGCTGCAGGCCAGACTTGCGGGCGGGCCAGCGGGTGCGGCGCGCCCGCGGACGCGGCTCTGGCGGCCGGCTGTCACCTGGGGCCACGCGGCTCTCTGATTTGCCGCGGCACGGCGCAGCCGCTCTGCGTAGGTTGACAGGATGCCAGAGCCAGGGAGGGTTGTGCTGGGAGGCGCTCCTGCCTCGCCCGCATGCAGCACGTCCCGCGAGGTCGGCAGCGCCGTGCTGCGAGGCCCATGGCGAGAGCATGAGCGCGGTGCATGCGCGCCGCCTAGGGCTCTGAACCAGCGTCCCAGAGCTTTGCGCCTTGCCGGGGTCTCGTGCGGGGCCGCTGACGGCCGCCGCCGCTCATGCAGGCGCGCTGAACGCGAAGGGGGCCGCAGCAGAGGCGCATGCGCAGTCGGAGCTGCTGCGCGCGGTGCCCGCCATGGGCGCCCACGCCGCAGCGGCGCCCTTTGCGGCGCGCGCCCTGGAGCCGCTGTCACACCCGGGTGCGCACACCGCACAATGTGACATTCAAGCACCGCCATGCTCTGTTGCCGCACTGAGCAGTGCACCGAGCACTCTCACACACTGCTGAGTCAACAGCCAAGCACTCTCGCCTGTTGCTGGGTCAAGACAATCATGCAGGCCATGGTCATGGCGCAAAAACAGTGGCCGCGAGCGATACGTGTGTGCCCTGATGTGGGGTCACCTCCAAGCATGGTCTGCATGTTAATCACCTACGGACGAAGGGTGTGCACAGTGCTTCAGAAGCACTGGCGGCGTGTGCTGAACAAGCTTGCGTGTGAACTGTCCCGATCTGCAATGACGGGCAGACGTCATGGACGCCCGCCCCATGAGCGCCCGGCCCCACCGGCTCCCGCGCCGGCGCTGCCGGACGCACGCCTCGCAGCCCCACCCCGCCACCCCGGGCGCGCAGGCGCGCCGGAGCTAGCGCAGGCGCTGGCGCTGCGGCTGCACCTGGCGCTCTGGCGCGCCTCGGGGCGCGGCTTTGCGCGCCTGGAGGCCGCGCTGCTGGACCCGCCGCCGCCGGGCCGCAGGCCCGGGCGCGCGCTGCGGCTGGCGCGCGCAGCGTGCCTGCGCGACGTATGTGCGGCGGACCCCGACCGCGGCGTCCTCCTCGTGCGCGGCCTGCAGGCGCGGCGGCCCGGCCCGCGGACATGTTGCTGCGCCTGCGGCGGCAGCCCTCCGTGTGCTCTGCCTCGACGCGGCGCGACGGCCAGGGACCGGCGCGGAGTCCGGTCTTGGAGGTCGAGCGGCTAGGTTGTCATGCTCAGGGGGCTTGCTTGCAATGGTCATTGTTGCTGATGCAGCACTGTGTCCGATAATTTATGTCCATCGGCGCGCTTTGCAGCAACAGCATGCGCAGGTCCATGGCGCCTGGCAATTTCGTAAACGAATAAACGCGAGCATCACACTCCAAATTCATCCGGGCAGGAGAGCTTCCGGGACGGCGACGACGCGGTCGCCGCGCTGGGCCTGGAGGCCGTCGGCGCGCTGTGCGCGGCCGACGCGCTCGACTTCTATGGCGCCTGGCGCGTGGTGCACGGCGCGCTGCCGGCGCTGCCGGCGCCGCCGCGCCTGGCGGCCGCGTGGGTCGGCCTGCTCGCGCACGGCGGCCTGGACGCCGTGGCGCACCCGGAGAAGGCGGCGGGCGTGGTCGCGCTGCTGTGGGCGGCCGCCGAACACCCGCACGCGCTGGCGCGCCGCACCGGTGTCAGCCGCGCCGGTGTCCGTGGTTGTGCCACGGCGCTTCTCCAGCCTGTGCGGCGGCAGGGTGGATTGGCATCCGGGGCGCAACTTCTTGCTGCTCGGCAAACGTGCACGGGATGTGCGCCTTCAAGCTGTAACGTGACAGGCATAGGGTTGGCCAAACCCTATGCGTGTGCGCATCCCAGGTTCGCCGGCGAGCGTACCAGGGCCTGGCCGGCTACCCGGCCGACGCGCTGGAGGTTATCGGCGCGCTGCGGCCGCTGCGCGCGTACGCCGCGCCGCTGCTGCGCGAGGCGGATGCGGACGCGCGCGCGGCCGCCGGTGAGCTGGCGGACGCCGCGCTGGCGTACGAGCACGCCAACCGCCGCAGGCGCGCGCGCCTGCATGCGCAGCTGCGGGCTCGTCATGTGATAAGGGAGAGCGCCGCTGCATGCGTCTATGCTTTGTTCTGCCTTTGTTCAACATGACATGCTCAGTGGCAAAACACTGAGTATTCTGGTGCGCTCTTCTATTTTGCCAAGCCTCAATTGGCTTACATTCGCAACTAACGCTTACTGTGTTACACACATTCCGGCATGGTGCGGCCTGCTGTGGAGGCTCTCCCGTCTGGGCAAGCTGCGGCAGCAGCACCAGGCCGAGCGCCCGTCAGCCGCTGCGCCGCTCTATACTCGGACAGGCCACCGCGTCATCATTGGATGGTGCTATGCTGACTGCGGCCGATCCGCGCGCAGCCTGGCACTGAAGCCAGGCGGAGCCGGCGCCGGGCCGCCCGGCGGCGCGACGGCGGCGGGCGGACACCAGGCGCCCGGCGCGCTGGCGCACCGCCTGGCGCGGGCGCTGCCCAAGCGCCTGGCGGCGCAGCCGGCGGCCGGCGGCGCCTCGCCCGGCCCGACCCTGCTGTTCTGGGCGCCCCCGGCGCCGGCGGGCGGTGCGCTTCGCCCTAGTCCCGACCTGAACCCCTTTTCGAGCTGCCGGTGCTGCAGTTGCGTGCACAGAGCGCCTAGGCCGCAGCCTCAACCTGCAGACAGTGCATGTCGCTGAACCCGTCCGCCCCTATGCTCAAGCACATCGGGGCCGCCTATAGGCGGCTGCGCCAGAGCCTTGAGCAACGCGTGGCGCCCTGATGCCCGGGGGCCCGAACCTAGGCGGCAGCGCGATGGAGGCGGCCGCGGCCGCGCGCGGCGCGGCGGCCGAATATGCCGCCAAATTTGCCGAGCTGGCGGGTGAGGGCGGCTGGGGCGAGGCGCGGGCGCTGCGCCTGGCGCCGGCCGCATGGGCGGCCTTCGTCGGGCGATGGCTCGCTGCGGCGCGCGCGTCCCTGCGCGCTGAGCAGGCGCGCCCTGCAGGGGTGTGTTACAGCGGCGGCCCGCCGTGTGTCGGCTGCCGCTCAGGTCCGTGAGTGGGCTATGCCTAAGGCATGGGCCAGGGCCACGCTCCGGCGCCGCATGCACCACTGTGTTTCAGGGGCAGTCAGGTTGGCTGACACGCTGCTTGGGTCTCCATGAATTTTGACATGGGTCAGATGGGGCTGCAGAATCTGAGACTCATAAAGCCCATGGTACACGACTGGTGGTGCAGGGCAGCGTGGAGGCGGCAGTGGCGGACGTGTGGGCAATCGTCGGGCGCGCGCTCGGCAGCGCCGAGGCTGGGCTGCCCGCGGGCGCCGCGCTGGCGGCGGGCGCGCTCGCCGGCGCCACGGCGGGCCGCGCGCCCAGTGCAGCCGGCGCGATCGTGGCCCGCATCTCTGCGCTGCTGAGCGTGGACGGGTGCGGCCCTGCGCGCTGACCAGCAGGCCCCCGGCGCACTGCGCTCGTGCATGCTGCGGCCGTTACCTGCCCGAGGCACGCCGGCCGCCTGCCTGCAGGCCGGCGCCACGCAGACCTACGCAGCCTGTGCCCCCCACCCCAGGCCGGCCGCGGCGGCCGCAGCGGCGGCGGCGGCGCTGCCGGCAGCGCTGCCCGCCCTGCACCCGACCGACGCCGCTGCCCGCGCCGCCGCGCTGGCACGCCTCGCGGGCGTGGCGCGTGGCCACGCGGCGGGCGTCGCGCGCGGCACGGCGCTCGAGGCGCTGGGCCGCTGCAGTGCGGGGCTGCTGGGCGATGCGGGCGACCTGGGCGCCGACGGCGCGCCCGCCACCATGCGCGGCCGACGCGAGCTGGACGAGCTTCTCGGCACGGCAGGCGCGTCGGCAGGGCGCTCCGCTGTGGCTCCTGTTAGCCCTGCGTGGTTTTACGGTAGGATTAAACCGGGGTAGGGTTTTCCCTGCGTGGAGGGAAGCATGCTGCAAGCGCGCCTCACCGCTCGCCCGCGCCGTGCAGGTCTGTTGCTGGGCACGCTGCGCGCGCTTTGCCCGCCGCTGGCAGGCGGGGTGGCCGCCGCGGCGGCCGCCGCGCCGCGCAGCTGGGGCGCGGCCGGCCCGCTGCTGCGCGACGCCGCCGCCAGCGACGCGGCGGACGCCGCCGAGGGCGAGGACGCCGCGGTGGGCGCGCTCGCAGGTGTGGCGCGGGAGCCTGAACGTGACAGGGCCTGGCTCCAGGGTCTCCTGTACGGCTGTGCCAAGCTCCAGGAGGACTGCGGCCGTCAGCCCCAGAGCAACGGGCGGGTGCTCCCGTGGCGCACCAAGGAGCGGCGTGCGCATGCACAAGCGTGTCCCTGACTAGCCGCCCCTCGCGCCCTGCATGTCAGCGCAGTCCCAGAGAGTGTTGAGGCGCGCGGCATCGCCGCAGGCGTGGCACACCTGGCGGCCGCGCTGGGCCGCGCCGGCGGCGGCGCGCTGCTGGGCGCGCTGGCCGCCGCGCTGACGGGCGCCCTGGGCGGGCCGCCCACGGGCGGGCACGCCGCGCCGGCGGGCGCGCCACTTGGCGCTGTCCTTGCCGGGGGCGCCTGCCTGGCGCTGCCAGGCGTGGCGCTCGCCGCGCTGCGCGCCGGCAGCGCGTCCGACGCCGACGTGGAGCGCTGCGCGGCCGCGCTAACCAGAGTAAGCTCCGGGCCGGGGCTGACCGGCCGGCCCGATGGCGGGCTGGCGGGCGCGGCCGGGCAGGCGCTGGGCGGCCTGGTCGCCGCGGCGCTGTCGGCCGGCATGGAGCTGAGCGCGTGTGCCTGCGGCGGCCCAGACCCTAACCCTGGCCCTGGACGCGGCAACGGCGGCAAGACGCCGCTGGCCGCGGCGGCGGCAGCGGCCGGATCGCTGGCGCGTGCGGCGGACGCGGCGGGCGTGCTGCCGGGCGCCGGCGATGCCAAGGCGGGCGCGGCCGCGGGGCTGGCGGCGCTGCTGGGCGCGCGTGGCCTGCTGCCGGGCCTGCCAGACGGCGGCGCCGGGCCGGGGGCCGCGCCCGCGACCGCGTGGCTGCTGGTGGACCCCGCGCGGGCCGCGCCGGCCAGGAATGCCCTGCAGGCGCGCCCGCTCGGGCTCGGCTGTGCGAAGCTTGCGTGGCATGCAGTCCCTAATGTGCTGAGACGCCCAACCATGGTGAGCTGTTGCGCATGTCAGCCTCACCGGGTCTGGAGCAGCCCTGACTGGCAGGCTCCTGCGTCCTGCGGCGAATGCACCGGGGGGCGCACCCACAACCCGCTGACAGCGCTGGCACGGACCCAGACCCCACGGACCCTTCTACATTCCAGGCTGGGAGCCCCCAGCCCCGGCGGCCCGCGCCTCCGCGCAGGCGCTGGAGCGCCTCGCGCTCCAGGAGCCCGACCCGCGCCCGCGCTGCGCCGCCGCGTGGGCGCTGGCCGACGCCGGGGCGGCGCTGCGCGGCGCGGGCGCGCCGCCCGGCGCGGGCGGCGCGGGCGCAAGCGGCGCGCGCGCGCTGCAGGCCCTGCCGGCAGACAGCGCCATGCGCGCGCTGGTGGAGGCGCTGCTGGAGCCGTCCGGTGCGGCGCGCCGCGCTGAAGTGCCCACGGGCTCGTTCAGCTTGGGTGCTGCATGCTGCATGGTCCAGCCCATGGGCGGCCGCGCGGGAGGCCGTGCCGGGGCAGCCGGCCTGCATGATGCTGCCGCGCATACACGGATGGCTGGTGCCCTGCCTCTCCTACGCTGTCTGAAACCCTGCGGCCGCAGAGCGCGGTGTGCTGGTAGACAGGCTCGACGCTGGGGCTGCACGGACTGCCGAGCCGTGCACAGAGCCGTGCGCTGCTGGCGCCAACCCGCGGCTGCGCCCCATGTGAGCGGCCCGCGGTGTAGCCCACCGGTCAGCCGTGTGCCCCATGCCGCAGGCGACAGCGCGCTGCCAGCGGGCAACGCGGCGGCGGCGCTGCACGCGCTGGCGCGCGCGGGCCCCGGCCGGCTGCCGGCGCTGGACTGGGGCGCGCTGTGCGAGCGGCTGCTGCGCGTGCACCCGCCGGCTGCGCCGGCGGCCCCGGCCGCTGGTGCGCCCCGCGCTGCGCACCCCGCTTGCGCCGCCCGCAGCCCCTGCTGCCTGGCAGCTGCGCGCGTCTGCCGCACACGCGTTGGCACCGGGCGTGACGGGGCGCGCACGTGGCGCGCCGGCGGCCGCCCGCCGCCCCCGCCAAGGACGCGCGGCGGGCGAGGGGCTGGTGCGGGCGCCGCAGGGGCCATGCGCGGCGCGTGCGTCGCGCTGGCGCTGCGGCATGGCGGCGCGCCCGCGCTGCGCCTGGGTGAGCTCCTGGACGGCCTGCTGCAGCCGGGCCGCTGCGCGGCGCTGGAGCCGCCCCTGCGCGCCGCCCTGCTGGCCGGGCTTCCGCGCGCGCTCGGCGCGCTCGCGCCTGCGCGCGGCGCCGCGCTCCTGCGCGCACTGCCGGCGCTCAGCGGGGGCCCGACCTGCACCGGGCTCGACCCCGAGCAGCCCGGCGCGGGGCTCCCGGCGCCCGGCAGCCTCGCCCAGTCTAATGCGCTAGCCGGGGGGAGCGGGCGTGCCACAGACAGGCCAAGCGGGGCGCGATTACGGCATGCGGCGGAGGCGGATGCCGCCCGCGTGCGCGTGGCCGCCTGGGAGGGCCTGCGCGGCTTCTGGGCGGGCCAGGCTGCGCCGCAGGGCGGCGGCAGCGGCGGCAGCGGGGGCAGCGCCGGGGCTGCGTACGGCGGCTCAGAGACACCGACCCTGGCTGCGGTGGCCCTGGAGGCCACGGCAGCGCTGCTGCGCGAGCTGCCCCGGCCGCCCGAGGTCATGCCGGGCGAGGAGGACCTCGAGGAGGGCCATGGCGAGGCGGCGGAGGAGGCCGGGGGCGGCACCGCCGCAGAGGCGCCAGGCATGCACGGCGCGGCCGCTTGCGGCCTGGGCCCAGCGGCCCTGGTGTGGGCGGCTGCCTTGCGCTGCCTGGCGGCGCTCCCCGCGGAGCAGGCGCGCCCTCGCCGCACCAGACTGTCTGCCCAGCAACCAGGTTCCGCTGCCTGTGGCATGCGTTGTATGTATCAGGTAAATTTTTGCATAACAGGGCGCCATGCGCATGCCTTCGCCGCTGCTATTGCGCTGCTGCCCGCCACAGGGCAGAGACCAGCTGCTCAGCTATGACAAGTAGCGACCAAGCGGGTGCAAGTGTTCAGGGTGATCAGGTGAGATGCATCACTCCTTTCCTGCGTATTGGCTTTTTGATGTGCCACATGGATGTTTTCAGCCAAATACGTCGTGTGATGTCAGGGTGCTGCGGACTTGCTAAGACGGAAATAGCCCTAAAGGCACCAATTGCCGCTGCTCCGCAGGTCTTGGCCCTGCTGGAGATGCCCGCGGCGGACGCCGCGCAGGCGGCGCGCTGCACCTTTGCGCGCGCCTGGCTCGTGCGCCGCGCCGCGCTGCCGCACAGCGCGCTGCAGCCCTGCTGGTGCGGCCCAGAGCCCTGGCAGCGCTGCACAGCTGGCTGCCGGCCTAGGCAGGGCGACAGGCGGCTTTGAAAGCGCCAAAGCACCTGGCATGGGTGCTGGCACGAGGGTGTGCATGCAGGTGACAGGTATCCACATAGGATAGCAGCATACCTGGGCATGGGACGTGCGAACGAGAGGGAGCAGCTCGTGCTTGCGAGCTTTATCTGAATCCTGGCGCAAGGGCGCTCTTGATAGCTCCGTGACGGTCACGAGGACTGGACATGGACAGGAGGGGCAGTCGTAGGCCTGCATGCAAGCACCGCACGCCATCCGGCCCGTGGGCGCGCCGCGCGCACAGGATCTGGGCCATGGAGGCGGCTGACGGCGCGGCGCTCACGGTGCCGGTGGCGCTGGCCGCGGCCGCGGCGCCGCAGGCCGCGCAGCAGCAGATGCTGCTCAACACGCTGGACACCGCGCTGGTGCGGACACACATGCCACTGGCTTGGGTTATAGGGCTAGGTTCAGGCTTGCGCAACCTGAGGTCGCCCGGCGGCAGCTCACAAGGTGCAATGTAGGCGGGCTGCCTGGCATGGCGCGTGTCACACCACTGCATTGTGGCTGATGCGTGACGGCTCACAGCGTACGCTCATGCATGGTGACTGCGGAACAGCCTTTACCAGAGCAGAAGCAGGTTGGCAGGCTGGACACGCCACATGGCGGGCCGGGGCATGCGGCGCAGGCGGACGGCAGCCCGCTGCGCGCGCTGCACATGGCCGCGCTGCTGGTCGCGGTGTGGGCGGCCGGCGCGGCCGGCGACGCGGCCGCGCCCGCACTCACCGCGCGCTCGCCGGCCGCCGCGCTCGCCGCGCTGCCGGGCACGCTGCCGGCGCTGCTGCGCGCGCGGCCGTGGCGGCCGGCGGCCGGCGCGCTCGCGCACCGCCTTGCACAGCTGCATGCGGCCGGCACAGGCAGCAACGCGGCGGCTGCAGCCGGCGCGGAGGGGCGGGGCGGCGGCGGCGGCGGGCGCGCGGCGCAGGCTGGGGACGGCGCTGCGGGGGGGCAGGCGGCTCCGGACTGCGCGCTGGTGCGGGGCGTTGCGGCGGCGTGCCTGGTCGCGCTGCGCGAGCTGCTGCCCGAGAGCGGCTGGCAGCAGGTGTCGCGAGTGGCGCTCGAGGCTTGCTTGTAACAGCGCGTCAAACACACCCTCAGGTAGCTGACTAGTGGCATGCATCCTACAAGGACTCCGTTTAGGACGGTATCCTCCAGCAGACTCCCCGCTCAAAGCCTCTTTGCTGGATTGGTTACCAAACTTTAAAGGACAGCATCATTGTTATTGTGCCAAAATCTGTATCACATAGACTGAACGTCCAAACCCGCAGAGCCCATGGATGTTGACTCGCTGGCAAGCAATGGTCAAGCCCGGAGCCCACCCATGGAAGCTGTCAGTCCTGGCTCGCTCACACTCGACTATTATACCGTCAGGCACACAGAACAGTGCGGACTATGCTTTGTCCTGGACAAGTCCGGCTCTCTATGCACTGTAAGTAGGTGGGTAAGCACAGCCCTATTCGATCGCAGGACGGGCATCACTTCAGGTGGGTGACCAACTGGACAGTCTGTCGCTTGCACCATGTTTGCGGGACCCAGCATGCCTAGGTGGAGCCGCACGGCTCTGCCGCCGCATGCGCTACTGCGGCACGAGCTGGAAGTGCTCCAGCGCCTCCACGATGCCGCCGGCGCACCGCCTCGTCGCCTGCGCGGCCGCCCACTCAGTCGGCCGTGGCACAGCACGAGGACGTCAAGCATGGATGTAGGATGGAGACAGGCAGCACTTTGCACTGGTACCAATCAATCTAGTCTAACTTTCCTACAGCTAGTAGACCCCCGGGGGGGGAGGGAGGGCAGTGTTCCGGAGATGCAGCATGCCTGCAGCCATGAGTGAGGCGGTGCGCGCCTGGAAGAGCGCGGGCGACCGGTGCGCGTCGCACCACTTGCGCAGCTCCGGGTGCGCGTTCACGACCATGCAGCCACGCACGCCCGGCACCGCAAACAGCTCGATGTCGTTGCCGGAGTCGCCGCACACCATCACGCCGTCCTTGGGCGCGGTGCCGGCCTCGTCGACCTGCCGGCATGCCATCGGCAGCCTCGATCTTAGTGCTGCTGGTTGTGACCTGGGCAGCACACACGCTGCCCTGTCTGCAACATCAGGTGACACTGCGCGTCTCTTTCAGGTCGGCACACGCCCTTCCGGCGTTGGCCCTACTAGGTGGGCTTGCGGAGGCCGCAATCTGGGGGAGCCAGCGGGCGGCAGCGCACCTCGCGCAGCAGGAACTTCAGGCCCTCGCCCTTGCTGGCGCCCTGCGGCAGGATGTCGACGTCCATGCCGCCGCTGTAGATGACCTGGCGCCCGAGCCAAGCGGCTCTAAGAGCGGCGACTCAGCGCAGGGACACATGTGCTAGCTGCCCAGAGCATCAGAGCCGGCAATGTCCTGGTACATGGTCAGCTCAGCAGATTGGCAGAGCGGGGCCCTATCCGACTCAGCACAGGCAAGCTCGCCCTGCCCTTTCATGCCAGGCGCTGATGCTGACAGGACTGTTCTTGCTGCGCCGCCCTTGCCTGGGCAGTGCAGCATTGCACCGGGGCATCAGTATATGGCAACTCAGACGTCCCAGATCAGGCCTATGACGAGTGACTGAGGCACCTTTGCGCGCACGCCCGCAGCCGCCAAGCGCTCCTCGAGCTGCTTGATCAGCGCCTCAGCCTCCGCGCCCTTGGCGTCGCAGTAGTAGCTCAGCTTGTGCGGGCGCTGCTCGCTCTCGCTCTGCGCGGGCAGCGGCCGCCGGCCCTCAGTGCGTGCCGACAGAGGGGCGCTGACGGGAGACAGGGAGACGCCACAGCCTGGCGGCTGCCAGGGCGCCCGGACCATGTGCGCGCTTCCAAGGGCGAGCGGCATGCCCACACCGCATTGGCAAAATTTCACTTCGTGCCGTTGCCCGAGTGCATATGCCCATTGTCAAAGACAGGCGCACGCCCGGCTGTGCAGGCCAGCGCCGCCGCCTGGCGCGGCAGAGCGGCGCGCCTGCACGCGGAGCTGGCTGAACGACTCGGCCGTGCGGATGGCCGCCGCGCGATCCCAGCCCTTGTCCAGCTCGGCGGCCCACTTGCGGTCGGGCTGCGGCGCGGCGCCGCCCGCCTCGAAGAAGATCTCCGTGCCCACCGAGCACACCAGCACATCCGGCGTGCCCAGCGGCACCTCGCCCTGAACGCGCAGTAGAATGACTTGAAATTAATTGTCAGTGTCTATCAGCCCTGCGCTACCGCCGCACCCTCGCAGGCACACCGGCGCGTTTGCCACGCCCGGCGGCACCTAGCGCTGCAGCGCAGCGCTGCAGGCCTCGCAAGTTGGAGCAGCGGCAGAAAGGGTTCATGCAGGCCGAGCGCTGGGCACTAGCATGCGGTCCCACCAAGAGCCAAACAGCCAGCAAGCGGTGTCGCAGGGAGGGCAAAGTGCGCTGCCGCTTGCCAGATACCAGGAGTACACACTGCTAAAGCAAGCAAGCAAGCTTAGGCGCCTGGCTGCTGCCGCTGCTTGGGAGTGCACGCCTGCAGCTTCTTGTAGAGCGCGTGCGAGCGGCCGGTGGAGAAGACGAGCAGCGAGTCGCGCGCAAACTTGGCGCGCCAGAGCTCGTTGAAAGCGTTCAGCGCTTTGTGTTCCTTGTCGTCGTGGTCTGCCTGCGGTGCAGGAGAGGACGCGTGTGAGCTGTGGAACTGTGGACAGGCAGCACCGCGGATCAACACTGGGTAGCAGACCGTTCCAATTTTGCCATAGACCAAAGCATAGATGCATCCTGAGGGAGCAGAGTAAGAGCAAACAAGCGGATAGTTGCTGCAAGCCTATCAAGAGAGGCATTGGCCTTGGCGGGGCCTTTGGGCCGGCGCACCATTGTCCAGTCCAGGTCGGATACAAGGATAAACCTGTGCGGCTTTGCGAGCACGCTCGTCGCCATCGCTGCTACAGGCGCCCGCCTCACAGCTGCCCCGCGGCCGGTTATGCTCCTCCTGAAAGCGCTGCAAGCTCGGCCTGTATGCAATGCGGGCGTCGGTAGGCTCACGAGCATGGACAAATGGGGCGCGGCAGCAAGGCTTGCAGGCTCGCATCCTCAATACACTGTGGGAGGCCAAGCGCACGTGCGACACCCTTCCGGGGTCCTGCTGGCCCCTCCCAGGTGCTGACGCTACCTCAGGCTTACGCAAGCGTGCCTTCCCCGCAAAACAGAGCTGGGGAACTGCCTGTCTTGCTGCAGGCTAAGAGGGCGATGCCGAGCGCAAACCTGCTGCAGTCGCAGCCGCAGCTCGCGGCCGCCAGCGTCAAGGGATACCGCGAGCTGCTGCGGCGCCTGCGCGCCGAGCAGGCGCCGCAGGGCGCGGCCGAGGAGGGCGCCGCCAGCACGCTTCTCCAGCAGGCAAAGGCGCGCGTGCTGCTGTACGCGGAGAAGAAGCGCCGCGTCGCCGAGCCTCTGGACCCCAGGCACGCCTCCTCACAGCCGCGCGAGGCCTGCCCTCGGTCCCGGCGCAGCGGTCCTACTAGGCGGCGGCGGGCGCCTGACATGTGGCGGCTGCACCGCAGGCGCGCCTTTGCACGGCTCGCGGCGCGCTTGGGGGAGGCGCGGCATGAGCTGAAGGAGTACAAGGACGCAAAGAAGGAGCAGTGGCGCGCGACGGTTGCGGCAGCCGTGCGCGGCCAGCGCGCGGACGCGCCCGAGCGCGCGCCCGCCGCCTGCGACGGCCCGGCGCGCACTCTCGGCGCAAGCGACGACGCGCTGGAGGCCGCCCTGGGGGCCGGCCCCAGCGGCCGCGCCCTGTCCGCAGACGAGGCCGCCGTGCTCGGCCGCGACGGCCTCGTCCGGGCGCGCGCCCCCTCCAGTCCGCACGGCTCAAGCACCGCGCGCTCGCTGCGTGGGTCGTATGCAACATGACCTTGTCGGTGGCGGCCTGTTCAAGGCACACGGCTTGCGCCCCTGGCCGTCGTATGGTGTCGCCTGCGGGTGTTGTGTCACGGGGCGCTCCAGCGTTCGGGTGTCGCCTGGGGGCGCTGACACAGGCCGCGCGGCGGCAGACGGTGGTGATGGCGGCGGTGGGCGGCCTGTCGCGGGCGTTTATGCACAACCTGTGCACGTTCAAGGTGGAGGGCGCAGAGGCGCTGCACGCGGCGCTGGACCGCCCGCCCGGCCAGGTGGCTCGCCCCTGCCTGAGCGGCGCCTGCGTGCTGCGCTTAGCCTTTCCTGTGCTACCCAATCTTCACCATGCACGGCATGCGAGGGCCTTCCACCACTTGCGTGTGAGACGCTGAAGAGCGCTGCGCCGTTCGAGCACGCGTCCCAGCATGTGTGTGCGGTGCCTGCGGGCGGCGGGCGCAGCGCGAGCGGCGGCCGCCCCTGCCCTGCTTACGCCCGCGCGCTTGCGCCCGCGCGCTGCCGGGCGCGGGTGCAGCCTGTGAGCACGGGCGCTGGCCCTGAGCGCGGGGCGCGTGCGCCGCAGGCGCTGATCACGGTGTCCAACCACGTGGCGGCGCTGGACGACCCGCTGGTGGTGTCGGCGCTGCTGCCGCCGGGCGCGCTGGGCCGCCCGGCCGCGCTGCGCTGGACGCTGTGCGCGACCGACCGCTGCTTCCGCACGCGCGCCGCGGCCGCCTTCTTCCGCGCCGGCAAGGCGCGCGCGCCGGGGCACGCTCGGCCCCGGGTTAGGGTTGAGGTCAGAGACAGGCGTGGGTGGGAGGGCGTGCGGGCGCGCGCGTTCGCTGGCAGCTGACGCACGTAGGGCGGGCGCCATGCGTGACGGAGCACCGCATAGGCCCGGTGGCACGTGCGCAGGTCAGGGCGCTTTCGTGACCCGCGTACGGCGTGGCGCCTGGCGTGGTAGCTGCCGGGCGGGCAGTGGCGCGGGAGGTTATCCCGGGGTGCCCGGGCGCCGCGGGCGAGCTTGGGGCCAGCGTCGCCCGGCGCGCCGTGGCCGCGCTCAGGGGCAGGCGTGACACCGCCGCCGCGCGCACAGGTGCTGCCGGTGGAGCGCGGCGCGGGCCTGGCGCAGCCGGGCATGCGCGCGGCGGAGGCGCGGCTCGCGCACGGCGACTGGCTCCACATCTTCCCGGAGGCGCGCCCCGCGCCGCTGCATGGCGCGCCGGCGGTGTGCTGGCTGGGTGGCCTGCCGGCGCGCGGCGCCTAACGCGCCCGGCCGCGCTCAGGCGCAGGCATGTGCGGCAGCCCCACTGACGCGTCACTCGGGGCCTGAGGTGGCGGGAGCAATGGGCTTGCTGAAAGGCGCGCGCTGGCTGACCTGGAGGGACGTGCGCCTGCAGGGCACGCGCAGCCGCGACGGGCGGCTGGGCCCCGCCCGCAAGGGCGTCGGGCGGCTGGTCGCGGCCTGCCCGCAGCCACCGCTGGGTGCGCACCGCGATACGGGCCCCCCTGTCTGGCGAGCAACTGCATGTGCCTCTCCTTGTGATGCGAGTGTGGCGCCTGCCTGCGCGTCACCATCAAGGCTCGCGACGACCAGCCTAGTGGAGACTGATGCTGGACGCGAGCAGCTCACGCAGGACGCTGATAATCGTGTGCCTTGCGCCCAGACACACTGAGACCAGTGCAGCCCAATTCTTTTTGTCATGCACTGGGCGCGGAGCGTCGGCGAGTGCTTGGTGGCGCCCTGGACCGATCAAGGGAGCCGGCGCGCGCGCGCAGTCGTGCCGTTCGTGCACGCGGGCATGGAGGCCGTGGCGCCGCGCGGCGCGGCGCTGCCGGCGGCCGGCCAGGCCGTGTCTGTGCTCGTGGGGCCGCCCGTGCCGGTGGCGGACCTGCTGGCGGCCGCGGCGGCCGGCGCCTGGCCCGACGAGCGGCTGTACGGCGCGATCGCGGCGCGCGTGGGCGCCGCGCTGGCGGCTCTGAAGGCGCAGCTGGACGGCCTCCCAGCCGACCTGGTGCGCTTGCGGGTCCTCGGCCGGGGCTGCTCAGCGGCAGCGCGGCCCGCTTCAATGCGCGGCGTGCGCGTCCAGCGCTTGCGTTGGTGGCTGTCTTGCAAACCTGAACCTTGCTGGCGTGCCTGAGAGAGCGCGGTCGCGTACACGCCGGCGCCCACCGTTTACGGACAAGTTTACGGACCCGTCACGCGACCGCCCCGGCGCGCGCGAGCAGGTCGTGGCCGAGGACGCCTGGAGCGAGCCGGCCGCGGGCGTGCTGGCACCGCTGCTGGAGGAGGAGCTTGATCAGCTGCGGCGCCCGCGGCTCGGCCGCAGCGCGCGCCAGGCCAGCGGCCTGCCGCCCGTCAGCGCGCGCGCGCAGGAGGCTGCCGCGGCCGCGTATGCGCAGGCTGCGCCGCCGGCGGCGGCGGCGGCCGCGCCCTGGCCGCTGCGGGCCGGCGCGCCGGGCGCTGCCGACGTGCGCGGCTGGGCGGAGGCCGCCGTGTATGCGGCCGAGCGCGTGCGCCGCGTCAGCGCGCTCGTGACGGCGCGCAGTGACGCTGAATTCCTGGCGCGAGAGGTGCTAGCGCCGGCGTAGGCCGGCACGGCGTGCGTAGACCGAACGGTTCTGAATGTGTGTGTGTGGAGGGCTTTAGCGGCAGCGTCCCCGCCGCTGCGGAGTGTTGCGGCTGTCCCGGAGACCAGCGAACGTCAGAGCGTTTCTGTTGTGTGAGCGGGTTGGCTGTGTGTGCGCGTGTCTGTATGAGAGTATATTTGATGATCGCGCAGGTGTCTGTAGATTGTGTACCATCACTGTGAGGACTGTTGCTGCCCGGGTGGCTGCCAGAAGCTTTTTGGCGCAGAGGTCAGCTAAAGCACGCCGGGCAGGCTGCGCAAATCAGCAGGAGCGTCGCGTGTCACGAGGTTGCAAAGCAGCATTGTGTGCGGGGACGGGCCTGAGATTGCCAGCAGTGGGGTGCTGGCCTGACTATGAGGGGCTGCCATGCTTGCGCGGGTGAGCTCAGGCACATTTCCAGGGTCGATCGATACTGCACAGAGCGCCCAAGCCATGCACTTGCCCATGCACCTGCAACCCATTCCTGGTCGGTGCATGCAAGCTGGATTAGCAGCAGAGGTCTTGCAAACGAGCTTGATCAGCAGCACCAGGCCTTGCACGACAGATCGCATTAGTGGAACCAGACATCATGACAAGCTTGCACCAGGCTATGCGAGCACACTTGAACAACGGTGTCCTGCAGACTCCAAGGTTCCTCGTCTTCATGACCACAACACTAGCAGAGGACCGGGTGGGCCGCCGACACTGGTGACCCAGGCGCACGCCCTGTCCAGAAGTGCATGCCTCAGCCAAAACACCATGGAGGACAGCGGCGTTCCGCAGCTTCAGGCGCGCCTGACGGCACAGGTCGACATCAAAGGCAGGACATGTGCGCCCTAACAATGCTTGTACTGCGTATACTGCTGCCCCATAGCCTGCATGTGCAGCCGGTGCGGCGTGTGTGGGAAGCAAAAGCATGGCCTGCAGCAGCGGCTTCGGCACCATTCCGATGGCCCCCAATCAAACATTGCTTCACGCCTCACGCTTCACGCTTACCGCAAGCAAGCCGCCTCTTTGGCAGCTTGCTGTGGGCTTTACCTAGTCGACAAGCCTGGTTTCCAAACGGGTGGTGCGCCCACAGCTCTGTGCCCACTCGCAGAGCACCTTTTGCTGTGCCATGCAGTCGCCGGTGCTTTGTTGCCCGCCAAAATTCGCCATTTACCCGATAAGAAAAGCTTGGTGCTCCCGGAGATGCCTGCTGTCACTGCGCGCCGGCCACCAACGAGGCACGGCAGGCGCGCCTGCGGGCTGTCGCCCCGCACCGCATCACACCCATAGGTGGAGGACGCTGTAGGACAGCAGCGCCGCCAAGGCCGCCGACGCCTCCACGCACATGGCGATGACCTGTCGACATGCGCAGCGCGCGCGCTCTCAGCAAGGACCCCGCGTCCGTGGCAGCATGCAGGAGGACAGGCAGCAACACCCAGCAGAGCGGACCCCAAACTTCTCTGCTGCTGTAACAGGAAACCAGCGCCACAGTGCTGTGGGGCCAGGCTGCCAGCGCGGGACGCAGGCGCGCACCCGGCGCAGGCCGCGCGGCAGCACCACCTCCGTGGCCGACAGCGCGTGCATGGGCAGGCCCCACGCCTCCTGGCTCCACTCCTGCGTCACCAGCTTGAGGCGTCAGACAGTCTCTGTTTACTCTCATCGCCGGCGCCGCTCCCGGCAGCTCAAGACCTCACGCAGCCCAGCATCCAAGCTGGCGCACCAGCCCGTGCCGTGCGGCGCGCAGACTGGTCAATTATGGCAAGTTCTGACGTGCTCTGACGCACACCCGGGGACTGACGCACACGAGTGCCTGCGCTGGGCTGGTTATGATCGCAGCTGCGGCACTCCGCAGGATCCAGGAGCGTCACGCTCCAATCGCGCACCTGCACGAGGTGCACGCGGCGCGCAATCGCAGCCCGCCCGCGCGGCGCCTGCGCCAACGCAGCGGCCGCGCAGGCCGCGGACAGCGCGCTGTCGAGCAGCGGCGCGGCCAGGCCCTTGTAGCCCACTGCCAGCGCGCCGTCGCTGGCCCCCTGCGCCCGGTGCGATAGGCAGATGTGCGCATGCACGCCTAATCCATGCTGCCCGGCAGCATCTGGCACAACAGCAAACACGGCGGGGCGGTGCGTCCACCGGCGCGCAGCACTGCATGAGCGCAGCGGAGCCACGCATGCCAGACCTGTTATAGGGTCCGATATTACAGGGGGGGTTACTTCAGGTACACCGAAAGCGACGTGCAGAGCACTGGCACAGGGCGGGTGACCGAGGCTACGCAGCGCGACGCGCCTGCGCATGCAGCCACGCGGTGGCGCGCAGGGTCTCCCAGCGGCTGCCGCCCGCGAGCGCCTCGCCGCGGCATGCAGACTCGGTCGCAGCTGTGCCCCGCTCGCCCGCGCGCGCGCCGCCTGCCCAGCCATCGCCGTCCATGCTGTGCCGTCTCCCGCCTGCCGCGCTCCAGCCACTGCCCGGCCCCCTGCCGGAGCTTGCGGCCGGCGGCGCCGCTGCGCAGCCCTGCTCGGCGCCCTCCAGCTCTACCCTGACATCTGCAGGCACACTCGTGCTGGGTGCGCCTGCCATCGCGCTGGCGGGCGACGCCTCGCTAACGACTGACCCATCGGGCGCCTGGGCGCGTGCTGGCGGCGCCACAGGCTCTGCTGCAGCAGCCAGCGCGGGTGCAGCGGGTGCCGCACCAGCGGCGGCGTCAGCAGGTTGAGGTGCGCCGGCAGCAGCCCCACCAGGCCCAGCGACAATGCCGCCCTGCAAACTCGCATCAGGTTGCGCTGCTGCGCCGTGGGCGGCGGGTGCCCCGGACTGCTCTGCGTTTGATGCAGTTGAAAGAAGGGGCGCTGCAGCGGCATCCACGACTACGCGGCCCATGCGCACCGGCGCATCGCCTGGCTCTGTCGCTGCAGCGGGCTGCTCCGCCGCGCCGGGCTGCACTGCCGCCCGGTGGGGCTGCCCAGCTGCGACATTTGAACCTGCTATGCGGGGCTGCTCTCCTGTGCGGCTCAGCGCTGCCACGCTCGGGTCGCTCGCACCAGCTTGCTGGTCCACCGCGCCGGGCTGCGCAGCAGCGCCAGCCTGCGGTGCTGCGGCCGCCCGCCGCGCGGCGCCGGGCGGAGCGGCCGCGCCGCCAGGGCCCACGACTGTCCCCGGCTGGCCTGCAGCGGGGCGAGCATCCTCCACGCGGCGCACACCCGCTGCCGCCGCGCGCGCCGCGCTCGCGGCCGCGCTCGCCGACACGGACACGCGCTCGCCGTTGACCGGCCACGCAGCATGCGAGCCGGCCGCGCCGCGCGTGCCCGGCGGATGCGCACTGGGCCTTGCCGGCGCTGCCGCCGCGGCCCACTCCTGCGTGCCTGGCCAGAGGCCCACCCTGCCGCTGCTGTTGCCGAGCAGCGCAATGTGCGGTGCCCCGTTTGAGCTGCCGTTGGCGAGCACCGGGAGGCCCGCAAAGGGGCCGCCTGCCAGCGTCGCCGCCATGGGGAACGCTTGCCGCGCGTTGGCGAGCACCGGGCTCGTCGCCTGGGGCATGGCGCGCCCCTTGCGCGGCCCTGCGGGCGCCCGAGCAGCGGCGTCATACTCCGCTGGTGCCCTGCTGCCTTGCCCTAAGCGTAACGGCTCGACTCAGAGGGGTATGCCCGGCCGGGGGCGCGCCACCTTTTGCTGTTGCTGGGGCGTGGCCGTTGAGCCGGTTCAGCTCCGTCAGAAAGTCGCTCGCGCCAGACATCTGCGGGTGGGGACACTGCGTTTGAACGGTTGACCTCGCCACACAGCGCAGGGCGTGCCAGCATCCTCAATGCAGCAGCAGGGCCGGTGCTGCAACAGCTCCAGCCCGCAACAGCGCACCTTGGCTTCCTTCTCCTTCGCTGCAAGCAAGGTCGCAGTTTTGTGCTTTGGCGCCTTGCCCTGCGCGCCACACGGACCCTGTCAGAGTGCAAGGCACTGAAGAGCCTGGTCAGAAGCAAAGCGTGAGTCGATGCAGCCGGCGCGTGCAAAGCCGCACCATAGCGGCAACGAGCAGGCTGCCCCAGCAACGCTCTAGGAGGCTCCTGAGTGCGCCATCTTCTCCCGCAGTGCATGGTGCCAAGGCGCTCAGGTTCAACCCTGCTCCTACGGTATACCCTCCTACCACCAGATTTCCTGCAAAGTGCGCAGGCCACACGCAGTGCGCGTGTTGCAACTTTACAGGGCGAGAGTTGCATCTGGAGGTCAGTGTAAATATCCTGCTCCCACCTGCTGCTTACCCGCCTTGCCGCACCAGAACCCCCGCTGCTACATCTGCAGGTACGCGCCAACCACCTGAAATCTTGCCGCTTTGTGGCGTCAAAGCCCGCGGTTGTTGTGTCTGCCTGCCACAAGCCCCATCTGCGCACATTGTTGACCTCGCCGTACTCCACATAAGAATATACTTTATTGTGACGGCGGCAGCCGCGGGCGCGGAGGCGCGACGCGCTGCCCTGGCACCGCGCTGCCCGCGTGCTGCCCGGCCAGCAGCGCCAGGCGGCTACCGGCGTGAGGCCCCGCGCGGCGCCGGAGCATGAAGTTTGGCAAGCGGCTGGCGCTTGAGGCCGCGCGCCGCTGGCGGCCCTTCTACCTGGACTACAAGGCCTGCAAGCGGGCCATACAGCAGGACGTCAACTCAGCAGGCGCGCATCGTCTGTGGCTGGGCCGCGTGGGGCGTCGCAAGCGCGCACCAGTGCACGGCCATCACACGGCGGTGGTGGGTTGGCACGGGCAAGGCAGAGCTCTGTCAGTGCGCGACCGCAAGGGGCTGGGACGCGTTGGTGGTTTGAAAGGCGCGCGCGTCGCGCTGGGTGCGGCGGGCGCTGCGCGGGGCGCTGACCGCGCCTGCCCGCGGCGGCAGACGCGCACGGGGCCACCTTTGAGGCCGTGCTGCGCCAGGAGCTGCAGAAGATCCGC
>JAABUX010003671.1_pt1 | contig 20136 bp, 22 predicted proteins | sample 5561851 | NCBI WGS metagenome assembly JAABUX01 (sample SAMN10711883, study PRJNA513361) | rock metagenome | isolation source: Antarctica rocks | place: Antarctica: Victoria Land, Richard Nunatak red sandstone | collected 2016-01-03 | reverse complement strand
GCGTGGTGTCTCGAAGAATTTCGGCGCGGTTTCGGCGCTGACCGACATCGACCTCGACGTGCGGGCCGGCGAGGTGGTGGCCCTGGTCGGCGACAACGGCGCCGGCAAGTCGACACTGGTGAAAATCCTGGCCGGCGTGCACCAGCCGAGCTCCGGCACGATGACGTTCCGGGGCAAGGCGGTCAGCCTGGCCGACCCCAGCGCCTCGTTGTCGCTTGGCATCGCGACCGTGTTCCAGGACCTGGCCCTGTGCGAGAACCTCGACGTCGTCGCCAACATCTTCCTCGGCAAGGAGCTGCTGCCGATGCGGCTCGACGAGGTGGCGATGGAGACCCGGGCCTGGCAGTTGCTGCGCGAGCTTTCGGCGCGCATCCCGAGCGTGCGCCTGGCGGTCAACTCACTGTCCGGCGGCCAGCGCCAGACGGTGGCGATCGCGCGCTCGCTGCTGCTCGACCCGAAGCTGATCCTGCTCGACGAGCCGACGGCCGCACTGGGGGTGGCGCAAACCGCCGAGGTGCTCGACCTAATCGAGCGGGTGCGCGACCGCGGCCTCGGCGTGGTGATGATCAGCCACAACATGGAGGACGTCCGCGCCGTCGCCGACCGGATCGTGGTGCTGCGGCTGGGCCGCAACAACGGCATCTTCTACCCCGACGCCTCAAACCAGGAGCTGGTCGGTGCCATCACCGGCGCCGCGGACAACTCGGTGTCGCGCCGGTCCGGGCGGCGTCAGGCGGCGGCGGACGGGGCAGCGGCGGGGCAGGCGGCATGAGCGAGAGCAAAACCCCGGTCGCACCGCTGCTCGACAGAAGCGATGAGCGGGTGAAACATGATACCGGCGTCAGCGGCGCGGTCCGCTCGGCGATCGACCACGTCCGCTCCGGTGAGTTGGGCGCGCTGCCGGTGGTGGTCGGCCTGGTCATCATCTGCACGGTGTTCCAGAGCCTCAACAACATCTTCCTGTCGAGCAACAACCTGGTCAACTTGCTGTTCGACAGTGCGACCGTCGGCGTGATCTCGCTCGGCATCGTGTGCATCCTGATGGTCGGCGAGATCGACCTCTCGGTCGGCTCGGTCAGCGGGTTTGCCTCCGCCATGGTCGGCGTGCTGTGGGTCAACCAGGGTCTGCCGGTGTGGCTGGCCGTGCTCGCCGCGGTCGCCGCCGGTGCCGTCATCGGGTTCGTCTATTCGGTGCTGTTCAACCGGTTCGGGATGCCGAGCTTCGTCTCGACGCTGGCCGGACTGCTGGCGATCCTCGGATTGCAGCTCTACATCCTGGGCGAGAGCGGTTCTATTAACTTGCCGTACGGCTCGGGCATGGTCGACCTCGGCCAGTCGTGGTTCATCCCGGCGATCCTGGCGTACGTTCTCGCCGCACTGCCCGGGATCGCGACGTTGGTGTCGGGTGTGGGCACGGCGGCGCGGCGCAAGCAGGCCGGGTTGTCGTCGCAGTCGCTGGCCGGCACGCTGGCCACCGCCGTCGCGATCACGGTCGTGCTGGAGCTGGCCGTCTCCTACCTCAACCGGGATCGCGGCGTGCCGTGGATGTTCGGCCTGTTCGTGGCGCTCGTGGTGGCGCTGAACTACGCGCTGACCCGGACCAAGTGGGGCCGCTGGGTCACCGCCGTCGGCGGCAACCGCGAGGCGGCGCGTCGGGCCGGGATCGACGTCCGGCTGATCTACACAAGCGCCTTCGTGCTGTGCTCGGTGTTCGCGGCGATCGGCGGCGTGCTGTCCTCGGCCCGCCTCGCGTCGGCGAGCCAGCAGGCCGGCACCGGCGACGTCAACCTCAACGCCATCGCGGCGGCGGTGATCGGCGGCACCAGCCTGTTTGGCGGCCGCGGCAGCGCCTACTCGGCGCTGCTGGGGATCATCGTCATCGAGGCGATCTCGAACGGGCTGACGCTGCTCGATCTGTCGTCGTCGCTGCGGTACATGATCACCGGCGGCGTACTGGCGGTTGCGGTGATCGTCGACAGCCTGGCCCGCCGCTCGCGCGCGTCGCACGGTCGCGCCTAGGGTTTTCGCAGGCCGGCCAGCGTCTCGCGCCACAGGGTAAGCACCGCCGGCCGGGCGAACGATGCTTTATAGCGTTGGCGTCCGGCGGCGGCGAGGTCCGTTGCGCGGTGGGCATCGAGCGCGCGTAGAATCGCATTGGCCAAGGCGGCGGGGTCTTCGCGCGGCACCAGTAGGCCGTCGACGCCGTGGCGCAGCAGTTCGCGCGGGCCATCCGCGTCGGCGGCGACCACCGGCCGCCCCGCCGACCACGCCTCCAGCACCATGTTGCCGAGCGGCTCGACCCGGCTGCTGCACACGAACACGTCGGCGGCGGCCAGCAACGCGCCCGCGTCGTCGCGCCAGCCGAGCCAGCTGATCCGGTCCGCCACACCCTGGTCACGGGCGAGTGCGGCGAGCCGCTGCCGCTCCGGCCCGATGCCGGCGATCGCCAGCGATCCGGGCAGGCCGGGCAGGGCGCGGATCAGCGTGTCGAACCCCTTGTCGGTGTGCAGCCGGCCAAGTCCCAGCAGGATCGGGCGCGGCAGGAGCGAGACGTCCGGGGCCGGGGCGATGCCGCCGTAGTCGCTGACGAAATTAGGCAAGTAATGGGTGCGCGATACCGGCCAGTTTTGCGCGCGCAGCCAGTCGACGATGCCGTGCGTGTTGCCGATCAGGTGGTCGCACCGGGCGTAGTGCCGCAGCGGGTAGTAGCCGCCGAGCCGCCCGGCCGACACCCATTCGCCACGCGGCAGCACGGCGCTGGCGCGGTTCATCCATGCGACGGCGACCTGTGGCGCAAACTCCCGCAGCGCGTGTCGGAGGCGGATGGGCGTCGCCACATCCCACGGCGGGCCGAACCGCAGCAGCCGCGACGCGATGCCGTCGAGCCGGGCCAATCGCGCCGCGTCGGGCCGCAGCACCGCCAGCACGTCGTCGCCCGCGTCGTGCTGCGCCCGCACCAGCCGCTCGTAGAACAGCTCGGCCCCGCCGTGCGCGGCCCCGGCCATGACGTGTGCCACCCTCACGCCAGCAGCCGTTTCGCGGCGGCCACGGCGACGGCGACGCTGAGGCCGGCCATCGTGCCGTCGGCCGACACGACGCTCGCCGCGCGCGGGCCGGACGGGCCGTATTCGAGGTGCGGCGTCGGCCCGAACAGGCCGAGCGTGCGGCAGCCGGCGGCGGCGGCGAGGTGCATCAGCCCCGAATCGTTGCCGACGAACAGCGCGCATCGCGCCAGCACGGCGGCCGCTTGCGGCAGGGTGAGCGCACCCGCGAGGTCGATCGCCTCCGGCAGCGCGGCCAGCACCGGGGCCGCCATCGCCCGCTCGGCCGTCCCCGGCCCGGCCAGCACGACCGCGCGCGCCTCGCCCAGTTCGCGGAACAGGGCGATGAAGCGCTCCGGCGGCCAGATCTTGCCGTGCCAGTTCGCGGTCGGTCCGAGCGCGATCAGCGTCTCGCCCGGTGGCAACAGCCGGTCGGCCAGCGCCGCGTCCTCGGCGTCGAACCAAGCGACCGGCAACGGCGGCTCGATGCCCATGATGGTGCCGAGCTGGGTCGTCTTCGGCGTCTCGCGCCGGCCCGGCAGCCGCCGCATCAGCACGCGCCGACGGGTCCGGACGAGGTAGGACAGGGCGGACGCGCGCAAGTCGATCACCAGATCCCACCGCGTGCCGACGACGCTGCGCCACACGTGAAGCCAATGCGCGCCGCGTGGCCGTTTCTCGACCGCGATCGTGCGGGTCCGGTTGGGCATGCGGGCAAACACGCCCTCGGCCGCCGGCCCGCACACGACGGTGATGGCGCAGTCGGGATGGGTCTTGATGAGGTGATCGAGCAGCCCGGTCGACAGCACCGCGTCGCCGACACGGTTGGAGGTGATGAACAGGATTTTCATTGCGCGACGCTCACTTACCACGGCGGCGGCGGGCGTGTAGGCAGGTGCGATGTGCGGCATCGCCGGCCTGCAGACCATGTCCGGCGCACCCCCCGACCCGACCGTGCTGGAGCGGATGCGGGTGGCGCTGGCGCATCGCGGACCGGACGACGACGCGACCTATGTGGTCGGCGACACCGGGCTGGTGCATTTGCGGCTGGCGATCGTCGACGTGGCCGGCGGCGACCAGCCGCTGTTCGGGCCGGGCGGCGTGGCGCTGATCGCCAACGGCGAGATCTACAACGACCTGCTGACGCGCGCCGAGATGTCCGAGGCGCCGTTCGCGACGCACTCCGACTGCGAGCCGCCGGCGTTCCTGTATGCGGCCGACGGAGTGGCGTTCGCCGACCGCCTGCGCGGCATGTACGCGATCGCCCTGCACGACCCGGCGCGCGGACGTCTGGTGCTGTCGCGCGACCCGTTCGGCATCAAGCCGATCTACTACGTAGCGACCGGCGAGGTGTTCGCCTTCGCCTCCGAGCCGTGCGCGCTGATCGCCGCCGGGCTTGCCAAGGCTTCGGTCATCCCCGAGCGCGCCCGGGAACTGTTGCAGCTCAAGTTCACCACCGGGGCCGAGACGATCTTTCCGGGGATCCGGCGCGTGCTGCCCGGCGAGACGCTGGTGGTCGAGCGTGGCCGCATCGTCGAACGCCGTCGCCGTCCAGCGATCGGCGACGGCGTGCCGCGTGTCGCCCACATAGCGTCCGATGTGGACGCGGTGTTGCTCGACAGCGTCGCCGCCCACCTGCGCTCCGACGTGCCGTATGGGCTGTTCCTGTCCGGCGGCGTCGACTCCGCCGCCGTGCTGGCGTTGATGCGGCGCGCCGGGGTGGGGCGCGTGCAGGCGATGACCGCCGGCTGGGACGCGGCCGGCGACGTCGACGAGACCGCCGAGGCGCTGCGGCTTGCGAAGATTGCCGGCGCCGATTGCGAGCGCGTACAGATGTCGGAGGCAGATTTCTGGGCGCTGGCGCCGCGCATCGTCGCCTGCGTCGACGACCCGACCGCCGACGCCGCGATCCTGCCGAGCTGGCTGCTGGGGCGCGCGGCCCATGCGGCGGGGCTGAAGGTGACGCTGTGCGGCGAGGGTGCCGACGAGCTGTTTGGCGGCTATGCCCGCTACCGCAAGCAGCGCGCGCCGTTGCGCTGGTTCGCCCGCCCGCCCCGCAGTGGCGGCGTGTTTGGCGATGAGCTGTTGAATTGGCGAGACGGGATCGCGGCGGCCGGGACAGCGGCCGCCGTGCCCGGCCGCACGCCGATGCAGCGCGCCCAGGCGGTCGACGTCGCCGAGTGGCTGCCGAACGACTTGCTGGCAAAACTAGACCGCACGCTGATGGTGCACGGGGTCGAGGGCCGGACACCGTTCCTCGACCCCGAGGTGGCGGCGCTGGCCTATCCGCTGCCCGACGCGCAGAAGGCCGGCGCCCGGTTCGGCAAGCGGCTGTTGCGCGAGTGGCTGGCCAGGACGTTCCCCGAGGCGGGGGCGTGGCAGCGAAAAAAGGGCTTCAAACCGCCGGTCGCCCGTTGGATCGCCAGTCACGCCGGGATTGCCGGTTTGGTCGCGGCCGAACCCGGGGTCGCCGCCCTGCTGTCGCGCGAAAAGGTGTTGGCGGCCTTCGCCAGCACGGCATCGCAGCCGGCCTGGAGCCTGCTGCACTACGCGCTGTGGCACAGCGTTCACATCCGGGGCATTCCGCGCGACGGCGGGGTGTTTGACGTGCTGACCGCCACGTAGCTCTAGCGAACCGTATTTATCGGCGTCTCGGATTGCACTCAACGAGTGGCCATTCCCAGAAGCATCGCGCCGGACTCGAGGGCTCCGACCCGCAATCACCGCACATGGGTGCGTAGAAGTTGCTACTGGGATCGTAACTGCCGGGGTCCCGCCCACGCTGATCGCTGGTGCGGTGGATCAAGCCCGACGGGCCGTGGCGATGAGAGCGGGAGAGGAGACGGGCAAGACCCCAGCAAGGTCAATAAGGGTGGCGTCAATGGATGCGAGGGCGGTGTCACGCTGCCAATCGTTGAGCATCGGCCATACCGGGCTGAACTGGAATAGGCGTTCAGGGTCCGCAAGCCCCGCTTTGTCCACCAGGAAATCGTTCGTGACCTCGATGACCGACATGTCAGCGAAACCGGCCACCGTCATCGCGGCCCGGAGCCGGCCGGGGTCACGGAGTTCATTCATGCCTTGCACGGGCATGGGAAGGTTCAAGTCGGGAACAGGTCCGAAACCCGCTCCGCCAGCAGTAAGTTGGCAGCAGCGCCGGCAGCCTGCTTCCACGTTCCCACGGAGCCCAGGCCACCCGGCCTGACAACCCGGGCCATTTCGGCAAGGCCCTTCCGCCAATCTGGGAAAAGCATGATGCCGAACATGGAGAAGGCCGCATCGAATGAGGCGTCCGGGAAATCGAGCGCTTGGCCATCCATCACCTTTGCGCAGAGATTGGGCAAACCGTGGGAGAGCACGCTTTCGACCATCCCAGGAGAGAAGTCCGTCGCGGTCACCCGGGCGCCGGCCCGTGCGGCCACCAACGCCAACGCGCCTGTCCCGGCCGCGATGTCGAGCACGGTGGCAGTGACGGGCAAGGCCGCCTCTGCCCAGGCGCGTTCCGCGTAGCGGGCAGTGAAGGCCTGCGCCATCCTCTGGTATTCGGAAACACCATCCCAAAAGGACGTGTCATCCGGTTTCACGCTCATGCTTGCTCCTTTGCCGTTGCCCAGCAGGTGTAGCGTAGCGAGCCTCCGCAAGCCCGAGGCCAAGGAGGACGAAGAAGAAGCCGCCGATCTCCATCGCGGTAAAACTGCTGGTGGACGCGACCGGCCATTCTTGGATGAGGGCGGCGACGAACAGCCCGACCCGGAGCGGATCGGGGTTGCGCCAGAGGCCGCGCCCCAACGGCACCAGCCACGCCAGGATCATCGCGCAGAACAGCGCCAGGCCGGGCAGCCCCGCGTCGGTCGCGGCCTCGGTGTAGTGGTTGTGCGGGTGGATGTTGCAGGCGGCCAAGCCGCCGCCGTCGGCCAGGTGCGCGGTCGCGCGATCCCAGGCGATGAACGTCGCGGGGTCGGAGCAGGTGAACCGGAACCCCGCGAAGCCGCGCCCCAGCCACGGATGCTGTTCCACGATCGCCACCGCGCGGGCGGCAAGCAGGCCGTAGTCGCTGTCCGGGAAGTCCGCCATCTGCGCCGAGAACTTCTGGCCCAGCCGGTGCCAGGTCGGCGGCGACACGATCGGGGTCGCCGCCACCAGCAGCATGCCCGCCACCAAAGTGCCGGCCACCACGGCGCGCAACCGGCGCAGCAACAGGCCGGACACCAGCAATCCAAAGATCGTCAGCAACAGCGGCATGCGCTGGCCGATCAGCACCACGACTGCGATGGAGGCGATCGCCAGAGCCGCCGACGCGAGGCGTCCCAACCGGGCCAGCGCCGGCAGGATGGCCGGGAACAGCAGGCGTGACAGCGGCGCGCCGGCGCGGGGGTTCTCGAATGGCCCGGTCAGCTCGCCGTCACCGTGCCGCCTAAAGCCTTGCAGGTCGCGTCCGGTGGCGAATTGCAGCGCCGCCTGCGCCGCGATGTAGGCCGCGCACGCCGTCAGCACCCGCATCAGCCATTTGCGCGCGTCGGGCGAACGCAGCAGCCAAAACTCCAACGCCGCCACCAACAGCAGAAACCGCCCGGTCGCTATCGCCTGGCCGAACGAGAACCAGCCGCCGGCGGCCAGGAACGGCAGCGAGCACAGCATCAGCCACACCCACCACGCGCCGGCGATCCGCACCCAGGTGGTCCGCGTCCAGCTCCAGCCGAACTCGCGCGCGCAGACCACCAGAAACGCCGCGTCGATGCCGCAGAGCAGGATGTCGGCGACGGCGCGGCCATGCATGACGAAGGCCGGCAGCAGCAGCAGCGCCACGAACGCGCCGCGGAACAGCCAATTCATCCAGCGAGCACCCGCATCGCCAACGCGAGGTCGATGTTGCCGCCGCACAGGATGACCCCGACCTTGCGGCCACGCATCGCCTCGCGTTCGCCGAGCAGGGCCGCCAGTGGCGCGGCACCGGCCCCCTCGGCGAGGTTGTGCGTGTCCGTCCAGTAGGCGCGAATGGCGGCGGCGATCTGGGCGTCATCGACCCGTACAATCCGTTCGGCTCCGGCGCGGATCGTCTCGAACGCGGCGATGTCCGGTTCGCGGCACGCCATCCCGTCGGCAAACGTGTGGGCGGTCGCCGTGGTGACGATCCGCCCCGCCTCAAGCGAGAGCGCCATCGCCGGCGCCTCGGTCGACACGACGCCGACGATGCGGGTCGCAAGCCCAAGCAGGTCGCGGGTGCGGATCAGGCCGCAGATGCCGCTGCCCATGCCGATCGGCACGTAGACGGTGTGCAGGCCGCCCACGACGTCGAACAGTTCGCGCGCATACGTCGCTACGCCGCGCACGATGTCCGGGTGGAACGACGGCACGAGCTCGAACTGGCGGTCGGCGGCGATGCGGCGCGCCTCGACCCTCGCCTGGTCGAAATCCTCGCCGTGCTCGACCAACTCGGCCCCGAAGGCGCGCATGGCGGCGTTCTTCTCGACGCTGTTGCCGTGCGGGACGACGATCGTGACTGGCAACCCGACACTCCGGCCGGCGAGCGCGATGCTTTGCCCGTGGTTGCCCCGGGTCGCCGTGACCAGCCCCCGCACCTCCGGCCGGGCGCGCAGGCCGGCGGCGTAGACGAGCCCGCCGCGCACCTTGAAGGCCCCGGTCGGGGTGTGGTTCTCGTGCTTGACCCAGACCTCCGCCCCGGTCCGCGCCGCCAGCAGCGGCCACGCGTATTGCGGCGTCGGCGGCATCACCTCGCGCACGATCGCGCTCGCCGCGTCGAGCCCCACCAAGTCGAACATGGATAAACCCTTCAGATGCCGAGAGCGGCGTCTAGCACAGGCCCGAGCCAGTCCAGACCCGGCCGGAACCACGCCGCGTGCGCCGCCGCGACATCGCGGTCGTCGCGAGCGAACTCCAAGCCGGGAGGCAGCTTCGATGGCAGCCGCACCGGACGGCATAGCGGATAGTCGCGAACCCGGAGCGCCGGATCGTGGGTCGGGAAGAACGCGAGGCACGATACCGCCATCGCGTCGGCCAGATGCACCATGGCGGTGTCGGTGGAGATGACCAGCCGCGATCCCCGCACGGCCGCCGCGAGGGCCGTGATATCCGGCGCATCCGCTTGAATGGTGACGGATAGCCCGCGACGAGCGACGTTTTGGACGATTGCGTCCCGCACGGCGTCGGGCATGTCGCGCAGCGCCATCGAGGCGCTCGGGCACAGCAGGACCGGTCCAGAACGGCACCACTCGGGGCATCCCGGCAACCGATGCGCCAGCCAGGTGTTGCGGCGCGCGGCCGGGGGAACGCTGGCCGGATCGATCCCGAGGCGGCCGAGAAAGAAGTCGACCATCGCGACGCCCTGGAACGCCGGGTCGAACGCGTAGTCGCGCAGGTCGATGACCGCGCCTTCGACCGGAAACGGCACGCTCGGCTCGGCGGCGGTCCAGGGTAGTTCGCGAACCCGCGCCATGTCGCCGGCGACGGCGTAGAGCGAGTGCAGCGTCGGCGACAGGCCGGGCAGGCGATACAACACGGGGTCGGCGATCGTGCCGCGCCCCAGCACCAGCCACAGCGCCTGCAGGCCGACGATGCCGTCGCCGAGGCTGCGGCCAAAGCCGTTCAGGATCGCCGTCAGTCCTCCAGCGCCTCGACCATGGCGATGTTGAGCAGGCGTTCGATCACCTCGGGCTCCTGCGCGCCGGCGATCGCGTGGTGGCCGCCGATGACAAAGCACGGCACGCCGTTGATGCCGAGCCGGTGCGCCCGCAGGTTCTCCGCATGCACCACGTCGGTCTCCGCCGTTCCGGCCAGCAGGCGGGCGGCACCGACCGGGTCGAGCCCGCAGGCGAGCGCGATCGGCACCAGCACGTTGGGGTCGCCGATGTCGCGGCCGTCGGTGAAGTGGGCGGTGAACAGCGCCTCGACGATCGCGTCGGCGTCGCCGAACGTGGCCGCCCACCGCACCAGCCGGTGCGCGTCGACCGAGGACGGGGTGCGGCGGATGCGGTCGAACCTAAAGTTCACGCCCTCCAGCCGGCCGACATCGGCGATCGAGCCGTACAGCCGTCGCGCGCGCTCCTCGCCACCGAACTTCCGCACCACGTAGTCGGCGCGCGGCATCCCAGATCGAGGCATGTCGGGGTTCAGCAGGAACGGCCGCCAGTGCAGGTCGAACGCCAGATCTGGGCGGCGGGCCAGCGCTCGCCGCAACCGCCGCACGCCGAGGAAGCACCACGGACAGACCAAGTCATGCACCACCTCGACCACGATGCGGGCGCGCGGCGTGACGGCAACGTTCATGTCGCCAGTCGATCACGACCGGGCGCTTCGAGGCAAGCTAACCTTCGTTAACTGTCGTAACGCCTGAGCAACGCCACAAGCCGGCCCTGCACCTTCACCCGGTCGGCCGGGAAGATCTGGGCCTCGTATCGCTCGTTGGCCGGCTCCAGCGCCACCGAGTTGCCCCGCTTGCGCAGCCGCTTCAGCGTGACCTCGATGTCGTCGATGAAGGCGACCACGATCTGCCCCGTCTCGGCGGTCTCGCCCTTGCGGATCACTACGGTGTCGCCGTCCAGGATGCCGGCCTCCACCATCGAGTCGCCGGCGACCTCCAGCGCGTAGTGGTCGCCGTTCCCCAGCATCGACAGCGGCACCTCGATCATCGCGCCGCTGTCGCGCAGCGCCTCGATGGGTGCGCCGGCGGCGATCCGGCCATACAGCGGGAGCGATACCGCACCGGCGTCCTGCGCCGAGCGGACGCCGGAGAACCGGCCTGTGAAATCCCCCCGGATGACGTTTGGCGCGAACGGCAACTCCTCGGATTCGGTCTCCTCATAAACATCCGCGGCGATCGGTGGGTCGTTCGGCCGCCGCATCACCTCCAGCGCCCGGGCGCGGTTGTGGTGGCGCTTGATGAACCCGCGCTCCTCGAGCGCCGAGATCAGCCGATGAATGCCCGACTTCGACTGCAAGCCGAGTGCCTTCTTCATCTCTTCGAATGACGGTGAGCAGCCGGTGCGTCGAATTTCTTCATCAACGAATAGCAGCAGGTCATGTTGCTTGCGGGTCAGCATGGCGGTTCTCCTTGCCGGAACAAACCGGCAACTGGCCCAATGTTCTATGAGTGTTCTCGTTATCGCGTCAAGCTGTTAGGAAGTCGTTAGGAAATTAGACCCCATCTGTTCCCAATCGCAGGATCGGCACCGCGTCGCCGATCGCCGCCGCCACCGCGTATGGTGGCCGTAGTAACAGCGCGTCGGCGTCGGCCAGCCGCCGGTTCAGGCCCGACGACTGCTCCGGGAACGGTGTCGCGTGGGTGACCCCGTCGGTGCCGGTCGCCAGGGTGCAGCGTAGATGGTCGGCGCGCTGGTCGTTCGGCCCCAGCGCCGCCGCAAGCCGCGCCACCTCCCATTTGGGCGGCGTGTCCGGAAGGCCGCCCAGCCGGGCCAGCAGCGGCCGCGCGAACAGCAGCGCGGTGACCACGGACGATACGGGATTTCCCGGCAGGCCGAGCACCGGCACCCGGCCGAAACGTCCGGACATCACCGGCTTACCCGGCCGCATCGCGATACTCCAGAAATCGAGCGTCATCCCAGCCTGCAACAATGCCGCACGAACAAGGTCGTGGTCGCCGACGCTGGCACCGCCGCTGGTCAGCAGAAGGTCGAATCCGACCGCGGCCGGCAAGGCGCGCGCCAGTGCGGCCGGGTCGTCGACCGCGATCGGCAGCACCGTCGGCTCGCCACCCGCGCCGCGCACGAGGCCGGCCAACGCCCAGGGGTTCGAGCTCACGACGCCGCCGTCCGGGATCGGGTCGCCCGGCCAGGCGATCTCGTCGCCGGTCGACAGGATCGCCACGCGCGGTCGCCGATGCACCGCGACCCAAGGCACGTTGGCCGCCCCGATCAGCCCAACGGCCCTGGCACCGAGCCGCACGCCGGCCGCGACCAGCGTGGCCCCCGCGTCGAAGTCGGAACCCCGCCTGCGGATATGCCGCCCGAGCCGCCCCGCCTCGCGCAGACTGACGGTGGCACCATCGATCTCGGTATCCTCCTGCACCACCACGCAATCGGCCCCGTCCGGCACCACGCTCCCGGTAAACAGCCGCACCGCCTGGCCCCGTTCGACGCGGCCGGACCACGGGTGTCCGGCCGGCGCATGCCCGACGACCGTCAGCACGGGTCCGTCGCCGGTGCGGAGCGCGTAGCCGTCCATCGCCGACACGTCGCGCGGCGGTTGCGCGACACGCGCGACCACCGGCTCGGCCAGCACGCGGCCCCAGGCGTCGGCGATCGAGACGATCTCGACAGCGACCGGCCCGATCCCCTCCAGGATGCGCGCGCGCGCGTCCTCGACCGACAGCATCTCAGTCCTGCTCGAAATCGCCGGACGCGCCGCCGGATTTTCGGGTGACCCGCACCGCCTCGATCCGCATCCCGCGATCGACCGCCTTGCACATGTCGTAGACGGTAAGCGCCGCCACGGTCGCCGCCGTCAGCGCCTCCATCTCGACCCCAGTGCGGCCGGCCGTGCGCGCGTTGGCGGTGATCGCCACCGCGTCGGTCCCGTCGGCGGCCAGCTCGACCACGACCGAGGATAGCGGCAGTGTGTGGCACAGCGGGATCAACTCGCTGGTGCGCTTGGCGGCCATGATGCCGGCGATGCGGGCGACCGCGAACACGTCGCCCTTGGCCGCGCGCCCGTCCACGATCAGCCGCAGCGTCTCGGGCCGCATCACGATCCGGGCTATGGCGGTCGCGGTGCGGGTCGTCTCGGCCTTGTCGCCGACATCGACCATCGCCGCGCGGCCTTCCACGTCGAGGTGGGTCAGCCCGGTCACGCGCGGCCCAGCAGCATTTGGGTCGCCAGCGTCACGTCGCGCTTTCGTAACAGGCTCTCGCCGACCAGGATCGCGTGGGCTCCCGCCGTGACCACCTCGGTGACGTCGACGTGGTCGCGCAGGCCGCTCTCGGCGACGATCAACCGGCCGGGCGGCACGTGCTCGGCCAGTTCGCGAGTGGTCGCAAGGTCGGTCTTCAACGTCTTCAAGTTGCGGTTGTTGATCCCGATCATCTTGATTGGCAGGGCCAACGCGCGGTCGAGCTCGGCCTTGTTGTGGACCTCCACCAGCACGTCCATCCCGAGCATTCTCGCGATGCTTTCCAACTCGGCCATTCGCTCGTCCCACAGCGCGGCGACGATCAGCAGGATGCAATCGGCCCCATGGGCGCGGCTTTCATAGACTTGCCAGCGCTCAAGGATGAAATCCTTACGCAGCACCGGAAGATCGACCATCAGCCGGGCGATCCGCATATGCCCCAGGCTGCCTTGAAAATGCGGTCCGTCCGTCAGCACGGACAGGCAGGTGGCGCCGCCCAGCGCGTAGTCGCCGGCGAGCTTGGCCGGGGCGAACGTCTCCCGGAGGGTGCCGGCCGACGGCGACGCCCGCTTGATCTCGGCAATCAACGCCGGCGCCGCCGCACGCTTGAGCGCCTTGTAGAAGCCGCGCGGCGGGTCGGCGGCGATGGCGAGCGCCCGCATCTCGTCCTCGTCGACCACCGTCATGCGGCGCGTCGTCTCGGCGCGGGTCGCGATGCAGATGTTGGTCAGCATGTCGTCGGCCATCAAACCTCCACGCGGGTCGCGTCGCGCAACCGCTCCAGCACGCGCGCCGCCGACCCGTCCGCCAGCGTCGCGCGGGCTTGGCCAATGCCGTCCGCGAGACCGTCCGCCCGACCGGCCACCACCAGCGCCGCCGCCGCGTTCAGCGCCACCGTGTCGGCATAGGCGCCACCCGCGCCGTCGAGCAACGCCCGCAACGCCGCCGCGTTCGCCGCCGCGTCGCCGCCCCGGATCGCCTCGACCGGGGCCCGCGCCAGCCCGAGCGCCGCCGGATCGACGACAAACATGGTGACGTCGCGCCCGTCCCAGCCGGCCACCTGCGACGGGCCGGCGACGGTCAGCTCGTCGAGCCCCTGGCCGTGCACGATCCAGCACGCCTCGGTGCCGAGCCGCGCCAGCGCCTCGGCCATCGGCACGCACCATGCGGGGTCGAATACCCCGGTGAGCTGCCGCCGCACCCCGGCCGGGTTGGCCATCGGGCCAAGCAGGTTGAACATCGTGCGGAACCCGAGTTCGACGCGCGGCCCGGCGGCGTGGCGCAAGGCTGCATGGTGGCGCGGCGCGAACAGGAACACGCAGCCGGCGTGGGCCAGCACCTCCGGCAGGCGTTCCAGCGGCACGTCGATGTCGACCCCGAGTTCGGTCAGCACGTCGGCGGCACCCGAGCGGGACGACAGCGCGCGGTTGCCGTGCTTGGCGACCGGCACGCCGCAGGCCGCGACGACGAACGCCACGGCGGTCGAGACGTTCAGGGTCGCCGCACCGTCGCCGCCGGTGCCGCAGACGTCGATCGCGTCGGCCGGTGCCGCGACTTTCACCATGCGCGACCGCATCGCCCGCACCGCGCCGGCCAATTCGAGAACGGTCTCGCCGCGCACCCGCATCGCCATGACCAGGGCCGCGATCTGGGCCGGCGTCGCCTCGCCGGACATCACGACGTCGAACGCCGCCTCGGCCTCCGCCTCGCTCAGGGTCGCACCCCCGGCGAGGCGGGCCAGCACCGGCTTGAGGTTGGTCACGCTGCCAGGGCGGGCGCGTTGCGGCGGCGGGTGATGCGGATGAAGTTGGCCAGCAGGTCGCGGCCGTGTTCGGTGGCGATGCTTTCGGGATGGAACTGCAGCCCGAAGATCGGCAGCGCGCGGTGTCGCATGGCCTGGATCACCCCGTCGTCGGAGTGCGCGGTCGCGACCAGCGTGTCCGGCAACGTCTCGGGCCGGACGACGAGGCTATGATAGCGGGTAGCCTGGAAACCATCGGGCACGCCTTCGAACAGGTCGCGAGAATTGTGGCGGATGGCGCTGGTCTTGCCGTGCATCGGCCGCTCGCCGCGCACCACCTCGCCGCCGAACACCTGGCCGATCGCCTGGTGGCCGAGGCAGACGCCGAGCAGCGGGATGCGGCGCTCGGCGGCGGCCTCGATCAGCGCCAGGCAGATCCCGGCCTCGGTCGGCGTGCAGGGGCCAGGCGACAGCACGATCGCTTCGGGTTCGGTCGCAAGGGCTTCGGCGACCGTCAGCGTGTCGTTGCGGCGCACATCGCAGGCGGCCCCGGACTCGCCGAGGAAGTGAACGAGGTTGTGGGTAAAACTGTCGTAGTTGTCGATCAGCAGGAACATGGCCGCACGATGAAGCTAGGCGCTGGCGGCGTCCAGCGCCGCCATGTCGGCCGCCGACAGCCCCAGCCGGGTCGCGCTGACCAGGTCCGTCACCTGGTCGAGCGAGGTGGCGCTGGCGATGGCGGCGGTGACCGACGGCCGCGCCATCACCCAGGCCAGGGCGACCTGCGCCGGCGTCGCCTCAAGGTCGGCGGCGATCGTGTCCAGCGCGGCCAGCACGGCGGTGCCCTTGGCGGTCATGTACTTGGCGACGCCGCCGCCGCGCTGGCTTTTCGACAGGTCCGCCTCGCCGCGGTACTTGCCGGACAGGAAGCCGGCGGCGAGCGAGAAGTAGGTAATGACGCCGACGTGCTCGGCCACGCACAGGTCTTCCAGCGCGCCTTCGTAGCTCGGCCGCGCCACTAAGTTGTACTCCGGTTGCAGGCTCTCGTAGCGCGGCAGGTGGTGCGCCGCCGAGACGTCCAGCGCCTCGCGCAGCCGCGCCGCCGAATAGTTGGAGCAGCCGATCGCGGCGACCTTGCCGGCCTCGACCAGCTTCGCGAACGCACCGAGCGTGTCGGCCAGCGGCGTGTCGGCGTCGTCGAAATGCGCCTGGTAGAGGTCGATCCGCTCCACCCCGAGCCGCCGCAGCGAGTTTTCGCAAGCGCGCGCAATCCAGGCCGGCGACAACCCGCTGTCGCCCGACCCGAGCTTGCCGCCGACTTTGGTCGCGATGAACGCCTTGGCCCGGCGCGACGGTTCGGCGCGCAGCCAGTCGCCGATCACCGTCTCGCTTTCGCCGCCGGAGTGGCCCGGCGCCCAGGCGGAGTAGAGGTCGGCGGTGTCGATCGCGACCAGCCCGGCGTCGGCCAGCGCATCGAGCAGCATGGCCGACGTCTTCGGGTCGGCGGTCCAGCCGAACACGTTGCCGCCCACCATCAGCGGCGGGATGGTCAGGCCCGAGCGGCCCAGCTTGCGATGGTCCATGTCAGTCTCCCGCAACGAGGGCGGGTTGTGCGGTGAACCGGCGCCCGATCGCAAGGGCGGCGATCGCGGCGATCAGGCACATCACGCCGGCGGCGAAGAACGCGGGCAGGTAGCTGGCCCAGGCGTCCCGGCTCCAGCCGCCGCCGAACGTCGCCACGGCCGCGCCCATCTGGTGGCCGCAGAACACCCAGCCGAACACCAGCGCCGCCTTCTCGCGCCCGAACTCGGCCCCGGCGAGGCGCACGGTCGGCGGCACGGTGGCGATCCAGTCGAGGCCGTAGAACACCGCGAACAGCGACAGCCCGTAGATCGAGAACGACGAGAACGGCAGCGCCATCAGCGAGAGCCCGCGCAGGCCGTAATACATGAACAGCAGCCAGCGGCTGTCGTAGCGGTCGGTCAGCCAGCCGGAGCCGATGGTGCCGACGAAATCGCACGCCCCCATCATCGCCAGCACGCCGGCGGCCGCCGTCGCAGTCATGCCGAAGTCCTGGCAGAGCGGGATGAAGTGGGTGCCGACCAGCCCGTTGGTCGACAGGCCGCAGACGAAGAACGTGCCGAACAGCAGCCAGAACGTCCGCGTGCCGGCCGACTGCCGCAGGGTCGCAAACGCGGTGCGGACCGCGTTGCCGGTGGCCGTACGGGCCGCCAGCACCTGGACGCCGCCAAACGGGGCGAGGCCGAGGTCGGCCGGGTGGTCGCGCCCGAACAGCACCATCAGCAGCCCGGCCAGCGCGCAGGCAGTGGCCGGCGGCAACAGCGCCCAGCGCCAGCCGTAGACCTCGGACAGGTGTGCGGCGAGTGGCAGGAAGACCAAGCTGCCGGTCGCCGCACTGGCGGTCAGGATGCCAATGACCAAGCCGCGACGAGAATCGAACCAGCGGTTGGCGACGGTCGCGCCCAGCACCATGGCGGTCAGGCCGGTGCCGAGGCCGACCATCAGGCCCCAGGTCAGCCACATCTGCCACGGTGCCGTCATGCGGGTCGCCAGCGCCACGCCGGCGACGATCAGCACCATGGCGGCGGTGACGATCCGGTGGACGCCGTAGCGGGCGATCAGCGCGGCGGCGAACGGCCCCATCAGCCCGTACAATGCGATCCGAAACGCCATCGCGCCGGAGATCGCCGTGGTCGACCACCCATATTCGGCCCGCAACGGGGTGATCAGCACGCCCGGCATTCCCATCGCGGCGGCGGTGGACAGCATGACGAAGAAGGTCAGCGCGACCATCACCCAGCCGTAATGGATGCCGGCGCGGGCGAGGCGGGCGTTCAGGGCGGCGGCGAACACTATGCCTTGATCAGTCCGCCGAGCGGGCTCGACGCCTCGGCGCCCATCCGCCGCGGCATCCGTCCCGCCCGGAACGCCAGCCGTCCCGCCGCGACCGCATGCTTCATGGCGCCGGCCATCAGCACCGGGTCGCCGGCGTGGGCGATGGCGCTGTTCAGCAACACCGCGTCGCAACCCAGCTCCATCGCAACCGCCGCGTCGCTGGCCGTGCCCACCCCCGCGTCCACCAGCAGCGGCACCCGCGCCTGGGCCACCAGCAGCGACAGCATCGCCGGGTTGCACAGCCCGAGCCCGGAGCCGATCGGGGCACCGAGCGGCATGATCGCGACGCAGCCTAGATCCTCCAGCCGCCGGGCCGCGATCGGGTCGTCGGAGCAGTAGACCATCACCTCGAACCCGTCGGCGATCAGCGCCGCCGCCGCCTCGAACGTCGCCGGCATGTCGGGATACAGGTGCGGCGGCGGCCCCAGCACCTCTAGCTTGACCAGATTCCAGCCGCCCGCCTCGCGCGCCAGCCGCAGCGTGCGTACGGCGTCGTCGGCGGTGTGGCAGCCGGCGGTGTTGGGCAGGTAGACGATGCGCGTGGGGTCGACGAAGTCCTGCAGCATCGGCGCGTTCGGGTCGGACAGGTTCACCCGGCGTACGGCTACGGTCACGATCTCCGCCCCGCTTGCCGCAATCGCGTCGGCGGTTTGCTGCAGGTCCTTGTACTTGCCGGTGCCGACGATCAACCGCGACGTGAACGTCCGGCCCGCTACGGTCCAGCGGTCCTCCGCGTCGTGTGCGAGCGCGTCCATGTCAGCCGCCTCCGATGAAGTGCACGATCTCGATCGCGTCACCGTCGGCCAGCCGCGTCGCTGCGTAGGCCGACTTGGGTACGATCGCCGCGTTCCGCTCGACCGCCACCTTGCGCGTGTCGAGCCCGATGGTGGCCAGCAGTTCGGCGACCGTCGCCGCGTCCGCGAGCCGGCGCGGCTCGCCATTTAGAGTTAGTGCGATGCCCGATTCCATATTCCTCATATGGGAATTTCCACGGTTGTGGACAATCGCGCCGCCCGCAAAGGTGCACCGCATTTGCCGCGCCCAAAGCCGGGTGCTAGGTCGCGCGGCTGATGTTGATGAACCCGCCGCTGCCGCAGGTGGCCGTGCTGAACGGCCCGAACCTCAACATGCTGGGCCTGCGCCAGCCGGAAATATACGGCCACGCCACACTCGACGACGTCGAGGCGCTGTGCGCCGAGTTCGCCGAGCGCCACCGTCTCGCGATCGACTTCCGCCAGACCAACTCCGAGGGCGAGCTGGTGTCCTGGGTGCAAGAGTGTCGGGGCCGCGCGTCGGCGATCGTGATCAACGCCGGCGGGCTGTCGCACACATCGGTCGCATTGATGGACGCGCTGCTGGCGGTCGACCTGCCGGCGGTCGAGGTCCACGTCAGCAACATCTTTCGCCGCGAGGATTTTCGCAACCACTCCTACGTGTCGCGGGCGGCGGTCGGGGTCATCTGTGGACTCGGCGTGCAGGGCTACGTCCTGGCGTTGACCGCAATCGCCGCCCTGCTCGAGGAGCCCGCATGATGGCCAAGACGTTCGACGACGAGGCGGTGCGGGCCCTGGCCGACATCCTGGTGCAGGCTGGGCTCACCGAGATCGAGGTCGAGCGCAACGACGTCCGCATCCGGCTGGTCAAGGCGCCGGCGACCGTGGCCCAGATGGGCGCCCAGATGGGCTACGCGGCGGCACCGGTGCTGGCCCCGGGGCTAGCGCCCGCCACGACCACGACCACGACCACCGTCACCGTCATCGAGCCGGACGACGCCGACCATCCGGGGGTGGTCACGAGCCCGATGGTCGGCATCGTCTACCTGGCGCCCGAGCCGGGCTCACCGAACTACGTCGCCAACGGGCAGCCGGTGATCGCCGGGCAGACGGTCTGCATGATCGAGGCGATGAAGACCTACAACCAGATCAAGGCGGCCCACGGCGGCACCGTGCTCAGGGTGCTGGTCGCCAACGGCGAGCCGGTCGAGTACGGACAGCCGCTGCTGATCGTCGCCTGAGCGGCCCGTGGCGCTGTTCCAGAAAATCCTGATCGCCAACCGGGGCGAGATCGCGTTGCGCATCCAGCGCGCGTGCCGGGAACTGGGCATCAAGACGGTCGCCGTTCACTCGACCGCCGACGATGACGCAATGCACGTCAGGCTCGCCGACGAGAGCGTGTGCATCGGCCCGCCGTCGGCGCGCGACAGCTACCTGAACGTGGCGGCGATCCTGTCAGCGGCGAGCGTCACCGGGGCCGACGCGATCCATCCGGGTTACGGCTTCCTCAGCGAGAACGCGCGGTTCGCCGAGATGGTCGAGGCGCACGGCCTGACGTTCATCGGGCCGTCGTCGGAGCACATCCGCATCATGGGCGACAAGATCACCGCCAAAAGTGCCATGGGCGGGCTGGGCGTGCCGTTGGTGCCGGGCTCGGACGGCGAGCTGGCCGACCTCGACGACGCGCGTGCGGTCGCCGAGCGGATCGGCTTCCCCGTCCTGATCAAGGCGGCGGCGGGCGGCGGCGGGCGCGGCATGAAGGTCGCCCGAGACGCCGACGAGCTGGAGGGTGCCTGGGAGAGG